>Ga0207881_1000098_pt1 | contig 51977 bp, 46 predicted proteins | sample MalvirmetagMSP97_FD_184227 | JGI IMG/M metagenome (GOLD analysis project Ga0207881, IMG submission 184227) | Marine viral communities from the Deep Pacific Ocean - MSP-97 (SPAdes) | ecosystem: Environmental > Aquatic > Marine > Oceanic | place: Pacific Ocean | collected 2011-05-03 | reverse complement strand
GGTGGCGCTCCTGCAACAGACTTTCCATCACATGACCCATCTTGCCATAGCCCAGCACTAAAACCTGGTAGTGTTTTTTCAGCATTATTCTTACCTCGTGCACGTTTTACTTTGTGATGGAAAGCCGTTGTGGTTGGTCTTATTGGCACCTCTTCTGACCATTCTGACCAGTGGCAACCAATTTACGCTCTCATGAGCCATGATAACCTGCGGTGAGGCGGGGCTGTATTTTTTCCTGTGAGCGTTGATTATGTCCGGTTCTCAGTAAGGTTGATAATCAGCCGAATAAATCATTGCAATCAGCCGATATATAAATTTACAATCAGCCGGTATATAAATTGACAATTAGCCGAATAATAACCTGACAATCAGCCGATGCCTGAAACGCACTTTTACCAACGCTGTGCCGAACCTGCTCTTGCCGAGGCATTGGCTGATTCTCCGGTGGTGCTTATTCACGGTCCGCGTCAATGTGGCAAAAGTACATTGGCCAAAATGCTGGGTAAAAAGCAGGGCTATACCTACACCAGCTTCGATGATGAGGTGGTGCGGGCAGCGGCAGAATCCGACCCGGTTGGCTTTGTGGATGGTCTCTCCGAGCGCGCTATTCTCGATGAAGTGCAACGGGTTCCTGAGCTTTTCACGAGCCTCAAGGCAGCGGTAGATCGTGACCGGCAAGCTGGCCGCTTCCTGCTGACGGGCTCTGCCAATGTGTTGTTACTGCCCAGGTTATCTGATTCCCTGGCCGGGCGCATGGCCATTCAGCGTTTACACCCCTTTGCGCAATGTGAACTGCTGGGAAAACCATCGAAATTCCTTGACCAGCTTTTTGCGGCAGACTTCCCTAGCCGCAGGGTGGCGCGTTTGAAAGACGAACTGCCAACCCGCATAGCAGCAGGGGGTTACCCGCCAGCATTGGAACGGCCCGAAGGGCGCCGGCGAACAAGCTGGTATCGTGATTACATTAATACCCTGGTGCAAAGAGACGTGCGCGAGCTGGCCAGAATCAGTGCGCTGGATGCCTTGCCGCGGCTGCTGAGCATGGCGGCAGGGCAAAGCGCACAATTATTTAATTTGAGTGAGCTGGCCGCGTCTTTTCAGCTTAGCCGTAATACGATCGGCGATTACGTGACCTTGCTGGAAAATGTCTTTTTGCTCGAAAGGTTGCCGCCCTGGCACAGTAACCGAGGCAAGCGCCTGATCAAAACCCCTAAATTGCATTTGGGTGATAGCGGGCTGGCTTGTGGATTGCTGGGGCTGAATGCTAAAACACTGGCTGAAGACCGAACTCAACTTGGTGTACTGCTGGAAACTTTTGTCTATCAGGAGTTACGGCGGCTGGCCAGTTGGCATGAACAGCATCATGATTTTTTTCACTTCCGAGATAAAGACATGGTGGAAGTAGATATCGTGATAGAGCGTGGCTCACGCCAGCTTGCCGGTGTCGAGGTAAAAGCGGCGGCGACAGTCACAAAAGCTGATTTTCGAGGTTTGCATAAACTTAAAAAGACTGCCGGTAAACGCTTTGCTGGCGGTGTAGTGCTATATGACGGCGAAACCTGTGCCAGCTTCGGTGATGGCATGTTCGCCGTGCCGCTACGACTGCTGTGGGAGAGTTAAGTACGAAAGATCAGGAAAGTAAGGGAAATAGGAATAATAAGCAGACTAGTCAGGGATGCACCCTCCAAACATAGCAAGGTAATATACAGACTTGCCGACTAATCAGGCCCAGTTACAGGGAGCACCAGGAAGCAAAATGAAAGATATAAATGACATCAAGCAGCTTCTGCGCGACTTTGCCAATGAACGTGACTGGGACCAATTCCACTCACCCAAGAATCTCTCGATGGCACTGATGGCCGAAGCGGGGGAACTGCTGGAGCACTTTCAGTGGCTGAGCGAAGAACAATCCAGGCAACTTGACCCGGACACCAGAGAACAGGTTGCCCAGGAAATCGCCGATGTGCAGATTTACCTGGTCCGTCTAGCCGATAAACTGGATATAGATATCCTTGATGCCGTCAGTCATAAGTTGACCATCAACTCACAAAAATACCCGGCTCAGCAGGTGCGGGGTAGTGCAGACAAGTACACAGCCTATCAAAAGCAGAAGAAAACCTCTGAAGAATGATTGTCTACTCTGCCAGCAAGCAGCAGTTTGTCAGCGATGTCCAGAAGAACGTCATCCACCGCAGAATTCTCTCGGAAATGAAACGGCGCCTTTCTCACGGTGCTGGTGAAAGTGAAATCAGTTCTTGGCGCAATTCTCTGCAGTACATGTCGAACCTGTTGTCAGATGATGACATACCGGTCGATGCCGGCGTTTCCATTGAATACTCCATTCCGCTGACCAGTAAGCGCATCGACTTCATTCTTAGTGGTCAGGATGAGAACCGGCGCGATACAGCCGTCATCATCGAACTCAAACAATGGAGCAGCGCCGACAGCACCACCAAGGACGGCATTGTCAGCACCTTCCTTGGCGGCAGCAAGCGGGAAACCGCTCATCCCTCCTACCAGGCCTGGTCCTATGCTGCGCTGATCGAGGATTACAACGAAACGGTGAGGCATGACAACATCCACCTGGCCCCTTGCGCCTATCTGCACAACATGGAGTCCAGGGATATAATCAATGATCCGTTTTATGCCGAGCACACCCAAAAAGCACCGGCGTTCATTGCCACCGATGTGCTTAAGCTGCAGGCTTTCATCAAGCAATTCGTGCGCCATGGTGACAGCAACAATGTTATGTACCGGATCGAGCATGGCAAGATCAAACCATCCCGAAACCTGGCGGACTCACTGTTATCCATGCTAAAGGGCAATCAGGAATTCCTGATGATCGACGAGCAGAAACTGGTGTATGAAACTGCCTTGGACCTGCTCTATCTTAGCGGGAAGCAGAAACAGGTGCTGATTGTGGAAGGTGGCCCTGGGACCGGTAAATCGGTGGTGGCGATCAACCTCCTGGTCGAAATGACCAATCGCGAAAAGGTGGCCCAGTATGTGTCCAAGAATGCTGCGCCCAGATCCGTATATGAAGCAAAGCTGAAAGGCACAATCAGCAAGACCAGAATTTCCAACCTCTTCCGTGGTTCCGGTGCTTTCGTCAACACCGACAACGACACTTTCGATGCCCTGATTATCGATGAAGCTCATCGCCTGAATGAAAAAAGCGGCCTGTTCAGTAACCTGGGTGAAAATCAGATCAAGGAGATTATCGCTGCCGCCAGGTTAAGTATCTTCTTTATCGACGAAGCCCAGCGCGTGACCATGAAGGATATCGGCCGCAAGGAAGAAATCGAGCGCTGGGCGTCGCAGGCTGGCGCCAGAGTCCAGACTATGGAACTGGCCTCGCAATTCCGCTGCAACGGCTCCGATGGCTATCTGGCCTTTGTCGACCATGCCTTGCAGATCCGCGAAACCGCCAACCAGAGTGCCGAAGACACCGACTATGAAGTGCGCGTGTTTGATTCCCCCGCAGCACTCAGGGATGCCATTTACGAAAAGAACCTTAAGGCCAATAAGGCACGCACGGTGGCCGGTTACTGCTGGGACTGGGCCAGCAAGAAAGATCCGCAGGCCATGGACATCGTCTTTCCTGAATTCAATTTCGCAGCACAATGGAACCTCTCCACCGACGGCAGCCTGTGGATCATGGCCCCCAATTCTGTGAACGAGATCGGCTGCATTCACACCTGTCAGGGTCTGGAACTTGACTACATCGGTGTCATCATCGGCCCCGACCTGATCGTGCGTGATGGAAAGATCATCACCGATGCCAGCAAACGCTCGCGCATGGACTCCTCAGTAAAGGGTTACAAAACCTTGCTGAAAAAGGATCCGGAACAAGCCCGATTCCTGGGCGATGAAATCATCAAGAACACCTACCGTACCCTGATGACCCGTGGCCAGAAAGCCTGCTACCTGTACTGCACAGATCCTGAAACCAACGACTATTTCAAAAGCCTGCTCGCACAAGCTACAAAGGCGCCAGAGGCACCCGAAGAGCTGTATCCGGGTCTGACACTGAAAATCGTGCATGCAGAAGAGATAGAGAATCATGATAACGCCGTCCCCATCTACGACCTGCGTATCGCTGCAGGTGATTTCAGCGACTACCAGCAGGCCAACGAAGCAGATTGGGTAGAGCTGCCAGAAGATTACCGGGCTCTGCCCGGACACTTCGTCGCCCGTGTGGTGGGCGAATCCATGAACAGACGCATCCCCAATGGCGCCTGGTGCCTGTTCCGATCAGAGCAGGGTGGCACACGCCAGAACAGGATCGTGCTGGTCCAGCACCGCGACATCCAGGACATTGATAACGGTGGCCACTACACCGTCAAGCGCTATCACAGCGAAAAGAAAAGTAACGCGGATGGTACCTGGCAGCACGAAAGCATCATCCTGAAGCCGGAAACCAATATGCCGGGATACCAGGAAATTAAACTGAGTGAAGATGAGGCAGCGGACCTGAAAGTGCTGGGGGAGTTTGTGGCGGTGATTGGGTAAGGGTATGTCACAGAACTACTACAATGACAATGCAAGCGCATTATTCGACCGCTACCAGCAACTTGATCCGGCCGCGATTCATGCTGGCTGGCTTAAGCATTTACCTGCCACCCCTGGACTGGCCTGTGATATAGGTGCAGGTTCCGGGCGTGATGCCAACTGGCTGGCTGCACAAGGCTGGGATGTCATTGCAGTGGAACCGGCTCGTGCACTTCGTGAAATGGGCCAGCAGCACAGCCACCCTAATGTCACCTGGCTGGATGACGCCTTACCGGAGCTGAGCAGGCTGCGAACTGCCGGTCATCGTTTTAATCTTATTCTTATCAGTGCAGTGTGGATGCATTTGCCACAAAGCAAAAGAGAACGTGCTTTTCGTATCCTTTCCGAACTACTGGCACCAGGTGGAATTCTGGTTATCACGCTGCGGCATGGGAGCGATAAAAGAGAGAGTCGTGAGAGAGGATTTCATCCGGTATCAACGGAAGAGTTAAACCACTTTGCAAGACAACGTGCAATTGCCGTACTGGACGTCAGCCGGAACAACCTGGATCAAATGAACAGAGCTAGTGTCAAATGGGAAACCATCACCTTCCAGCTTCCGGATGATGGTACCGGGAATCTGCCGCTACTTCGTCATATCATCGTAAATGACGACAAGGCAGCAAGTTATAAATTGGGTTTGCTGCGCACTCTGATCAGAATTGCAGAAAGTGCATCGGGCATGGTCATCAAGCGTACCGATGACACTGTTACTATTCCATTTGGACTGGTTGGTCTCTATTGGCTAAAACTCTACAAACCGCTGGTGCTGCAGCACAACCTTCTACAGACCCCAACAGCCAGCCATCAGGAAAGAAAAGGTTACGGCTGGGCAGGTGAAGATTTCTGGAAACTTGATAGCTTCTCAAATTATGATCTCCGTGTTGGCAGTATATTTGCGGCCGAACAGGCCAGCATTCTTATCGGAGCGATAAGAGATGCCTGTGCCAACATCCAGAAGATGCCTGCCCACTTCATCACCTACCCGGGGCAAAACAGGCAGGTCTTTACTTGTGAACGTAAAAGTATACGAAGGCAACAGAACCAACACTGGCGAATTGACAAGGAAACACTCAGCCTTTTCGGTGAATTCACAATCCCTGCCAGCCTGTGGCAGAGCATGGGACAATTTGCCTGTTGGCTTGAACCGGCCATTATTCGGGAATGGGCAGCCCTCATGAACCGTTATGATTTACAGTACGACAGCAGCATTTTCGAAAAAGCCTTCGAATGGGAAGAAGGGCGTCGCGATACCAGTATTGCCAGAAAGCAGGCAAGCAGGCTACAGCAGGAACTGAGGCAGGAAAGCCAGTACCTTCATTGTACCTGGTCAGCAAAGCGGCTACAGGATAAACGTTTTGCCATCGACCATTGCTTTCCCTGGACACGCTGGTTGAATAATGATCTTTGGAATCTGATGCCGGCCACGGAGCAGGCGAACAACCAGAAACGGGATCGTCTGCCATCTGCGCCGCTGATGCATGAATCTGAAAATAGAATCAAAACGTGGTGGCAGCGGGCATATCTGGATAGTGAGTTTGGAGAGAGGTTCATGCTGGAAGCGGAGACGGCACTGCCACTAGTCCAGGGTGACAAACAGGATGTAGAAGGTATCTTTGAGGCAATGTTACATCAGCGGGCGAGGTTGAAGGCTAATCAGCAGATTGCGGAGTGGAACCTTAATGCTGAAAGGTAATTACAAAATACATAATTTCAGTAAGTGAGCAATAATGAAAAGTTTAAAAGCAAGTTATTTTGGGAATAATCGTGAACGCTGCACGTAGCAACTGGCAGCGAAATGAGTCTTTACTAGTACTGCATCTCTATTGCCGTACCCCTTTCGGGAAGCTTCACCGAAATAATCCGGAAATTATTCAATTAGCTGATGTTATTGGACGAACGCCATCTGCTGTTGCTATGAAAGCAGTCAATTTTGCTCATCTTGATCCAAATCTGAACAGACAGGGACTTTCATCAGTGAGTAAGTCAGATAGAGCCTTATGGGAAGAATTTCTGGAGGATTCAAATTCAATAGCGCTGGTTGCTGAAAAACTTTATGAAGATAGATTCCCATCCGATGAAATGGTCAGTGAAATTAATGAGGTAGCATTACCGGATGGTCCAAGTGAAGCCAGACGGGAAGTATCAGTACGTCGGGTACAGGGTTTTTTCCGCAGAGCCGTATTAACCAGTTATGAGCAGCGCTGTGCCATTTCAGGTTTGAAATTACCACAGTTGCTCGTTGCCAGTCATATAATTCCCTGGAGAAAGTCCGTGGAGCGCAGAGCTGATCCCCGTAATGGTATTGCGCTGAATAATCTTTATGACAGAGCCTTTGATGAAGGCTTACTTACTTTTGATGAAAACTGGAAAGTCTGTTTAGCGAATGATTTAAGGGATCATATTGTTGATAGTGAGTTAAGTAAGCGTATTCTGGATATTGAAGGAAGAGAGCTGCAAATGCCGAGGCGCTTTTACCCTGATCCTGCTGCAATGGATTATCATCGACAGCGTGTGTTTAAGGGGTAGGGGTAAACCACACTGGTTCCTATTTGATCTTGACCAATTAGAAACTCATCTAACTATCCTCATGCTCCCATTTATATCGGCGTTTAAGATCATTGCATTGGTTAAATCCGATCAGTTTACTGTGTTGTAACTGCCCCACCACAATACCAGGCGCAATGCCGATATCCTGAGCAAAAAAGATAATAGCATCTCTTGAGAAGTTGGCTTCATTGGTAAAACGACGAAACGCTTTTCTGGGGATTAATTCCTTTTGCGCAAAGCTATTTGCTTCGGCTTCTTTTTCTTCATCCATGCCATTGATGCCTTCCAGAAACAGCTCCTTTTTACCATGTAGAAGAATATGGCCAGCTTCATGATAGAAAGTGAACCATAAATGATCATCGGACTTATATCGGGCACTTAATTGAATTAGTGCCTTTTCAGAATTCAGCCAGCGTGTAGCGCCGCTTACGCCGGTTTTTGGTAAAGAAGGCACAAAGACAACGGCAACACCTGCTTCAGCACAGAGCGCCTGCATGTGGGGAATAAAGTCTTGTGGCGGAAGTTCGGTTAATCCCCTGATGTGATCCAGGGCTTCTCTGAAGGCGTCTTTATCAAAAGACTCACATGCAATTTTTGCGGCTGCCAATTCTCCCTGACGAAGCCATACAGAAACAGCCTCTGGACGGACTTCGTGGGTATTATGTTGTCGAAAGGCGACGGCTAAATTCGGCCACATTTTTTTCCATTGCCTGACGCTGGCAATGCCGAAGAATCGCAGTACTTCTTCGAGTTGCTCATGCTTATCGTTAAATTTTTTAATCCAGCCTAATTTGACCATGTCTCTTAAGGGGATGCGGTCCAACCAGCTCAAGTCATTGTCGAGACGCCTTTCTTCGTCCAGTCGGGCTTGTATTTCCTGATAGTGCGCTTCGAGATTCAGCCAGTAATCCACCGGCATCCCCAGAGCTCGTTCCAGTTTGATTGCGGTTTCCGGGGTGATGCCCGAATGCCCTTTAACCAGAGAAACAATATGTTTAGGGGTTAAGCCTGTGCGTTTGGCTAACTCGTTCTGGTTCATCCCTCTGAGTGATAACTCATAAGTTAATACTTCACCGGGATGAACCGCATAGTCAGGCTGAAATTCATTCCTTGTTTGTTCAACCATGGGTGTCCTCCACTCCTGTAATTTTAATTTGGGTTACCTTTTCCCAATCTAAACCTCCTTCTTGACGCGTTGGAACGGGATCATTTGCTACCTGAAAAATTAGTCGATATGGATGGTCCAGATCCATACTGATCTGGCCTTTACGATTACTTGTTAATTCATGACATCGGTGTGGCGGGCTGTATGGTGGATTAAATATGCCCAGGTTTGGCGCTGCATGTAAGCTTGTGAGTACAATCTTTAACAGCTTGATTCTCCGTGGACCATAGGCCTTTACCATGGCCCGCTCTTCCGTCATTTGCTTTTTGAGCTTTTTGCTCGCGAAAATGATTTCCATTCATTTTCTCCGAATTTATTAACCTATAAGGTTAACATAAATAAAAATTACCAACAAGCTGTGCGCTCCATCCTTTGAATCAACGGGGTCAGAGTAATCTGATTTCCTCGTGAAGAATCTAAACATTCCAGACGCAAAGTTAGAGTTTTACTTATTATTAAAAGTAATAATAGAACACCCACTTCTTACTGTTTGACTAGATGCAGACCAGTGACCCCTAGCTCACGCGCACATGAGACATAATAACCTGCGGGAAGGGGTGGCTGTACTTTTCTGTGTACGTTTACTGATGCATTAACCCAACAATACTATGCCTGCCGGGTGACTTATGCGTGGTAGGATGTGTGATACAAAAAAATGCATTAGACTCAGCTTTCAACGCTGATTCGATGCCCTGTCCAGCTCGGGAGCAAGCCGTGCGATTACTGATCAAACTACTCAAAGCCATCAATTCCGAAGCCCGTCCCTGGCAGATTGCCGTCGCGGTCACGCTGGGCATGATCATGGGTCTTACGCCGCTTTATCGTCTGCATAATCTGCTGATCCTGTTCATCGCGCTGTTCGTCAGAGTTAATTTCGCCAGTTTTCTGGCCAGTTTCCTGTTGTTCTCCGGCATCGCCTGGATGCTTGATCCGGTCATGGACAGCATGGGTGAAAGCATGTTGATGGCTTCCGGCTGGCAGGGGGTATGGACCAGTCTTTTTAATACGACCCTGGGGCAACTGAGTCAGTTCAATCATACGCTAACCATAGGCGGGCTGGCTCTGAGTCTGCTGCTGGTTCCGGTGGTTCTGCCAGGAAGCTGGCTGCTGGTGGTTCAGTATCGGGCGCGTTTCATGAGGTGGGTCAACAAGCTGCGTGTCATGCAAGTGATAAAGGCCAGCAAATTTATGCGCTTGTATGCAAGCTGGGGGAACTGAGGATGGGTAAAATTATTCGTTGGCAGGGGCTGGTGGCCTTCGGCATAGTCCTTGGCTTGCTGATGGCCATCTCCCTGCTATTTCTGGATACCTGGATCAGAATCGGCATTGAACAGGGCGCGGGACGTCTGGTTGGCGCAGAGGTCAATGTTGAACGGGTGGAGCATCGTTTTTCGCCCTTCGGCCTCAGCCTCTATGGGGTACAGGTGACGGATGCGGCAAAACCTAGCCATAACCGTATTCAGCTTGAATCAATCAGTGCGGACATCGAGTTACTGCCGCTATTGAGGGACAAGATCATTATTGATGAATTGAGCGCCACCAACCTGGCGTTTGATCAACCCAGGGCACAGGAGGGGAGGGTATACGATTCTGTCACAGAGACCGTCCGGGCACGCGTCGATGCATCGGGTGCCAGCCTGCCCAGTGTTGATGAAGTGTTGACCCGTTCACCTTTGCAGACGACCAGAGCCATTGAAAATGCCCAGGCCGTGTATCAGGAGCACAGCACCGCGCTTGAAAATGCTTACCAGAACCTGCCGACCAGAGAGTCCCTTGACAGTTATCGGCAGCGTCTGGAAGCCCTGCAGGAAACAGACTACGAAAACCCTGCTGAACTGCTTGCCGCCAGAGAGGAGTTTGAAGCCATTCTGGATGAACTGCGCGAAGAACAGCAAAGGCTGCAGAATTTCCGGGCAACGGTTTCCACAGCCAGGAGCGAGCTGGGTGAAGAGGTGGCCACGCTGCGTGCAGCACCGGGTCGGGACTTTGACCTGCTGAAAGGGCTGGTGGCAGGTGATGCCGGCGCCTTCAGCGAAATGACGGAAGCGGTGTTTGGCCCCCAGGCCCGCGCCTGGAGCGACAGGCTGTTTGTGGCCTACGAACTGCTGGCACCGATGCTGGCCAATAAAAAAGAACAGGAGGCCAGACCTGCACGTGGCGCAGGGCGCTGGATCGATTTTGCCGAAACCCGGGGGCTGCCGGCACTGCTGATCCGCAATGCTGATGTCTCTGTCAGTTGGGGAGAACAAAGCTTTGCCTCGCTGTGGCAGGATATTACTACCGATCATCAAACGCTGGGTCGGCCCACCACCTTTTCTGTCGATGCTGATAACACACCGCAATGGCAGTCACTGGCAATAGATGGCAGTTTCCGGCTGCTGGAAGCTGGTCTGCAAGCCAGTCAGCAGTGGGATATTGCGGGGGTACGCCTGAATAATCTGGCCTTGTCGGATGCCGGGAATCTCTCAAGCAGTCTGCAGTCGGCCCTGTTATCCAGCACCGGTTCGCTGAATATCAGTGACAATGCGCTGGATGGCAACGGTCAGATCAATCTGGCCTCACTTGCCATCGAGGCCGCAGGTTCCAATAACCTGACCACTCTGATAGCAGACAGCCTGGAGGCTCTATCCGAGTTGAGCATTTCTGCCGATATCGCCGGTATGCTCAATGCCCCGCAGTTTTCTTTGCGCTCGGATCTTGATCGTCAGATGGCCCGCGCGCTGGCCGATAATGTCAGTGGCGCCGATCAGGCCAGACTGGATGAATTGCAGCAAAAACTGGATGCAATGAGTGCCGATGCGCTGGCACAAAACACCGACCAGCTCAGCCAGTGGCAGAACTGGGAAGAAGTCGGTGACGACAGGCTGGGTTCAGTTCAGGAGCTGCTGGGAATGCAACTGAACAATATTATCGATGACCCGGTTGAGGGCTTGCGGGATCGCTTACCGGGCGGACTGTTTGGGAATTGATATTCAGCACCGGCTGTCACAAATTTATTATTACCTTTTTATGGTAAACCGGCCTTTGGCCAGTTGAGTCTGTCCTTTTTGGCTGGTCTGGTTTTTGGCACAAAAAAGTAAGCTGGAGAGCCATCAAGGACACCCACTTTTCAGCAATCAACAGCAATCAAGGACACCCACTTTTTTCTGTTGGCCTGCCACTAATGGGCGCCCTGGCTTGTCCATGTTTCTCCTAATTAAGGTTATCTCACCAGTTTCATTCTTGAGCTGAATAATATATTTAAACTGCTTTACATAATACCTTTGATAGGTATTATAGTACCTTAAATAGGTATTATAGTTTAAATGTATATTTCCTCTATTGCAGACACTCTTTTCACTAAAACCCAGCAACGGGTTTTAGCCCTTTTCTTTGGTAAGCCAGATCGGAGCTACTATACCAATGAAATTTTTCGCCTGACGGCTATGGGGCGTGGAACCGTTCAAAAGGAACTGGAGCGTCTGATATCTGCGGACCTGGTGACAGTCACCAAAATCGGTAACCAGAAGCATTATCAGGTAAACCCTGGTAGCCCGATCTATACTGAGCTATTGACTATTGTGCGAAAGACTTTCGGGGTAGCGGATGTGATCCGTGAGGCTCTGACGCCAATTTCAGACAAAATCAGTGTTGCTTTCATTTACGGCTCAGTAGCAAAAAATACTGATACTAAAACAAGTGATCTCGATCTCATGCTGATTGGTGAAGAGTTGAATTATGGTGATGTAATGAGTTTATTGGTAGCAACAGAAGAAGAAATACAAAGGGTCATCAACCCAAACATTTTAACAACTGAGGAATTTAGCAAACGTTTGAAATCTGGTCGCACCTTTATCAATAGAATAATTGAACAACCCAAAATAATGGTACAAGGAAGTATCGATGAGTTTGGAAAATTTAGAAAGGATTAATAAACTCCATGTGGAAGCCCCTGATCAGGAAGAGATAAAAAACTTAATACTGGCTGCGTCGGAAAGATTGGCAGATTCTCAAAAAACCGGTTTATCCTACTCCAGCCGTTTTGATCTGGCTTATAACGCCTCTCATGGATTGGCCCTGGCAGCACTTCGAGCAGCGGGATACCGATCCGATCAACGTTATATTGTGTTTCAATGTCTTCAGCATACCTCCGGTTTAGCGAAGGGCAGGATCAGAATATTTTCAACTTGTCATGAAAGGCGTAATTTGGCGGAGTATGAAGGTCATTATGAGAAGGATGAGCAGTTATTGGCAGAATTGATAGATGCCGGCAATGCGCTACTGACTGAATTTCAGGTTTAATTTACGAACTGCTTAAACTCACGGGGCAGCTCAAAGGGTCAGAGTACTTTGATATTTATTTCCCGATTTTTGACAAATAATATTTCCAGAACCATTCGGGTAACGCCCGGGATCCAAAGCTTTCAACTCTTCATCCCAGACTTTCTTTTCTTTTACTGCTTTGAAATGGGCAAAAGGTTCATGCCCGCTATCATCGTGAGAGTTGTCGAAAAAATAAGCCTGATAGGCTAACTGGGCAGCATCATAAAGTAGCCCCAATGAGCGCGTATAGCGAGCTTTGATTTTTTCTCCGGCACGTCATGCCCGCCTTGCGGGGTGCGGACTTCTTTGATTCTGGATATATTGATGAGAGGGCTTTCAGTCGCGATGAAATACAGATAGATTTTGTAACCCTGACTGGCAGCTTTTTTCATAAAGTCGAGTTTCGAAGGATGGGAGAAAACCGTCTCGAATGAAATCTTCTTTTCCCGTTGTAAAAGCCGATTACGCAGAAAATCAGCCATTAATTGGGCCATGTGTTCATCCCAGGCTTTATCAACTAATTTAAATTCACCGGCATTATTCAGCGTAAAACATTTTTTAAAACTGGCTTCCGGAAAGTTTTTATTAATCAAGCCTGAAAGCAGTGCATGTTCAGTAAAATCAGTTCGTGTGATTTTCCCGGATTCATACTGCTTGAAAGAGAAGGAGCCTTGTCTGAGGTCATTGGCGATATCATCGGCATTAATATAGATGCCGAAATCAATGGGGCGGCCATTCGCTTTGATATTTCGCAGGGCTTTGATAATGGTGCTTTTACCTGAACCATTGGGTCCGGCAAATACACGGAGCCTTTTATTGAATCTAGCTGAAGGCAAGTTTGCTTACGGCGGCTTTGACCTTGGCTTTCGGCGGCTTGTTTATCCTGGCAAGTTCTTCCGTTCTGCCATCCTGATATTTTCTTACGACTTTGTGGTCTTCCACTACAACGACTGAGCCGGCCGTTTCCATTGCCTGTTTCGAGGCTTGTTCAAAGCCGTTACGGGAAGCAGATTTAATGTGCCTTTTGGTAAGGTAATTGTCTGAATTACGTTTGCTAGCCATATGACTTCAAAATCAGGTGTTAAAAATACTACTTGATTGAGAATAGCACAAAATTTCCAAAATTGGTGGAGGCGGGGGGAGTTGAACAGACTATTTAAATGCTTGATAAATAAATAATAATATTTCTCTTTAAATAATCAGTGTTGCTACCCGTGTACCTTCAATCACCTGCTGGTTAGGGAGTTGAATTGGCATCCACCACTTTTTTCATCATTTCATATTAACAAAATGATGTCTATCAATCTTAGCTCAAGCTGTCAAAACTCCAGCCTCATGGTCTTCTCGTCCTCTATCTCGTATCGGATGTTGCATACTCAATATCTATTACGGTAAGCAATGATCAATCTTCAGTCCGTTACCACAACTGACAGGGTTTTTCACCGATTTAATTTAACGTAAAACATAAATTTCCAAGAAAAGCGCTTGCGTCCTTGTAATAGTAATAGCGTCCGGACACATTGAGATCCCCTCATGTGCATTGTGACACTGGAGGTATATATGCAAGACCAACGAGAAAGTAATAATCGTATTATTCGCATTGGCGAAGTGATGGCGCGGACCTCAATCTCTCGAAGTCAGATTTATCATTTGGCTGCGATAGGAAAGTTCCCCAAAAGTATCCCCTTGGTCCCAGGTGGAACATCTGTTGGTTGGGTGCTTTCCGAAGTTGAAGACTTTATCAATGAGCGTATTGCGGCTCGCACGCAAGGGGAGAAGGTATGAATGATTTAGCCCCAAATGAAAAAGTCCTGGCCGCCGACAAGCAAGACCAAGACTTTTCAAATACTACTCACCCCAAGAATAGCAAACCAGCAGCGGAAAACCAATGTGATCTGGAGGCACAAACAGCCTCACTTCAGCTAGATCTCTCCGACTTGGGAAAAGTTAAACGTCAGTTTCCGGAAGAACTGGAGGCTTGGCCGAACACAGTGGACATGGATGTACTTGCTGATGAGATTGCTAATCTGATCACCAAGCACTCTGTATTGCCAGCAGGGAGCGTTGACGCCATGGTTCTATGGACGGTATCAAGCTACATGATCAACGCATTTCGTATCTTTCCTAAGCTGGCTTTCATCAGTCCAGAAAAGCGTTGCGGCAAAACAACCACACTGGAGATTATGCAATCACTTTGTCGTAACGGAGTGCAGACTTCGAATATATCGCCTGCTTCTATTTACCGTCTCACCAGTGATGGATTGCAGCCCACCGTGTTGATCGACGAGGCTGACACCACTATTCAGGAGGGAAGCTCAGAACTTAGGGGGCTCATAAATTCGGGACACAACAAAAGCGGATCTACAGTCATTAGATGTCAGGGGGATGATCATAAGTCTCGTACATTCTACACTTGGTATCCAATGATTCTGGCATCCATAGGCGATCTTCCCAGTACAATCATGGATAGAAGTATAGTAGTGAATATCCGTAGAAAGAAACCTTCTGAGATGGTACAGCAGTTGCCAAAGGATAGCCTTGAGTGTCACCAGCACTTCCGACGAAAGATACTTACCTGGGCAGCTCAACATGCCAAGATAGTTAAATCATCCACCTGTGTTCCCCCGGATGTTGGCAACGACAGGGCAATGGACAATTGGCTCCCTCTGTTTCAGATAGCAAAAGCCATCAGTGAACGCTGGCTCGATAGGTGTGACAAGGCTTATCGGGCACTGACTGATGTTGTGCCAATGGAGCTCCCTACACAGCTTTTGATGGATATTCGTGATGTTATGGATACGGCTCAGGTCGAAAGCATTAAAACACATGACCTTATTAAAGAACTTTGTGCTGATGATTCGAAGCCCTGGATTAACTATTCATACGGTAAGCCAATAAAACCCAATGAGCTTAGTTCGATCCTGAAAACGTACAGCATAAGTCCGAAGGTTATGAGGTATGGTGACAAAACGCACCGAGGTTATAATTTGGAGATGTTCAGCGACGCCTTCGAACGATACCTTCCCAGTCCCAGCCGTAACACTGTAACAAGCCAAGGAAATCAGGGGGTTCAGGAATGAGCAAGGGTAACAACCGTGTAACAGAACAGCAAAGCCCCTACAGCGGGGGCGTCTCTTCACTATCCAGGAGAGTTCTGATAGCACTTGTGGCAGCTTTTACACTCATGTCAGTACTACTTGTTGTGGGTAGTTTGAAACTACATAGGGTAGGTTCATGACCTTCTGACTTTTAATCACGGGTGGCCACAGGAGGTGGCCATCCTTAACCTGTTCCCATCGGTACACAGACAACGCTGATAGTGTTCAAAACGAGATGCTTCCTACATAGTTTCCGAGTCCGATATATTGCTGATAACTGATGCACATTTCTCTGCAAGCTGTTTACAAACTAAATGTCTCTGGTTACTTCGTATGTTACGACCTGAATTACAGTAACCTATTGAAATAAAGGGGTTGTTACGTTGTTACAGTTTTAACAGGTATATTGTGTCGCAAAGTTGCATCACACAGAACAATGTGAAATGCTTGATCCAATAACTATAAGATTCGACTGTGCGGTTGCTGTTATTACGGCCACGCACGAAGTCAGACAAGACTGAAGAAATGGAGATTTCGACATGACCGGCCACCTTTCCTGGTTTTTCCGTGTCACTATCAGTTCAGCACGCTTTTTAAAAAGCTTAGCGCTCGCTAATCCTTCCCCTCGCAATGCCTGAACAAATACATTCAGATTTTTATTAGCAAAGTTAAGAGTGTGGGGTTTTCTATGTGGAGAAAAGGATGTTTTTGAGTGCGATCAGGCTAAAAAATTATCGCCGCCTGTCGGATGTGACGATCGACTTGGATAACGACATATCTATTTTCGTAGGTTCGAACAATAGCGGCAAGACATCTGTTGCACATGCGATGCACTTTTTCGTCAGTGGCTCTAAGGATCGTTTTAGCTTTCATGATATCAGCGCATGCCGTTGGGGCGATATCGACGCTTTTGAGGCAGGGCAGGACGGTTCTTCGCTTCCTGTTTTGTCGATTGATCTTTGGTTTGAGGTCGAGCAAGCGGATCTTCATCGCGTCATTGATCTTCTTCCTAATCTTGATTGGCAGGGGGCGAAGGTAGGTGTCCGAATCGAGTTTGCACCCCGCAATGAAGATGAAGCATTGGTGCACTTCCGCGAACGGTATGCCCTGGCACAAGACGCTGTCAGGATAGCGAGGACGCCTGAGGACAATGACCACTATGTTGCCCCACCCCGGTCGCTGCGTGAGTTTCTCGAAGAAGAAATTCAGAAGGAATATGAATTCAAATATTTTGTCCTTGATGAATCTCAGTTCAATGATGATCTGGAGCCTAACGCAGGTTACGAACCTCAAGAGCTGCTACGCGAGCAGGGTCGTACAGGAAGAGATATCGTTAACTCTCTAATTAAGATTGACTTTCTGCATGCCCAGCGTCATCTGTCAGATAGCGAGGGAGGCAGTCGCTCAGAGGAACTTTCTCGACATCTTAGTCGCTATTACCAAAGAAATCTGAAGCGTCACAGTGAGGACTACAACGCACTCAGGGCGCTCGCGGAATCAGAGACCTTGCTCAACCAGCATCTTGAACAAGTGTTTACCGAGACCCTTCAGCGTCTTGGGCAGCTGGGATATCCTGGGCTGACCAATCCGCGCCTGATTATTAAATCGGCGCTTAATCCAGCTACAGTTATGAATAGCCAGGATGGTACTCATGTTCACTATGCTCTTAACGACGACGGGCTGACGCTTCCCGACAAATATAACGGCCTTGGCTTCAAAAACCTTATCTACATGGTCGTCGAACTTCTTGACCTTCATGCGCAATGGCTTGCAACGGAGGATAAACGCCCACCTCTGCATCTGGTGTTTGTCGAAGAACCAGAAGCCCATTTGCATGCCCAGCTACAGCAAGTGTTCGTCAACAAGGTTTTGGAAATTTTGGCGGAAGACGACGAGCCTGATGGGTTCAATACCCAACTTGTTCTAACGACCCACTCGCCACATATTCTCTACCAGCGCGGTTTTCAGCCTATTCGTTACTTCCGACGCGAACGTACGGGCATTGACCAGTCGTCAAAAGTCCTGAATCTGTCAGCGCTCTATCGGACAACAGGTAATCCAAGCCGAGATTTTCTGGAGCGGTACTTAAAGCTAACGCACTGCGATATCTTCTTCGCTGACGCGGCCGTTCTCGTCGAAGGCAACGTCGAGCGGCTGGTCATGCCGCAGATGATTGAAAAAGCGGCACCAGGTCTACGCTCCTGTTACCTTAGCGTACTCGAAATCGGTGGTGCTTACGCCCACCTGTTCCGTACGCTCATTGAATTCCTCGGGATAACAACGCTCGTCGTTACTGATTTGGACAGTGTGAGCGGACCTGCCGAGGAGAATGGTGGTGTTGTGCCTGTGGAAGAAGGCGATGTCGATGAAGGCGAAGCTACTCCTGGAAGCACTTGCACGCCAGAAACCCCAGGCGCGGTGACATCTAACCAAATGCTTGCACAGTGGCTGCCTGGTAGAAACAGGATCGATGAGCTCCTTGATGCCGATGACGAGGCCAAGACAAAAGCAGCAGATGCATTTGGGTTGGGAGCTATCCGCGTCACCTATCCCTGCACCGTCAATCTTGAGCGCAACGACGAACAGATAGAACGCGCTGGCCGTACGCTGGAAGTCGCCTTCGCGTTCGACAATCTGGATTGGACGCAGGATGCCGCCAATCGGGAATTGAGACTCCGGGTGCGTGCACCGCAAGATCTGGAAGAACTTGCGCAGAAGCTTCACGACAAGGTACACAGCTCAAACTACAAGAAAACCGACTTCGCGCTCGCGTTGCTGTCAAAGGACCCGGATAGCTGGAAAGTCCCTCGCTACATAGCTGAAGGCTTAATGTGGCTCGAGGCTACACTGGACGTAACAGCAGAAGAAGTCCACCAACAAGAAGGTGGCGCCGTATGACAAGCCGCATAGGCCAGCCCAATACAGAAACCGATACGGCACTCCACGAACGGCTCGCGGATGACGGCAATAGGCACTTCGTGATGGTAGCGGGGGCTGGTTCGGGAAAGACAACATCACTGGTCAAAGCCCTTGCCCAGATTGAGCGTACCGAAGGTCCTGCCCTGCGCCGAAACGGGCAACAAGTTGCTTGTATCACCTACACAGAAGGGGCCGTGGAAGAAATTCGCGGTGACGTCGGGAATGACGAGCTATTCCACGTCTCCACAATCCACAGCTTCCTCTGGACACTCATCAAGCCGTTTCAAAACAATATCCGAAAATGGGTCACTAATCGGTTGCATGAGAAGATTGCGGAAGAGCAGGAAAAGATCGATAAACCGCGAACGAGAGAACCCACGAAAATTCGCGCCGCGGAACTCATTGAGCGCTATGGGCTCCAGCTCACAGAGGTCGGGTCGGTGAAAAGCTTTCGATACGGGACTGGTAGTGACTATTCAAATGGCGTCCTCGGTCATGGTGATATCCTGAAGATAGGCCCCGAGTTTATTGTAGATCATGTACTGATGCAGACTGTCCTAGCTCGACGCTTTCCGGTCATCTTTGTCGATGAAAGCCAGGACACTGCACCGGCTTTTGTGGACGCTTTACGCCAAGTGGCACGCTCTGTCCCGTTGTACTTTTGCCTTGGCTTCTTCGGTGATCCGATGCAAAAGATCTATATGCAAGGTGCCGGGCCCATTCCGGCTGAAGAGGGATGGGAGACGCTGAAGAAACCCGAGAATTTCAGATGTCCGCAAGCTGTGCTTCGCGTTATCAATCGGATCAGAGCAGAAGACGATGGGCTTCAGCAAACACGGGGGCGTCACATTACTGTAGACGGTGCAGAAACTCCTGTCGAAGGGTCTGCCAGAGTGTTGATCCTACCCGCCGATGATCGTCGACAGGAGCGTCTGGAGGAAGCACGTCGCTGGCTGGCCGAGCAGGATGGCGACGAGGGCTGGCTGGAGGATGAGGACGAGGAAGCGCTGCGACTATTAGTTTTGGTCCATAGGATGGCGGCAGCTCGGCTAGGATTTCCCAATCTTTACAGTGCGCTCAATGATAAATCCCCCGAGGATCTCAGCACCGGTTTGGTAGACGGAACGGCATGGGTAGTCCGTCCATTCTTATCCTACGTTCTGCCATTGGTGCTTGCGCGGAGAGAAGGGCGAGAGTTCGAGATTATGCGCCTGCTTCGTAAACATTGCCCTAGTTTGCAGCCCGACGCTCTGGCTGCTAGCGACACAGCGGGACTGCTGGACGGTCTAGGAGAACAAATCGACGAATTGGTGGCGCTGTTTAAAGCTAATAGCAGTGTGCGCATCGGTGACGTTATGCGCTTTGTTAGGGATAGTAGCTTTGTGACGTTAGATGAGCGTTCTCTTGAGCTAATCAATACCTACACTGAAGCTGCTGAACCAGTTGTCGACCCAGCAACCGACAATGCTGCCCTCCGCTTCATGCAATGTGAGGCATCGGAACTGTGGGGGTACCGAAAGTACATTGAGAAGATGTCTCCCTTTTCTACCCAGCAAGGCATTAAAGGAGCTGAGTTCGATAAGATCCTTGTGGTCGTTGATGATCAAGAAGGGCGAACAAACACGTTTTCCTACGGTAAGTATTTCGGCGTAATAGAACCGTCGGATACCGATCGTGCAAATTTAGCTGCCGGAAAGGACTCTACTATCGACCGTACGAGGCGCTTGTTCTATGTTTGCTGTTCGCGGGCACGTTCTGACCTTGTTGTGGTGATATTTGCCGAGGACACGATACAAATGCGCAAAGCAGTGCTTGAAAAGGCACTATTTGAACCAGAACTTATCCATGTCTTCGACTAACTTCGATGACGGAAAGCCCGAACCGCGTACGATTGCTTACCTATAACTGGCTGATCCTTTTCGTTGGTGCAGTCCAAAATAAATTACCAGTGATAAGTCCACTTTCGGTTTTATGCGAAAATTGATTCAAGTTCCGTATAAGATGTGCTTTCAGAATGACGCGGCAAAGCCGTGCATCTAAAGTGAGCGTTATTCTCCCTCAGATTGAAGCAAAGTGGTCGCAAATATATCCCACAAGAAATTTAACCTCATTGTAAGGAAAGAGCTAATGGCAAGAATATTGGGCAAGATCATAGGGCTAATCATAAACATAGTATTGATTCCGGTAGTTTTAATCCTTTCAATCCCAGTGGGGATATTAAAAGCACGGCGAAACGCAAAAAGTCGACTGCTATTCACAGGTACAGAGCAGTCATTATTGGCTAAAGCTCAGCGAGCAATAAACATAGAAAATAATGGATTGTTTTCACCTGACGAAGATCTTCTAGAAGTTGCAAGATGTATTGAACAAGCTAGATGTGAGTATCAAGAAATAAAAGGCCGGGATCGGTTTGATTCATCATTTTCAGAATTTCTCATGCCTAGAATTAACCAATTGCATGTCGGAGATTGGGATAATGTTATTTCGTTTTTTGATCTCTCCAAGTTTAATTTATCTGAGCAAGATGAGTTACATCATGAATCTGTAGGTGACCTTGTGAAAGCACTGCAAAATTATATAGTGACCTACAAGAGAGAAAATGGAATCTCTCCGGAGACAGTAATGTTAGATCACAATATCCACATGATGTTTGCTCATGCCGGAATATATAAAAATTCGAAAGGATATTTTGGAGATACAGCCATAATCCCTGTTGGGAATGTAGAAGGTGGCGTAACGTGGAAAGCCATTGAACCAGCAGCGAAAACCAAACCATGCGATGAATTTGATGATGACATACCATTCTAATGTGAGAATCAGAAAGTAAAGCTTACTGGTCATAAACGACCCTCAACCGTTGCGCCAATGCACTGGATTCGTACGCCAAGTGGTCTGAAGATGAAGCACGTTTCTTTCAAGGAAGTGCTGACGTTGAACGCCAACAGAAGATTGCAGAGGTGCAGCACCTTTTAAATGCTCCGGAACTTAAGGAAGTTTAACTCTATTGGGCCATCGACAGCGGTGGTTCCCTATTTTCACTGTCTAGTCTATAGAAGGGTACCTAACCGATACTGTAAGCAACCTAATGATTGTGACGATACGTAACCGATACGCTCACTATATTCACTCCGCTATATGAATACGATGCCTATATATGTCCCGGTATAATAACCAGTTATATTTGTTCATTTTCGGCGATACATAGCCGATGTATTAAACTTGCATCTAGTTACATGCTCAAAAATTTTGAACACAATTGTCTATTTCCGAATATTGCTCATCGAAGTACGAAGGTAGTAACTAGTATATGAAGCGCTAAATGCAAGACTACCCCCCCCCTGTCTTTACGCTTCGCGCATGGTGTGGATGGGTCCCCCACTCATTATTATTAACCCTACCTACAGGTAACCACTATGAGAAAGATGTTTCATAACATATTTGCAGCTATCGCGACCCTCTTTGGTGCAGTAGAGAGAGGTGCCAATGCACTTGACTCATATGCCAAATGGGCAGAAGACGAGGCTCGCTTCTTTGAAGAGACTGCTACCCTGGAGCGCGAGCAGAAGATCACTGCGTTCAAGAAAGATATTAAATTAATATCTCAAACTGCGTGAGAAACATGATCACCCTTCGGGGTGATCACTTCTTTCACACAATACACCTTCCAGTTAGTTAGATTATCAAGACTTTACAGGTCCAATCCTGATCGCTCCGCGAGTGCGATGGAAGCTTATGTGCTGCCATACATCAACTATAAGGAGCAACTATATGGAACCAATGATTCTACCTTTTTCTTACCCTCAGACTGATTCAACTGAATTCACCGATCAGCAACAGTTAACGATCCAGGAGGCACTTTGCATCCTGGAGTCGCACATACGCACAACTGAAGGTTTGACCAGTTCAGAGAAAGTAAAACAGTTCTGCCTTCTCCACGGTGCAGACCAGAAGGATGAGCACTTCTCTTGTCTCTTCCTGGATAACCATCATCGTCTAATATCCTTTGAAAGATTATTCAGCGGTACCATTGATGGTGCATCCGTTTACCCAAGAGTTGTGCTTCGGCGAGCCTTGGAGCTCAATGCTGCAGCACTGATCTTTACCCACAACCATCCCTCAGGCTTACCTGAGCCCAGTGAAGCTGACAAAGCTATTACCAGCAGACTCAAGAATGCGCTGAACCTGGTGGATATTCGGGTGCTGGATCATATCGTCGTTGGGTCAGAAGGCACTGTGTCCATGGCTGAACGCGGCATGTTGTAGCTTCCTGCTCCACTCATTCACTTTCAACTCAGACAATAAGGAAAAAACATGGTCACTTTACTCCCAATGGATAAATTCATATTCTCGTTTGGACGAATGAAGCGCGTCGGTATGGATTTATCTATTTACTACGGTCATGAATTCGAATGTGCTTGCGGCTTCAATCATGAACTGGATGACAACACTGAATTGCTGTGCCAGGGTTTCTGGAAAGTCATGGCTGTCTGTCCTGACAGGCAAGACCACATCACAGCAATCAAAATCCGGATGTTCCTTATGGTGAAGTTTCTGGGCTTTAAGAGTATTAACGGAGCGAGGATCTGTGCTGAAGACGACTTGCAAATGGTCAAGATCATGCTTCATTACCTTAGGTAGCTCTGCACTGTGTAAAGACTTAAATTCTACTCCTCTAATAACCTGCCTGATTCTTGCTGCCTATGCAGCGAGTTTCAGGTAGGTTATTTTTTTGATACAGCCACTTAGTGTTGTTCCAGTAGATGCTTGCCGCTACACACATCCGGATAAGCTTAAACCCACAAGGACGCACGCAATCAGATGATCTACAACACTGATTGCTCATCGCAGCCTACGCAACTAGTCTCGTAAAGCGCTTTTGGTTGCACCCATCATGAGAGCTGCTTATAAAGCTTATTATTACTTGTGAGGGGGGGGTATCTGGGATATTACTTTATGCCAAGAGAACCAACAGCAGCCTGAAAGCCAAATATTTTTTCGCATGATCTTATTTTTTTGCATCACAGCGAACCCCTTGGTTTGTTGATCAAACGGCCAAGTGAGCTGTCATCAGTAACCCTATTCAAGTCTTTGCATCCTTCTTAAGTCAAGCATACTGGTAAGCTGAAGTTACGATTTCTAACGTAACCCTTGGATTTTATGAGATATTCCTCTACATTACGGACTCTTTAGCTGAAAAGCTAAAGAATTTTGGTCTGAAGGGAACCACAGCCATGAAGTGCCGCTAATGAAGCTGATCGACAATATTAATGACCTGCTAGGCGATGACCTCAAACAAACCATCGTGCCAGGATCCAAGCTGAAGATCGCCGCCTCGTGTTTCTCCATTTATGCCTATGAAGCGCTCAAAGAGCAGTTAGAACAGGTCGATTCCTTAGAGTTCATCTTTACCTCGCCAACATTTGTACCTGATGAGGTGACTGACAGCGGCCGTAAAGTCCAGCGTGAGTTTCATATTCCTAAGGCAGAACGGGAACGCAGTTTTTATGGTTCTGAATTCGAAATTCAGCTAAAGAACAAGCTTACCCAGCGAGCGATTGCTAAGGAATGTGCCAGTTGGATGCGCCGGAAGGCAAAGTTTCGATCCAATCGTAAGAAAGCGCCTATGCAGCAGTTCGCATTTGTAGAAAACTCGGCTAATCAACAAACTCTCTATCAGCCTTTGCATGGCTTTACTGCTGTGGATTTAGGGTTACAGGAGGGAGATGCCGTATCGAATTATGTGAATAAGGTCGATGATCATGGCTTTGCAGCTACATATCTACAGTTATTTAATCAGATTTGGTCAGATCCTGAAAAAATTGAGGATGTTACAGACCGTCTCTGTGACCACATTGCTTCTGTGTACCAGGAGAACGCCCCTGAACGTATCTACTTTCTTATGCTCTACAACATCTTTAATGAGTTTCTGGAAGATATCAGCGAGGATGTACTGCCGAATGATCGTACCGGTTACCAGGAAAGCCTGATTTGGAAAAAGCTTTTTAACTTCCAGCGAGATGCTGCCACGGGGATTATCAATAAGCTGGAAACTTATAATGGTTGTATTTTGGCTGACAGCGTGGGTCTTGGAAAAACTTTCACTGCACTGGCGGTTATCAAATACTATGAGTTACGCAACAAGACGGTTCTGGTGTTGTGCCCAAAGAAGTTGGCCGATAATTGGCTCAATTACAATCGTAACCTGAAAACAAACATCTTCACTAAAGATCGTTTCGGATACGATGTGCTATCCCATACCGACTTGCAGAGAACAAGCGGTGATTCATTCGGAACGCCGCTTAATCGTGTGAACTGGGGCAACTATGATTTGGTCGTGATCGACGAATCGCACAACTTTCGGAACAATGATGTCTATAAAGATCATGAGACTCGTTATCAGCGCTTGATGCGTCAGGTGATCCAGCAAGGCGTAACGACTAAAGTATTGATGCTTTCTGCTACCCCGGTTAACAATCGCTTCATTGACCTGCGTAACCAGCTTGCATTGGCTTACGAGGGAGATTCTGAATCTCTGAATGAAAAATTACGAACAGAAAAGGATATTGAAGAAATTTTTCGCAAGGCACAAACCACATTCAATACCTGGTCGAAGCTTCCACCCAACGAGCGAACTGCCGAAGCGATTCTTAATGCGTTGGATTTTGATTTCTTTGAGCTGCTCGACAGCGTGACTATTGCACGGTCACGCAAGCATATTGAGCGGTTCTACGATACCTCGGAGATTGGCACTTTCCCACAACGTCTAAAACCACTGGCATTCCATCCACCGTTAACGGATCGTGCCGATGTTATTGGATTCAATGATATTTATGGTCAGCTGACGGCACTGAAACTTGCTGTCTATGCCCCTGTTAGCTACATATTGAGCAGCCGCCTGGCAAAGTACGAAGATCTCTATGACACGGAAGTATCCAGTGGTGGAGCGAAGCTCAAACAAGTCGACCGTGAGCGTAGCTTGCAAGCTTTGATGACCACTAACCTTCTAAAGCGGTTGGAAAGCTCCGTTGAAGCTTTTCGCCTGACGCTGAGAAAACTCCAGGTTAATCACAAACGAACACTGGAAAAGATAGAGGATTACAAGAAGACAGGTCGTGATCCTGGTTTCGATGATGTTACACCTGGTTTTGAAGATGCAGAGCTGGACGAAGAGGATATTCTTGAACCAGACAATGATCAGATTGGTGGCAAAATTCGCATCAGTCTCGCCGATATGGATTTGCCCTCATGGGAGCGTGATCTGCAAACTGATCTGGCGATCTTAGAAGCGCTTTTGGAAGAGATGGAAAAAGTAACACCAGACCACGACGCTAAACTGCAGCACCTGAAAGCACAAATTAATCAGAAGATTCAGGCACCCATCAATGCGGGAAATCATAAGGTAATTCTTTTTACAGCTTTTGCTGATACAGCGAACTATCTCTATAGAAATCTGGCATCGTATATTCAGGAGCAGCATGGACTGCACACCGGGCGAGTAACTGGCTCTGATGCTCCCAAATCTACACTGGGCAGCGGTTATGACTTTATGTCCCTGCTTACACTTTTTGCGCCTCAAGCCAAAGAGAAGCAGCATATTCTGCCGGATGAGCCAGGTGAGATCGATATCCTGATTGCGACGGACTGTATTTCCGAGGGGCAGAACCTCCAGGATTGTGATTACTTGATCAATTACGACATCCACTGGAACCCAGTGCGTATCATCCAGCGCTTTGGACGTATTGATCGTATCGGCTCACCCAATGCCAGTATACAGCTGGTCAACTATTGGCCTGATATAAGCCTGGACGAATATATTAACCTGAAGGAGCGGGTCGAAAACCGCATGGTAATTGTAGATGCCACAGCTACGGGCGATGACAACTTGCTTAACACTGAAACTAACGACATCGCTTATCGTAAGGAGCAGTTACGTCGGCTTCAGGAAGAAGTGATCGACATGGAAGACGTAAAAACAGGCGTCACCATAACGGACCTAGGTTTAAATGACTTTCGCATGGACTTGCTCAACTACATCAAGGAGCATGGAGACCTTGCCAATCTGCCTAGTGGCATGCATGCAGTTGTACCTGCAGATGTCGAGGGCGGCTTGGTGCCGGGAGTGATCTTCACTCTTCGGAACTGCAATCATGGCGTCAATATCCAGCAACAGAACCGCCTTCATCCCTTCTATCTGGTCTATATCACAACCAACGGAGAGGTTATCGCCAATCATACTGAAGTTAAGCCTCTACTAGATTTAGCACGTGCTGCCTGTCGTGGTCGTTCCAAGCCTATTCAGTCAGCCTATCAACCGTTCAACCGTGACACTGACGATGGGCGTGATATGGGGTTTTATTCTGATTTACTGGATCAGGCCATACGTAGCATTATTCAAGTGCAGGATGAAAAGGATCTGGACAGCTTATTCACTGGAGGCCGAACCAGTGCTTTGACTAATCCTATCTCTGGACTGGACGACTTCGAGCTGATGTCTTTCCTGGTTGTACGTGAGGTGGAATGAATACGTCAGGTAGCCCAGTATTATTTGATTATCCCAGCCGTGCCCTGGTTGACAGGATTGTGCCCAAGAGTCGTATTGTTGTCGCAGCTAAGCCAGGACGTCGTGTACGTGACCAGCTAACCTCCAAGGTTGCTCGGATCGTCTGGCAATATAAGCTGGCGCCAGAAACAGTGAATCTGAAGGGTTCAAATGCAGTGCCTGAAATTCAGGTATTCCGTCTATTGTTAAAAGGGTTTGAGGTTAAAGACGAGCTTCCTGCCGATCTTCTGCGGAGTATTGACCGCGCCATCGGCTTTCCCCTGATATTTGAAATGACCACTAGCCGCGAGGATGGTTCGTCAACGGATCAAGTCCGCACAGTGGCCACCTACAAGCGTCCCAACGAATCCGATGCTAAGCAATGGGTGATAGGTGAGTACTTTGCTACTGACTGGTTGCCTGCAGATGCACCACGTGCACCATTACCAGTCGCATTGGATTTGCCTCGGCTCTATGAGCAGATACTACGTCAACTCATACCAGTGCCAGCACGAGAGGGTGAGTCCATGGAGGGGCAGGTAGAACGCCATAGCCGAATCTCCACAATGCAGCGCGAATGCAGGCGGCTGGAAGCTCGGATACAACGCGAAAAACAGTTCAATCGCAAGGTCGAAATAAATTCCCGATTGCGGTATCTGAAAAATGAGCTTGAAGCATTGAGATGCAGCAGCTGACTATTGGCAGCAGTAAGTCGCTTGCCGATATACAAACTATATGATTGATTTCGCAGGACTATAACCAGCGGATAGAGGGTAGGAAATGACAAAATTGGATATGCAGAGCCCGGATTTAACCGAGGCTAATATTGAAAAACTTGCCGAGTTGTTTCCAAACTGTGTTACGGAAGCACAGGATGAAAACGGCAAGCTTAAACGTGTGATTGATTTCGATCAGTTCAAGCAAGAACTCTCCGACCATGTAGTGGATGTGCCGAGAGAGCGTTATCAACTTAACTGGCCAGGTAAGCGTGAGGCCTTGCTGGCAGCTAATGCTCCGATTGCAAAAACCTTACGACCCTGTCGTGAAGAAAGTGTGGACTTTGATACAACCAATAATCTTTTTATCGAAGGTGATAATTTAGATGCCTTGAAGCTCTTGCAGGAGACCTACCTGAATAAAGTCAAAATGATTTATATTGATCCGCCTTATAACACTGGTAATGACTTTATTTATAAAGACGATTATTCCGAACTAGAGGGGGATTTTTTAAGGAGATCAGAGCAAAAGGATCAAAGTGGGAATAGGTTGGTTATTAATACTGATTCGAATGGGAGATTTCATTCTGATTGGTTATCAATGATGTATCCAAGGTTAAAATTGGCAAGGAATTTACTTAGAGATGATGGGCTTATATTTATCTCAATCGATGATAATGAATACTCAAACTTAAAAAGTATTTGCGATGAAATATTTGGCGCAAGTAATGGTTTAATTTCATTTATTTGGCCGCTTCCTAGAGGAATAAACGCAGGTCATATTTCTAGAGCGCATGAATATCTAATAGTCTATGCTAAACAGAAGTCAATACTCCCATTATTTAATAAATTAGGAAGTAGCGAATTTACAATTGATAGATGTAATAAAAAAGTAGATCGTAGGCATCCTGCGTCTGAGATTACATTTCCTCCTGGAATTAAATACGAAGGCCCAGATAAAACTATTAGTGGAAAGATATCAGGCTCAGAAGAAATTGAAATTAATGGATCATTGGAATTTAAAAATGGAAAATTAGTTAAAAAAGTAACTCTTAAAGCTGGATGGACTATGAAAAATATGATTCTAGACTGGCTTGATGGGAAAACTGTTTATGATAATAAAGGTCAAGAAATAATTGAATTTTTTTTCAAAGAAAATGGGAAATTATATTCAAAAAAGCGATTGAAATATGAATCTCCTAAAACTATTTTACAAAATGTTCCAGATACTCAATACGCAAGAAAAGAAATTGAAGAGTTATTAGGCAGTCAAGATATTTTTTCTTACCCAAAGCCGTCCGGCTTAATAAAAAGGCTAATTGAACTCTCTACAAATCAAAACGATATAATCCTCGATTTCTTTGCTGGCTCCTGTAGTACAGCTCAAGCTAAATATGAAATTAACCGAGAAAAAGGAATAAATAATCAATTTATTCTTGTGCAAATTCCTGAGGAGTTAGATTCAACTGATATTACCCACAAGGCTGCAATAGAGTTTTGTCAATCGAATAATCTACCTGAAAATATTGCGGAAATAGGTAAAGAGCGTATTCGAAGGGCTGGGAAAAAGGTTTTCGGTGAAAAATGTAATGAGAGTTGGAACAAAGATATAGGCTTTAGAGTGTTCAAAATAGATACCTCAAACATGAAAGATGTCTATTACACTCCAGATTCCATAGGGCAAGAAGGTCTCTTCGGCCAAGTAGACAACATTAAAGATGATCGCAGTAACGAAGATTTATTGTTTCAGGTTTTACTCGACTGGGGTATTGATCTGACATTGCCTATTAAATCTGAAAAGATTGCGAACAGAGTCGTGTATTTTGTCGATGAAGATGCTTTGGCGGCCTGTTTCGAACCCGGTATTGATGAAGAATTCGTCAAAATCCTGGCAGAGCGTAAGCCTTTGCGTGCGGTATTCCGTGACAGTGCTTATGGCAGCGATAGTGCCAAACTTAATGTAGAGCAGATATTTAAATTGATTTCTCCGGTTACAGAAGTAAAAACCATCTAAAGGAATAGTCGGATGAAAATCAAGTTCAAAAAGCAGGCCTTCCAAACGGCTTCCGTTGAAGCGGTTGCCGATTGTTTCGCAGGCCAGCCCTTCGGGGGCGGGTTTAGTTACCGTATTGATCCCGGTCTGGATGAGCAGTCGCAGCAACGTAAGTTGCAAGCGGTGGATGAGATGCAGGGTTTTCGTAACGCCGACTTAAGCATTCCTTCAGCAGAGCTGCTAAAAAACATTCAGGCCGTTCAGCGCCGTCAGAATATCCCCGTGTCCGAATCACTGGTTAGCAATAAGGTCTGCGAGGTGAATCTGGATATTGAGATGGAGACAGGTACGGGCAAGACCTATTGCTATATCAAATCCATGTTCGAACTCAATAAACGCTACGGTTGGACCAAATTTATTGTAGTGGTACCGAGTATTGCTATTCGTGAAGGAGTCTTAAAGTCTTTTGAAATCACAGCGGAGCATTTCTTGGAGGACTATGGTAAACGTGCGCGTTTCTTTATTTATAACTCCAAGCAGCTCCACAACCTGGAAAGCTATTCGTCGGACGCTGGTATCAATGTAATGATTATCAATGTACAGGCATTTAATGCGCGAGGTAAGGATGCGCGCCGTATTTATGAGGAGTTGGATGACTTTCAATCCCGCCGTCCTATAGATGTAATCAAAGCCAACCAGCCGATTCTTATCCTTGATGAACCCCAGAAGATGGAAGGCAAGAAAACCTTGGAATCACTTAGGGAGTTCAGCCCCCTGATGATTCTGCGTTATTCCGCTACCCACAGAACCCAACACAACAAAATCCATCGGCTGGATGCCCTGGATGCTTATAATCAAAAGCTGGTCAAGAAGATTGCAGTTCGCGGGATTACCGTAAAAGGGCTGGCTGGCACCAGTGGGTATCTGTATCTGGAGTCAATTGAAGTGTCTGCAAGCAAGCCGCCGGTAGCTCGCATAGAAATGGAAACCAAACGTAAGACCGGGATTAAGCGCGAAGTAAGGCGTATTGGCCACAATGATAATCTACACGTACTTTCCGGCGGGCTTGATCAATACCAGGGCTTTGTTGTGGCTGATATTGATGCGCTCAGTGATACCTTAAGCTTTGCTAATGGCGAAGAACTGCATGCCGGTGAAGCCAGCGGTGATATCAATGAAACCACATTGCGTCAGATCCAGATCCGGGAAGCCATCCGTGCTCATTTTGAAAAAGAGCAAATGCTCTATGACCAGGGCGTTAAAGTGCTGACCTTGTTCTTTATCGACGAAGTGGCGAAATACCGCCAGTATGATGAGTCTGGTGAGCAATCAGGAGAATACGCTCGCATGTTCGAATCTGAGTACGAGCGTCAGCGGGATGAATTTATCGGCTTACTGAGTGACACTCCCTATGCGAAGTATTTGCAAAGTATCGACTCAGCTCGCACTCACAACGGTTATTTCTCTATTGATAAAAAAAGTAAGCGGCTGGTCGATCCTAAGGTTTCTAAACGGGGTGAATCTGCTGGTGAGGCAGATGATGTAGATGCTTATGATTTGATTCTCAAAGATAAAGAGCGTTTGTTGTCCTTCGAGGAGCCAACACGCTTTATTTTTTCTCACTCAGCACTGCGGGAAGGCTGGGATAATCCCAATGTCTTTGTTATCTGCACACTCAAACATAGCGATAGCAGTATTTCACGCCGCCAGGAAGTTGGGCGTGGCATGCGTCTGGCTGTAACTCAATCTGGTGATCGTCTGGATGATCCGGCAACTGTACATCAGACCAATGTGCTGACCGTTGTTGCCAATGAAAGTTACATGGATTTTGTTGCTGGATTACAAAAAGACATCAGTGACTCTCTATCTGAACGCCCACGTATAGCCGACGAAGATTACTTCATTGGCAAGGTGCTCAATACCGCCAGCGGAGATGTGCCAGTTACTCCGCAGCTGGCCAAACTGATTTATCGCTACCTGGTGAAAAACGATTATTCCGATGACAAAGATCAAATTACGGAAGTCTATCACCAGGCCAAAGAAGATGAACAGCTTGCCGAATTGCCTGAAGATCTAAAGCCTTACGCCGAGCAAGTGTTTCAATTGATTGACAGTGTCTTTACAGACGCAAATCTTCCGGATATTGATGATGATCGAGCAGCGAAACTAAATCCATTGAATGCAAATTTCCATAAGCGAGAATTCCAAGAGCTCTGGCAACGCATTAATCAAAAGGCGGCTTACACCGTACATTTTGATACCGATGAGTTGCTCAGTAAATGCGTGGCAGCACTTGATCGTGACCTGCGTGTTTCTCCTTTGCGGTATGTGGTGCAACGGGGTGAGCAGTTAGATGAGGCCAATGTTGACTCATTAAAGAGCGGGCAGGCATTCACACTCAAAGAAACTGAAGGAGCTGTGCATGAGACAACAGTCCATTCCACAGTGAGATATGACTTGCTTGGTAAACTGGCTGAACATACCCAGCTTACCCGTCGAACTATAGCGGGAATTCTTCAAGGCATCAGCAAAGCCACTTTTAATCAGTATCCGACCAACCCGGAAGATTTTATTCTCAAGGCAGCACGCTTAATCAACGAGCAAAAAGCGACTGTGATCGTTGAGCATCTTGCTTATGATCCGATTGAGGAATGTCATGAATTGGATATCTTTACACGCGAGCAGCCTAAGGCGAGTTTTGATAGAGCCATTAAAGCGAATCGACATGTTTACGATTATGTATTTACTGACTCAAAAACTGAACGGGCATTCGTGAGCGAATTGGATACCAGCGCTGAAGTGGTTGTCTACGCAAAACTACCTGGAGGTTTTTTCATTCCGACTCCAGTTGGTAATTATAACCCTGATTGGGCCATTGCTTTCCAGGAAGGGAAAGTTAAACACATCTATTTTATAGCTGAAACCAAAGGCTCGATGTCTTCACTTGAGCTGCGCGACATGGAAAAAAGTAAAATACAATGTGCCAGAAAGTTCTTTGCTAAAATCACATCTGATGAAGTTAAATACGATGTGGTCGATAGTTATAGCAAGCTGATGGAGTTAGTTGCTTAAGGAGAATCAATGCCCTATAACGGACCAACCTTTGATCAGTTGATTGTTCCAGGCTTTGAAGCAATCAAGGCTCTTGGTGGCAAAGCCTCAAATGTCGCCATGCTGGCGAAGGTCGCTGAACTGCTTGATATCGATAATGAGACCATGGAGGTCCTTCATGCCGAGGGCCGAGGGAATCAAACAGAAGTTGGGTACCGACTGGCATGGGCGCGCACGTATCTTAAAAAAGGTGGTTACATTACAGATTCAGCTAGAGGAGTTTGGGAGCTAACCGATAAAGGGCAAGCGACTCAAACTTTGGATCCCTCAGCGCTTGTACAACAAGTAAGAGCGATGGAAGAGAACCAGGATACCAATTACTGGTTGGTAGGGGCATCTACTGAACATGGGACATCAGATCGAACGCAAGAGTTAGTCGAAAAGGGTGAGTGGCGCATATGGCATTCAGGGAAAGGCTCATCCAAGTATCACGAAGACATCCTTTCTATGAAGCCTGGAGACCGGATCGCGATCAAGTCTTCTTATACAAGAAAGAAAGGCCTGCCCTTCGATAACCAGGGTAAAGCAGTTTCCGTTAATGGTATTAAAGCAGTTGGGATAATTAAAGAAAATCCAGGTGACGGAACTCATGTACTTGTTGATTGGGAAAATATCTACGAAGAACCAAGAGAGTGGTACTTCTTCACCTCGCGTTCCAGTGTTTGGCGGCTGAACCTAGAGCATCAGAGCAGAGGGGAGTTTGCACGGCAGTTGGTGGATTTTGTGTTCAACGGCGAGGATCAGGATATCGATTACTTCCTTAGTGAGCCATTCTGGGGCGATAAATACAGTGTCATTCTCCAGGAAGTCGATACTACCTTTTCTACCCAATTCAGCTGGATACCTTTCTATGAGGCTTTCGCAACGGCACTCTTAAATTGGCAGAACCAGCGGCCAGTGCTGCTACAACGTATTCGTGAACTTATTGAGTCAGGAGAAGTCCCCTATCTCGATTACTTGTCAGAGGATGATGGGAGTGGTGAGAGAGTAATTCTTCAGGATATCTGTCCTTTTACAGTTATGGCGACCTTCAACCGCTCAGTCACCTACGAAAATCGTCGGCTTATTGCGGCAGCACTCGCTAAGGTGCTGGGCGTTGAGGAAGAGGTGCCACAGAGTTTTGACGGTATCCCTGTCATGAATAACCAGAAGTCGTGGTTTTTTGCAGCTAGGGACAAGCGTGACCCTGGAGATATTGATCGACTATGGCAAATGTTTGAGCGGGTAATCGAGTATTCAGTAGCCGTTGACCGGGGGGAAGAAGAGCCCCTAAGGAGTGAATTTGCCAAAGCATATGATGCCCTCATTCGCCAGCGAGGTCTGCGCTGGACACCCACCTTCGGTTTCTATTGGATCCGTCCTAGGCACTTCGTACCACTCGATCAGAATACCCGGCAGTACCTTACCGATGTCTTCGAAACAGAGTTTCCAGCAGATAATAAATATACGGACTTTACAGGCGAGGACTACTTGGCATTGATCGATGATCTAAAGGCTTGGTTTGATACTCCTGAATCACCTGTGAGTAATTTTATGGAGCTTTCCTATGCCGCTTGGAAGCGAGTTGACGAGAAAGCTGTGAAGGTGCAATCTCCAGAAGCCGAATTTGAGACAAACGCTGAGGGTGTTCAGGAATATCCATCTTATAGTATTAAGCAGATGATAGAAGATGGTTGCTTCATAACAGAAAGCGAGCTCGAACGGATGAAGGCTCAGCTGCGTCAACAAAAGAACCTTATCCTCCAAGGGCCACCAGGTACGGGTAAGACTTGGGTGTCGAAGCGACTGGCTTACGCCCTTATCGGTGCCCAGAGAGAACCTGACGTGGTTGCCCTACAATTTCATCCGACGCTGTCTTATGAGGATTTTGTTCGTGGATGGCGACCAGGAGTGGATGGTAGGCTGACATTGGAAGATGGTCCCTTGATGCGAACTATCCGTGAAGCTAAAAAGCATCCTAATCGTGAATTTGTCGTGGTAATTGAAGAGATCAATCGTGGTAATCCGGCCCAGATTTTTGGTGAGATGCTGACTCTTCTTGAAGGTGATAAGCGGGATAAGGCCTACGGACTTCGATTGAGCCATATGCGGGACGCTGAAGGGTCAGTTTATGTACCAGCCAACGTGTTCGTGATCGGCACTATGAATAATGCTGACCGTTCTCTCGCTATGCTAGATTATGCATTGCGCCGACGTTTCAGCTTTTTTGACCTGAAGCCAGAATTCAATGCCCGCTGGATACGCTGGCTTACAAGTAAAGCAGAAATTCCTGAATCGTTGGCTAGAACTATTGCCAACCGTTTAACCGCACTGAATACCGTGATCGAAAATGACAGTGCCTTGGGGAAAGACTTTTTGATTGGTCACAGTTATGTCACTCCAAGGGTTGGTGTTATTCAAGACCCAACCGGCTGGTACAGGGAGCGAGTGTTGACTGCGATCAAGCCACTATTGGAAGAGTACTGGTTTGATAGACCAGATATTGCAAGGAGTCAGGCAGAAGTACTGCTAGAGGGGCTTTAGGTCATGGTAGATGCAGCACTATTAGAGCCAGCTCCAAAGCTTTCTGCCCACGGCATTCCAATCCGCAATATCTGGTTATTACTACTTTATGCATCCGAATTCTTCAAAGGAAGTGGACATGCGTTTGGGAGTTTTGAACAGGCGCCTCACAACACTGCTGATTTGATTGCTGAATTCCTGGCATTTGCGGTCGAAAAGAGATTACGGCAGGATCTGACGCGACAGTATCGGCAGCAAAGTGAAGCTCTTACACGCGTAAGAGGTAGAGTTGATTTACTGGGAACCGAGCGCAAGGGGTTGCTCGCTCAGGGAAAAGTGCTTTGTCTGTTTGAAGAGTTGACGGTTAATTCTCCTCGTAACTGCTTTATCCGTGGAGCCTTGGAGCACCTCGGCAAATTAGCCTCAAAAGAATCATTAAGAAATCGATGCATTCAATTGGGAAAACGCCTGCAAATGGTCGGAGTAAGAGGCAAGATTCCTACTCTACGTGAAGTGCATTCAGAGCAGTTTGGTCGTCATGATAAAAAGGACAAGCAGATGGTGGCAGCAGCAAAGCTAGCATTTCAGCTAAAAGTGCCTATAGAAGGTGGTGGTTCAGAATCGCTGGTAGATATTGTAAAAAACGAAATTTGGTTTAGGCAGTTGTTCGAGAAAGCTGTGGCTGGGTTCTATGAGGTTGTACTAAGTCAACAAGATTGGTGGGTTGAGGCAGCCAAACGTCAATACTGGCCAGTAACAGGGGCTTCTGAGGGCATGCTATCCATTCTACCTGGGATGCAGACCGATATTATTTTAAATCATCGGGCTTCAAATAGACGGATTGTCATAGACACCAAATTCGCCAACATCTTTACACGGAATCAGCATGGCACTGAACAGTTGAAAACGGGGTACTTATATCAACTTTATGCTTACCTGAGGACTCAGGAACGTGAGGATGATCCATTGTCCTTGTTGGCAGAAGGGCTTTTACTGCATCCGGCAATCGACCGTAATATAAAAGAATATGCTCATATGCAGGGTCATACTGTCAGGGTTGCCACGGTCGATCTTGCTGCAAATTCGGACAATATACGTCGTGAACTACTCTCGATTATTATCGGGGAAGATTAGTATGATTATACAAATCTTCGAAAAGAATAAAGGTAGTGTACATGTGCGCTGGGAGAGCAGTTTAAGGGGAGTTCTTGGTAAATCTACTGCAGATTTGGATCTAGAAGTTATACAGGCTCCACAAGAGCTTCAGAAGTCCTTGCTTAACTGGGAGCTTACTGGAGATATATCCTTAATTAATAAGCCAGAGTATTTTAATGATGAAAAGCGTCTTTTTATTCCTGGTGCAATTGGATTTTACAAACAGCAATGCTTAAAAGAAGCACCGCATGCTCATCATGGTTGCTGTCTTTGGGGGGAGTATATTGCTGTTGAATATGCTCCTTCTGACTACAAACTGAGCACACAGTTGCATGAATGTCTGCATTTGTTCAGAGTCAATGAATGCTATAACCCTCAAACACGAGAACCTATACCTGAGTGTACAAATGATCAATGTGTTATGCGCTATGGTGTGATATCCACAGAAGTTTGTTCTCATGTGTTGGAACAACTTAATTATTATCACAGCACTTAAATACATTCCGGTCGCTAAAGGCGTGAGTCCCACCTTACTGCTTCCAGGCTACCGACTAGGGACAAGGTAGGGACGCCGCCGTAGGCGGAGGGTACCCTGCCGCCAGTTCCAGTGGTCGGTAGCCGACTGGTAGATATTTTATTTACTTGCTTACTTCTCTTCTCAATACCCTACCCACTCCCGCCTCCTTGCTGCGGTGCTCGCTACGCTGCGCACCTCGCGGGGCTGCGTGGGCAGGGTATCTGAGTAATCGGTTTGTCGGGGGGATTTAAACAGCTTTCTTTTCGTGCCCTGAAGCAAAGTTACATTGGCTTGGGCTGTTCATTAACTAGGAGCCGCAGACAGGCTCAAATTACCTTCAGCTGAATGCTGAATATAGTTCGACCACCAGTTCATCATTTCTCGTCGACGATTCAAATACTCAGCCCGATTATAGGCCGCTCTGACTCCATTGTTATCCGAATGGGCAAGGGCCGATTCGACTATATCTGGATCGAAGCCTTGTTCGTTCAGTGCCGTACTGGCAATTGACCGAAGTCCGTGTGCAACCAGTCTGCCACCAAAGCCCATTCTCTTGATTGCCATATTGGCTGTCTGCGAGTTTATATGGGTTGAGGGCTTTCTGTCTGCTGGAAAGACATGCTCCCGATGACCGCTTACTGGTTTCATCACTTCTAAAAGGGTGACGGCTTGGGTTGTGAGAGGTACCACATGAGGTCTTTTCTTCTTCATTCGTTCAGACGGTATGGTCCACGTCTTATTTATAAAGTCGATTTCTTCCCATCTCGTGCCAGCTGCTTCGCTTGGACGAACCATCGTATGTAATTGCCATTCTAATAGGCTTCGAGTGGTTAGTTTTATGCTGGCTCGGGCAATGGCTTGCATAAGTTCTGGCAGGTCATCAGGCTTTATAGTGGCCATATTGGATTTACTTGGTGCTTTAAAGGCTTTATTGATATCACTTAATGGGTTTGCGTCTATGAGGCCTGTATTAACTGCAAAGACCATGACTTCATTCAATCTCTGGCAAAGACGTTTAACTGTTTCAAGAGCGCTTCTTGCTGCTATTGGCTGCAAAATATTGATCACTTGGGGTGCCTTAATCCGACTAACTGGAAGAGCACCCAGCTCAGGGAAGATATATGCCTCAAGTGAGCGCCAAATATCATCAGCATAACCCTCACTCACTTTACCTTTTTTAATCTCAAACCATTTTAAAGCTACCTTCTTCAAAGTGCTTTCATGAGTTTCAATTTCCTGACGTAACCTCTCAGCTTTGTGTTCACCTGGATCAATGTCTTGTGACAATAGGCTTAAGTAGTTTTGTCGAGCTGAGCGAGCTATGGCTAAGGAGACAGAAGGGTAGTTGCCAATACTCAGATTTGCGCGTTTTTTTGTATATGGTCTTTGGTACCGGAATATCCAAGTCTTTGAACCGTTCGGCTTGATCCTAAGATTAAGTCCTTGGCCATCCCAAAGCGTGTATTCCTTATCTTTCGATGGCGCTTTTCTGATTTCAGTATCAGTAAGAGGTTTAGATGTTCTTGGCATAGGTACACGGGCATCTTGAGTGAGGGATTGTGTACCTAAGAATGTACCTTAAAGCGTAGGCTGGAGCAAGAACTATAGGACACTATAAGACAGATAAGTCATTGATATATATAAAATGAGAGTGAAAAAAAGACGTCCTGAGACGTCTTGAGATTGGTATTTGGTGGAGGCGGGGGGAGTTGAACCCCCGTCCGTCAGTCCTCTGCCTTCGGCTCTACATGCATAGCATCGTTTATTAAGTTAACTTCTCACGACCCAACGTGCAGGGTGTTCGAAGCGAGTCTGAAGATTCTTTAACGCTCTGGAGTCAGACTCTCAGCGGCGCGATCCTGTTCTATATGACGATTGCTAAACACTGGTTTACAGGCATCCCTGTGGCAATCGCTAGCGGCTATATTAAGCTGCTAGAGCGTAGTTTTCGTCGTTGGCAACTATAAAGTTGCATAGATTGATTTACGAGAGCCTATACTCTCTCGGCATGCACCTCAGGGTTTGTAACCGGCGTCGAATCCAAAGCGCCCCCAGTCGTGCAGAGTGGTTATTTTACCACATATCTCCTATATATAGCTTAACGCCAGCTTATCAAGGGCTGCGGACCCTGCAGCGATTTCACTCCTGGCTTTTTGTTGCGTATGGTAAAAGACAGGTTCCCTGATTAACTGGAGTGATACATGACAAATCTCACGCTTGAAGGCCTGGTACTGGATATGGACGGCGTCTTTTATGTGGGAGACAAACTGCTTGATGGCGCCACCGAGACCCTGCAGGCACTGAGGGAAAAGGATCTGCCTTTTCGTTTTATTACCAATACCACTACCCGCAGCCCGGACGAGCTGGTGGAAAAGCTGGAACGCCTGGGGCTGGATGCCCATCGGGATGAAATCTTTACCGCCGTTTCCGCCACCGTGGAATACCTGCAGCAGCGCGGCAAGCCGAGCGTTTATCTGCTGGTGCGGGATTCGGTCAGGGCTTGCTTCAGTGATTTCAAGCACAACGATGAGAATCCGGACTTTGTCGTGATCGGCGATATCGGGGCGAGCTGGGATTATGAAACCCTGAACCGGGTATTCAACATGCTGATGAACGGCTCGAAGCTGATCTGCATGCATCGCAATAAATATTTCCAGGCCGAGGAGGGGCTGCGCATGGATATCGGCGCTTTTGTCGCGGCGCTGGAATATGTCTCGGACAAAAAAGCCATTGTGATTGGCAAGCCGGCACCGGCCTTTTTCCAGATGGTGCTTTCTTCGCTGGGCTTGCCCGCCCAGAAAGTCGCCATTGTCGGGGATGATATCGAGTCGGATGTCGGTGGCGGCCAGGCGGTTGGCATGCAGGGCATCCTCGTGAAAACCGGCAAATACCGGGAAGAGATTGCACGCAAGTCCTCGGTGCAGCCGGACCAGCTGATTGAGTCGATTGCGGCCCTGGCGGATATCCTTTAAATTGGGGTCAGACCCTGTTACCGAGGGAGTAAGTCATGAAACGCACGTCGACGATCTTTCTTCAGTGTGTCATTGTGCTTGTTGCCGTGCTGATGCTGGTGATTCTGCTGCGCTTTCCCCTGTCTGAGGGGCGGAACGTTGAGGCTACGCTGAGTGAGGTGTATTTGCAGGATCCCTTTCTGGCCTATATTTATTTGGCTTCCCTGGCAGTGTTCGTGGGCTTTTATCAGACCTTTGTACTGCTCAAACTTATTCGGCGGGATAATGCGTTTACTGCTAAAGCGGTCAAGGCAGCACGCATACTGAAATATTGCGCGCTGGTTTTTATCGGCTTTATGCTGGGGGCAGAGGCTTATCTGTTTATCGTCATGCGCGGCCAGGATGATATTGCCGGTGCCGCGATGTTTGGCCTGATTCTTATCTTAGTCTCATTGATAATTGCCGCTGCGGCTAACCTGTTGCAGCATGTCCTGCAAAGCGCTGCGGCTATAGAGCCAGAGAACAAACCGGGGACAGACCCCAATTAATTTAATGCGGAAAATAGGGACATGGAAAATAGGGACAGACCCGTATTTATACTGTTCAGATTTCGACTGCCACTTTGTAGCTTGGGTCTTCGAAAATATTAACCGCAATAATCTTCTCGGCATTTTTAAGCAGCTTCAGGCAGTCCGGGCTGAGATGACGTAACTGCAGGCGCTTGCCGGCGCGATGATATCTTTCTGTGATTTTATTCAGTGCTTCTATGCCGGACATATCAGCGACCCGGCTTTCCCTGAAATCGATAATGACGCTGTCCGGGTCATTGTGCACATCAAATTTTTCCGCGAAGGCCTGGGTCGAACCAAAAAACAGCGGGCCATAGATTTCGTAATGTTTGGTACCGTCTTCATCGATGTGTTTACGCGCGCGAATGCGCTTGGCATTTTCCCAGGCATACATAAGGGCTGAGATAATAACCCCGACCACGACCGCCAGCGCGAGGTTGTGGAAGAACACGGTAATTGCCGCCACCAGAATGCCGACAATGTTATCGCGGGCGGGCATTCTGCCCAGCGCTCTGATACTGGCCCACTCAAAGGTGCCGATGGCGACCATAATCATCAAACCTGCCAGGGCGGCAATCGGCATTTGTTCAATGTAGCTGGCCCCAAACATGATAAAGACCAGCAGCATGACTGCGGCCACGATGCCGGATATCCGGGTGCGGGCACCGGAAGAAATATTGATCAGGCTTTGCCCGATCATGGCGCAACCGCCCATCCCGGAAAAGAATCCGCTGACACAATTTGCCATGCCCTGAGCTACTGCCTCTTTATTGCTCTTGCCACGCGTTTCAGTAATTTCATCAATCAGGTTCAGGGTTAACAAACTTTCGATAAGACCCACGCCGGCAACTATAAAGGCGTAGGGCAGAATGATCAGCAGGGTTTCCAGCGTGAAGGGAATCGCCGGAATATGAAAAGGCGGAAAGCCACCCTGGATGGAGCTGATGTCGCCAACACTTTTTGTGTCTAAACCAAGCGCGAAAACAATAGCAGTAATGACCAGAATTGCCGCCAGAGGAGCGGGAATTGCTTTGGTAAATTTAGGCAGTTTCCAGATAATCAGCATGGTGATTACTACCAGAACAAGCATTGTCGTTAACTCGTTCCCGCTCATCCAGGCATCATTGTTTTTAAAAGAATCCAGTTGCGACATGAAAATCACAATGGCCAGACCATTCACAAAGCCGAACATCACCGGGTGCGGCACCAGACGAATAAACTTGCCCAGTTTCAGGAAGCCGGCACTCATCTGAATCAAGCCGGCCAGCACCACGGTGGCAAAAATATATTCCACGCCATGGCTTTGCGCGAGGCTGACGATGACGACGGCAATGGCACCCGTGGCACCGGAGATCATGCCCGGCCTGCCACCGAATACAGCGGTGATCAGGCCGACACTGAATGCGGCATAGAGCCCGGTAAGCGGAGAGAGCCCCGCGATCAGGGCAAAGGCGATGGCTTCGGGTATCAATGCAAGTGCGACAGTTAATCCTGACAGGACTTCATTGCTGAGATTGACCCCTTTGTTTAAATCAAAGAGGTTAAAGATTTGTTTCATAGAAAGTTTCCGGCAAAACAATACAGCGGCTGAAGCAATTAACTTGCTTCAATCAAAGTTGAGCTCAAATGAGTGTTAGTACAATCGCGTTGAAGGGAAACTTAAAATGACTATCAAGCTGACTCTTACAGGCGTACTACAGGTTCACTAAATTAAACGCGCGGCATTGTAGCACAGTCAATGAAGAAATTGGGGTCTGTCCCCATTTTTATCCCCATTTTTAACTGCGGTTGCCGTAGTTCATGGCGCGTTGTTTATCGATGTTCCATTCGCGCTCCTTGATGGTGGCGCGCTTGTCGAATTCCTGTTTACCTTTGGCCAGGGCCAGCAGGCATTTCACCAGATGGCCTTTCCAGTACATTTTGGTACACACACAGGTATGGCCTTTCTGGTTGATGCCGGAAAAAATCTGCGCCAGTTCCTTTTTATGCAGCAGCAGTTTACGGGTGCGGGTCGGGTCGGCGACGTTGTGGGTATTGACCGTGGGCAGCGGATTGATCTGCGCGCCGATCAGGTAAGCCTCGCCGTTTTTGATGATGACGTGTGAATCGACCAGTTGGATTTTTTTCTCGCGCAGGGCTTTGACTTCCCAGCCGGCGAGCGCAATGCCCGCCTCGAAAGTGTCGCCGAGATGGTAGTCGTGTCGTGCCTTTTTGTTGACGACAATGCTTGTGTCATCATGTTTCTTCTTTTTTGCCATGGCGCGCATTATAAAGGCAGGGCAGGGTAAAACCTATGTGTGTAAAACATTTCTGCTAAAATCACTGCATGCCGGACAACAGCCAAGCAAATAAAACCAGGACAAGGTTCTGATTACAGTCAGTTTTTATCCGTGACCGATATCCAGCAAAGCGCATTGCTTCCCTATTCCGCTCAGGCCATGTTTGACCTGATTAATGACATTGAGTCCTACCCGCAGTTTATGGAAGGCTGCAAAGGGGCAGAAGTGTTACACCGGGATGAACAGGAGATTATTGCCCGTCTGGATCTCGGCAAGGTGGGACTGCATTATTCTTTTACCACGAAAAATATTCTCAAGGCGCCGGCGTCGATGGACATGCAACTGGTGGAAGGGCCCTTCAGGGATTTTTCAGCCCGCTGGACTTTTACCCCCTTGCAGGCTGATGCCTGCAAGGTCAATCTGGATATGCACTTTGAATTTGAGTCGGGGCTGCTGGATATCGTGCTGAAAAAGCTGTTTGAATCGACCAGCCGCAATCTGGTCAGCGCCGTGTGTAAACGCGCCGATGAACTATACGGGGCGGCGAAATAAACAGCATGGATAAGGAATCCGAACAGGTTCTGGCGCAGATGGGCAAGGTTCCGGATATCAATGTGGAAATAGCCTATGCCCTGCCGGACAAACAGTACCTGATTGCGCTGACTGTCAAACAGGGCTCAAGCGCGCTGGCGGCCGTGCTGGCATCCGGTATCACAACTCAATGCCCGGAGCTGGATATCAAGCAGGCAAAAATGGGTGTTTTTTCCAAAGCCCTGGATGGCAAGCTGATGCCGACCCCGGATAAGTATGAATTGCAGGATAAAGACCGCGTGGAAATTTACCGGCCGTTGTTAATCGATCCGAAACAGGCCAGAAAGCAACGGGCCGAAAAAGCCCGGCAGGAACAACAAAAGAAAAAGGCCTTGAAAAAAGGCTAGGCTAGTTGGCGGCCGTCTGGCCAAACTGGTCGTTTTCCGGCGTTTGCTCGAAGTCACCCTCGAAGTGCGTCATCAGGCCGGCATCATCAAAGAAAATCGTGATGCGCTCCTGAACGCGCTCGCCACCACCGGGCTGAAAACTGTAGACATAATCCCAGCGGTTCTGGTCAAAAGTGTCCTGTATCAGGGGGGTGCCCATGATGAAGTTGACCTGGCGTTTGGTCAGTCCCGGGCGTAACTGGTCCACCTGTTCCTGTGAGATAATGTTGCCCTGCGGGATATCCAGGCGGTAGACGCCGGGAAAACGCAAGGGGCCGGAGCAGGCTGTCAGTGACAGAATCAGTATTGCGGTGATCAGTTGTTTCAAGTGTATGGCTCTGAGCATTAATCTTTACTTGCGTGCGTGGGAAGGCATAATACCCGAATCCCTTATTATGTTACAGATATGGGTTAGAATCACAAAAACAAGCGATTGAGGAAGAAGTCTAATGTCTGGAGAAAATCAGGAGCTGCGTGCAGCCGGACTCAAAGTCACCCTGCCACGCGTGAAAATCATGCAAATCCTGGAGGCAGCCGAATCCCGCCATATGAGTGCGGAGGATGTCTACAAGGCTCTGCGTGATGCCGATGAGGATGTCGGACTGGCCACTGTCTATCGCGTTCTGACCCAGTTTGAATCAGCCGGCCTGGTGATGCGTCACCATTTTGAAGGCGGCCACTCCGTCTTCGAGATGATGACTGAAGATCACCATGACCATATCGTCTGCACCAAGTGCGGCAAAGTGGAAGAGTTTTACGATGCCGTGATTGAGGAACAGCAGAAGAAGCAGGCGAAGGCGAAAGGCTTCACCATCAGTGACCACTCACTTTATATATATGGCCTCTGCAAGGATTGCCAATAAGGCCTGTTACGCTCGGTTATTCTTCGTTGCGAGTATTTTTGAAAATGCTCATTTACTGGATTTTTAAATTCCGCTTTTCAAAGATACTCACGCCCTAACTAACCATCGCTCACGATGGCCTTATGAAGTAAATGCTATCAGGCTGCAATGCCTGAGACAGTCAGGTTTTGAAGGTCAGTTCGTTTGCTCGCATGTTCCATGGTGATAGCAGCAATATTGCCTTCGATATCCAGGTCCAAAATCGTGTTTTCATCCAGATCTTTTGATTCTGTAATGTCTGTATTTTTAACTCAATATACAGAGTATCTGTGTCTTCGAAGTAACATAACTTCATTGTCTTAACTCAGGTAAATAAGGACTTTAAGCAGCGATCTCGACGTACGAGGATTTGGTGGAGGGTTTGGGAATTTCAAGTCCTTCGGCTTTCATGCCTGATATGTGAAACTCAATTGCTTCGCGCATACTGGCCTCAGTTTCTTCAGAAGTGTTTCCAGTGGCCACACAGCCAGGCAGGTCAGGAGAATACGCCGAAAAACCAGACTCCGTTTTTTCAATGATTATCAGGTACTTGGTCATCTTTTAATCCTACTTGCTTGATGATGCTGTTGATGGTTCCTTTTGCCAGATCCTTGTTCAACTTTCCGGCGATTGTGACCAGCCCTTTCTTGTTCGGATGCCTGAACTGGCGGTGACTTCCATTTGTCCGTCTGAGAAACCAGCCATCAGCCTCAATCAATTTAATAGCTTCTTTTACCTTCATTAAACATACATCCCTGTACGTTTTTTATAGCAGAACTTCGTTTATGACGCCATCATCTGCCGGGCGTGAGCCATGGAGCTTTCGTTGTCGGCATTGCCGCCGAGCATGCGGGCGATTTCGGTGACTTTGTCTTCGCCGGTAAGTGCTTCGACCCTGGTGCTGATTGCTGATTTGCCAGCCGCTTTGCTGACATATAAATGCTGATGCCCCTGGCTGGCAACCTGGGCCTGGTGGGTGACGCACAGTACCTGGCCCTTATCCCCGAGCTGGCGCAGCAATTCGCCGACTGACAGGGCGACGGTGCCGCCGATGCCGACATCGACTTCATCAAAGATTAGTGAGGGAATTGCGGAGGTCTGGGCGGTGACGACCTGGATCGCCAGAGAGATGCGCGACAGCTCACCGCCGGAAGCGATCTTGATCAGCGCTTTGGGAGACTGGCCGGGGTTGGTGCTGACCAGGAATTCAATGCTTTCATTGCCCTTGCCGGATAGTCTGGGGCCGCTGTTTTCCTGCAGGGCCACGGAAAAGCTGGCGGTATTCATATCCAGTTTGTGCAGCTGCCTGTTGACGGCCTCACTGAGGGCTTTGGCGCCTTTTTTACGCTTGTCACTGAGGCTGTCAGCCAGCTTTTGGTATTCCTGCGCCAGCGCATCCAGTTGCTGCTGCAGTTTCTCAAGCTGTTCATCGGCGGATGACACTGAGCCAAGCTGCTCCTTAAGTTCCTGATGAAAGCCTGCCAGTTCATCGGGTTTGACCCGGTGTTTGCGCGCCAATTGATGCACAGCAGACAGACGCTCATCGACTTCCTGCAGCCGGCCCGGATTGATTTCCATGGCATCGGCGGCATGGTTCAGTTCGCTGCCGGCTTCCTCCAGCTGAATCATGGCGGTATTGAGCAGTTCATAGGCGCTTTCGACCTGCTTGCTGCGATAGGGTAAGTCATCCAGCAGACCTATTACCTGGGCAATGGCGGACTGAAGGTTCTGGCTGTCATTGTCCCGGCAGATATCCAGGGCGCTTTGCAGGGTGTTGAGAATGGTCTCGGCATGCGAGAGTTGCTGGTGTTCGGCTTCCAGTTCGGGATATTCATCGTCGCCCAGATTCAGTTCATCCAGTTCCCGGAGCTGATATTGCTGTAACTCGAAGCGGGCATTGTGTTCTTCAGCCTGGCTCTGCAGTTCCTCCAGTTCATCGTTCAGTGCGCGCCAGGCCTGGGCCTTTTCCGCGACCTGTGCCGCCAGTTTGCGGGTTTCGCAGTAATCATCCAGCAGGCGCTGGTGGGTAGCGGTTTTCAGCAGCGACTGATGTTCATGCTGACTGTGGATATCGACCAGCATGTCGCCAAGCTGCTTGAGCTCATTCAGGGTGACCGGATGCCCGTTGATATAGGCTTTGGAACGTCCCTCGGCGGTGACGATACGGCGCAGAATGCAGCTATCATCGGCCTCGTAGTCCTGTTCCCTGAGCCAGTCCTGTGCGTCGGGATTGTCGCTGATGATAAAGCTGGCGGATATTTCCGCCTTGTCCTGGCCGGGCTGAATGACCTCCTTATCGGCCCGGTCGCCCAGGGTCAGGGACAGGGCATCAAGCATGATGGACTTGCCGGCGCCGGTTTCTCCGGTAATTACCGTCATGCCGTTTTGCAGCTCGAGATCGAGCTGTTCAACGATGGCATAGTGCTTGATGGTCAGTTGGCTGAGCATGCGGCTGAGAACTTGGTAAAGATGTCCTGATTGTAGTACAGAATCCGAATCGCTTTCGATGACTATTTTACTGCGCACATTTTTGTGGAAAAAAACGCTTGAAAGCTCAGATGCTGACCCCATATTGCGTCTATCTGATTGACCTCACCTGAAAACCCGTATTTGGAGGAAAGCATGGCGGACGAGGAAGCTTCAAATAAAACAAAAGACGAGGCACAGGATTCTCAGCCTGAGGATAAAGCAAGCAAAGCGCAGCAGAACTCCGAACACGAGGAACAGAATGTGCCAGAACATGATGAGGAAGTTGATTCCGAACTGCAGGAAGCTATTGATGAAGCAGTAGCAGCGGCCCTGGCCGAGCAGCGTGATACGGTGATGCGCGCACAGGCCGAAGTGCAGAACATGCGCCGCCGCTGTGAAGTCGATGTCGAAAAGGCGCATAAATTCGCGCTGGAGAAATTCAGTGCCGAGCTGGTCTCGGTGATGGATAACATGGAGCGTGCCATGCAGGCAGTTGGTGACCCGCAGGATGAAAAGGTCAAAGGGCTGTTTGAAGGCCTGGAGCTCACCATGAAAGAGTTTCTCAACATTCTCAGGAAATATGATATCGAACAGCTTGACCCGCAGGGTGAACCATTTGACCCGCAGATTCATGAAGCCATGTCCATGGTGGAAAATCCGGACGTAGAACCGAATACGGTGATCAACGTTTTTCAGAAAGGCTACATATTGAATGGCAGGGTTATCCGGCCTGCGATGGTAGTGGTTTCAAAATAACCTTAAAAAATATCAGGTAATTGGGTCCCGGTCCTTGAAATATAAGACACAGGGCCAATATATAAAGCAGAACAGGTGTGGCAGGCGAGAGCCTGGATTTTCTCAAGGCACACCAAGTAAACGAAGTGGAGATATAAAGTTATGGGAAAAATAATTGGTATTGACCTGGGTACTACCAATTCCTGCGTCGCCGTAATGGAAGGTGGCAAGGCCAAGGTTATTGAAAATGCTGAAGGTGATCGCACCACACCGTCGATTATTGCTTACACGGAAGATGGCGAGACTCTGGTCGGACAACCGGCAAAACGCCAGTCGGTGACCAACCCCGACAACACTCTGTATGCAATCAAGCGTCTGATCGGCCGTCAGTTCAAAGACGATGTCGTACAGAAAGACGTCAAAATGGTGCCCTACAAGATTGTTGAGGCGGACAATGGTGACGCCTGGGTGGAAGTGCGCGGTAAAAAAATGGCACCGCCTGAGGTTTCCGCACAGGTACTGAAGAAAATGAAGAAAACGGCTGAGGATTACCTGGGTGAAAAGGTGACCGAAGCGGTTATTACGGTGCCTGCCTACTTTAATGATTCGCAGCGTCAGGCAACCAAGGACGCCGGTAAAATTGCCGGCCTGGAAGTAAAACGTATTATCAACGAACCAACAGCTGCCGCGCTGGCCTATGGCATGGACAAGAAAAGTGGCGATTCCACAATTGCTGTCTATGACCTGGGTGGCGGTACTTTTGATATTTCAATTATCGAGATTGCCGAGACCGATGGTGAACATTCCTTTGAAGTGCTCTCTACCAATGGTGATACCTTCCTTGGTGGTGAGGATTTCGACCTGCGCCTGATTGACTATCTGGCCGATGAATTCAAGAAAAGCAGCGGTATGGACCTGCACAATGATCCGCTGGCCCTGCAGCGTCTGAAAGAGGCTGCCGAGAAAGCCAAGATTGAACTGTCTTCCTCACAGCAGACTGAGGTCAACCTGCCGTATATCACGGCCGATGCCAGTGGTCCGAAACACCTGGTCGTTAAACTGACCCGCTCCAAGCTGGAGTCTCTGGTGGAAGATCTGGTTGATCGCACGATTGGCCCGGTTGAAACGGCGCTGAAAGATGCCGGCCTGAATGTTTCAGAGATTAATGATGTGATTCTGGTCGGTGGCCAGACCCGTATGCCGCTGGTAGGGAAAAAAGTTGCCGACTTCTTCAAGAAAGAAGCCCGTCGTGATGTGAATCCGGATGAAGCCGTGGCCATGGGTGCGTCCATCCAGGCTGCCGTCCTGGCCGGAGACGTGACCGATGTACTCTTGCTGGATGTTACGCCGCTGACACTGGGTATTGAAACCCTGGGTGGCGTGGCAACACCGCTGATTGAAAAGAACACCACGATTCCGGTGAGCAAGAAACAGACTTTCTCAACCGCTGAAGACAATCAGACTGCCGTGACGATTCATGTCGTGCAGGGTGAGCGCAAGCAGGCTGCACAGAATAAATCCCTGGGTCGTTTTGACCTCACGGATCTGCCGCCTTCACCACGAGGCATGCCACAGATCGAGGTAAGCTTTGATCTGAATGCAGACGGTATCCTCAATGTGTCTGCCAAAGACCAGGCGACCGGCAAGGAGCAGTCCATTGTGATCAAGGCCTCCAGTGGTCTGTCCGATGACGAAATCGACAAAATGGTCGCCGATGCTGAATCGCATGCCGAGGAAGACAAGAAATTCGAAGCGCTGATTACCGCGCGTAATACAGCCGATGGCCTGGTGCATGCCACCAGGAAAACCCTGACCGAAGCCGAAGACAAGGTTGAGGCCGAGGAGAAAGAGAAAATTGAAGCGGCGATTACCGCTCTGGAAGAGTCGCTAAAAGGCGATGACCTGGAAGCTATCGAAGCCAGGACCAAGGAACTTACCGAAGCGTCCAGCGGCCTGGCGGAACGCATGTATGCTGAAGCCCAGCAGGCAGCCGGTGGCGCGGAAGGTGCAGCCGAAGCCGGAGCTCAGGCTGAAGGCGACGGCGCATCTGATGATGCGGTAGATGCCGAGTTTGAAGAAGTAAAAGAAGACGACAAATAAAGATGTAAGGTGTAAAGGTGTCAGAGTAAATCCACATTTTACGCTGACACCGGCCAATAAAAACTAACGCGGGTTGGCCTGCGTTAGTTTTTTTCTGTTTAAGGCAGTTATGAGTAAAAGAGATTACTACGAAGTTCTCGGACTGGAGCGCAATGCAAGCCCGGAGGAAGTAAAAAAAGCCTACCGCCGCATTGCCATGAAAAACCATCCCGACCGTAATCCCGACGATGCGGAGGCCGAAAAGCGCTTCAAGGAAGCCAATGAGGCTTATGAAGTTCTCACCGATAAGGAAAAACGCGCTGCCTATGATCAGTTTGGTCATGACGGTGTCGACCCGCAGGGATTCGGTGGTGCCGGTGCGCAGGGTTTCGGGGATATTTTCGGCGATATATTCGGCGATATATTTGGCGGCGGCGGGGGTCGCGGCCGCTCTCATGTGCAGCGTGGTGCGGATCTAAGCTATACCCTTGAAGTCAGTCTCGAAGATGCCGTCAAAGGCACCAATGTCAAAATCCGTATACCCACCAGTGTAAGCTGCAGTACCTGTGACGGCAGCGGCGCCAAGCCGGGCACGACTCCTGAAGACTGTTCCACCTGTGGCGGCATGGGGCAGGTCAGAATGCGCCAGGGACCTTTCTCGGTACAGCAAACCTGCCCGCGTTGTCAGGGTGCCGGCAAAACCATCACCGATCCCTGCCATGTGTGTCATGGCCGAGGAGCCGTGCAGGAAAACAAAACCCTTTCAGTGAAAGTCCCCGCCGGTGTCGATAACGGTGATCGCATCCGTCTGACCGGAGAAGGTGAAGCCGGTGTTCACGGAGGTCCTCCCGGTGATCTTTATGTGCAGATGGCCGTCAAACCGCATCCGATTTTCGAGCGTGAGGGACGCAATCTGTATTGCGAAATTCCCATCAGTTTTACTGATGCTGCAATCGGGGGTGAACTTGAAGTTCCGACGCTGGAAGGCAAGGTAAAACTGAAAATCCCCTCAGAAACACAGACTGGCAAACTCTTTCGCCTGCGTGGCAAAGGCGTGACCCCGGTTCGCGGTGGCGGGCAGGGAGATCTGCTGTGTCGTGTCGTGGTTGAAACCCCGATTCACCTGACCAAGCGGCAGAAAGAACTGCTCGAAGAGTTTGAGCAGATTCACCAGAGTCAGGGGAATCGGCAGTCGCCGAAGAAATCTGGCTGGTTTGATGGGGTTAAGTCTTTCGTGGAAAGTCTAAAGTCTTAGCTTATTGCTGATACACCCAGTTAAGCAGGGCGTCCATCAGTTCAACGCCGGGCCCGCGGTCAGCCAGCTCATGATTGATGATTCCTGTGACGGCATAGGTTTTGTTGCTGCGGGAATAGACATATCCGGCAATTGCAGAGACTTCATTCAGTGTGCCGGTTTTTATCCGCATTCGTCCCGCCAGCTCACGTCCGCGCAGTCGCTCCCGCATGGTGCCGTCCATGCCGTTAATAGGCAGGGATGCTACAAATTCAGGCATGTAAGGACTCGCCCAGGCTTCACGCAGGACTGTATTGAGCAGGTCGGTCGTGATGCGGGTATCCCTGGATAAGCCGGCACCATTACTCATGTGCAGCTGGGTAGAGTCCAGGTTGTTATCTTCCAGATAGAAATTTACCGCATTGATTCCTTTTGCGACGGTTGCCGGTGGCCCCAGCGTTTCAGCGCCGAGGGTCAGCAACAAGTGACGGGTCATGAGGTTATTGCTGAACTTGTTGATGGATTTGATGACATCGGACATCGGCGATGAGTTCCAGACCAGCACCGGATCCAGGGCTTCCGGCATGGTGTCGATGATCATGCCGCCATTCAGCGTACCGCCAAGTTCCTGCCAGAGTTGCATAAACAGTCCGAAGGTATAGCCAGCCGGGTCCAGCACTTCGCG
>Ga0207881_1000087_pt1 | contig 53552 bp, 40 predicted proteins | sample MalvirmetagMSP97_FD_184227 | JGI IMG/M metagenome (GOLD analysis project Ga0207881, IMG submission 184227) | Marine viral communities from the Deep Pacific Ocean - MSP-97 (SPAdes) | ecosystem: Environmental > Aquatic > Marine > Oceanic | place: Pacific Ocean | collected 2011-05-03 | reverse complement strand
ACAGGTCATACCCTGATGGAGCCGGCCGGAAAAGGCATCAATGTGGCTCGGGTGCTCGCGCGTCTGGGCCATTCGGTCACCGTTGCAGGCCTGTTGGGCGACGCCAATGCCGCGCCCTTTGAACGTCTGTTTGAGGCAGAGGGCCTGCAGGACAGTTTTGTACGCGTTCCCGGCCAGAACCGAATCAACATCAAGATTGCTGAGGCTGGCGGCCGGGTAACCGATCTGAATGGCCCCGGTTTCCGGGTCCCGGATGACGCAGTTCAGCGCCTTCAACTCCGCCTTAAATCCCTGCTGCCGGAATGCGACGCGGTGGTCATCGGAGGCAGTTTGCCAGATGGCTTTCCGCCTTCTGGATTGGCAAACCTTGTCGAGCAAGCTTCCCAAGCAGACAAACCGGTATGGCTGGATACCAGTGGCGAGGGTCTCAAGGCCGGCATCAAAGCTGGCCCCTTTGCCATCAAACCCAACACGGATGAGCTGTCTGACTGGGCCGGCACACCCCTGAAGGATTTGGCCTCAGTGGCAGCTACGGTTGACGGCATCCGTGCCGGCGGCGTGTCCCACGTGGTGGTATCCATGGGCGCGGATGGCGTGTTCTGGTCGTCAACGGCCGGCACCTTGAGATCGCAGGTACCTCCGGTCTCGGTGGTCAGCACCGTGTGCGCCGGCGATACGCTGCTGGCGGGCATGCTTCACGGTGTGCTTCTGGGCCAGCCCGACGAGGCAATATTGAAGTTTGCCACCGCTTTGTCTGCCGAATGCGTGCAACACATTGGCGTCGGAGACCCCGAGGCCCCGGACTTTCCCTCCCTTCTCCAACAAACCCGGGTGCAGCCGTGGCCCGCGGAAAACAACACCGGAGAGATACGGTTATGAATCTGATCATTGTGACTGCCTGCCCCCAGGGCGTGGCGACTCGTTTTCTGGCTGCCCGGGCCCTTGAGCGTGCGGCGAACCGGCGCGGCTGGTCTGTTACCACTGATACTCGAGGCCCGGATGGTAAAGCCGACAACAAGCCCAGCGAAGAGGCTATCCGACAGGCCGATCTTGTTATTGCCGCGGTCGGTGTCCCGGTAGATCTGGACGCCTATGCAGGCAAGCGGCTGCTGCAGATTCCGGTCACCGCGGCCCTGCCAGACCCGGACGCCATCCTCACCCGGGCGCAGGCGGAGGCCACACCCTGGGACCCGGCAATGGCCAGTCAGGAATCTATCGCAACCAGTCCCGGTGTCGGCAGTGGCTCTGCCGGTAAGCGGATCGTTGCCGTTACTGCCTGTCCCACTGGCGTCGCCCATACCTTTATGGCGGCGGAGGCACTGACCGCTGCCGCGGAATCCGCGGGCCACAAGATCCGGGTGGAAACCCAGGGCTCAGTTGGCGCGCAGGATCCTCTAACTGCCGAAGAAATTGCTGCTGCCGACGTGGTGATCCTGGCCTGTGACATCGAGGTGGACCCAGGACGCTTTGCCGGCAAGCGGGTATGGCGGACCTCGACCGGTGCGGCCCTGAAAAAATCAGCCGATACCGTCCGTGATGCACTGGCCGAGGCCGTGGTTTTTGAAGGCGGCCAGCAGAAAGCTACCAGTGGTGCCGGAGGCGGCGAAAAGCGAGGGCCCTACAAGCACCTGCTCACCGGCGTGTCCTTCATGTTGCCCATGGTGGTTGCTGGCGGTTTGCTGATCGCACTGTCCTTCGTGTTCGGGATTGAAGCGTTTCAGGAGGAAGGCACGCTGGCCGCTGCCCTGATGCAGATTGGTGGCGGCACGGCGTTCAAGCTGATGATTCCATTACTGGCTGGTTACATCGCCTGGTCGATTGCCGACCGTCCCGGTCTGGCCCCGGGCATGATCGGTGGGTTTCTGGCGGGTGAGTTAGGAGCTGGGTTCCTCGGCGGTATTGTGGCGGGTTTCCTGGCCGGCTATGTCGCGCGCTTTATCAGCCAGAAACTGCCGATGCCGGAGAGCATCGAATCGCTGAAGCCAATCCTCATAATTCCCTTGCTGGCCAGTCTGGTGACGGGCCTGGGGATGATCTATGTGATCGGAGAGCCCATGGCCGCCATCATGGGCGCCCTGACCGGTTTCCTCGAGAGTATGGGAACGACCAATGCGATCCTGCTTGGTGGCATTCTGGGCGCCATGATGTGCTTTGACCTGGGAGGACCTGTCAACAAGGCGGCCTATACCTTCGGCGTGGGTCTGCTGTCTGAGGGCAGCGGCGGCTCGGCACCCATGGCGGCCATCATGGCGGCAGGAATGGTACCGGCCATCGGCATGGGTGTGGCGTCGTTCATCGCCCGGCGTAAGTTTGCAGAGGCGGAACGCCAGGCCGGACGGGCATCATTTGTCTTGGGATTGTGCTTCATCTCGGAAGGTGCAATACCGTTTATGGCAAAGGATCCGTTGCGGGTTATCCCGGTGTGTATGATCGGTGGCGCAATTACCGGTGCCCTGTCGATGCTGTTCACCGTCAAGCTGATGGCACCCCACGGCGGGCTGTTTGTGCTTGCCATTCCGAATGCGGTTAGTACCGTATTGCCCTATCTGATTGCGATTACCGTGGGATCACTGGTGATCGGTTTCGGTTACGCGTTGCTGAAAACCGGCAAGGCGGAAGTGGCGACAGCGGTAAGCTGAAAATGTAAAAATTGCGGCCCTCGTCTGAGGGCCGCAATTAATCAACCGAATACAAAGAACGCCAGCTTGTTACCGTCCGGGTCTTTCACATAGGCGCCGTAGAACTGGTCCGGAATTCGCTGCCCGGGCTCGCCGTCGCAGGTGGCACCAAGTTCGATCGCTTTCTTGTACATGGCATCCACACCCTCTTTGGAACCCGCTGGAAGGGCGACCATATTGCCGTTGCCGGGATGGTTGGGCTCTTCGTTGAAGGGAACGCAAACGGCGATCATGGGCTCGCTCATGCGCTTGCCGATAAAGGCGATACGGCCCATGTCCAGAAGCAGCTTGGCCCCCTGGTCGCTCAACAATTCGGCATAGAATGCCTTTGCTCTTTCCATATCACTGACGCCAAGGGTGACGTATCCGATCATGCTTTTTCTCCATTCGGGTTGTTGTCGAACGCCAGAATACGCTGTTTTTTGGCTGTCAGCTCTATTCAGCGCCGATTTCGCTGACGACGACCTGATTTCTGCCCGCTCTCTTGGCCTGATAAAGCAGTTGATCGCAGGCTGACAACAGCTCCCGAACACCGTTTATACTTCTGCTCCAGCATACGACCCCGGCACTCAAGGTAACATTGAAAGGGGTGCCATCGTCGCTGACAAAGCTCTCCGTCTCCATGCCGATACGCAGGGATTCGGCAACGTGGCGGGCATCACTCAACGTGGTGTGAGGCATCAGAACGATAAACTCCTCCCCCCCGGTTCGGGCGACAATATCAGTCTTGCGAGTCCGTGTTTCGATCAGATTGGCCACCGTGCGCAATACCGTATCGCCGGTAAGATGGCCCCAGGAATCGTTGACGCTTTTGAAGAAATCAATGTCCAGGGAGAGTAATGAGAAAGGATGGTCGTAACGGGCGGATTGTTCTTCCAGTTCCTCAAGCTTTCTGAGCAGGTATCTCCGGTTATAGAGCCCTGTCAGTTCATCGGTAATCGTCAAAGCTTCCAGCTGGAATTCCAGGCGTTTCTGATCGTCGATGTCAGTAATAACACCGTGCCAGGTAGTGCTGCCGTCCGGATTTCTCTCCGGCTGGGAGACACCTCTTAGCCATCGGATTTCGCCGTCCTTGATGATCCGGTAGTCGCAAACCCATTCGCTTAGCGTCTTGCGGGAGCGCTCTATGGTTTCGTGGACTCTTGAAATATCTTCCGTATGAATGGCTTCAAACATCCGTTCCGGGTTGGTTCGGGTTTCCTCTGCTGTTAAGCCATAAAAATCCTTGGCCTTGCGACTCATGTAGGGGAAGTGAAAGCTGCCATCTTTGTTGAGGGTAAAGGTATAAATGACCCCCGGGAGAGATTCGGCAAGCTGTTGCAACTGGTGTTGGGAAACTTTCTCTTCCGTGACATCAAGATGTGTACCCATCAGCCAACGGCTTTCTGCCGTCTGGTCATTGTTGAACAGGGTCCCGCGGGTGTGGATGTAACGCCAGTCTCCGTCCTTGTGAAGCATACGCACCACGCATTCAAACTGGTGGGCATCACCGCTCAGGTACGCGGTCAATGCCTGGTTTGCTGACTCGATATCGGTGGGATGACTGAGCTTTTCCCAGGTCTGGAACGACAATGGCGAAAGCTCTTCCAGGGTGTAACCCAGCATGGTGGCCCAGCGTTCATTAAAAATGATTTCGCCGGTGTCCAGGTTGTATTCCCAGGTGCCTGCCCCGGTGCCGTCAAGAATGGCATTGAGCCTGGTTTCTGCAGTCAGGTGCATGTGATCCCTCACACGAACGCCGCTTGTTCGCGGCTAGTTGTGGCCCGAATGGTAACGAGCCCAATTGAAATTATTGGCCCAGTCGAGCGCTTCTGCCAGTGGCAGAGGTGGACTGTACCGGTAGCCCTGTCCGACATCACAGCCAAGTTCGAGGAGACGTTGTTCCTGCTCGGCGGTCTCCACCCCTTCCGCCACAGTGCGCCTCTGAAAACTCTGGGACAGGCGTAAAATAGCTTCTACGATCATCGAGTTATCCTGGTTTCCTATCAGATCGCCCACAAAGGTTCGGTCGATTTTTACTTCCTGGGCCGGCAATGTCCGGAAGTAATTCAGTGACGAGTAGCCGGTTCCGAAATCGTCCAGGGAGATGCAAAGACCGGTATTGCGACAGACACTGAGATTCTTCATGACGGTAGTGGTATCGTCCAATGCCGTCGTTTCCAGGATTTCAATGATCAGCCGGTCACGCACTTCGTGAGGGCACTCGTTCAGCGTGCCTGTGATATCGTCCGGGAAGTGTTCACTCAGGAAATGGGAGGGGCTGAGGTTGATACTGAGAGTATACGGCAGCCCCAGGCTCATGAAGTCACAGATCACGCTGACCGCGCTTTCCATCACGAACAGTCCAACCTGTCTGGCGTAGTCGGTAAACTCCAGGTGCTCCAGAAAGCGCGCCGGGGAAAGGAGTCCCTCCTCCGGGTGGTTCCAGCGAATCAGTGCTTCAAAACCCTCAACCGTTCCGGTGCGGTAGTTGATCTTCGGCTGGTAGTAGAGTTCGAACTGTTTTTTCGCCAGCGCTTCGTCAACCTGTTCGAGTACACGAACTCGCTCCTTGCGATTAAAGTGAGACGCCAGATCAAACAGGCTATAGGTATCCTTTCCCGAATCTTTGGCCGCATACATGGCTTGATCGGCATGCCGAAGCAGCGTGTCCGGGTCTTCGGCGTCATCGGGATAAACGGTCACCCCCATACTGGCCGACAGTTTCATGACGGCATTCTGGTAGCTGATGGGCCGGCGGATAGCTTCCAGAATCCGGTTGTAGACTGTTGAGTCTTCGACATCCCTGAGAACAGCGACGAATTCATCGCCCCCGAGTCTGCCGATGGCATCGTGTTGCCGTATAGTGGCTTTCAGACGTTCGGAAATGATCTTCAGAACAGCGTCGCCCAATGCATGGCCGTGGTGATCGTTGATGGCTTTGAAACCGTCCAGATCAATGAAGCAGAGCGCCACCGTGCCATGGCGGAGATTAGCCTCATGGAGCTCCTGGGTGAAGATTTCCGTGAGTCTCCGGCGGTTGGGCAACCCAGTAAGGGCGTCATAATTGGCGGCTTTTTCAAGGCGTTCCTGATGCTGTTGTTTTTCGTGATGCAGGCGCTTCCGTTCAATCAGGTTCCCGAGGGTTTGTAGCAGTGGCTCCAACTCTTCGGCTAGCCTGACCTTATATCCCCCGAGGCGATTGGCCAGCCCTACGAGCCCCACCTGTTGATCGCCCGAGAAGACCGGAATGCCGATATAGGCGTCGATGTTTGGGTGCCCCTCCGGCAATCCTCCACGGCGGGGGTCGGTGGTAACATCCTTCGAGACCACAACTTCTCCCGTGGTCATCGGAAGGGCAATTAGGGTATCAAGGCGGTCGAAAACCAGCCCTCGCCTTTCCACCTGCTGGTAAAGCGCCTGTGTTTTCGGATTCCAGGCAATGTTGGTGATCGCGCCGATTTTCAGATAAGGGTCGCCGTTGGGCCGGAACAGGGTTTCACCGATGAAACCGAACTGGCTGCCTGTGAGAGACAGCATGTCATTCAGCATTTGCTCGAAGGCAGCATGCTGGTTATCACTGGTAAGAAAGACGTTCAGGGCCCTCTGGATCGACCGGTTGAGGTGGGAAACCTCGACGAACTCATGGTTTTCGATCGACAGGTAGGTTCGCTCGAGTTCGTCTTCTATCATCGTGGCCAGGTTGCGAAGGATATCGAGGTCCAATTCCCCGAAATCCCTCGGCTTATCGTCGATAATGCAGATCGTGCCGATTTTGAAACCGGTTGGCTCGCGCACCGGCATGCCGGCATAGAATCGAATATTGGGGAAGCCGGTCACAAGGGGATTTTGCGAAAAGCGTGGATCTTTCGTGGCGTCCGACACTATAAACGCCTTGTCCTGCTGGATTGCGTAATCGCAAAAAGCAACGGAGCGGGGGGTTTGGCTGGCTTCGAGGCCCTGGCGGGATTTGAACCACTGCCGTTCGCTATCAATTATCGAAAAGAGCGCGGTTTTCACGCCATAGTATTGGCGGGCAATCCGGGTGAGCCTTTCGAACCGATCTTCCGGGGGCGTATCAAGGATGCCCAGGCGCTCAAGTGCTGTGAGCCGACGCTTCTCCAGGGTACTGCTGTCCATGGTTCTGACTCACCTTGTTTGACCAGACGACTGCTGGGAAAAAAGTTCAATGGCTTCTTCAACAGGTAACGGCCTCGACAGTAGATAGCCCTGGCACAGATGACAACCCATTTCACGTAACAGTTCGAACTGCTCAACAGTTTCTACGCCCTCTGCAATAACCTGAATATTGTGAGCGACGGCGATATCAATAATGGATTTGACGATCACTGCTCCTTTTTCCGTCGAGACCTCATCCACAAAGGTTTTGTCGATTTTCAGGTCATCAATGCCGAGGTATCGCAGATAGTTCAGTGAAGAGTAACCAGTGCCGAAATCATCAATAGCGATACGGACACCCTGGGTGCGAAGCGCATCAAGGTTATGATGGGCTTCTTCCGACCGTTCCATGACCGCACCCTCGGTAATCTCGAGTTCGACGCTTTCGATCGGAATCTGCGCCTCTGCGATGCTCGCCAATACCCACTTGTGGAAATCCGCCTGTGAAAAGTGTGCTGGTGTTATGTTGATGGCGACCGGTGGGAAACCGGGAATCGTGGCTCGAGCGGTCGATATAAGTGCAAAAACCTGACTCAGAACATACCGATCCAGCTCCAGGCCCAGAGAGGATTTTTCCGCGATGGGAACAAATTCACCCGGAGAGACAAATCCCTCCTTTGGATGGTGCCAGCGAACCAAAGCCTCATAGCCGGCTATCGATCGATCAGCACACTTGTATTTTGGTTGCAGATAGACTGCCAGTTGCCGATTCTCGATGGCATCCTTCAGCCCCTGCTCTATTTCTATTTGCCGATGAAGAACCCTGTGATGTTCGGAATCAAAAACGCCGATACGCTGGTTGCGTCGCCGTGCAGACCCTTTGGCGGACTCCGCCAATTCCGGTAATACTTCAACAACCCCGGAATCCGCAGGGTACATCGCAATCCCGATGGTTGCCCTCACGTTCAACTGGTTTTCCCGAAGTTTAAAAGGCTTCGAAACGTAGTCGACAATGCGTTCAGCAATAGCCTCTGCGTCTGCACGGCTGCTGACATGCAGTGCGACAAGGAACGTATCCGCTCCTGCGCGCGCGCAATGATTGGCGCGCTGAATAGCGCGACCGATACGGTTGGCAAGCTTGATAAGAACTGCATCGCCAATCTCGTAGCCATAACGCTGATTGATAAGGCTGAAATGTTCAATATCGATGAAGAGGAGCGCCCCGGGACTGGCGCTTTTGAACCAGACCTTGCAATCTTCAACCAGTGTTTGTTTGTTGAGCAAACCAGTTAAAGGATCGTGTGTCCTGAGGTAGTGTGCCTGCTGGAGTGCCTGCTCCTGTTCAGATACGTCGATGCCAAAGCCCTGTACCTCGGCATCATCGCTTCCGGGCGCCGAGGTCCTTCGAAAGCTCCATTCGACCAGCGTTTGCGCGCCATCTTTTCCAATCATCGTCACTTTGACGGCAATCTCTTCAGACGCATCCTTATCATTGAACAGTGAGGCCAGTCGTTGACGGATATGGTGGCCCGGTTCATTGAAGAAGACCGTGATGGGGGCGCCGATAATGTCGGTGTTCTCTGTGCCCAGGGCCCTGGTAAATGAGGCATTAGCAAAGGTAATGCGGAAATCGCTGTCGAGGCGAAGGATAAACTGTTTCTGCGCCTGGACGATTTCCCGATAGCGCTCCTCTGCTGCGGCAAGCTTGTCGAGTGCATTTTTATAACTGCTTAGGTCGTGGCAGATGCCGACAAACAGATGTTGGTCAGCAAGCCTGGTCTCGCCTACGGATAGGTGCATTGGGAAGGTTTGGCCGTTTTTCCGCTGGCCCCGGACATCACGACCGATGCCAATAATTTTTCCAACGCCGCTGCTTTTGTAGTTTTCAATGTATTGGTCATGATGCCGGGCGTCGGGCTCAGGCATGAGCATGGACACGTTATTACCCAATACCTCCTCGGGAGCATAGCCGAAAAGCACTGTCGCAGACTCAGAGAACTGCTGAATGATTCCTTTGTCATCGATAACGATAATGGCATCAACCGCCGCATCCATCAGCGCCGACGCCAGGCCTTGCTCAATCATTGTCGTCGTGCCACCTGGAATTATCCGTCATTTGAACCTAACGACGAGCTCGTGCAAATCGTTCGCAATCTGTTCAATGTTTTTCACGCATTGGGTGGACTCCTCACCTTTGGCCAGGTTGTTGGACGCCAGATCGGATATTTTTTCCACCTGCTCATTAATCTGGTCCGACACCTGAGCCTGTTCTTCCACCGCTGCCGCCATCTGCAGCGCCATTTCAGCAATGTTGGTGACGGACTCGGCGATATCATTCAGAGTGCTCTCGGCCGAGAGCATTTTTTCCATGCCTTCGTCTGCTGACAGTTTGCCTTCGTCGGCCTTTTGATTGGCCTCCTCAGAGCGAGAAATCAATTCGTTTACGATGCCATAGATTTCACTCGTCGAGTTGCGGGTGCGGGAGGCCAGACCTCGCACCTCCTCGGCTACCACAGCGAAACCGCGACCATGTTCCCCGGCCCTGGCTGCTTCTATGGCGGCATTCAGTGCCAACAGATTGGTCTGTTCGGCGATTTCCTCGATAATCTTTGCAGCGGAGGCTATTTGTTGAGTCTGTTGCGCCAATTCCCCGACGGAATCGCTGATGCCATGGACGGAACCCTTAAGGGTCTCAATCGCCTCCCGAGTGCCGCGAACAACAGAGCGACCCTCATTGGCAAATTCCTTGGCACTGTCTGCTCGCTCTGCGGTTGATTGAACATTTGATGAGACTTCAGCAATCGTTTGAGACATCTCGTGCACGGCCGCTGCAACCTGTTCGGTCTCGGACTGCTGCTGCTTCAGGGCCTCCTGTGCTTCGAAACTGACCTCCCGACCTTTAACAGAGTGCAGCCTCATCTCATCGGCAGAATCTTCAAGTCTGGTAAGTACCGCATCCAGGTGTGCTTGTTGGGCTTTCACTGCGACTTTGATGCGCCCAAGTGGCAGGTCGTCATCGGTGTAGCTCTTTGCAGCGAGATCATCCGTAAAGCTGTGTTCAAGTAGCTTCGTGACCGACCGCATTAGTTGCTTACGGGCCAGATGCATCCAGCCGGCATAAGCAATGACGCCACCGGCCAGAACCAGTTCCGAGAAGGTTTGCTGACCGGCCAGGAACAGGGCGCCTGCGACGATGAATACCAGGACAAGAAAGATGGTGGGCGGCTGCACCCTGTGCCACAGAGGAACGCCGGATTTGCCTGCACGTATGGAGGCATACAGTTTTTCCGCCCGCTCCACGTCTTCTCTGTCCGGGCAGGATCTGACGGACTCGTACCCGACCACCTTACCGTTCTCGGTTACGGGCGTAACGTAGGCACTGACCCAATAGTAGTCACCGTTCTTGCACCGATTTTTTACCAGACCCATCCAGGGTTGGCCGGCTTTCAGATGGGACCACATGTTTTCGTAGGCGGCCGGCGGCATATCCGGATGCCGGACGATGTTGTGGGGCTGGCCGATCAGCTCATCACGAGTGAAACCACTCACCTCGACAAACGCAGAGTTACAGTGGCGAATCTTCCCTTTCAGATCAGTGGAAGAAATCAGTTTCTGGTTAGGCGAGAAGGTTTTCTCGTTATCCGTGACCGGTAGATTCTTTCGCATGACGGGGCCTGATTTGAATGGAAACAGGAATGTTTACTATTTCAAAGTAGGACAATTAATGCAAAAGAACTATAGGGAGTACAGATTAAGGAGCTAAGGAAATTCCCGATTGCAATAGTAAAACTGCCCGGAATTCAAAGCCGAAGCACCTTATTTTCCAGTTGTTCTCATGTGTAACACAAGGTTTCGGTGCCTTTACCCCTAAAGGTTTGGCAACTTATCTTTTGGCCGGTTTCGCGAGCCATTCATGCCCCTTTAACATGCCATGCCAGTAAAGGGTCGGCAGCTGCTTGGCCTTCAGCCACCAGGCGGCTCGGGTAGCCTTGGTGCCATCGTTGATCCATTTCGGGAAGCTGGGCTGGAGTACGCCGCCGTAGCCGAATTCCGCCAGTACGATCTTGCCGTTTTCCACGGTCAGCGGGCAGGAACCATAGCCCAGATAGGCGGCCTCAAGGGGCTGGTCTCGGAGCGTGGCCACCAGGTTTTCCGCCACCACCGGCGCCTGTTTGCGCACCGCGGCGGCGGTTTTTGCGTTTCCGGTTCCGCTCACGTCGCCAAGGCCAAAAATGTTGGTGTAGGTTTTATGGCGCAGGGTATCGTCCTCAAGATTCAGCCAGCCGCCTTCATTTGCCAGTGCGGATTCCCGGATCAGCTTCGGTGCCCGCTGGGGCGGCACGGCGTGCAGCATATCAAAGCTTACTTCGCGGTCCTGGCTGTTGCCCTCGCCATCGGTTGAGCGGAAAACGGCTGTTTTCGAAGGCCCGTTCACGGCAACCAGTGTGCTCTGGAAATTCAGGTCGATGCCGTATTTTTCGACATAGGCTTCCAGGGCCGGGACGTAATCGGCGACACCAAACAAGACGGCTCCGGCGTTATGAAACTGGATATCCACATTGTTGAGCACGCCGTGCTTGAGCCAGTAATCGGCAGACAGATACATGGCTTTCTGAGGGGCGCCTGCACATTTGATCGGCATTGGCGGCTGGCTGAAAAGAGCCCGGCCTTTCTTGAGCTTCTGCACAATGTCCCAGGTGTAGCTGGCCATGCCTTCCCGGTAGTTGGAGGTGACCCCGTTGGAGCCCAGCGCCTCCTCAAGACCTTCGATGCCGCCCCAGTTCAGCTCCAGGCCGGGAGCGAGAACCAGCGCCTTGTATTGCATGGATGAGCCGTCACCCAGGGAAACCTGGTTGTTGTCCTGGTCGATGGCGGTCACCGGTTGCTGGTACCAGGACACGAAACTGGGCATGACGTCTGACATGGGCTTGGAGGTGACCTCGGGCCGGAAAACCCCGCCTCCCACCATCGTCCAGCCGGGCTGGTAGTGGTGCCGGATGGCTGGCTCCACGATGGCAATGTCGATGCTGCTATCCCGTTTGTGGATGCTGGATGCTACCGATATACCGGCTGCCCCGCCGCCCACGATTATGACGGTATGAGTTTTGACGCTGCCCGTGGTGGTTGTGTTGCTGGTCATGCCTCGAACCTCTTGTCTTTGTTTGCTCTGCGCGAGTGGTGTTTGAGATATATCAAAGCGTACCAAACTTTAGAGTCTAACGTTATATCAATAGGAAATATAAAGATCGGAAATGCTTTGTGTCATGCTTCAAGGGGAAGACTCTCTCAATCTCGACCTGGATGGCCCCGTGCAAAATGACTGAATGCCGAACTTTTACCCTTCTTGCACTCCTAATGCTGACAGGTCTGCTGGCAGGTTGTGCGTTGCCATCCTTGAAAGACCGCTCACAGTCTGTCGCTTTCGTTCAGGCGCAGACGGCGGATACGCGCCTTGGCAGCGCAGTTGGCAGAGAGATTGAAGCCCACCCCGATCTCAGTGGTATTACAACGCTGGAGGATCCACTGGACGCTTTCGTTGCCCGCGCTTTGCTCGCCGAGGCCAGCGAGAGATCCCTGGATGTCCAGTACTACATCTGGCGGGACGATATTACCAGCAAGCTGCTTCTGTACTCGCTATATCGCGCGGCCGAACGCGGCGTTCGGGTTCGGCTGCTTCTGGATGACAACGGCATCGCCGGCATGGACGATTTCCTGGCGGCGTTAAATCATCACGACAACGTCGAGGTTCGGCTGTTCAATCCGTTTGTGATTCGTAGTTCCAGGACTTTGGGCTTTCTGACGGACTTTGGTCGCCTGAATCGCCGGATGCACAACAAGTCATTCACGGCTGACAACCAGGCCTCCATTATTGGCGGCCGCAACATTGCTGATGAGTATTTCGGTGTGGGTGACGGTACGCTGTTCGCGGATCTGGATGTTCTGGCGATCGGGCCCGTCGTGGAGCGTGTCTCCAGGGATTTTGATCGCTACTGGGCGAGTCAGTCCGCGTACCCGGTGGATCGGTTGCTCGCAGGCGCCGATGATGAGGATCTGGATGCCATGGCAGCAAGTCTTGCTTCCGTCGAACAGGATGCTGAAGCCCGGCGCTTCGTGGCTGCTTTGCAGAATTCGGATTTTCTCAGGGAATTGCTGGACCGGGAGGTCTCTTTTGTCTGGGCGCCGGTAGAGATGGTGAGCGATGATCCTGCCAAGGCCCAGGGGCTCGAAGGAGAGCAGGGTCGATTGAGCCAACAGTTGGCCCTGGCGTTGGGTGAACCTGAAAAGACAGTGACCCTGGTTTCGCCCTACTTCGTTCCCGGTAATCGTGGCGTTGAGCTGTTTCGCGAGCTTGAAAGCGCCGGTGTGCAGGTGCGGATTCTCACCAACTCCCTGGAAGCCAACGACGTCGCCCTGGTGCATTCAGGCTATGCGAAATACCGGGAGGCCCTATTAAAGGCAGGCGTTGAGTTGTTCGAGCTGCGCAAATTCAGGTCTGAGGATGCAGACAGCAAGTCGAGCCCTGGCGGCATTGCCGGCAGCTCGGCCGCCAGCCTTCACGCCAAAACCTTTGCCGTAGATGGTCAGTCGCTTTTCGTTGGTTCCTTCAATTTCGACCCCCGTTCAGCGAATCTGAACACCGAGCTGGGTTTTCTGATCAAGAGCCCGGAGCTGGCGACCGCACTGGAATCCGCCTTTCCCGAGAAAGTGAGGCTGGCGGCTTATGAGGTTGTGCTGGATAAAGAAGGCGATCTCCGGTGGCTGGAATTCACGGGTACAGAAACGATTGAGCATCGCCACGAGCCGAATACCGGCCCTTTCAAACGGGCATTGGTGTATCTGTTCTCTCTGTTGCCTGTGGAGCCGTTGCTGTAATCCGGCATGCCCGATTACTGTCATGAATCTATCAGCGAATCCTTGAGTCCTCGTTGCTCACGTACTCTTGTGACGACACGGTGTTCTGCATAGTGAGTAACAAGTCGTTGCAGCTTTTCCATTCGCAGCGGCTTGGTGCAGTAGTCATCCATGCCGGCCTCAAGACATTGGGTCCGATAGCTTTCACTGGCGTTGGCGGTAACCGCGATAATGGGTGTGTCCAGGTTGGCGGCGGCTTTCAATCTGATCTCACGAGTGGCTTCAATGCCGTCCATGACTGGCATCTGGCAATCCATGATAATCATATCCCACGGTTCGTTCATGGCGGCTTGTACAGCTTCCAGGCCGTTTTGGACCCCCTCTGAAATCACCCCTATTTTCTCGAGCTGTTTGCGAAGAATCATCCGGTTACCGGCGTCGTCTTCCACGACAAGAACCCTGGGCACCTGAATCACGTCGCCAAGGCTCAGCTGGTCTGGATCGTGGTGCTCTGACTGGTGAACATCGCCGTAGGGTACTGTGACTTCCAGCGTTGTGCCGTGATCCGATGTTTCAAGAACTCTCATCTGGCCGCCAAGGGCATTGGCCAGAGAACTGGCAAGGGGTAACCCCAGGCCCACACCGCCGTAACGCCGAGTGAGGCCAGCTTCTCCCTGCCTGAAGGCCTGGAATACTTTCTCCCTCTGTGCATCCGGGATACCAGGCCCAGTGTCTGATACCAGAATCCGCAAAACGGAATCGTCTGTCAGTCTGCTCCCTCGAACCAGCACTTCGCCCCCTGCAGATGTGAACTTCACGGCATTATCGATGAGCTGGTACAGGACCTTTTCAAGCATCAAACCATCCATGAAGACCTTTCCAGGTACTGAGTCTTCCATGCCGAATGCGAGGGAAACCGGTTTGGCCCTTGCGGCCTCCCGGAACTCGTATTCGAGCAGATCGAACAGGGACTGAGGCTCGAAAATCTGGGGCGAGCTGAGCAGGTTCTCTTCCTGGGCATCAACGAAGTCCAGAATGCCACCGACCTGCCGGGTCATTCGCAGATTGGCGTACTCGATCAGACGGAATGCGTCGTTCTGCTCCCGGTTAAGCGGTGCCTCCCGAAGCAGATCCAGCTGGCCCTGGATGGTATGCAGGGGCGTGCGCAACTCGTGGCTGACCGCATTCAGGAAGTCATCCTTGATACGGTTGCTGCGTTCGAGGGCCTTTCGGGCTTTTTCGCTGACATGGATCTGCTGGGCCTGCAGGGTGTCCCGTTTGTCGCGAAGGATTTTTATGCGGGATGCCAGGGCTAGTGAGAACAGAGCCATTTCCCAGGACATGGCTCCGGGGATGTAGTACATCACCCATTGGCTACCTTCAATAATACCCAGAGAATCCAAAGCCGTTACATTTTGAGCGATGATTAAGGGAATCCAGCCAATCAGAAAATACAGAGCCGGTTGGTATTTTTTCCTTGCCTGAATGAAGGCAAAAGGAAGGAACGGAAGGTAAGCAGCCATCCCAATAGTTGCGGCAAGGAAGGCAACGGTCTTGAGCGACAGAAAAGGCGTTGCAACCAGGAGAACCAGATAAATGAGCGACAGAAAACGGTACATCTGGTTAACCCATTGCGCGAGCGTCCCCAGTTGAAGAACCCTTGAAACAAATTGGATAGTAAGAAGGGGCATGAGAATCAAAAGGGTTTTACCTAGCAAATTAAACTGGGCTTCGTTCATTCCCAGATAGGCTTGCAGGTTTGTCAGGCTCAAAGAGTAGACTAAAACACCAGATGCAATTACCACGTAAAAAAGGTAGATGGGGTCTCTGATACTGAAAAACAGGAAAAGGTTATAAACCGTCAGCGCAAAGATAATTGACGCCAGACTAACGCTGAGAGCGGTATGGAAGACTGCCTCACTGAAGAGGTCGGTTTGATTAAGAACTTTCACCGGCGTATTTATCGGAAAGTCCGCCTCGAATCGAATGTGAATATCCGAAACCGATGAGATCTTGGGTAACTCGAAGATCAGGTGATGAAATGGAATAGCCTTCTGTTGCGGCGGTTCGAGAAAAAATTTGGGGTTTTGGGAAACTGGGGAACCATCGATAAATACTTGAGCGCTTGAGGCCAGAGGGCTTAGTAGTAACCAGCGCTGTTCAATGGTTTCGGCTGCATTTATCTTGCCCCTTATCCACACGAATGGCTCACGAGGTTCACTGGTAAAAACATCATGATTTATTGGAGACCAGGCAGCGTGTTTTTCTGGAGGTGGTGTTTCCTGATCCCAAGCTCCTTTAAAGACCTCCATCGTCTGGGTCAGATTTCTGGCGTATCCCTGTTGCTCTGCGGCGGTTGCGCAAAAAGACAGTAGTAAAAGAGATGAAAAAATCACTACCAGGAGAGCGGTCCCTCTCCGACCAACGTCAGTCATTCAAAGTTCCTTGATCTATAGGCCCACAGAACACCCACAGGTTTTGCTATCGAATCCCCCGAACGATTGGTGCTTGGAGAGCATAATTGACTCTACTGAATGTCACGTAGTTAGCGTCTTTGTCTTCTTTGATTTGATAGGTGTGTCGCCGAAATCTATACTTCGGAGCCTACTCAAAAGGATGCTGTATGTATAGCTCAAGGTCAGGTTTTGTAAAGAGATTTCGCGCAGTTGTTGCATTGGCCGTCTTTATCCCTTTGACAGCTTTCGCCGGCGGCTTGTCCAATAGTGACCAAAGCGCCAGTGTCTCCGGTGTCAGCAACGCCGGCAGTGTCGCCAACCCGGAAAATGCTTCCACGATCTTTTTCAATCCCGCCGGGATGAGCCAGCTTTCCGGCACCAACATCTCATTGGGTGCGATCGTTTTCGAGATCGACGCCGTGGGCAGGGACTCCCAAACATCGGCAACCCGTGCCAATGGCGATCCGGTTGTCGGTGATGGTGGTGGTGATCACGTTAAAACGTTTGCAGTACCCAATGCCTACCTTACCCATGAAGTGAACGACTGGCTGGATGTCGGTCTGGGGGTCTACGTTCCTTACGGCCTCGGCTTCGATTACGGCGATGCTTTTGCAGGGCGATATATTGGTGATGAAATTGAACTGGTGTCCTACGGTGTGAGTCCCTCCTTTGCGGTAAACAGCGGCGAGGGATTCTCATTGGGTGGCAGCATCAATGTGCTTTATGCCGATGCCGAGCAGCGTAATCCAGTTGATTTCAGTGGCATCGAATCACGTTTTTCACTTCCTCGCGGCACTCTGAACGATGGCTACGCGACATTGGAGGGAGATGATGTTGCATTGGAGTTCACTGTCGGCCTGCTCTGGCAGGCGACTCCTGAAACGTCGCTTGGACTCGCTGCCCGCACGGGCACCGAATTCAATCTGAAGGGTACCGGCACCATCAACAACTTCCCCACCCTGTCAGCCAGTGGTCTGACTCAAACAACTGTCTCTGAGCAGATAGAAGTCCCGATCACGATTCCTCAAAGCCTGAGTGTCGGTCTTGCTCACCAATGGAGTGACACACTTGAACTGCTTGCCGGAGCAACTTGGGCGAAATGGAGTGATGCTTCGGCGCTGTCGGTCGTATCCCGCGAGAAGACGCCGGCGGCTTTCCCTGCCGAGCAGCCGTCCGAGGAGCAGGTTCAGAGTTGGAAAGACACTTGGCAGTGGCGGGTTGGCGCAATCTGGCAGGTCGCACCAACATGGTCACTGAAGGCAGGCTATTTGTTTGACGAATCTCCCGTCACCATCGAGACGCGTTCGCCGCTGACACCGTTCGATGATTACCATCAGGTTTCTCTGGGTGCACAGATTCGCGATTTGGCAGGCGACTGGACGGTAGACATGTTTGTCGCACGAGTCTTTTATGAGGGCGATATTTCCATCGATTATAAGGCGACGGATCCTTTGCAGGGGCAGACTTCATTCAAAAGCGAGTACGACGTGGTGCCGTGGACAGCTGGCTTGCAGTTAAGCAGGGAGTTTTAACACGGGAAGGAATCAAAGCGGGAAAATGGAAGGGTTAATTTCAATTGAGACCTTCCAATTAAACGAACGAACGGACGGAGGTCTTGCTAATAAAGGATTTTATGGGAGAGGTATAGGATATATGGAAATAAAAGCGGAAAAATAGGAGTGATTCGGTCAATAAGTAGACAACCTTAAGGGTCATGTGGATGAAAATTTCCGCTTTTTTTGAAGGCTTAAAATTTCACTACCAATTCGCTACTCCTGAACTAGTGAGCATGGAGCGGTTAAAAACCAACCAGTTTCGAAGCTCCAGAGGCTCGCTTCGAGATACCGGATTGATCGGAGAGTTTCTCACCCTGCTCAATAATTTCATCGAGAACGGAACCAAAATTAACAACCGGTTTAAAAAGTTGAATACCGATAAAAGTTCCGGGGAATGAAAAATCTTCAACTTCATGATGGCCTCCGGTACCGATGAGCCGTTTGCTACCAGAGCCAATCGCAAACCAACCGAATCGATTTCCGACCTCACTTAGTACAAACAATCCGAATCCTGAGTTATCGAAAACGTTTTGAGCCGCATGAGCATTTGTGCGTGAAACTCCAGGGCGTATTGCCAACTGAAGGGCGTGTTCGTCGGTCTTGATATCGTAAGACTCCCTCAACGTTGAAGATATTCCAACGCCCTCATCAATAATTGATATTTCTACTTTGCCGCCCCACCAGCGTTGACCACAGATGAAGCATTCTTCGGTATTCGAGTGTTCGAAAACGTTTCTAATTATCTCGCGTATCGCATATGCATAGGTGCTCAGGGCATCCTCGTTATTGTGGCTCAGTACCTTGGCTAAACGGTTAGCTTCGTGCTGAATGGATTCGTACCAATCTGTGACAGAGTGATCGAACGGATTAAAATCCGGTCTCGTAACCCTGGTAATCGGCAGGTAACTGCTGCTACCGCCGGCTTCTCCTACGCTCTTTCCTACGCCCATGCGAATAAAATCGAAAAAACCAAGATGCATGAGGTAAGAAATGACTCTCCTTGACGGATCAACGCCAGCTCTTCGAGATTTAAGACCGTTTTGGTGACGATAAAGAACCCATTCCCTTACCTTTGCGCCAGCTACTAGCATTGCGGTGGGGTAGGAAAATTTCAGATTCCCTACATCTAGGCATACGTTATCCACGTCTCTGTAGAAGTCGAGTTCCTCAAAAAATGGAGTTAGAGAATCACGCTCAAACCTTTCGGGCACCAATATCGTTGTCATAGTTGTATGGGCTCCCTTCTGACCATTTGAGCTGGCTGGCGTTAAAATGCGCTTAAATAAGGCGCAGCACCCAACTCTCCTTCCATAGCTAGACATTGTAAGCTGTGCTGCTGGCCGGCCACCGCAAGACTTTTATGAATGAAGGTGAGGCTGGGGTCAAGTTCTGGATTCGAAACGGGATCGTCTCTGGTATGGGTAAATAATCGGAGATAAATACGTGCTCTGATCTCAGCTTTGCTGAGGAGGGGGTCAGCTCAGTGGCTGGTGGCCATGGTTGCCTCTAATATCATATTCCAAGTGTTTGTCTCACCGTTTGCCAATTCGGATAAGTTGGTCCTCCGAAATGTATTAGCCGCCCATCGAATTGGTCTTGCCCTCTTCCCGCAACATTGTCGTCAATCAATAGATGACCTCGGAGAAGTCCTTTGTGAGCGCAGAAAATGAGTCTGTCGCAAAAATCGTATCCGAAATGCTGCTCGATCCACTCTCGTTTCTCAGTGTAACTGAGCGGGTTTCGGGTGCTTGGAGCTGTTAAAACATAAGGATCGTAGTTATCAGACATAAGAAGATTCTTGACAGCATCTATGGCGCCTTCTATTGGCTTTAGGTTTGCGAAGAATCTGTATTGGGACTGAGGGTACTGGATGCCAGGGGTACGCTCTAAAGCTCGTCGGTAAGCTCCTGAAAAGTCACAGAGCGTATCATCCATGTCGACATACACAATCTTCATGCTAGGCCCTCGCAAAGTTTTGAACAGAAAGGGGTGTTCATAGATCTATGATGATTGGCGGGTTAACTGGACGATATCTGCCATCACAGGTGCAGGCGTTCGCAAATTTGAGACCGTCGTCTTCGCGAATAGCAAAACCATACGATTCGTGAACATGCCCGCATATGTGAGCTCTGAGCTGTGGCAATTGATTGATGCGCTGGGCCAAGGGAAAACAGCCGACATGCAAGTTCTCTTGTGGGATGAAATCAAAAATGTGTAGAGCTGGGCTGTGGGTGATCAGAACGTCAGTGTCCTCAGGGACAAGCTGCAAACGGCCGCGTCGTTCGCTTTCGTCTGCATTGAAGGACATCCAGCGAAAAATTGGTTGCCACGGAAAGCCATAGAATTTGAAACCACCAATGGTAGCAGCGTTGTCTTGTAAGTAGATGATTCCTCGATGTTCACACATTAATTTCGACAAATCGGGATAGCGCTCAAAACAATGGTCATGATTGCCTGCTACCAATACCTTGTTCTTATGAGGCTGTGAGCCGAACCATTTTGTGAACTCATCCAAGTCAGGAATTGAGCCAGATCTCGTGCAGTCGCCAGCATGAATTAAGACGTCGCCCGTGGGTATCTGGGGCATATTCTCATGAAGACTGTGAGTATCTGATATGCAGACTAATCGCATGTTCATATACTCCCAAGGTCAGTTGGGACGCACAATTTGGAACCAGCTGCACCTTGAAGTTTTTGACTTTTAGTCCCAGCGATTTCCTCTCTATCCATGCTCACGTTCGAAATTTTTACCAAGATTTTTTTTGGTGTCTTGCCGGCGCGAGGTTCAATTTTCATTCGATATTCCATAACTAAAAATATATTCCTCTTGTAAATCAGTGCTTTACGAAATTATCAGTGTATGCCAAGGTTGGTTGTTCGTCCAGTAAATGGAGATTGGGATGCATACGCTAAACGAGTTCGTGGGCCGGGATACGCGAGTCATTGGGGTAATTCGAACAAAGTGCGGGGATCACGAGACCGCGACTGTTAGTTGCCTGTCTCGCTTATTCGCCAAGAACGAAGAACATCACATCGTCATTCGTAAACAAGAATACGACCCTCTTTACGAACCAATAAGTGAGGAGGTCGCGTCGATGCTTGGGGAATTGCCGAAGAGGGATCGTGAAAATTACTTGATGGTGAGGCCTGGACTTCCATTGGTGAAGTGCTTTGATGAGGTTCGGCAATTCACCGCATCGCAAACGGTAGCTGACTGGACCAGTTATACACCTGATTGCATTCAGCAGCTTCAAGCTCAACTCCCTAATCATAAAGTTCTTCTCACATTCGGAGGGCTCGAAATAGGGGCGAGTGACTCAGAGTTCCAGCTTTGTAAGAGGCTTTGCGATGTTGTCGTGCTCACAATGTTCAGAAGAGATTTTTGCTCCTGGGAGGCAGTTCACATCTGGGTATCGTCTTTGTCAGATGAACAAAAGAACAAGATTTTCATAGCGATATGGGATGTAAAGGGCAGTGAATGGTCACAGGATTTCTTTCCAGCGGCCCATTTTGCATCTAAATTCGAGGAGCACATTTCTGATGGAACCTACCTTTGATGCGATCGTTGAAAACTGGTTCTTAGTTACACTTTGCGGTGATGACGGCCAAATGGGGAAGGTTCTCTGGGGCATAGTTGTCGAGGACCGGAAGCTACGATTTCAACCAGGCCACTATGTCTGCACCAGCAAGATCATTGAGGAGGTGGGCCCTGCGCTGTTTCGCACCAGGAACACGATCTACAAATGCGTAGGTAGCGGACAAAAGGTATCGATGAGAATCGAATACTTGCCAACGTTGCGACGAGGCTACAGCCCTCCAGACATACAGCACACCGTTGAACTTCTCGTTGAAGTCCCAGCTTGGCCCCCAAAAAGCAAATGATCTAAGATTGATGCATCATTACTCAAAGTCGCCCAAAGAAAAGGATTTCAAGCATGTATGGCCTTTGGTGTTTGCTAGGACTTGTTGTCATATCGGGCTCGATTGGCGGTCTAATTTTTAGTTTGAGTTCTGATAGGACTCACACGGTCAAGCTACCGTTTGCCGAACGTGAAGCAGATTCTGGTGCCGTCGGCCACATTATTATCGGAATTGGTGGCGCTATAGTTGCGATTACTGCGGGCATACCAATTTTTAATCTTGAGGACGAGCTCGCTCTTTTCGACCGAATTTGGACAGCCGACTCGATTCCACCTGGTGTGGTTCTAGCCTCATCCTATATTACAGCTATTGGTGTTATCGGCGGCTTTTCCGGTTTGAGGATCATTTCTGGATTGAGTGATGCGATGCTCCAAAAGATTCTCAATGACGTTGAGCAACTGCAATCTGAATCGAAAGAGCTCGATGCAAATTTGCAGCGAAATTTCGAGGAAGACCAAAGGCGGCAGAAGCAACTTGAGGAGACAGAACGTCATTTGAGCAAGGCTGAGGAGCAATTAAAAGACACGATCGCGAAAAATGAATTGCTCACAGGCTTATTTCTTATAGACACTGGTGACGTTGAGAGTGGCATAAGTCGCATCACGAACTATCTAGACGAGCATCCTGACCACCCCAAAGCCTGGATTTGGCTTGCTCGAGGATACAAGCGAATCGGAAAGATTGAAGATGCTATAATGTATGCACAAAAGGCTTTAGAGTTGGAACCTACAGATTGGCTAGCTTGGTTTAATAAAGCTTGTTACCTGTCCTTGAAAGATGAGCCTGAGATTGGCGGTGTGGTCCAAGCGTTCCGTAATGCGTACAAATTTGTACCTAGGGACCGCCGAGCTGAGCTTCTGGCAGACTTAGAGGATGGTAAGGACTGCGATTTCGATAAAGTGAGAACAAGCGAGCCTGTTCGAAAATTAATCGAAGAACTCAAGGCAGAGAGCTAATACTGATTGACAATGATAGGTTGACAAGAGATCCTCTACGGCCTTAGATGTAGTATATACTATTAAAAACGGAAGAGGAGGCTGACTATGAGCTTCGATAAAAAGCCCGGACTCGATAAAAAACCAGGTATCTAAGACGCATAACTTATTGAAAGAAGGGGGAAATGAGCAAAGGCCATTTCCCCTTTTTCTTTGGCTTGAAATTGGCATTGCTCAGAACCTGAGAAGTTGGCCTGCCCCTTCAGCGTATCTAACCTTTTACGCTTTGCGCTTCTGGAACGCGCATTGAGACTAACCCATAGAATTTCTCTACTCTCGATTTCTTTCCCATACCCGTATAACAAACGGTCGTTTGTTGGTCGTTACCGCTCCCCCCTCAAAACTACACGATTTCGCCTTGTTTCATGTCCAACAATCACGTAAAACAATCTATGAACAGAAAAGGTGCCTTTTATGATCGTAGGTTATGCGCGTGTTAGCACTAACGACCAGAATCCCGAACTCCAAGTGGATGCTCTGGAGAGAACAGGATGCGAACAGGTTTTCCAGGAAAAGTTTACTGGGACACTGAAAGAGCGACCCGAGTTGTCGCAGTGCTTGCGTACGCTCCGGCGGGGAGATGTACTGGTTGTCTGGAAACTCGACCGACTGGCTCGTTCACTGAAAGACTTGGTTGAGATCGTCCAGGATCTCCATGACCGGGAAATCGGCTTCAAGTCATTGACGGAATCTATCGATACCACCAGTTCCGGTGGCCGGCTCGTCTTCCATATATTTGGTGCTCTGGCTGAGTTTGAACACGACTTGATTCGAGAGCGGACAATGGCTGGTCTACAGGCAGCCCGAGCCAGGGGGCGGAAAGGTGGCCGGAAGCCAGCTATGTCGGAGGCAGATGTCAGGAAAGCCACGGCGATGCTGCTGGATCCGAACATTACAAAAAGAGAAGTAGCCGACCATTTCGGAGTGGCGAGAACTACTTTGAATGCTTCGCTTAAAAGGTCAGAAAAGAGGTAGCATCCCCTTCAAGACGAGCTGACTGAATGCTTGGGGCCGCAAGCTCTTAAAGAGGTGTGGCTCATAGGGTTTTGAACCCTCCCAGCATGCCATTGATTAACAATATGTGTAACTTTTTAGGATTTAATAAACCCCATGCCTACACTGCGATGGCTGACCCGAGATGAAGATGTACGAGCTGCTGAAAAAGTGCCCTACCGGTTACTGGAGGAAATACCCAATCTAGGTTACGGAGATTGGCAAGCAGATAATCTATTGATTCAAGGCGATAACCTCGAAGCGCTGAAGGCGTTGTTGCCCTACTATGCGGGTCAGATCAAATGTATTTATATTGATCCTCCATACAACACTAAGTCGGCGTTCGAGCACTACGACGACAACCTTGAGCATTCTCAGTGGTTGGCTATGATGTGGCCAAGATTAGAATTACTGAGGGAGCTTTTGGCGGAAGATGGCGCTATCTGGATAAGCATTGATGATCGAGAAGGGCATTACCTAAAAGTGATCATGGACGAGATTTTTGGTCGAAAGAACTTCATAACGAACGTAGTCTGGCAAAAGTCATATACTTCGAATCAAACAGCTCGCCACATCTCTGACACACACGATCACATTCTGCTTTACGCCCGAAACGTCGAAAGGTTTACTATGGGAAAAGTAGACCGAACTGAAGAGCAGAAGAAGTCATTTAAGAATCCGGATAACGATCCTCGTGGGCCTTGGAAAGCGGAAAACCTTTCAGCGGGAAAATTTTATTCCGCTGGTCAGTTCGAAATTGTTGGACCTAACGGTGATCGCTTTCTTCCCCCCAAGAACCGCTATTGGCGGATGAATAAGGACACCTACGAAGCTTGGTTAGCAGACGGTCGCATCACTTTTGGCATGAGGGGCGAAGGGCGCCCTATGCTTAAAAAATTCCTCGCTGAGATGAAAAGTGGCTTAACGCCCAATACATGGTGGTCGCACTCAGAAGTAGGAAGTAACAAGCAAGCAAGCACTGACCTGAAGACCCTTTTCCCAGATGAAGAAGTCTTCGGAACTCCCAAGCCAGAGACCCTTCTGGAGCGCATAATACAATTATCGTCTAATCGTGGTGATCTTGTACTCGACAGTTTTCTTGGATCTGGAACCACCGCGGCAGTTGCACAGAAAATGGGCCGACGATTCATTGGCATAGAAATGGGAGAGCATGCGGAAAGCCATTGCGCCGCTCGTCTCCGAAAGGTCGTGGATGGAGAAGGAGGAGGCATATCCAAACTGTATGACTGGCAAGGAGGTGCTGGGTTCCGTTTTTACCGTCTCGGCCCATCTGTTTTCACTGAGGATGGCCAAATACAACCGAATATCCAATTCGCAATTCTGGCTGCGCATATTTGGTTCTCGGAGACCGCGACTCCTTGGAGCAAACCAGAAACGCTTTCGCCGTTCTTGGGTTCACATGGTGGCCACGGTTTCGCTCTTCTTTATAACGGAATTCTCGGCGATAAGTCGGTGTCAGGTGGCAATGTCCTAACAAGAAAAACACTAGCAATTATTCGCCAATCCCAAGGAGATTTCGTTGGGCCCATCACTGTTTATGGCGAGCGCACGGCTCTATCAGAAACAACACTCAAATCTGAACAGATCGAGTTCAAACAAACACCTTATGACGTAAAGGCACGCAAATGAAGCTAAAGGACTACCAAAAGGCCTCGCTAGCCACGTTAATGAGGTTCCTCGAAGAAGCGCGTGTTGCTGGCCCTAAAGCTGCCTATGAACAGCTGACCGCTGAGCCTGGTCTTGCGAAGCGCTTGCATGGATATGGTGCTAGTTACAAGCCTATAAAGGCCTTGCCCGAGATGCCGTATGTTTGTTTGCGCCTTCCGACTGGCGGCGGGAAAACAATCCTAGCGGCTCACTCCATTGCCGTAGCTAAGGACACTTGGATCGAAAAAGACTTTCCGCTAGTCCTTTGGTTGGTGCCAACAAATACAATTCGGGTGCAAACTGCTGAAGCATTAAAAAATCCTCGACACCCATACCGCCAGGTACTTGATGAAACCTTCGATGGCCGTGTGCGAGTTTTCGATATTGGTGATTTTACTCAAATCACACCGCAAGATTTGAAATCAAACCTGTGCGTCGTTGTAGGAACAATCCAGACGCTCCGCGTAACTAATACCGATGGCAGGAAAGTTTACGCTCACCATGAGATGTTGGAGCCACATTTTTCATCGGTACCCCCCAATACGCCCGGTCTAGAGCGAATTGATGATGGCATACCAAGCAGTGGCATTCGTTTCAGTTTTGCAAATCTGCTGCATATCCACTCTCCTCTCGTGGTCATGGACGAGGCGCACAAGGCGGGCTCGAAACTCAGCATAGATATTTATGAACGAATCAATCCAACTGCATGTATTGAATTTACAGCCACACCGCAGGGCTTTAATAACATCCTTCACTCGGTTTCAGCCCAGGAACTTAAAGACGAGGAGATGATCAAGATGCCCGTCGTCCTCGACGAAGCTGAAACTTGGCAGGGCGCCATTAATTCCGCCATTCTTAAGCGCGCCGAATTACAAGAATATGCGGATCGCGATCGTAATGGGTACATTCGCCCAATTGTGCTTTTCCAAGCACAAAAAAAAGGTGAAGAAGTTACTGTTGATGTACTTAGGAAGCACCTCATTGAAAACGAAAATATCGATGAAAGAAAAATAGCTATTGCGACCGGAGCTCAGCGTGAGCTTGATGGCATCAATCTTTTCAACCCAGACTGTCCAATCGAGTACGTCATCACTATAGAGGCACTGAAAGAAGGCTGGGATTGCTCATTTGCTTATGTGTTTTGTTCAGTGGCCAACATTCGAAGCTCTACCGATGCAGAGCAGCTATTAGGGCGTGTTTTACGGATGCCCTATGCACAAAAACGAAAACACGCTTCATTGAACAAATCTTATGCAAAGCTAGTTTCCAGGAATTTCTCCGAAGCGGCTGTCATGTTGCGGGATAAACTTGTGAATATGGGCTTCGAGGAAAACGAGGCTGAAGAGAACATAGAAGCGGAACAGCTTGGCCTGGACGATGGGCTTTTTGGAAGGAGATCTCACCCACGCCCAACGATGACAATGGAAATAGATGTCTCGCAAGAGGAGCGGCGCGAAATTGGTACTGTCGCACCCGGTAAAATCAGTGTGTCTTCAAGCGAAAACGGCAAAGCTAGAATAGAGTTCAGGGGGCTGCCAAAGCCCCAAGAGGAAAAGCGTTTATTTGAAAAAACTCCGAAGCACCTGCACTCGGACCTGAGAGGAAAACTGGCGGAGTTCAAAGCCAAACACGCTGATCAGATAGCCCCCGCTCATCAGGGCGAAACCTTCACAGTGCCTAGACTCATGGCTCATGTTCAAGGCGAGCTGGTGCTCGGCGACATCGATATCTTGATGGAGTTTCACGATTGGTCTCTTAAAGACTACCCCGCTCGTTTGGAATCCCGTGAATTCGATATAATTGAAACGACAAACACGTTTGAAATTGATTTAGACGGAAACCGCTTGCAAATCTCAGCCGCGGATAGCTCTGATCAGCTAGCACTGGATGTCACCGTAGATGACTGGACAACAAATAGTCTTGTTCGCTGGCTGGACAGTCGCATTCGTGACCCGTGGATCAGCCAAACTGAGCTGCTCGCCTGGCTGGATGGGGTCATTACCTATTTGACCAAGGATAGAGACATTTCCATCTCGCAACTCATGCGCTGCAAATTCATTCTGGCTCGGAAACTTAAAGAAAAAATAAAAGGGTTCCGGCAGGAACAAAGAGAAAAAGTTTACCAGACCAACCTCTTTGGCCCCCATGCTAGGGTGGAAGTATCATTTGACCAAGGGTTTCGGTTTTTCGACGAAATGTACTTTGACGTTCCAAAATATCGAGGATCATTTAAATTCAAAAAGCATTTTATGGGCCCAGATGAAGTTCCAGCCTTTGATGGTAAAGACGGTGGAGAAGAGGTGCAGTGTGCTCTCGCACTAGACTCTATGCCGGAGCTAAAGTATTGGACACGAAACGTAAGCCGACATCGAAACTCCTTTTCTCTACCGACATCCACCGACAAGTTTTATCCGGACTTCGTTGCACTCATGAATGATGGCCGCTTGCTTGTTGTTGAGTATAAGGGCAAAGATCGATCTCCGGCTGAAAGCCGGGATTCTCGGGAGAAGGAGCTTATTGGACAACAGTGGGCTAAAGCATCCAATGGTAAATCTCTGTTCGTAATGGCTACGATGGAAAAGGGTGATCCAAAAGAAGTTCGAGCTAAAGTGATGGAAGAGCTGAAGAAGGAAAGTAACGGATAGCAAAAATACACATCAAAGAAAAGAAAAATACGTGGTGCTGGGCTTAGTATGATTTTAAAGATAATCAGCGGCGGGCAGACGGGAGCAGACAGAGCCGCTCTCGATGCGGCTATTGAGGTTCCAGTCCCAATCGGCGGCAGTTGCCCGGCTGGCCGGAAAGCCGAGGATGGAGAAATTCCTGATTATTATGGCCTCGAAGAGATAAGCGGTGGGTATCGGCAGCGCACCCGAAAAAATGTTGAAGATTCAGATGGCACGGCCATTTTCTACAATGCGTTTCTTTCTGGCGGTACCGAATTGACCCTAAAGTTCTGCATCCGACTCAACAAGCCTTACAAGCTAATTGATATTTCCTTGATCGATTCTGAAAAAGCGGCAACTGCGTTGGTCGAGTTCGCTAATAAATTGCAAGTAGAGACGCTGAACGTAGCAGGCCCAAGAGCCAGTAGTCACCCAGAGATGTACGATTACGTTAAACAAACAATTTTTAAAACGCTGACAGTATCTGGGAGCTACGAATAGGGCCCCTGAAAGCTGAGAAGGTGATGGACACCTTCCCGAAGAAGAGGCGCCATCCAAGCCCGCAGAGGCTAAAGCGATAAACTTGGATATTTCTGGCATTGTCAAAAAAGGAGGCCAAGCCTGGCCTCCTTGGTGGTTCGCCAGTTAAATGGATGCTCTTGAAAATACGGACACGCTATGTGAATGAACCGGCTCTTTGGATATAAAGTTCCGTTACAAAAAAATTTACATGGATGGTTGATAAAAGATGCCGTGAGACCTTTAATATCGTCACCGGGCTGCAACCCGGTGACGAAGTATGCCTATCTTAGGTGCTTTAATTTGGGGTAGAACGGTAATGCTCTCGTACTTTTGTGCGTTTTCCGTTCTTCCCTACCCTTACGTGCTGTGGCACGTGAACCTTTTTCTTACCGCCTTTCGTAGCTGCCATAACCGGACCTCAAGCCGCGAGTTTGTGTTGCCGCCGGTTGAGCCAGTCCCATGCATCTTGCGTTAGCCATCCCTGATACTCCCTCGACATTCGCATAACAAAGTGCCGATCGTTAGCATCATGGACCTGCCTGACTTTTTCGGAGATCTGAGAGTAAGTTAGATTGCTATCTACAAGCCAGAATGACTCCATTGGTTTGATAGAATCTCCGCAGCTTTCGATAGCCTCTTTTACTCGCTGATATTTCTGACCTGGCGAATTCAGATCATACGAGATTGCATAAATAGGCATTGGATTTCCTCCGTAGTGCCATTGGTTCAGGAAATGCTAGGACCACATGTAGTGGCCAAGCACAACCAATATACACTATATATCGATGCGTCTGAATTAATGCTGGCTATGCATACAGGTTTTTGGGCAAAGAAAATTAATGGAAGAACAGGGCGAGTGAGCGTCACATCAGAGAATCATCACTGCGCATAATCTGAGGTTATGCTGGACTGACTTTGAGGGAAAAAGGGAGCCAGGCCTCTCCCTGGCGCGTCACACCACTGGGCAGGTGTGGCATCCTTGCCGGCGTTGAGCCCCGATCCTCCTGATCAAATGACTCCCGACCAGTGTCTGCGCCTTGGGCGCTCGGCGAAACCCGATATCACTGCAAAACGATGGGGAGATTTCCTACATTGGGGTCCGAGTAGCGAATGCGCCGCAGTCTTCAATACTGTCGGCCCTATGCCAATGGGTTACCCCTAGTGTTCCAGGTCAAAGTATTCTTCATATTTTCTTATCGGTGGCAGCGTTGGCCAGTTACCACCTTTGGCCATAATATGACGAACGCAGTATTCAGGTTTAACGCCATCTCAAGGACCCCAGTAGCGCTCGATCTCCGGAACTGACAATCGGCGCACTGGCTAACCGAGGTTTAGGCATTTAACGAAGCCGTGGAGGCCAGTCACTAACTGCAATCATCTTTTGATATGCCGTTTACAAACGATCAAAGTTCTGCCTTGGTAACCAACGGCTGACGGTTAGTGAGAGCAGTCCCATTACCCAATACATAGCGTTTCCTGGCAACCCTTCTGGTTGGGCTAGAAGCAGATATGTACATGTTGCGAGGGTGAAAAGCGTCACGAGGATGCTCATGACTTGAACTACTCTGGATTTTGCAGTGGAGCTATACATATCCAATCGCCTCAAACTTTGAGCGACTGAATTGTGTCTTGAGGAGAGAAACTTTTAACACTATTCCGAAAGACACAATCGAGTCCGCTCTAAACCTAATTAGAATGCGAACCCAGACAGGTCTTCGGACTCAGGGGCACGAACACTAGGTTCTACCTTGCGTAGCGGCTTCCCGGAGTTATCCAGTGCCAATGTGCCACGCTCGTTCCCCAACACCGCTGTGCGTCAGTTCCGGATTTTCACCGGATTCCCGAACCACTCTTCATTGGAACAATATGGAAGATATGGTCTTAATCTAGGTTAATAAATACTATATATTGGAATTACATGTGGATCAAGATCTGAGGTATGGCCCACCCGAGGGACGAATCCAGCTGTTCCTTGGTGCTTATCGCTCTTACCTAAAAGTCCGGTACAGGCAGGGATAGGAGGCGTAAACGCGAAAAGCAATGGCTAACTAGCAAGTGATATCGGGTGCACTGGATTTTGGAAGTAAATCTTGTATTGCCACCAAACGTGTCTCCGAAAAGTTACCTCTATTGATAGCTTTCGCAATGGATGACTCCCTCCCAATTATTACCAAGCGCTCTTGTGGTCTGGTTGCCCCGGTATACAAGAGAGATCGGTCTGTCATTCTCTCGCCCTCTGGCGAGAGAATCATGATGGCGGCAGGCCATTGTGAGCCTTGGGACTTATGGATCGTTATGCAAAAACCCAAGTCTAGTTTCTCAATCACAGCATCGTTTATCGGTATGGACCTGTCTTCGAGCAGCATCGTGCCGTATTCGCCAGTTTCCGTCGGATATGAATAAACGTCGGTTATGGTTGCGAGGTCGCCATTCCTTATGTTGTTTGGGTAATCATTTGCGGTAACCATTATTTGGTCACCAAGATAAAGATGGCGTCCTTTGATTTGCCAAGGAGTGAGTTTCGCATTTTCGTCCAAATATCGAAGTTTGGGACGATTAACACCAAGAAAATCCTGAATATAGCCGTTGATCGTGTCGACCCCAAAATCCCCTGAGTTTGTCGGAGCAAGAATAATGCACCTTTCTGATTGTCCAGCCTCATTCCACAGGTAGAGGACATGGTCCAGATCTAGGTCCGTGCTATGACAGAACTCTGGGGAGGCTTCTAGGCGGTTTCCGAGCTTGGGTAGTGCTGGCTTTTTACCTTCTCGCACACTGGTAGCAAATTTATGAATGCCGCTGTGCGTTGCCTGCCTTTTCACTTCGGTGAGTTTGAACGTGGGTATGCCAGACTTTACGAGTTCATGATAGATCAGGCCCGGTCCAACGGGGGGCAGCTGAGCGGTGTCACCAACAAATAATAGGCGCGTGGCCTCGGGTAGCACGCTGATCAACCTATACATAGTGTGCAGATCTACCATTGATGCTTCATCAATAACCACAAGGACATGGTCATCTCTGGCATTCTGAGATTCTGAGGCATTTAAGCTGTCGTAAACATGTTTGGCGATAGTTTTGGCTGGATACCCGGTGCTGTGAGATATGCGTTGAGCGGCGCGTCCAGATAGAGCTGTCAGGTGAATATTCATCCCTTTTGCGTCAAAGGCCCTGTAAACGCCCAGAATTGCCTTAATTATAGTGGTCTTGCCTACCCCCGCGCCGCCGTTAATGCAGGCGACAGGAGACAATACAGACCCCTTGACGGCGGCGCGTTGTTCTTGGGTCAAGCTGAAGCCAAGCGAGTTTTTCTCATATTCGCTCAATTTAGTTTCAATAGCGGCCACCGAAATATCGTGTTCCCAGCTTGCGAGCAACGCCTCCTCCCCCGGCTTTCTGCGAGCAAAGCTATTAATTTTGTGACCTACGATTGCTTCCATTCTAGCGAAACCGATGGTCTGGAATCCGCCTTCCACTTGAATGAGTGCACCTCTTTTCACCGCTTCTTCAGGAGCGGAGTTGCTGATGCTGTATCCCATAGCATGAGCAAGGTTGCTAATCTCTGAGCGGAGCACAACTGTTGAACCTGTCATGCTTTTTCGATGAGCCGCCTCTTCTGCAAGTGCAACGTCTCTGTCTTCTTCACTGATTAATAAATTTAGTTGCTCAATCAGCGTTTCAACGTCGCTAAACGGTACTCCGAGAGGAACAAGAATATAGGGATCAGCTTTGATTAGTTCTTCGGGTCGAGTTTTGAAGATTTTGGTCATGGGTTCGGCCAGTTTGGCGGGAAGGCCGCAGTCTGCGAGAAAGCGCATCGCAGAGTAGAGACTCTCTTCCGGCCAGCGAGCCATTAACTCGAGGGCTTTAGTGGTGCTCATGCCATCTATAGCGCAAAGGGTGTCAATATCACCCTCTCTGATCGTTTGATTCAGATTCTTTATGGTTCTGGTGAGTTTGAGTGCCGTAGTTTCACCGATACCGGGAACATTCTTCTCAATCCAATAGGCAGTCATTGGGCCGTTGGAAGAAACTCTTACAGCATGAGTTGCTTCAACGAAATCCTCAGTAATCGTTCTATCCGCAATCCTGTAGGAGCGCTCGCGCAGTTTACCGGTGATTTCCCATACAGAACCAGCTTCAAAAGAAGCTGAATAACGAGCGGGAAAGCGAACTGACAGAGGTTTGTTCCTAGGGACAATTGTTCCGTGACTATTGAGTAGTGATACAGTCGCGCAGTTAAATGCTCTAACTTTTTTTACAGAGACCCTCATCGTTGATTATTCTTCCGTAAAGGCTCTGCGAGGGGCTCTGGCGTTTTCCATTAGTACTTTTTCGACAGCTTCCCATTTGGCTAGGCGGGATCTAAGAATTCTGTTCTCGGCTTTCAGCTCCGAACTGTTCCCTTCCATAGAGCTTGCTTGCTCTTTTGCGCGCTGGTCTCCTGCGCGAGCAAGTCCCAGCTTGGCCGATGAAGCTTTTGAAGTCTTTTGCTGTTGAACGTGATTTCTGCACCAACGGAATTCTGCGTTTCGCAATTCGACGCTACTTTCGTTTTCATTCAATGAGCTTGTGCTGACCCCGAGTGCCGCGGCAAGGTCCTTACGTCTCACGCCTTTAAACGCAGTTGGACCTGAGGTTTGAATCCAGTCGGCATAATCTTTCCTAGAATCCCGCTCTTCTATCCAGTTTCGGATGAGCAGTGCAATTTCCTTCGATCTCTGTTGGTTCGACTTTATCCCCATGATTGGCTCTTAGCCCTCGTGCTCTCGCAGGTTGCGCTCTGTATCCTTTGTAATATGCAGAGGCCGCTCTAGTTGACGTTTTGTCATACCGTGATCCGTGGCGTTTTTCTGCCACACGATCAAGCGGTGAAGAAGTCTCGCATTCTCTTTTTCTAACGCATCTACACGAGCTTCAAGCTGTTGGACTTTTTCGGCGGCTCTTCGAAGTGAAGACGGTTTCCTAATTACAGGATGATCGCCGCTTTGAAGCTGCTTTTTTCTCTGATTGAAGCGGGCTTTCAGGCGGGATTGGTTTCGCAGTGTGCGCTCCGTAGGCGCTTTTCCGAATTTCTTTTCGAAACGTTCTAAAACTCGTCCCCAGGTCAAGCTACCGAAAACATCCGGTTCCCAGGTATCAATCATGGTGAGTAATTCTTCGATATGATTTTCGCGTAAGTGCACGTTCAGTCCTCACCGTCATCGAATTCATTTAGAAAGTCATCTACAGCAGAGTCGATCTCACGGGCGACACTGTGCTCGCTATCTGGATCTAGTGGGTAGGTCTGAGGCAGTGAGCGAGTGAGACCAATATCTGCTTTAGTCTCTCTGTGTCTAGTTTCTATCTCTGTCTGATTCTTTTTGATTTGTTCAGCGGCCAGCCTGGCCCTTTCGAGCAGGCCCGCTTTGGGTGTTTGCTGCGGTGAGAGGATAACAAGATCACCATCAGCTAATGGGGAGTTGTCGCCCAAGATGTCGACTAGTGCATGGAGCACCTCAGAGCGCATCTCGTATTTATGAACGCTTCGCTTATCTTCTTCCTTCAACGCCATTCCAAGAAAGTTGTTCGCCTGTTCAAGCTCTTCCTTAAGATTCTTTAAAGTTCGCTTATCACCTTTACAGTGAAGGTTCTCCGGACACATCGCGCAGTCCATTGTTCGCATACATGGACCTTCCACGTAGTTATGGATACATGTTCCTAAAGGGTGGTTGAAGGTAAACCCACCGTAACTATTACCGATCAACTCAAACTTCATGCCGAGATTTTTTCGCGTCAAAGGCATACGGTGATTGATATGGTCTAGGCGCTCTTCGGGGGTAAGTTCCTTCGCTTTGTGATTGCCATGGACAATCAAGTTACGTCGTTGCTGGCCCGTTGTGTGGTTGTACACCTCGCCTTGGCCTCGGCGTTTCCGATGACTCCACATATTAACGTCAAATTCGCTCATCCCGCCCAAGCGGGCTGCGGTGTTGACCATGTGGCGAAAAGCGTGGGAGTTGTAGTCATCGGTAACAAGCTTGAGGCCTTCATGTCCTATCCGATCGAAGAAGCCTCTTTGGATGGAAGGTTCACCGGTCCATCGGTTTTTCTTGTGCCGAGTTTTCAACCAATCCCTGAAATTGTCTTTGGTTATCCAGTCTACCCTGTTCTCAATTGTGCGGTTAACGGGATGCATCTGGTGCTTGAGGCAAACGAACATGGCATCGCAATATCGCAATTTCAGCTTTGGCTCAAAATACGGCCAGCCCTTGGGCAAGCGATTCTCTCGCTTGGCTTTGAGGTATTCGACTTCATCGTATTCGTCACATTCGCTATCCCACGTTCGTAATAGTGCGCGAGCATCCTGCGTGAGATACGTTAAGCGAGCAACTGCCTCCTCCACGACAGCCTCAAACTCACCAGACGAGGTATAGGGAACCCATTTGATCTGACCCATGTCAGTCTTGTCCGAGTACCACTGAACTCCCAATACCTCTCCGACATTGCTATTCGGCTGACGAACGAGGCAATTTACTGGGAGGTTCTTAAAAATTTCTTCGATGCGGCTTGGTGTTAGGCTGATTATCGCGAGCACGGAAGAGGCAATGATGTTTCGCTGATCTTCATCAAACCCAGCGGTGTCTTCGTCACGTGTCAGCCAAGGTTGAGCCGCGAAATAACTGGCAGCTGCCTTTACGGCACTGATATTTGGGAGCTTTTCATTGACAATGACATCCAGACTTCGCGTTTTCGATCTGTAAACTGAGTCATATCGAAGCCTCGCGCTATCGATCCAGTTTTTTACCGATCCTGAGGCAGTGACACCTACTTCAATGAGGAGCTTTTGTCCTCGGTATATGCGTAATGGCGTTCCTTTTTTACTTAATTCTTGGCTGAGTTGAGACGCATTATTTAAGTCGGATGCTTTAAGGCCAGAAAAGTCAGCGATGCCATCTAAAGAGCGCTTTCTCAGTGCGGACTCAATTAACATCAATGAACGAGCAATTTCTCCCGCTCCGGTTCTTGATAGCTTTGATGTTGAAAAGACCCAGTGGAGGCAGAGAGCCTGAAGTTCCTCAAGTGTTTTTTCTGGAAGAGCCATTTCAGGCGGTAAAGCTTTGGCTGTTGAACCTAGGTTTCCGGAGAATTCGTGTTTCATGAATCGCCCAAGCCCCTGCCATCGAAAGTTGCCCCAGGTCCAGGTGCGTAGACGATGGTCGATTGGGTTATTGAGAGGCTTTTGCATCACGTTTCTGTAATGCGTGACAAGCGCATCCAGGGCCTGTTGGCCAGTTTTTGAAGAGCTTGGCAGGAAGGTTATAACCTCACTCATCAGCTGCCTCCTCACGCTCTAGAGCCAAGATTTCGGGTTTGTCTTCCAAAATCTGAAGGCGTTGCTGGTCGGCGACGTAGCGTCGCTCCAAAACAGCCAATAAAATTGTGTGCCAGTTTTCGATGTGTCGCTGATCACCCTCTAACTTCGCCTCCTGGAGTTTAGCCTCTACGTACTCTTGGACAGCGGCATGGTTGCCGAACGGGTTTGGATTAAATAGTTCACATTCGTAGCACGCGATTGGATAGTTCTCGTTACAAAATGCTTCCATGCCGCAGATTCCGACATTATGCGTGCCGTTCTTGGTATAAAGCTTGATTACGCGGTCGGAGTTCTCGACGGTAGTCCCTGAAAAAGACTTTGCGATGAAGCCGAGCGTTTCTTCCACCTGAGTTCCAATTTTGACTGCCCTAGCAGGTAGATTATCGACATAAACTTTGGAACTCTCTCGTGAGGAGTGGTCAAGGGCCTCGGCTATTTCGTCAATGCTGTAGCCGCTCAAGGCGAGATTGGTAGCGAGGGTGTGTCGAAACCGTTTTGGGTTGATCTTCAGTGGCCGTCCTGTGAACTCAGATAGTACGGTCACGTAGGCGTTAATGCTTCCGACCAAATCTGAGATTCTCTGTCCTGTTGTGTGGAGTCGATCTGAGGCGAGAAATTCGTCGAGATCCAAGCCATGGTTTTCTGCTAAATGGATACGCTGAAGTATTTCTTCGTCACTCGCAGGAAGGAAGACTGGCAATAGGAGGGACTGCTCTTCATTTAATTCAATATCGAGGAGTTGGCTAATTCTCTCTCTATTTTCCGCCCTCTTAGCCTCGAGGTCATCCCAAAGCTCGAAGCTCGAAACGATGGGCATTGTATTGAACTTGGTTCTAAACCTTTGCCCCTTTTGTTTAGCAACAGGGGCGTTATAAACAATGATCTTTCGGCTGTCCTTTTTCGCTACGCTGATCTCGTCGACAGAAAAGTCCATGAACTTTGAATGGGCGAGCTGAACGGGCCGTTTACCGGTTATCAGAATTGCAATCGTAGGCACTCTGACCCAGTTCGGTATGCGCCCGAGATGAAATTCGCGTGCTAACCGATAGTAGAGTTGTTTGCGCTCCGATTCTGTAAACGATCGTGATCCCTCAAAACGGTCAGGGTGCAGACGAATACGGTTGCTCCGAAAATTTTTGGCGAGCGTTGAAATCCCCTCTTCAAATGCGAATCCATAGCCCAGATCGATGGCATTCAACACTAGTGTCCGAAGATTTCGTTTGGACTCATCTTTAGCTTGAGAGGTGAGCCAAACTATCCAATTTTCTACGTCTATGCCGACCTCAGAGAAATCTTCTGCTTCTTTAAATTTCCTAGCAAACGCTGAAATCGATTGAATGTCCGCTCTAACTGTCCCTTCTTCATATTTCGTCGCACGCTCGGCAAGTGTCCTCAGCAGAGCCTCTTTTTGGCCCGTCGGAAATTCACTGAAATTAGGGATTATGACTCCCTGCGGCGTCGTATTAGAGAGGACCCATCTCCGATGATAAAGATCAAAGGTGCCGGCGTTCTTTGAGACGTAAACCGTGCGGTCGAGCGCAGGTGATTGATTGCGCAGTTCAGTTGTCATTACCGGTCATCTCCTTTTGGACGGTTTCTAAGGCGTCAGCCACGTCGGCGCTTAGCTGGTCTTGCTGTCGAATAGCGAATTCGAACATCTCTTCTTTCAAATAACGTTTTGCGTAATGTCTGACGGTCGGCGATTCTGGACTGCTCCAGCCGAACTTCAGGCAGAGCTGTTCCACAAACTCGTCCCACTTTCGACCAAGTTTTCTCTGTGCTACGCAATAGCGCCATGCGGCTGTGTGCCGAAGTTTATGAGGCGTTAGGTCGATGCCGGTCTTTTCGCGAACTTTGTTTGTAACGGAAGAAATGGTGCCAAGCGGCTGGCCCGCGTTTGAATTGCCGACTGCAACAAACAGGTAGGAGGTGTGAGAGGCCTTGGGAATCTTATTCCTGACCTCCGTGACATATAAATCAAGAGCTCTAAACGCACTTTCTGATAAAGGTACTTCGCGCTCGCCGCGCTTGGTACTAGGTTGTCTTTTGCGAGGATCATCTTTCGAGCCTTGCCGACGCTTCACCCTCAGGCCTTTGGCCATTTTCTTGCCATAGATAATATCTTTAGTCTTTAAACTGAGTAATTCACCAGAACGAAGACCAGAATCCAATAGAACAAGAATCAGAGCAAAATTTCGGAGTTGAGTGGATCTATCGGTCCATGGATTCGACGGGCTGAGTGGCTTTACTAACTCCAAGATTGTTCGAACATCCTGGTTAGAAATGGATTTTGGTTCATCGAAAGCGGTGTTCGGTTCAACCGACTTCATGCCTCTTAAAATGGCTTTGAAGTTTGCGCCTGAGTTTTGAATGGACTCCCGCTTCGTCCTGCTAGCATGGGGGTCTTGATCAGACAGATAGTCACACAGCCACTCAACGTAGCTTCCAACGTAAGATAATCTGTCGTTGTAACTGGGCGCCCCGATCTGCCTTGGTTGCTCTTCCAATACTTGCCAAATATCCGAAGGTTTAGGTTGAGCAGTGTCAATCTGAATGACCTTCGAAGGGCGGGAAAGAAATTCTGGTAGGTCCCTGATGCGAGATCTAAGCAAAGAGATCAGAGTATCGATCTCGTTGCGTGAAAATCCCTGCCCGGAGAGGATTCGGGATTCAGTATCAATTCCTCTCATCCGAGCCCATTGATAAAAACAAAGTATTGCGTTCAGTTGAGATACTTTTGTTGAGAGCGCGAGTCCGTTTGTTCTGAGTTTGCTCGACACATATAGTGCTGGCCAGAACTCTGGCATTCCTGTTTCAGTGTCTACAATCACCGCATTGCGCTGGCCAGAGGGCTCAATGTATTCCCTGATTCTTAAATTCATAAATTTCCTATAAACTCTCAGATCATATTACCATCATGACGAGGTCAGGAGTCGTTGTAAACGTTTTCCGAAGGAAAAAAGAAATTTTTCTATTACTAGAGAGAGGTTAGGGGAATTTTTTTCCGGATTTTGCTTAGGTGAGATCTGGTCGGCGTGGCAGGATTCGAACCTGCGACCCCTTCGTCCCGAACGAAGTGCGCTACCAAGCTGCGCCACACGCCGATCAACGGCCGGTATTATACGGATTCGCTTCGGTTTTACCAGCCCTCGGCGGATAAAAGGGCGTCCGTAAATTTGCTGAGATTATCATAGATACTGACATCGGCGCCGGGTATGGGTCTGGCGTCCAGGTGGCGTTCGGTGTCCAGTCCGTTACCGGTTCGCACGAGGACCGGACGACACCCTTCAGCGTGGCCGGCCTCCAGGTCCTTGCGGCTGTCTCCCACCATGATGACCCCTTCAAGGCTGGCGAGATGAAAATGCTCGCGGATCTGCTCCAGCAGACCGGTCAGTGGCTTGCGGCAGCAGCACTGGTCGTCGGGGTGGTGGGGGCAGTAGGCAATGAAGTCGATGCAGCCACCCTGGGCTTCCACCAGCTGCTCGAGCTTCTCATGCATGGCATCCAGCTCATCGGTGTCGTAGTAGCCGCGGCCGATGCCTGACTGGTTGGTGGCGATGGCAATGCGATGGCCGGCAATACAGAGCCGGGCCACCGCTTCAACGCTGCCGGGAATGGGGTGCCATTCATCTGCCGAGCAGATGTAATTGCCATCGTATTCGTTGATGACCCCGTCCCGGTCGAGAATGATCAACATCGCTGTGCGCGTGCCCCTTGGTCCGGCCTCAGCCTGCTGTGGGCAGCAGGGAGATATCCGCAACGCGCAGGAACAGGTTGCGCAGGCGGTTCAGCAGCGCCAGCCGGTTGTTCCTTACCGCCTCGTCGTCGGCCATGACCATCACTTCATCAAAGAAGTTGTCCACCGGTGCCCGCAGGCTGGCCAGTGAACTCAGGGCACTGGCGTAGTCGCCGTTCTCGAACAGCGGCAGAACCTTCGCGGCCTGTTGGTCGACCTGCTCGGCGAGGGCCTTTTCGGCGCTGTCCTGCAGCAGGCTGGCGTTGACCGTTTCACCGATGCTGTCGCCACCCTGTTTGGTCAGGATGTTCGAAACCCGCTTGTTGGCGCCGGCCAGGGCCTGCGCTTCGGGCAGCTGCCGGAAGGCTTCTACCGCTTTTACCCGGCGGTCGAAATCCAGCGGGCGGGTCGGACGGCGGGCGTGAACGGCCAGGTAGACCTCGGCGCCAATGCCCTGTTCGTCGTAGTGGGCACGGAAGCGCTCCAGCATATAGTCCACCACGGTGCTGGCGGTGTTCTGCTCGGTCAGCACGGTGAAGTTCTCTTCGGCCCACTCGCAGCAGGTTTGCAGGTCCAGCGGCAGTTCGCGCTCGATGATAATGCGCAGCACCCCGAGGGAGGCCCGGCGGAGGGCGAACGGGTCCCGTGTGCCGGATGGCGGCTGGTTGATGCCGAACAGGCCCACCAGGGAGTCCAGACGGTCCGCGATGGCAATGGCACAGCCGGTCAGGGTTGTTGGCAAATCGTCGCCGGCGAAACGGGGCATGTACTGTTCGTTCAGTGCCTTGGCCACGTCTTCCGGTTCGCCGTCGTTAGCGGCGTAGTACTGGCCCATGATGCCCTGCAGGTCGGTGAACTCCAGGACCATTTCGGTAACCAGGTCGGTCTTTGCCAGCATGGCGGCGCGCTCGGCCAGGGCCGGATCACTGCCGATGGCGTCGGCGATTTTCTTGGCCAGGGCGGCAACGCGCACAGACTTGTCGTAGATGCTCCCCAGTTTCTCCTGGAACACGATGGGCTTGAGGGCGTCGATGCGATCCTCGAGCTTGGTCTTCCGGTCGGTTTCATAGAAGAACGCGGCGTCGGACAGCCGGGGCCGGATCACCTTCTCGTTACCGGAAACAACCTGTGACGGATCCTTGCTCTCGATGTTCGCAACGGTGATGAACAGCGGCAGCATTTCCCCGTCGGCGGCCACCACGTGGAAGTACTTCTGGTGTTCCTTCATGGAGGAGATCAGCGCTTCCGCAGGAACCTCGAGGAACCGCTCCTCAAAGCGCCCCATCAAGGGTACCGGCCATTCGTTCAGTGCGGTGACCTCGTCCAGCAGGTCCTCATCAATGACTGCCTTGCCACCGGCTTCCTTCTCGGCCAGCTCGGTGACGCCGGCACGGATCTGTTCCCGGCGCTCGGCGAAATCGGCAATCACATAGCCTTCCTGCTTGAGGACGACTTCGTAATCACTCGGCGTAGGTACGATCAGGGATTTCGGGCAATGGAAGCGGTGACCGCGGGTCTTGTTGCCCGGAGTCAGGCCCATGATGGGCGCCTCAATCACCTTGTTGCCGAACAGCATTACTACCCAGTGGACCGGACGCACGAACTCGGTACGGTGGGCACCCCAGCGCATGCGCTTGGGAATCGGCAGGCCGGCCAGTGATTGCTCCACCAGTTCCGGCATCAGCTCTACGGTGGGCTTGCCCTGTTCGACTGTGCGGTAGACCACCCAGGCACCCTTGTCGGTTTCCAGGGTGTCGAGCTGGTCCGGGGTCACGCCCAGAGAGGTGGCAAAGCCGGTCAGCGCGCGGGTCGGATTGCCGGCATCATCAAAGGCCGCCTTGACGGCAGGGCCACGTTTTTCAACCGACTTGTCCGGCTGGGAGTCAGCCAGATCCCGGATGCGCACGGCCAGACGGCGCGGAGCGGCAAAGGCTTCAACTTTGCCGAATTCGATGCCCGCTTCTTCCAGGCCCCGGGCAATGCCCTGGGTGAAGGCGTCAGACAGCGGCTTGAGGGCCTTGGGGGGCAGCTCTTCGGTGCCCAGTTCGACCAGAAAATCCTGTGTTGCCATGGTTATGCGTTCCCCTGTTCCTGCTGTGCCTTCTTCGCTTTCTTGCCCTTCTTGCTTTTCGCCTTGTCGTCGGCGGCCTCAGCGGCGGCAAGGACTTCCTTGCGCAACGCCTCGGGGGCGAGCGGGAAGCCAAGCGAGCGACGGCTGTCGAAGTACGCCTGGGCTACGGCACGAGCCAGGGTGCGAACCCTCAGGATGAAGCGCTGACGCTCGGTAACCGAGATGGCATGGCGGGCGTCCAGCAGGTTAAAAGTATGGGAGGCCTTGAGAACCTGTTCATAGGCTGGCAGGGCCAGGCCGGCTTCGATCAGCCTTGCGCTCTCCCGCTCGTGAACATCAAAGCTATGAAACAGGAACTCGGTGTCAGCGTGCTCGAAGTTGTAGGTAGACATCTCCACTTCCTGCTGGTGGAACACGTCACCGTAGGTGACCACACCGTCCGGACCTTCGGTCCAGACCAGGTCGTACACGCTGTCGACGCCCTGCAGGTACATGGCGATCCGCTCAAGACCGTAGGTGAGCTCGCCGGTCACCGGGAAGCATTCCAGGCCGCCAACCTGCTGGAAGTAGGTGAACTGGGTCACTTCCATGCCGTTCAGCCAGATTTCCCAGCCCAGACCCCAGGCGCCCAGCGTCGGGGACTCCCAGTTGTCTTCCACAAACCGGATGTCGTGAACCAGCGGGTCCAGCCCCAGCGCCCGCAGGGAATCCAGGTACAGTTCCTGGATGTTGTCCGGTGATGGCTTCAGAACCACCTGGAACTGGTAGTAATGCTGCAGGCGGTTCGGGTTCTCACCGTAACGGCCGTCGGTAGGACGGCGGCTGGGCTGAACGTAGGCGGCGTTCCAGGTTTCCGGCCCGATGGCACGCAGGAAGGTGGCCGGGTGGAACGTGCCGGCACCCACTTCCATGTCCAGTGGCTGGAGGACCACGCAGCCATGCTGCGCCCAGAAATTCTGCAGAGCCAGGATAAGGCCCTGGAAGGTCCCGATATCCGGAGTTGTCTGTTTCGTTGCCTTGTCTGTCACGACGGTTGCCTGCTGATCAGTCTGTGTGTGGCGCCCCGGTTGTCCTTCGGGGCGCTCCGAAAAAAGAAAGGCGCATTATACGCGTGCTGGCTGTGTATTTCTAAGTCAGAAGAAGGTGAGACCCACCTGGAACAGTTTTTCCACATCCCGGATGCGGGTTTTGTCCACCAGGAACAGGATTACGTGGTCGTCCGGCTGGATCCGGAGGTGATCGTGGGCGATCAGAACTTCGTTGCGGCGCACGATGGCGCCGATGGTGGTGCCTTCTGGCAGGTTGATTTCATCAAGCCGTTTACCGACCACTTTCGAAGACCTGTGATCCCCGTGGGCAATCGCTTCGATTGCCTCCGCTGCGCCCCTGCGCAGTGAGTGAACGTTCACAACATCACCCCGGCGAACGTGGGTCAGAAGGCTGCCAATGGTGGTCTGCTGGGGCGAGATGGCCACGTCGATGTCGCCCCCCTGAATCAGATCCACGTAGTCCGGATTGTTGATCAGGGTCAGGACCTTGCGGGCGCCCAGGCGCTTGGCCAGAAGCGACGCCATGATGTTGGCTTCATCATCGTTGGTCACTGCGCAGAACACATCGGTACTCTCGATGTTCTCTTCCAGCAGGATATCCTTGTTGGCGGCGTTACCCTCCAGAACCACGGTCTTACGCAGGTTCTCCGAGAGCATGACGCAGCGCTCGTGGTCCCGCTCCAGCAGTTTGACCTGGTACCGGTTCTCGAGGGTATGGGCAAGCCGCTGACCGATATTGCCGCCCCCGCAGATGAAGATGCGCTTGTAGGGTTTGACCAGGGGTTGGAGTTCGCTCATCACCGACTTGATGTGGTCGCCGGCGGCAATGAAGAACACCTCGTCCCCGTCTTCAATCACCGTGTTGCCCTCGGGCATGATCGCCCGGTCTTTGCGGAAGATGGCCGCCACCCGGGTATCGATCTTGGGCATGTGGGTGCGCAGGTAAGACAGCTCATGGCCCACCAGCGGGCCACCCTTGGTGGCACGGATGGCCACAAGGCGGGTCAGGCCCTTGGAAAACTCCAGTACCTGGAGGGCGCCGGGGTTCTCGATCAGTCGGGTGATGTGTTTGGTCACCAGGTGTTCGGGGCTGATCAGAACATCAATGGGAAAGCCCCGCAGGCTGTCGAGGTCCTTGGTCTGGTCGCGCTGGTAGAAAAGTTCGGATTTCGCCAGATAGGCGTTGGCTCGTACCCGGCATATGGTGGTCGGGGTCTTGTACAGCAGTTTGGCCACCTGGCAGGCGACCATATTGGTTTCGTCACTGTTGGTGACGGCAATCAGCATGTCGGCGTCTTCGGCCCCGGCCTGTCGCAGTGCCGTGGGATAGGACGCCGCGCCCTGAACGGTGCGGATGTCGAGCCGGTCCTGCAATTCGCGCAATCGGGCACCATCGCTGTCGATAATGGTGATGTCGTTGGCTTCGTTGGCTAGGTTTTCGGCAAGGGTACCGCCGACCTGGCCGGCACCGAGAATCAGGATTTTCATGGTTCGGGTTTCTCCAGCACGGCGTAGAAGAAGCCGTCATGGCTGTCCGGATCCGGGAGCAGTTGCCGCCCCGCACCCATATCGCGTCCCCATTGAGCTTCCGGCTCAACGAGAATGGCATCGGTCTGCTGCTTGCAAAACCGCTGAATTATACGGTGGTTTTCCTGCGGGAACACCGAGCAGGTGGCATACACCAGCCGGCCTCCGGGTTTCAGGATAGCCCACATTGCGTCCAGCAACCCGAGCTGTATGGCCGCCAGGGGGGTAATGTCCGATTCACGGCGCAATAACTTGATATCAGGGTGGCGGCGAATCACGCCGCTGGCGCTGCAGGGCACGTCCAGAAGAATGCGATCGAATGCCTCGCCGTCCCACCATTGGTCGGTCGCAGCCGCATCCGCCTGTTTCAGGGTGGCGTTGAGATCAAGTCGGTCCAGATTCTCCTGAACCCTGGGCAGGCGATCAGCGGATTCGTCGATGGCGACCACTTCTGCCAACTTGCCACAGCCCTCCAGAATCGCGCAGGTTTTGCCGCCGGGAGCGGCACAGGCATCCAGGACCCTCTGGCCAGGCGCCAGGTCCATCAGGGTGGTACACAATTGTGCGGCCTCATCCTGAACGCTGACAGCGCCATCGGCGAACCAGGGCAGCCGGTCGACAGGAACCGGAGTGGCCAGTTGAATGCCGTGGGGTGCGAAGCGCGTTGCCTTTGCTTCGATGCCGGCCTCAGCCAGCAGGCCAAGATACTCATCACGGGCAAAACGGAGGGCATTTACCCGCAGGGTCATGGGGGCCTGGGCATTGTTGGCGTCGAGAATGTGCTGCCAGTCTTCCGGCCAGTTGTGGCGGAGCTTTTCCACCATCCACACCGGGTGGCTGAACCTGGCGGCATCGTCTGCCGGTTCTGGTGCGCCTTCCCGCTCCGCGGCCCTGAGGACACCATTCACCAGCCCGGTCAGATGGGGTTTGTCCAGGGCGCGACAGGCTTCAACGGTTTCATTGAGAACGGCGTAATTGGCCTGTTGGCTGAAGCGCAACTGGAACAGGGCAACCAGCATCAGGTGATGGATGATGCGGTCGGGCTTGCGCAAAGGTTTTTTCAGCCGGCTGTTGAGCTCGCCGTCGAGGCGGTAAAACCAGCGGCAGGTGCCGTAACAGAGCGCCTGGAGAACCGGGCGTTCATTGGCGGGCAGGCGGTTCAGTGCGGGCGGCAGGCACTGGGACAGGGACTGGCCATTCTCCACGGAAAGCATCACACCCGCGGCGATGGCGCGCATGGGGTGTTGTCGGTCGCCCATCTCAGCGCAGCTCCTGGCCGGGCATGAGCAGTTCCTTGCCGCCATTGATCAGGTCGTTCACGCTCTGGGCGCGGGAGCCCGGCAGCTGGAGACGGGTGATGCGCAGGGTGCCGTTGCCGCAGGCAATGTCGATCCCGTCCCGGTCCCGTTGTACTACGGTGCCGGGGAAAGCGTCGCTGGCGGTAACCAGGGCATGGGCTTCGTGAATCCGGATGCGTTGGTCACCCAGATCGGTGTAGGTTCCGGGCCAGGGGTTAAAGGCGCGAACCAGCCGTTCAATCGCTATGGCATCTGCGGCCCAGTCAATATGGCCTTCAGTCTTGCTCAGTTTGCTGGCGTAGCAGGCCAGCTGGTCGTTCTGGAATTCCCCGGTGAGTTCGCCCTTCTGAAGAAGCTCCAGGGCCTTGATGATGGCCTGGCCTCCGAGTTCAGCCAGGCGGTCATGGAGACTGCCGCCGGTGTCGTTGTCCTCGATGGTGGTCAGGGATTTCAACAGCATGGCGCCGGTATCCAGGCCCTCGTCCATCTGCATGATGGTGATGCCGGTTTCCGCATCGCCTGCCGCTATGGCCCGCTGAATAGGTGCGGCGCCGCGCCAGCGTGGCAGCAGAGAGGCGTGGATGTTCAGGCAGCCGTGGGTTGGAATGTCCAGAACCGCCTTCGGCAGGATCAGACCGTAGGCCGCGACAATCATCACGTCCGGATTCAGATCGGCCAACTGCTTCTGGGCGTCGGGCGTTTTCAGTGTTTCGGGCTGGAAGACCGGGATCCCGTGGTCCAGCGCCACCTGCTTGACCGGGCTGGGCTGCAGCTTCCGGCCACGGCCGGCGGGACGATCCGGCTGGGAGTAAACGCCAACAATGGTGTGGCCGGCTGCAATAAGGGCGCGGAGCGCGGTTGCCGCAAAATCCGGTGTACCAGCAAAAACAAGTCGCACGGTGTAGTGATCTCTGTTCCGTTGTATACGAAAAGACCGGGTCATGACCCGGTCCGGAATAGTGTCTGGTTTTGGGCTAGGCCAAAGCCTGATCAGGCACTTTTCTTGTGCTGCTTCTCCAGCTTTTTGCGAATGCGGTTGCGCTTGAGAGAGCTGAGGTAGTCAACGAACAACCTGCCGTTCAGGTGATCCATCTCATGCTGGATACAGACAGCCAACAGGCCTTTCGCTTCCAGTTCAAACGGTTTGCCGTCCCGGTCCATTGCACGGATCATGCAGTGTTCGATCCGCTCAACGTCTTCGTAGAAACCGGGCACAGACAGGCAACCTTCCTGCATGGCTTCCCGTTCGCCGTCCAGCACTTCCACCTCGGGATTGATGAACACCCGCGGCTCGCTCTTGTCCTCGGACAGATCCATAACGATGATCTGTTTGTGCACATTCACCTGGGTGGCCGCAAGGCCAATGCCGGGCGCATCGTACATGGTCTCGAACATGTCGTCGATCAGCTTGCGGTCGGCGTCTGTCACCTCTTCTACCGGTTTGGCAATGGTGCGTAGACGGGGATCCGGGTATTCGAGAATCTCTAGTATCATAGGTCGGTCTTTTAGCCTGTATGTCGGGATGCCCGCGGTATTGTGCCGGCATGCCTTTTGACTTTGCTGCTCTTTGTAACAGTGTGAAACTGATCTCCGAAATGCGACAGCGTACTGCGCAAATTTTCACCTTGCCTCTACTATTATCGGGGCAAGGCCCCAGCTTTCAACGGCTGGAGGGGTTCTCAAGCTTTATACGAGTATTATCCAACAATTCGTCGATTGAGTACAAACTGATCAGTTAATAGTTAAAATCTTTCAACGACGGGATAGAATTTACTGGAAGAACAAAAGATAACATCACAATTTGCGAGACTTCTTCTATAGTAACTGGAATAACAACGTAATAAGCTGCAGGTAACTGACTGCATCCCAACAGAATGCAAAGAATCAAGGCACGCGATCAAGGACTTACACAATGAGGAAACTGCTGTACGCTCTGGCAGCAACTACGCTGCTTATAACCTCCTGGGCTCATGCTGCACCGGAGCTGCGGTCCGATCATCCCGAGCGTTACACCGTAGTTAAGGGTGACACCCTCTGGGACATTTCGGCCCGTTTTCTGAACAACCCCTGGTACTGGCCGGAAATATGGCATGTAAACCCGCAGGTCGCCAACCCTCACCTGATTTATCCCGGTGATCGCCTTGCCCTGGTTTATATTGATGGCAAGCCCCGTATTACGAAGGTTGCCAGCAACGATGTCGTAAAGCTGTCGCCCAAGGTACGTTCCGAGCCCATCGATACGCCCATCCCGGCGATCCCGCTTGATGCCATTGGCAGTTTCCTGACGGACACCCGTATTGTCAGCCCGGAAGAGATCAACGGTGCTCCGTATGTTCTCGAAGGTGAAGACGGCCGGATTATCACCGGTGCCGGCGACAAGCTGTATGCTCGCGGAGAAAAGCCTGCAGACAAGGTGGGTGTATTCCGTCGCAGCAAGGAATTCCGGGATCCGGATACTGGCGAGTTCCTCGGTCTTGAGGCGCGCAGTATTGCCCGTGGTGATGTCGCCCGGGAAAACGGCGATGTGTTGACCGTAAACCTGACCAGCTCCAGCGAAGAAGTTCGAATTGGCGACCGACTGATGGTGAGTGAAGACCGCCGTCTGACCACCAGCTTCGTGCCCAGTGCTCCCGACCAGGATATTGAAGGGCAGATGATCTCGGTTGACGGTGGTGTGAGCCAGATCGGTCAGTTTGATGTGGTTGCCATAAACCGCGGCACCCGGGAAGGTCTGGAAGCTGGCAACGTGATGGCCGTACTGAAAAGCGGCAACCTGGTTCGCGACCCGGTGACCGGAGAAACCATCGAGCTGCCCTCCGAGCGTGCCGGGTTGTTGATGGTGTTCCAGGCCTACGAAAAAATGAGCTACGGTCTGGTGCTGCAGGCCAGCCGCGTGTTGACGGTGGGTGACAAGGTTACCAACCCCTGATTGACTGACTACCGATAGACGCAATGGCCGGACCAGGAAGGTCCGGCCTCGCTGTTTCAAGGATGATGCCGTGTTTTCCTCTGCCACAGCCCAATGGCTGTTCCTGACTTGCCTGCCCGGCCTCGGCCGTACCCGTCGGCGTGAACTGCTGACTGAATTTCCTGACTTGCCCCAAATGCTTTCCATGAATGCTGCTACCCTGCGGGCCGTGGGCATGACTGCAGACGCCATGGCCGCAATCCAGGCCTGGCAAAAGCAGGATGATGCGCATCCGGCGATTCGTGAGGTGCGGACCATCCTGCACGATTGCCAGAAGCATGCCGTCGGTATTCTGACCTGGGAAGATACCCACTACCCCGAGCAGCTCCGGCACATTCACGACGCGCCCCTGGTGCTCTTCACCCGAGGTGATACGGAGCTCCTGGCACGGGACCAGATCGGTATCATCGGTAGCCGCAAGGCTACGGTCGCCGGTCTGGATCATGCCCGGCGTTTTGCCGCCGAACTGAGCGCCCGCGATCTGATGGTGACCAGCGGTCTGGCGCTGGGGGTCGATGGCGCTGCCCATGCGGGGGCGCTGGATGCGGGGTATCCCACCGTCGCGGTGATTGGCTGTGGCCTCGACCGCGTCTACCCTCACCAGCATCGCCGCCTGGGTGAGCGAGTCGTTGCCGACGGACTGATGATTTCCGAGTATCCTCCTGGCACGCCGGCAAGAGCCGCGCACTTTCCCCAACGCAACCGGATTATCAGTGGCCTGAGCCGTGGCGTGCTGGTGGTCGAGGCGGGCCTGCGCAGTGGCTCCCTGATTACCGCGAGGATGGCGCTGGAGCAGGGGCGGGAAGTATTCGCCATTCCCGGCTCGGTGCACAGCCCTGTTGCCCGGGGGTGTCATCACCTGATCAAACAGGGTGCCCGCCTGGTGGAAACGGTGGAGGATATCCTGGAGGAGCTTGGTGCCTGGTGGTCCCCGCCGCTGGCAAACGAAGCGGCTGGCACCCCGGAGCCAAAGCCCGGAGGCAAGGGCCCGCTGGCCGGCCTCGACGGCCGTGAAATCGCGGTGTTTGAGGCTTTAGGGTATGATCCACAGTCAACCGATGCACTGAGTTCAGCAACCGGCCTTCCTGCCGATCAGCTTATGCAGTCCCTGTTGCTTCTGGAGTTGCAGGGGCTGGTCAGCTCGGCACCGGGAGGCTTTCAGAAAATCGCCTGAACCCCGTGTGATCATCTAACCGGATCAACGTCTGACACAAGCAGTATGGCCCATTCCCACCCCCTATCTGACTGGCAATTGCACTGCGCTCGCCGCACGGTTCTCGGAGGCGGCGTTATTGCCTATCCCACCGAGGCTGTCTGGGGGCTGGGTTGTGATCCCTGGGACCAGGAAGCGGTGGAGAAGGTTCTGGAGCTGAAGCAGCGCCCGGTCGAGAAAGGCGTGATTCTGGTGGCTTCTTCCCTTGACCAGGTCCGCTTCCTGCTGGATCCCCTTCCCCCTCTGCTCCGGGCCGAGGCTGAGCGGCACTGGCCCGGCCCCGTGACCTGTCTGCTGCCAGACCCGGAGCGACAGGTGCCGGAATGGGTGCGCGGAAAGCACAGTTCCATCGCGGTTCGGGTCAGCGAGCACCCGGTGGTGCGGGCGCTCTGTGAAGCGACGGGCATGCCCCTGGTCTCCACGTCGTGTAATCCGGCCGGGCGACAGCCCGCCCGCCATATCTGGCAGGTGCGCGGGTATTTTGGCGATCAGTTGGACTGGATCGTTCCGGGAGCACTGGGCGGTAATCGCAAACCCAGCCGTATTATTGATATTGTCAGCGGTCAGCAACTTCGTTAGGAGCGTTTATGGCACAGCAACCCGATAGCCAGGCGGTCAAGCAGTATCTGCTGGGCCTGCAGGAGTCCATCTGCAACCGTCTGGAGGCCCTCGATGATGGCGCATCGTTCGTCAAGGACGCCTGGGACCGGCCCGAGGGTGGCGGTGGCGTCAGCCGGGTGATCACCGAAGGCCGGGTGTTCGAGAAAGGCGGTGTTAATTTCTCTCACGTCATGGGCGATACCATGCCAGCTTCGGCCACCGCTCATCGTCCCCATCTGGCTGGTGCACCCTGGCAGGCCATGGGTGTGTCCCTGGTGATCCATCCCAACAACCCCTATGTGCCGACCTCCCACGCCAACGTGCGGTTTTTTATTGCCACGCCGAAGAACAGCGAGCCGGTTTACTGGTTTGGCGGCGGCTACGATCTGACGCCTTACTACGGTTTTGAGGAAGACTGTTTGCACTGGCACCGGACAGCCCGCGACGCCTGTGAGCCATTTGGAGAGGGCACCTACAAGCGCTTCAAGGACTGGTGCGATGATTACTTTTATCTTAAACACCGGGATGAACCCCGGGGTGTTGGTGGTCTGTTTTTTGATGACCACAACACCGGCGACTTCGAGCAGGATTTCGGCCTGATGAAAGCGGTGGGCGATAGCTACATAGACGCCTATGAGCCGATCGTCCGGCGCCGAATGGATCATCCGTTTGGTGACCGTGAGCGGGATTTCCAGCTCTACCGCCGGGGGCGCTACGTGGAATTCAACCTGGTCTATGACCGCGGCACCCTGTTTGGCCTGCAATCCGGCGGTCGCACCGAATCCATACTGATGTCCCTGCCGCCGCTGGTGCGCTGGGACTACAACCGGACCGCCGAGCCCGGTTCGGAAGAAGCCCGGCTGACAGACTATTTCCTGACCGGGCGGAACTGGTTGGAGACCCAAGATGACTAACGATCTCTACGCGGTAGTTGGCAACCCCATCAGCCACAGCAAATCGCCGAGGATCCACAGCCTGTTTGCCAGCGAGACCGGTGAGCCGGTTGAGTACACGGCCATCCAGGCGCCACTGGATGATTTTGCCGGCACGGTGAGGCAATTCTTTGAACGGGGTGGCAAGGGCCTGAACGTAACCGTGCCCTTCAAGGAGGACGCCTGGAAGCTGGCGGACCGTCGTACCGAGCGGGCCGAGAATGCCGGGGCCGCCAATACCCTGTATCTCGATGACGAGGGCCGGCTCACCGCTGACAACACTGACGGGTGCGGTATTGTGCGAGACCTGGTTGTGAACCACGGTGTTGTCCTTGGGCAGGCACGCATCCTGGTGCTGGGGGCCGGTGGCGCGGTTCGTGGTGTTCTGGGGCCGATCCTGGCGGAGCATCCTGCCGCCATTACCATTGCCAACCGGACGGTTGCCAAGGCTGACGCGCTGGTTAACCTGTTTAAACCCGTGGCGGGCGAGACCGCGCTTTCTGCCTGCGGATTCGAACAGCCCCGGGAGCCTTTTGACGTGATCATCAACGGTACCAGTGCCAGCCTCCAGGGCGATCTGCCACCGCTGTCACCGGAGGTACTCGGAGAGCAAACGGTGGTCTACGACATGATGTATTCTCTGCAAACCACGACGTTCAATCAGTGGGCGCTGGAACAGGGTGCACAGAACGTTCATGACGGGCTTGGTATGCTGGTGGAGCAGGCGGCGGAATCCTTCCGTATCTGGCGCGGCGTGAACCCTGCCACCGGCCCCGTCATTGAGGAATTGCGTACCGACTGAGCCGCTGCCCCCGGATTGGGCTATGCTCAGAGTCAACTTCCGTAGGGATTTTCGATGGATATTCTTACCCTTGTAGGGCTTGTGGCAGGTGTCCTGATCGTCATCATGGCGATGCTCGCCAATGCCTCTTTCCTGACGTTCCTGAACCTTCCGGGGCTTGCCATTGTGCTGGGCGGAACCTTCGCCGTTACCCTGATCAAATTTCGAATGGCGTCAGTCATGAGCGCCTTCCGCCTGGCCATGTCGGCTGCGTTCACCGACCGTATGGCGCGGCCGACGGAGTTGATCCGGGAAGTGGGTTCGCTGGCCATGGTGGTGCGTAAGGAGGGCATTCTGGGCCTGGAAAACCACCAGACTGACAACGAGTTCCTCCAGAAGGCCATCAATCTGTGTGTCGACGGCCACCCGCCGGAACTGGTGGAGGAGGCGCTGGCACAGGAAACCCAGCAGACCGCCGAACGGTACGAAGTGGCCGAGCGGGTGTTCCGGGGCATCGGCGAATCGGCTCCGGCCATTGGCATGCTGGGCACCCTGGTAGGCCTGGTGCAGATGCTCAACACCCTCGACGATCCGTCCTCCATTGGCCCGGCCATGGCCATCGCCCTGCTTACCACCTTGTACGGTGCGTTTATTGCCCAACTGGTTGCCCTGCCCCTGGCCGACAAGCTACAGCTGAAAGCCGAGGACGAGGCCCGGAACCAGGTGCTGATCATCACGTCCATCAAGAACATCATGCGCGGTGAGAATCCCCGGGTAATGACCGAACTGCTGTCGTCGTTTGTTCACCCGGAGCAGCGCACCGGCCTGGCGCCGGAGCGGGAGGCCTGAGGGTTTGGAACTGGTCCATAAGAAAAACAGGAAGCGTTTGCAGAACCAGACGCCGGCCTGGATCGTCACATTTGCCGATCTGGCCACCCTGCTGCTGACCTTTTTCATACTCCTGCTTTCGTTTGCCGAGATGGACGTGGAGAAGTACCGGGCCATGGCCAATTCCATGGCGGTCGCTTTTGGCTCCAGTAATGTCCTGGCCGATGATATCGGTGGTTCCCCGCTGACCATGATTGAATCCGAGACGGTCTCCCTCCCGGAGCCAACGGAATCCCAGACCAGGGAGCCCGAGTTTATTGATGAGCGCGCCGAGGGTGTCGCGCCCACCCAGATCCCCGGCGGCGTGATTGATCTGGCCAGCCGGATGATCCGGGAGCTGGAATCGGAAGTCGCGTCGGAAGCCCTGAGTGTCAATTACGACCAGAACCAGGTGGTGATCCGCTTTTCCGAGGAAGCCACCTTTCGATCCGGTGAGGCCGCCATAAAGCCCGAGATGATTCCGATCATCGAACGGGTGGTCAATGTGCTGTCCGCCTGTACCGGAGATGTCCTGGTGTCCGGCTACACCGATGACCGGCCCATCTCCAGTGACCGCTACCGTTCGAACTGGGATCTTTCGGCGGCCCGAGCCGTGTCCGTCGTGCACGAGCTGGTGATGAACCGCCAGGTACCGGCCGAACGGGTGGTGGCGGCCGGGCGTGCCGAGACCAACCCGCTTGCGCCGAACGACACACCGGAGAACCGGGCCCTGAATCGCCGGGTGGAAATC
>Ga0207881_1000071_pt1 | contig 68077 bp, 70 predicted proteins | sample MalvirmetagMSP97_FD_184227 | JGI IMG/M metagenome (GOLD analysis project Ga0207881, IMG submission 184227) | Marine viral communities from the Deep Pacific Ocean - MSP-97 (SPAdes) | ecosystem: Environmental > Aquatic > Marine > Oceanic | place: Pacific Ocean | collected 2011-05-03 | reverse complement strand
CTCGTTCTTCGACGCGCACATGGACCTGATCTCGACGCTCCCGGTCTTCAACCTCTACAACACCGACTGGCCGATCCACTCCCAGACCGTCAACTCGCCGCCAGCGAAGTTCGTGCGCGACTCGGTCGGAAGGATCGGGACCGCCATCGATTCGGTGGTCTCGCTCGGTTCCGTGCTCTCGGGAACGCACCTGGAACGCAGCGTCGTCGGCCCGTGGACTCTCGCTGCCGGCGGATCGACCATCACTGATGCCGTACTGTTCGACTACGTGCGCGTAGGTCCGGGTGCGCGCGTCCACCGCGCGATCCTCGACAAGAACGTCGTAGTCGCCGACGGCGCGACGATCGGGGTCGACCGGGCTCATGACCTCGAACGTGGATTCACCGTCACGGACTCCGGGATCACCGTCGTCGGCAAAGGCGTCGTCGTCGAACGCTGATACGTGCCGCGCCGGCCGGGCCGGTAGCGTAGTCGGGTGATGCCAGCCCGCTTCCTTGTCGTTCTCGATGCCGATTCGACGCTGCTGCGTAATGAGGTGATCGAGCTCATCGCCGATGAGGCGGGTCGCGGCGCAGAGGTCGCTGCCGCGACGGAGGCAGCGATGCGCGGCGAGGTTGACTTCGCCGCGAGCCTGCGAACCCGCGTGGCCGCTCTGACGGGAGTACCGCTGGAGGCGTTCGAGCGCGTGCTGGCGCGCGTCGAGCCGACACTGGGCGCATCCGAGTTCATCGCCGGCGTCCACGAGCGCGGCGGCGTGGTCGGTGTCGTATCCGGCGGTTTTCACGAGGTCCTCGATCACGTCGCGCCCAGGCTCGGGGTGGACCGTTGGCGGGCGAACCGCCTTGCCGCTTCGGACGACACCCTGAGTGGAACCGTAGAAGGCGAGATCGTTGATGCTGAGGGCAAGGCCGCAACCCTGCGGGAGTGGGCGGGCTCACTCGGCCTCGCCTTGGCGCAGACGATCGCGGTGGGCGATGGCGCCAACGACCTTCGAATGATGGCGACGGCGGGCCTCGGCGTGGCGTTCAACGCGAAGCCCGCAGTCCGTGAGCGTGCCAACGTCGTGGTCGACCCGGTCGACCTGCGCGAGATCCTCCCCCTCCTCCCCCGCTGAAAGCACTCCGAGAGCGAAGCGCGGGCAGGGTCCTGATCGGTGTCGGATGCCGGCGCTAGCGTTGCCGCTATGCACATCATCCTGATTCCCGGCCTCTGGCTGGACGCGTCATCGTGGGACGACGTCATTCCTGCGCTTCGCGAAGCAGGCCACGAACCGCACTCCGTGACGCTTCCGGGTGTGGGCGAACCGGCCGACCGGTCCGGAGAGATCGGCATCACCGAGTGGGTGGGTGCTGTGGTCGATCTGATCGACCGGCTCGACGGCGATGTCGTGCTCGTCGGTCACAGTGGCGGGGGCAACGTCGCGTGGGGTGCGGCAGACCGGCGTGTGGATCGTGTGGGGCGCGTGATCCTGGTCGACACGCTTCCGCCGACCCCTGGCGGGATGATTTGGGAGTTCCCCATCGTGGACGGAGTTGCGCCCTTCCCCGGATGGGACACGTTCGAAGAGCGCGAGATCCGCGACCTCTCCGAGGCGGTGCGAGTCGCGGTGGCACAGCGGGCCCTGGTCGATCGTCGAGATCGACTCGGGTCACTGGCCGCAGTTCTCGGTGCCCGATGAGCTCGCCAGAATGCTCATTGCCGCCATCCGGGAGGACTGAACTGCGTCAGTGCCCCATACCCAGGCCGCCATCGACCGGGATGACCGCTCCCGAGATGTAGGCGGCGTTGTCTGAGGCGAGCCACGTGACCACACCGGCCACCTCGTCTGGGGTCGCGAACCGGCCCGCGGGGATCGTCGCTTTGTACTGCGCCTGCGTCTCGTCCGGGAGCTCGGCGGTCATGTCGGTCTCGATGAAGCCGGGGGCCACCACGTTGGCGGTGATAGCGCGACCGCCGAGCTCCCGTGTCAGCGACCGCGCGAACCCGACGAGCCCGCTCTTGGATGACGCGTAGTTGATCTGGCCCGGCGAGCCGTAGAGGCCGACAACGCTCGAGATCAGGATGACCCGTCCCCACTTAGCGCGCAGCATGCCCTTCGCCGCACGCTTGACGACACGGAATGCGCCACCGAGATTCGTCGCCACGACCGAATCGAAGTCGTCTTCGCTCATACGCAACAGCAGGGTGTCCTTCGTGACGCCCGCATTGGCCACCACGATCGTCACCGGTCCGAGCTTTTCCTCGACCTCCGAGAACGCGGCGTCGACGGCTGCGGCATCCGTCACATCGGCGCGCACCGTCAGCGTGCCGGCGGGGCCCTCTCCGGAGCGGGCGGTCACGGCGACCGGGTACCCCTCCGCGACGAAACGCTCGGCGATGGAGCGACCGATGCCGCGATTGCCTCCGGTGACGAGAACGACGTGATCGGTGGACATGAAGCATCTCCTGCGGTCGATTCGACCCGCTGCGCGGGCAGGACCGACCCAGACTACCGTCCACGTTGACACGCCACGGGGCTACTGGAACGCTGGTGGCAGCACGAACGATCGTGCGGATGCGTGTCAGAAAGGCCGAACCGTGAGCGACCAGAACACCCCCGCAGCCCCCGAGGAACAGCCGCCCGCGGCAGCTCCGGCACCACCTGCTTCCTACCCGCCGCCGGCCCCGCCCGCACCTCCGGCCTACGGCGCGCCGGCAGCTCCGCCTGCCTACGGGGCAGCGCCCGCCTACACCGCGTACCCGCAAGGCCCCAAGACCAACACGCTGGCGATCGTGTCCCTCGTGTCATCGCTCGTGGGTGTCTTCGTGATCCCCGTCATCGGCCAGATCGTCGGCATCATCACCGGCCACATGTCGCTCAGCCAGATCAAGCAGACGGGTGAGGGCGGCCGCGGGCTCGGACTTGCCGGAGTCATCATCGGTTGGGTGACGTTGGGACTGGCGATCCTCGGCATCATCTTGTTCATCGCATGGTTCGGAGTCATCTTCGCGAACGCGCGCGAGATGGGTTATTCGTCCTAACCGTCACGTCACAAGCGTCGCCCCGACGGATCCCGTCGGGGCGGCGCGGCGTAATCTGGTATGACCGTGAAATCATCTGCCAAACCGCAACCGGCGACGTCCCTCCCCCGGGCGCCGAAAGAGGACGCAGGCAAGCGGTCGACGACGTATCTCGTGATGATGGCGATCCGTCTCGTCTGCCTCGGCCTCGTCCTGTTCGTGACGCCCTACAGCTGGTACACCTGGGTCTTCGCGGCCATGGCGATCTTCCTTCCGTATCTCGCTGTTGTCATCGCCAATGTCAGCGCAGACATGACCGCACCCACGGCGCTCGGGCCCGAACGCATGATCGAGGCGCCGGCGCCGGGCCAGACTTCAGCTTCGCCTTCGCCGGCGGCACCGCAAGTCATCCGGATCGACGAGAGTCGGCAGGAGGACGCGGGTGACGACTGAATCCCCGACCGCGGGCCCAGAGACGATCTGTTCACGCGCCGGATGCCGCGAGGATGCGCAGTGGAGCATCCGATGGCGAAACCCCCGAATCCACAAGGGAGATCGCAGCAAGACGTGGCTTGCCTGCGATGAGCACGTCGGCTACCTGCGAGAGTTCCTCGCTGCGCGCTCGTTTCCCCTCAGCGTGGAAGCTTTCGCGGCGGAACAGGCGTGAGTGAGCACAAGGCGCCTGCGGCAGAGCACAAGGCGCCAGCGGCGGTGCGCTGGACGGCGTACATCGGCATCGCGGTGCTGTTCGCGATAGCGTGCGGATTCCTCTCCAACTGGCAGTTCACCCGCAACGCTGAGCGCTCGCAGCAGCTTGCTCTCGTCGAGGCCAACTACGACGCCGAGCCTGCGGCGCTCGATGATCTGGTGCCCGAGACGGGAGATCTGCCGGTCGACAACGAATGGCACCCGGTGGCGCTCCAGGGAACCTATCTGGTCGACGACACAGTGCTGGTAAGGAACCGCCCGCACGGCGGGACTGCCGCCTTCGAGGTCCTGGTGCCGTTCCAGACGACGGACGGCCGAATCCTACTCATCAACCGCGGCTGGGTTCCCCCCGCCGAAGACAGCGATCCGAGTGCGGTCCCCGCACCCCCTGCGGGCACCATCGACGTGATCGCACGGCTGCGACCGGGAGAGTCGCTCCCCCGATCGGGACGTACCGAGGCCCCCGAGGGTCAAGTGCCGACGATCCACCTGCCGCTTATCGCTGAAGCTCTCGGCGGCGACCCCGCTTTCATCACAAGCGCGTATGGCGTCATGGTCTCGGAGACTCCGGCTGCAGCATCCGTACCCAATCAGCTGGAATCCCCCTCTGAGGACCCCGGGCCCTACCTGTCGTATGCGATCCAGTGGATCCTGTTCGCCGTGATGGGGTTCTTCTTCATCGGCTACGTCATCCGCACCGAGGTCCGTCACCGCCGAGAGGAGACCGACGACACCCCTCGCCCCCCGCGAGGCCAGCGCCGGCGCGACCGCGACATGGCCGAGGAAGACGAGATCCTCGACCGACTCCCTCAGTAGGGCGCGAGCGCGCCTGCGAGGCGAAGCCTCAGGCGAGCGTGATGAGGTCGATGTAGTCGCGACCCCAGATGTCTTCGACGCCGTCGGGAAGAATAAGCACCCGCTCGGGGTTCAGCGCCTCCACAGCACCCTCGTCGTGAGAGACCAGGATGACTGCGCCCTCGTAATGTGCCAACGCGCCCAGGATCTCGTCGCGGGATGCCGGGTCGAGGTTGTTGGTCGGCTCGTCAAGGAGCAGCACGTTGGCACTAGAAACGACCAGCGTCGCCAGCGACAGGCGGGTCTTTTCCCCGCCCGAAAGCACCCCGGCGGGCTTGAGCACGTCGTCTCCCGTGAACAGGAACGACCCGAGAACCTTGCGTGCCTCGGTAGCGGTGATGTCCGGCGCCGCGGACATCATGTTGTCGAGCACCGAGCGGCCCACATCGAGGTTCTCGTGCTCCTGCGCGTAGTACCCGATCTTCAGTCCGTGTCCGGGCTCGACCTGTCCGGTATCGGGACGGTCCACTCCGGCGAGGATGCGCAGCAGCGTCGTCTTGCCGGCACCGTTGAGTCCGAGCACGACCACCTTCGATCCGCGGTCGATCGCCAGGTCGACATCCGTGAAGATCTCCAGGGACCCGTACGACTTCGAAAGCCCGGATGCCATGAGTGGCGTCTTGCCGCACGCTGCCGGCTTCGGGAAGCGGAGTTTGGCGACGCGGTCCTCTTGCCGCACCTCGTCGAGGCCCGAGAGAAGCTTCTCGGCACGTGCAAGCATCTGGTGCGCAGCAGCAGCCTTCGTGGCCTTGGCCCCGAACTTCGCCGCCTGCTGCTGGAGCGCAGTGGCCTTCTTTTCGGCGTTGGCGCGCTCCTTCTTGCGGCGCTCCTCGTCGGCCACACGTTGGCGCAGGTAGTTCTTCCACGACATGTTGTAGATGTCGATGACCTGACGGTTTGCGTCGAGGTAGAAGACGCGGTTGACGGTCTCGCCGACGAGTTCGACATCGTGCGAAATGACGATCAGACCGCCCTTGTAGTTCTTCAGGAACTCCCGCAGCCACACGACACTGTCGGCATCCAAGTGGTTCGTCGGCTCGTCGAGGATCATCGTCTGCGCGTCCGAGAAGAGGATGCGGGCAAGTTCGATGCGTCGGCGCTGACCACCCGACAGCGTACTGAGCGGTTGGTCGAGGATGCGGTCGGGCAATGCCAGGTTGTGGGCGATCGAGGCTGCCTCGGCCTCGGCGGCGTACCCGCCGAGAGCCTCGAAGCGCTCGGTGAGCGACCCGTAGCGGCGCATGGCGCGCGCGGCGACATCGGCATCGTCATCGCCCATCGCGAGGCTTGCCTCGTGCATCCCGATGGCGAGCTGGCCGAGCCCCCGCGCGTCGAGGATGCGGGTGCGGGCGAGATCCTCGGGATTACCCGAGCGCGGGTCCTGGGGCAGGTACCCGAGTTCGCCGCTGCGATCGACGCGACCCGCAGCCGGCAGAAGGTCGCCCGAGAGCACTTTCGTGAGAGTCGTCTTGCCGGCACCATTGCGACCCACGAGCCCGACCTTGTCGCCCGCGCCCACGCGGAACGTGACGTCCGACATGAGCACCCGGGCGCCCACGCGAATCTCGAGGTCGTGCACGGAGAGCACAGCAAAGCTCCGTTTCATTCGGTGAGAAGGGTACAAGGGGGCCGATGGCCAGCCCCCTAGTATAAGTCGCAATACTTCGCCGCCTGGATTCAACTGACCAAGGAGCACCATGACGACTGCCGCCGCACCGGCCACGCACACCCGGGTTCTCGCCGACATCATCGCCCGGCCCTCGTCGCGGGCGCGGGCGTTCGCCATCGACGCCGGCCTCGTGCTGGCGGGAGTCGCCGTCGTGGCGTTGCTGGCGAAAGTGTCGTTCTTCATCGGGCCGATCCCGATCACGGGGCAGACCCTCGGCGTCATCCTCGTCGGCGCTGCGCTGGGGTCCGCGCGCGGCGCTGCCACGATGACGACCTACATGTTCGTCGGCCTTCTCGGTCTGCCGGTGTTCGCCGGACCGGTCGCAGGCCCGGCCTACCTGCTGGCTCCCTCGTTCGGGTTCATCCTGGGCTTCATCCCGGCGGCGTTCGTCGCCGGATGGTTCGCTGAGCGTGCTTGGGATCGCAAGCCCCTCCTCGCCTTCGCGGGGTTCGTGATCGCCAGTGTCATCCCGTTCGTCATCGGCGTGCCCTACATGGCCTTCATTCTGTCGACAGTCATGGGCCAGACGATCTCGCCAGCTGAGGTGCTCAATGCGGGCCTATGGCCGTTCATCGTTCCCGGCCTGATCAAGGCGGGCTTTGCGGCGCTCCTGATCCCCGGCGCATGGGCGCTCGTGCGCCGGATCGACACCGCCAAGAAGCGCTGAGGTTCAGCGGGAGAGCTCGCCGATCCGCTCGATCGCCTCGCGCAGAACCTCCGGCGAGCACCCGAAGTTGACCCTCACGAACCCTCGACCCTCGTCACCGAAGGTCGGACCGTGGTGGACCGCGACTCGCGCCTCGGTGAGAATCCGCTCTGCGGGGTCCTCACCCCACCCCAGGCCCGACAGATCGACCCAGGCAAGGTACCCCGCATCGGGGATCGCATACCGCGCCGCCGGTACGTGCTCGGCGAGCAGGTCGGCGAGGAGGTGCCGGTTCGCGTCGAGCGCGGCGAGTAACGCATCCAGCCACTCATCGCTCTCGGGCGAGAAGGCCGCAACGCCTGCCAGTGCGCCGAAGTGACCAGTTCGCCACTCGACTTCCTTCGGGAGCCCCTGCACGACCCGGCGCGTGTGGTCAGCGGCGGTCGATATCAGCGCGCACTTCAGACCAGCGAGATTGAAGGCTTTGCTTGCGCTCGCCACGGCGTATCCGACGGATGCCGCAACCGGAGATGCGCTGAGGAACGGTGTGAACGTCGCCGGCGCATGCACCAGGGGTGCATGAATTTCGTCACTGACGACGATCGCGCCGTGGCGTGCGGCGATCTCGGCGAGTTCTGCGAGCGTCTCGCGGGAGTGCACTGTTCCCGTCGGGTTGTGCGGGTTGCACAGCAGAACCGCGCGGGCGCCTCCGGCCAGTGCCGCCTCGATGCCGGCCAGATCAAGCGTGTATCCGGCATCCGCGAGCAGCGGCACTGTCTCGACGACTCCCCCCGCTTCCGGGATGAGGTCGTAGAACGGCGGATACACCGGGGGCGTGATGACGACGCGGTCCCCGGGTGAGATTGTGGCTCTGAGGATCTCGACGAGACCCATGACGACGTCGCCCGTCGAGCGAACGTGCGCGGGGTCGATCTCCCAGCCGTAGCGCCGCCGCGCAAAACCGGCGTAAGCCTCAGCGATCCCCGGCTTCGGCGGCGTATACCCCGTGTCACCGATCTCCACCGCTGCGCGCAAACGCGCTGTGATGGCCGGCGCGAGCGGGAAGTCGGTCTCTGCAACGAACAGCGGCAGCACATCGGCGGGATAGGCACGCCATTTCGTGCTCGTCCGCTCGCGCAGTCGCTCGATCGGAAGGGCCTGAAGTGGGCTCGCGGTCATCCTCCGAGCCTAGCGTTGCAAGCTCGAACCTGTCCGGGCGCAGCCGCGCAGCGGGGTGCCGTCCTCGGGGCTGGCACCGGGTCTGGCGGGAGCGGGCGCAGCCCGCGAGGGCATGTCCCCGAGGACGGCACCCCGCGGAGCGGCGGACATCAGACCCAGCCGCATAGCGGCACACATCAGACTCAGCCGCATAGCGGCACACATCAGACTCAGCCGCATAGCGGCACACATCAGACTCAGCCGCATAGCGGCACACATCAGACTCAGCCGCATAGCGGCACACATCAGACTCAGCCGAACAGAAGGTACCGCGACGGATCGTCGGGAAGAACCCAGTTGAAGCCCTCCTCGGCGAACACGACCACGAGGTTGATCGCAATGGTCGCGACGAACAACCACACGACGACCCAGGCGAGAATGCGCAGCCAGCCAGTGGCGGGAGCGATCGGCAGCACATCCTGCGCGAACAGCGCGACAACCCCGGCGAACACGATAACGACGACGAACGTGATCAGCGCCCAGGTGTACAGGTGCAGGCCCAGAACCGCCTCGCCGTAGCCGGGATCACCGGGCAGGATGTGGAGCAGGATCTGCCGTATGGAGATCGCCGCGCCCACGACGGCACCGAGGATCGCTAGCCCCAGGCCGGTCGCGAGTTCGCGCAGCAGAAGCTCGCCGCGCAGCGCCCTCACCACGACGTACAGCGCTCCGAGGCTCGCCAACATCATGCCCATCCGCTGCAGGATGCACAGCGGGCACGGCAGTTCGCCGAGCCCGAATTGGAAGACGAACATCGCCATCGACAGGATGCCGACATAGGCCACGAGGAAGGCCACGAAGGCCCAGAACGAAAGTTTGCGAACCACGATCGAGGCGGACATCAGAAGCTCAACTCCAACACGTCGTTCGCGTGGTAGGCGAACAGCCCGATCACGGCAAGCGCGGCGACGGCCCAGGAGCCGATGACCAGCCACCGACTCTTGGAGAAGATGATGATGAGGGCTACCGCGAGCAGCACGCCGAAGATGAGGGTGTCCACGCCCTCAACATAGCGGGGGCTCCAGCTCGGGAGCCATAGCGCGCGGAGCCGGCGAGCCGTCCGACGTTCAGTCGCGCGAGCTCGCGTTCACCTCGCCGGAACGCTCTTGACCGCTGAGGGCTGCGATCGCGTTCATCGTGCGCTCGGTGATCTGCCGCCGGGCTTTGCCTGCCGGAACGCCATCGAGATCGGAGAGGTCGAGCGGCTCACCGAAATGCACCTCGATTCGAGACCTTCCCGGCACCAGGTGGCTGAAGGGCTTGACGGTGCCGGTACCGATCAACCCCACGGGGACGACCGTCGCGCCGGTGTCGTACGCCATCCATGCCGCTCCCCCGTGCCCCTCGTGCAGTCTGCCGTCGCGCGAGCGGGTGCCCTCGGGGAAAACGGCGAAGACGCTGCCGGCTCGAAGGATGCTGGCACCGGCCTCGAGTGCCGCGCGCGCATCGCGTCCCGTTGCGCGGTACACCGGCACCCCGCCGATCGACGTGAAGAACCAGCGCATGAACCGTCCGAGCAGCCCGGACCCGGTGAAGTACGACGACTTGATGAGGAACTGGACAGGTCGCGCGGCGGACGTAGGGATGATGACGGTATCGAGAGAAGAGAGGTGATTGCTCGCGAGCAGGACGGGTCCGCGCGGGGGCACGTTTCCCCGACCGACGATGCGCGGCCGGTACAGGATCCAGAACAGCGGGCGGAGGACGACCCGCCCGAGGAAGTAGATGAATCCTGGCCGGGAGACACGGCGGGGCGGAGCGGGATCTGTCACCCCGCCACCCTATCGGCGGCAGAACACGGCGTGATGGCACGCCCTGAAGGAGGAGCCGATCAGATGGCGAAGCCGAGGGCACGCATCATGTCGCGACCATCGTCGGTGATGCGCTCGGGGCCCCACGGCGGCATCCACACCCAGTTGATACGGAAGCGTTCCACGACATCGTCGAGGGCCTGCGCCGTCTGCTCTTCGAGGACGTCGGTGAGCGGGCACCCGGCGGAGGTCAGCGTCATGTGGATGACGAGAGCGTCGTTCTCGTCATCCCAGCTGAGGTCGTAGATCAGTCCGAGGTCGACGACATTGATCCCGAGTTCGGGATCCATGACGTCCTTGAGGGCCTCGGTGACCTCGTCGAACTTCTCAGGGCTGAGAGTCGCGGTCATGACTTGATCCTAGGCGCCGGATCCGGCGGCGGGCTCGAGAAAGCGATCGTATCCCTCGGCCTCGAGCCGGTCGGCAAGCTCCGGCCCGCCCTCTTCGACGATGCGTCCGCCGACGACGACGTGCACGAAGTCGGGGTGGATGTAACGAAGGATGCGGGTGTAGTGCGTGATCAGTAGCACGCCCATGTCGGTCTCGGCCTTGGCACGGTTGACGCCCTCCGAGACGACCTTCAGGGCATCGACGTCGAGACCCGAGTCGGTCTCATCGAGCACAGCGATCTTCGGCTTCAGCAGCTCGAGCTGCAGGATCTCGTGGCGCTTCTTCTCGCCGCCCGAGAAGCCCTCGTTGACGTTTCGCTGCGCGAACTTCTCGTCCATACGGAGGTCCGCCATGGCCTTCTTGACGTCCTTGGTCCACGTGCGGATCGAGGGCGCCTGCCCGTCGATGGCGGACTTCGCCGTGCGCAGGAAGTTCGTCACCGTCACGCCGGGGATCTCGACGGGGTACTGCATCGCGAGGAAGAGACCGGCGCGCGCGCGCTCGTCGACCGACATCTCGAGGACGTCTTCACCGTCGAGCGTGATCGAGCCGCTTGTCACGGTGTACTTGGGGTGCCCGGCGATCGTGTACGCGAGGGTCGACTTGCCCGACCCGTTGGGGCCCATGATCGCGTGGGTCTCCCCCGTCCGAATCGTGAGGGTCATGCCGTTGAGGATCTCGGTCTCTCCGGCATCCGTGTCGACCGTGACGTGCAGGTCGCGGATCTCGAGAACAGCCATGGGGTTCCTTTTCAGTGGATGTCTGGGGTGACGGCCTTGGTGACGGCCGGGTCGATCAGGACGTCGTCGCCCTCGATCGTGACCTCGTACACCGGCACCGGCTCGTACGCGGGAAGGTTCAGGGGGCGGCCCGTCAGAAGCGAGAACGCTGAGCCGTGGGCCCAGCATTCCAATGTCTCGCCCTCGACGAAGCCGTCGGAGAGCGAAATGTCACCGTGTGTGCAGGTATCGCCGATGGCGTGCACGTCACCGTTGGAGTCTTTGACGACAGCGATCGCAACACCGTCGATCACGACGCGCTTGGCAGCGTCCTGTTCCAGCTCGCTCAGCGAGCACACGCGGGTGGCGCTCACGCAGCAGCCTCCTGTTCGAGTTCGGCGGTGACCGCCTCGGTGAGTTCAGCCTCGAGCTCGGGGATGCCGAGGCGCTGGATGATGTCGCTGAGGAATCCGATCACCACGAGCCGGCGGGCTTCGTCTTCGGGGATACCTCGCGCCTGCAGGTAGAAGAGCTGCTCGTCGTCGAAACGACCGGTGGCGCTGGCGTGTCCGGCACCCTGGATGTCGCCGGTCTCGATCTCGAGATTCGGGATCGAGTCGGCGCGGGCACCGTCGGTGAGCACGAGGTTGCGGTTGGCTTCGTAGGAATCGGTGCCGACGGCCTCGCGCCCGATGAGCACGTCCCCGACCCAGACGCTGCGTGCGCTCGAGCCCTGCAGGGCTCCCTTGTAGAGCACGTCGGCACTCGTGTTCGGGCCGCGGTGGTGGACGTACACCTGGCTCTCAAGGTGCTGACCGGAGTCAGCGAACGACAGACCGTAGACCTTGCCCTCGGATCCGGCGCCGGCGAGATCGACGGAGGGGTTCACCCGCACTACCGCGCCACCGAGGCTCACGACGGTGTGCCGGAGGGTCGCGTCGCGTCCCACGACAGCCTGGTGCGCGGCGACGTGCACCGCATCGTCGTCCCACCGCTGCAGCGAGACCAGCGTGAGGCTGGCACCGTCACGGACGATGATCTCGACGTTCTGCGCGAACTGGGCCGACCCTTCGTGGCGAAGCACGACAGTCGCACGCGAGTGCGGGGCAGCTTCGATCACTACGTGGGAGTGGGCGCGGAGTTGGGCGCCGGAGCCCGTGAAGACTACTTCGACGGGCTCATCGAGTTCGGCATCGGCCGGCACCTTCAGATAGAGCGCTTGCGCGGAGCGCTGCCAGGCGATTGCGCTCGGCAGATCCTCGGGCACGAAGGCTTCGCCGCGCGGTGACTCGCCGACAGCGAGGCCGGCTGCCGCGAGCGGGCCCGTCACCGTGATGCCGACAGCGCCTTCGTCGCCGGGCTCGTCGGCGAACAGCGGAGCGACAGCCGCGATGGGGCTGTGCTTCCAGTTGACTTCGCGCCCGGTCGGTGCACCGAACGCCGAGGGCTCGTACGAGCGCGGGCGTTCGGAGCGGGTCTGGACGGGAACGAGGTCCCAGCCCCCGTCGGTGTGCGCGGTCGATCCGGGCGCCGTCGCCGACGCCTGTGCGGTAGTCGTCATCTCAGCCGACGCTGCCTTCCATGCTCATCTCGATGAGCTTGTTCAGTTCGAGGGCGTACTCCATGGGCAGTTCGCGAGCGATGGGCTCGATGAATCCACGAACGATCATTGCCATCGCCTCGTCCTCGGGAAGCCCCCGGGACTGCAGGTAGAAGAGCTGCTCTTCACTGACCCGCGAGACTGTCGCCTCGTGTCCCAACTGCACGTCGTCGACGCGGATGTCGATAGCCGGGTAGGTGTCGGAGCGGGAAACGGTATCGACTAGCAGCGCGTCACAGCGAACCGTGTTGGCGGAGTGGTGGGCATTCGGGTCGACCCGGACCTCGCCCCGGTACCCCGCGCGACCGCCGCCTCGGGCGATGGACTTCGAGACGATCGAGGACGTCGTGTACGGCGCCATGTGGATCATCTTCGCGCCGGCATCCTGGTGCTGCCCGGGGCCGGCGAAGGCGACCGAGAGGGTCTCGCCCTTCGCGTGCTCCCCCATCAGGAAGACCGACGGGTACTTCATCGTCACCTTGGAGCCGATGTTGCCGTCGATCCATTCCATCGTGGCGCCCTCGTGGGCGACGGCGCGCTTGGTGACCAAGTTGTAGACGTTGTTCGACCAGTTCTGGATCGTCGTGTAGCGCACGCGGGCGTTCTTCTTCACGATGATCTCGACGACTGCCGAGTGCAGGGAGTCGCTCTTGTAGATCGGGGCCGTGCAGCCCTCGATGTAGTGGACGTATGAGCCCTCGTCGGCGATGATCAGCGTCCGCTCGAACTGGCCCATGTTCTCGGTGTTGATCCGGAAGTAGGCCTGCAGCGGAATCTCGACGTGCACCCCGGGCGGCACGTAGACGAATGACCCGCCCGACCACACGGCGGTGTTGAGAGCCGCGAACTTGTTGTCACCGGCGGGGATGACGGTGCCGAAGTACTCCTCGAAGAACTCGGGGTGCTCGCGCAGCGCCGTGTCGGTGTCCATGAAGATGACACCCTGCGCCTCGAGGTCCTCGCGGATCTGGTGGTAGACGACCTCGGACTCGTACTGCGCCGCGACGCCCGCCACAAGGCGCTGGCGCTCGGCCTCGGGGATACCCAGCTTCTCGTAGGTGTTCCGGATCTCTTCGGGGAGGTCTTCCCAGCTCTGCGCCTGCTTCTCGGTGGAGCGCACGAAGTACTTGATGTTGTCGAAGTCGATCGCGCTGAGGTCGGCACCCCAGGTGGGCATGGGTTTGCGGCCGAAGAGCTGCAGGCCCTTCAGTCGGGTCTTCAGCATCCACTCCGGCTCGGATTTCAACGAGGAGATCCCACGGACCACGTCCTCGTTGATTCCGCGCTGAGCCACCGCGCCGGCGGCGTCGGTGTCGTGCCAGCCGAACTCGTAGACTCCCAGGCTTTCGAGTTCGGGACGCTCGATCAGCACATCGGACATCGGTTTTCTCCTTCGCGGCCATTGCGGTGTCATCCGCACCGACATCCGTCGCCCCCGGCGGAGTACCGGAGGGGATGTCGCTTACGGGCCCTTTCACGTCTTCGGCGAATTCTCGCGCCTAGACTGGTGATGATCCTGCGGCATTTCTCCGCGGAATCAGACCCTTCGAGTCTACAGGCATCGACCCAGCCCCGGGCCGAGCACGCCGCGCCCCCACAGGGCGATCCCAGGAGTGAAGACCGTGTCCGCACCGTCCCCGTCCCCCGCCCGCGTTTCGCTATTCGGGAGGTTCTGGGCATGGTTGCCTGACCACGTCGATCGGCGCGTCCGGGTCGCCGCGTGGTTGTCGTTTCTCGCCGAGGTGCTGATCATCGGGACCGGGGGCGCGGTCCGTCTGACCGGCTCGGGCCTGGGGTGCCCGACCTGGCCCACCTGCACCGCGGAGTCGATCGTCAACACGCCGGAAATGGGTATTCACGGGTTCATCGAATTCGGCAACCGCACCCTGACAGGTCTTGTCGGCATCCTCGCGATCATCGTGTTGGTCTTCGTGCTGAAGATGCGCCGGGAGCGCCGCGACCTTTTCGTTCTTGCCCTGGTGGTGGTGCTGGGCGTGGTCGCGCAGGCTCTTGTCGGCGGCATCACCGTGCTCACCGGGCTCAACCCGTTCATCGTCGGCTTCCACTATGTCGCCTCGGTCATCCTCGTGGCCGTGTGTGCCGCGTTCCTCGTGCTCATGCGCACGCCGGGGGGCCCGCGCGCTCGCGCTGTGACGCGTGCTCACGCACTGTGGGCCCACGTGGCCACGGCTGTGCTGGCCCTGACGATCTTCTTCGGCATCCTGACCACCGGTGCCGGCCCCCACTCGGGCGACGAGGATGCCATTCGCAGCGGCTTCGATGCGGAGCTGCTCGAACACATCCACGCATGGCCGTCGTACGCACTGTTCGCGCTGACGCTGGTGCTGCTGGGCTTCGCCTACCGGCGGCGCCAGGAACTGCCACGCGTGTTCGGTTGGACCCTCACGGTGCTCGGGGTCGAGATCATCCAGATCGCCGTGGGCCTCTTCCAGGCCCGTAACGGACTTCCCCCGATCGCCGTGGGCATCCACATGGTGCTGGCATCGCTGCTGGCCGCCGCGATGACGGCGCTCATCCTCAATCTCAAGCAGCCGCGTGTCGCCGAGTTCACGCCGTCGGACCCGGTCGGCGCACAGGCGATCCATAGCTGACGCATCGACACGGCACGCGTCGAGGGACCAGACTGGTCGCGCCGATCTCTTCGGCGTGACTGACATCGATCCCTTCGCAGGAGTTTCCCTATGACCAATCGTCTCGCCCGCAGCGTTCCCTTCTGGGTGCTGCTTCTCGCCTCCCTCGCCAGCATCGGCGTCGGGCTCTGGCTCGTGCTGACCAAAGTGAGCGAGATGAGCGCAACGCTCGCGGATGGTTCGGCGACGTACGAGCAGGTCTACGTGAGCCCTGCGTGGATCGGATTCGGCGGTGTCCTGGTGGGCGCCGGCATCCTCGGTCTGCTGCTCGTGCTGACCCTCGCCGCCCTCCGCTCCGCTCTGCCCGCCCCCGCGGCCGAGACCGCCATCGTGGAAGAAACCGTCATCGTCGAGGAGGCGGCTCCGGTCGCCGAGCAGGCTCCTGTCTTCGAGGATGCCGACGTCGAGACCTCGACGACCGACACCGCCCCGCCCGGTGCCGCGGCAGAGGCCGCAGCGCAGAGCGACACTGGCGCACCCGAGAACCGCTGACCTTAGCGCCGGCTCATAGCGAAGGCCCTCCCGCCGAACATCGTTCGACGAGAGGGCCTTCGCTTATCCGCGGGCCACTCGGGGATGGCGCGCTCAGAACGGGAGCAGCGGATCGACAGCGATCGCGACGAACAGCAGCGTCAAGTAGGTGATGGATGCGTGGAACACACGCATCGGCCGTGGCTCCGTGCCCCGCACCGCGCGAGCGTAGAGAACGTGTGACTCGTAGATGAACCACCCACCGAACACCAGCGCCGATGCCGTGTAGACGAGCCCCATCGAGGCGACAGGAATCAGGAGGAGCGAGGTCACGACAGTCGCCCATGCGTAGAGGATGACCTGAAGGCCGACCTGCGAGCCAGAGCGCGTGGCGCCCAGCATCGGAACCTCGACCTCGTCGTACTGGTCGCGGTACTTCATCGAGAGCGGCCAATAGTGAGGCGGGGTCCACAGGAACACGAGCAAGAACAGGATGAGCGCGGGCCAGGCCAGCGTCCCGGTGACCGCACTCCAGCCGATCAGCACCGGGAAGCATCCGGCGATGCCGCCCCACACGATGTTTTGCTCGGTCCGGCGCTTGAGGATCATCGTGTAGATGACGACGTAGAAGAAGATCGCACCCGCCGACAGCGCCGCGGCGAGCCAGTTCGTCGTGAAGCCGAGCCACAGCGTCGAGGCGACAGCAAGCGACCAGGCGAAGATCAGTGCACCCCGGGGCGAGACCTCGCCGGTGACGAGCGGGCGATTCTCGGTGCGCTGCATGTGCGCGTCGATATCGCGGTCGAGGTACATGTTGAACGCGGCAGCCGAGCCGGCGCTTGCCGAGCCGCCGATCACGGTGGCGACGACCAGCCACAGCGGCGGGAATCCCTGCTGCGCGAGGATCATGACCGGAACCGTCGTCACCAGCAACAGCTCGAGAACGCGCGGCTTGGTCAGGGCGATATAGGCGCGGACGGTGCGGCCGAACGAGGCGGGTGCGAGCTGCGCACGCGTCGTCGTGGAAATGTCCATTGCCCTCACTATCGGCCGTCAACCCGGGGTTTCCAGTCTATGGCATCCCCCACGCGAGGTAGGCGCCGGCGGAGCATGCACGGCACGCGGCGGCCGGGGTGCGGGGCGTCGAAACACGGCCCACTGGGGGAACCGGAATCGCTATGCTGAAAACACACGCGCGCTCTGCGCCGGCTGCTCTTCCCGTGGTGACGCGGTCTGCGGACCGGTGGTCTCAGGGCGCACCCCTCTCGAACGGAAGGCAATCCGGTGACGGAACTGCGTTGGGATGAGATCGACAAGCGCGCGGTGGACACCGCTCGCGTTCTCGCGGCGGATGCCGTGGAGAAAGTCGGCAACGGACACCCCGGGACGGCGATGAGCCTCGCTCCCGCGGCGTATCTGCTGTATCAGCGCGTCATGAAGCATGACCCGGCTGACACGCACTGGCCCGGCCGCGACCGTTTCATCCTCTCGTGCGGTCACTCCTCGCTCACGCAGTACATTCAGCTCTACCTCGGCGGATTCGGTCTCGAGCTCGATGACCTGAAGGCGCTCCGCACGTGGGGATCTCTCACCCCCGGTCACCCCGAGTACGGCCACACGAAGGGTGTGGAGATCACGACGGGACCGCTCGGCCAGGGCCTGGCATCCTCGGTTGGTTTCGCCTACGCAGCACGGTACGAGCGAGGTCTGTTCGACCCTGAGGCACCGGCCGGCGAGTCGCCCTTCGACCACTTCATCTACGTCATCGCCTCCGACGGCGACCTTGAAGAGGGTGTGACGAGCGAGGCATCCTCGCTCGCTGGACACCAACAGCTGGGCAACCTCGTCGTCATCTATGACTCGAACCAGATCTCGATCGAAGACGACACGAACGTCGCTCTGACCGAGGATGTCGCGAAGCGCTACGAGGCCTACGACTGGCACGTGCAGACCGTCGACTGGAAGAAGTCGGGCGAGTACGTCGAGGACGTGCAGGAGCTGTACGACGCCATCGAGAAAGCCAAGGGCGTCACCGACAAGCCCTCGATCATCATCCTCAAGACGATCATCGGCTGGCCTTCCCCCGGCAAGCAGAACAGCGGCAAGATCCACGGCGCCGCGCTCGGCGGCGAAGAGCTCGCCGCGACCAAGAAGGTCCTCGGCTGGGACCCCGACACGACGTTCGACGTTCCCGACGAGGTCATCGCCCACACCCGCTCGCTCGTCGAGCGCGGCGAGGCCGAAAAGGCTGCATGGCAGGAGAAGTTCGACGCGTGGGCCGCAGCTAACCCCGAGCGCAAGGCGCTGTGGGACCGGCTTCACGCTCGCGAACTTCCCGCGGACATCGCTGACGCACTCCCCCAGTTCGAGGCAGGCAAGGATGTCTCGACCCGCGCCGCATCGGGTCAGGTCATCAACGCGCTGGCCGCTGAGCTGCCGGAGCTCTGGGGCGGCTCAGCCGACCTCGCGGAGTCGAACCTGACGACCATCAAGAATGCGGCGTCGTTCATCCCCGAGGAGTGGTCCACGCACGAGTGGTCGGGCAACCCGTACGGCCGCGTGCTGCACTTCGGCATCCGCGAGCACGCGATGGGGTCGATCCTCAACGGCATCGTGCTGCACGGTCCGACCCGTCCGTTCGGTGGCACGTTCCTGATCTTCAGCGACTACATGCGCCCGCCGGTGCGCCTTGCTGCGCTGATGAACATCCCGACGCTGTTCGTGTGGACGCACGACTCCGTTGCCCTGGGTGAAGATGGGCCGACGCACCAGCCGATCGAGCAGCTCGCCGCTCTCCGCGCGATCCCGAACTTTGCTGTTGTGCGCCCGGCCGACGCGAACGAGACAGCAGCCGTCTGGCTCGAGCTCGTGCGCCGCCACGGGGGCCCCGCGGGAATCGCTTTGACCCGCCAGAACGTTCCGACGTTCCCCCGTGGCGAGGGTGAGGCATCCGGCGACGAGTTCGCTTCGGCCGACCTCGCCGCCAAGGGCGCGTACGTGCTCGCCGACTCGCCGACCGGCGCCGTCGATGTGATCCTGATCGGGACAGGCTCCGAGGTTCAACTCGCCGTGGCTGCTCGCGAGCAGCTTGCCGAACAGGGCATCGGCGCACGGGTTGTGTCAGCCCCGTCGCTCGAGTGGTTCGCCGAGCAAGACGACGCATACCGCGAGAGCGTGCTGCCGGCATCCGTCAAGGCGCGGGTCTCGGTCGAGGCAGGCCTGGCGATGCCGTGGCGCGGGATCGTCGGCGACGCCGGCCGGTCCGTGTCGATCGAGCACTTCGGTGCATCGGCTGACTACAAGACGCTCTTCCAGAAGTTCGGCATCACGACCGAAGCCGTCGTGACCGCCGCCCACGAGACCATCGCTGCCGCCGGCGCCTGAGCCGCGGCTGCACACGAAGGAGAACCCATGACCACCCCCACCGAGAAGCTCGTCGCCGAGGGCGTCAGCATCTGGCTTGATGACCTGTCGCGCGAGCGGATCAGCTCCGGCAACCTCGCCGCGCTGATCGTCGACCGCAACGTCACCGGCGTCACGACCAACCCGACGATCTTCGCCGGCGCCCTGGCGAAGGGTAACGCCTACGACCAGACCATCCGCGACCTGAAGTCTCAGGGGGCTGACACCGAGACGTCGATCTTCACGATCACGACGACCGACGTGCGCGACGCCGCCGACATCTTCCGCCCGGTCTACGACGCGACCGGCGGCGTGGACGGCCGCGTATCCATCGAGGTCTCGCCCGAGCTCGCACACGACACCGAGGCGACGATCGCTCAGGCCAAGGAGCTGTGGAAGGTCGTCGACCGACCGAACGCGCTCATCAAGATCCCCGCGACCAAGGCCGGACTCCCCGCGATCACCGAGGCGATCGCGTCGGGCATCTCGGTGAACGTCACGCTCATCTTCAGCCTCGAGCGCTACGCGGCTGTCATCGACGCCTACCTCACCGGTATCGAGCGGGCCAAGGCTGCTGGCCACGACATCAGCACGATCCACTCGGTCGCCTCGTTCTTCGTGTCGCGCGTGGACACCGAGGTCGATAAGCGCCTCACCGCTATCGGGTCGGATGCCGCGACGGCACTGAAGTCCCGCGCCGGCATCGCCAACGCGCGCCTCGCGTTCGAGCTCTTCGAGAAGGAGTTCGCTACCGAGCGCGCAACGGCACTGGTCGCCGCAGGTGCCACCGTGCAGCGTCCGCTATGGGCGTCGACCGGCGTCAAGGACCCCGCTCTTCCCGACACGCTGTACGTCACCGAGCTCGTCGCGCGGGGCACCGTGAACACGATGCCTGAGAAGACGCTCGAGGCGACCTTCGATCACGCCGACGTCGTCGGCGACACGATCACCGGCAACTATGGCGATGCTCACGCCGTGTTCGACGGCCTCGCATCGGTGGGGATCGACTTGGCCGATGTCACGCAGGTTCTCGAAGACGAGGGCGTCGACAAGTTCATCGCCTCGTGGCACGAGTTACAGGCGACGGTGACGACAGCCCTCGAGAACGCGGACGTCTGAGCCGGCGATGGCATTCGACATCCACCTGACCGGGCACGTCAAGTCGGTCGTCGAGGCGACGCTGCCCGGTCTCGTCGGCGATCTCGTCGCGTCGGGCCTCACCGCGGGCGACAGCTCGCTGTGGGGTCCGGATGCCGAGGCCGAGGCATCACGCCGGCTCGGGTGGCTCGAGGCTGTCACGGTCTCCCTGCCGCTGGTGCCGCAGATCGTTGCGCTGCGTGAGGAGCTCGTCGCGAAGGGGCTCACGCGGATCGTCCTAGCCGGCATGGGCGGGTCCTCGCTCGCTCCCGAGGTGATCGCGCAAACCGCCGGAGTTCCGCTGGTCATCCTGGACTCGACGTCGCCCGGTCAGGTGCTCGCAGCCCTCGACGGCGACCCCGAAGCTGGCGGTCTTGAGCGCACGGTTCTCGTGGTGGCATCCAAGTCCGGATCGACGGTCGAGACGGATTCCGCGAAGCGTGCCTTCGAGGCGGCATTCCGGGACTTGGGTATCGACCCCACCGAGCGGATCATCGTGGTCACCGACCCCGGTTCGCCCCTGGACGAGTCGGCACGTGCCGACGGGTACCGAGTGTTCAACGCCGATCCGAGCGTGGGTGGCCGATACTCAGCGCTGACGGCTTTCGGGCTGGTCCCCGCGGGCCTTGCCGGCGCCGACATCCAGGAGCTGCTCGCCGAAGCCGATGCGACCCTCCTTGAGGTCGCCATCGACAGCCCCGAGAACCCAGCACTGGTGCTTGCTGCCGCAATCGCCGGCGGCGAGCCGCGCCGCGACAAGCTCGCTCTCATCAGCGATGGCACGCACATCGTGGGGCTCCCCGACTGGATCGAGCAGCTGATCGCGGAGTCGACGGGAAAGAACGGCACCGGCATCCTGCCCGTTGTCATGCTGCCCGTCTCACCCGAGCTCGAATCCACACCCGCAGACCTGCAGGTGCTGCGCCTGGTCGACGAGGCAAACGAATTCCACCTGTTCGAACATCACCAGGGCGAGATCCTGGTCAGTGGTTCCCTCGGGGCCCAGTTCGTCGTGTGGGAGTACGCGACCGCGATCGCGGGACGGATGCTCGGTATCAACCCGTTCGACCAGCCCGATGTCGAGTCAGCCAAGGAAGCCACGCGGGGACTCCTCGAGCGCACGCCGGAGCCGACCGCGCCGGCGTTCGTCGTCGATGGCGTCCAGGTGCGGGTCACGGATGCCGCGCTTGCGGCATCCGGCACGATCGCCGGCGTCCTCGACGCACTGTGGGCGCAGCTGCCTGCCGACGGATACGTCTCGGTGCAGGCCTACGTCAACCGCCTCGCGATCCCCCAGCTCCAGGGCCTGCGCGAACTCGTCGCTGCCGATTCGGGCAGGCCCGCCACGTTCGGCTGGGGTCCCCGGTTCCTGCACTCGACGGGGCAGTACCACAAGGGCGGACCCGCGAACGGGGTGTTCTTGCAGATCGTGGAGCGCACCGATACGGATGTCGAGATCCCCGGCCGGCCGTTCACCTTCGGTCAGTTGATCGCCGCGCAGGCCGCGGGAGATGCCGAAGTCTTGGCCGCGCACGGGCGTCCCGTCGTCACGCTGACCCTCACCGACCCCCAGGTCGAGGTTCTTTCCCTGTTCGAAGCTGCTCAGTAAGGCATCCCATCCGATGACAGTCGAGATCTCTCGCGGGCACAATCCGCTGCGCGACCCCGAAGACGCACGCCTGAATCGGATCGCGGGCCCCAGTGCCCTCGTGATCTTCGGCGTGACCGGCGACCTCTCTCGCAAGAAGCTCATGCCGGCCGTGTATGACCTCGCCAATCGCGGGTTGCTCCCGCCGGGGTTCGGACTGGTCGGGTTCGCCCGCCGCGACTGGGAGGATCAGGACTTCGCGCAGGTTGTGCACGACGCGGTCCGCCAGCATGCGCGAACCGCGTTTCGCGAGGAGACCTGGCAGCAGCTGCTGCAGGGCATCCGCTTCGTTCCCGGCGAGTTCGGCGACGACGACGCCTTTGCGCGGCTGCGCGAGACCGTGCAGAGCCTTGACGAAGAGCGTGGCACCATGGGCAACCACGCGTTCTACCTGTCCATCCCTCCGAAGGACTTCCCGGTTGTCGCACGGCAGCTGCGAACGTCAGGTCTCGTGGATGACACCGCCGACCAGCCCGAGCGGTGGCGACGCGTCGTCATCGAGAAGCCGTTCGGTCACGATCTCGCGTCGGCCCGCGAGCTCAACGACGCGCTGCGCTCGACCTTCCCGGCCGACTCGATCTTCCGGATCGATCACTACCTCGGCAAAGAGACGGTCCAGAACATCCTCGCGCTGCGGTTCGCGAACGAGCTCTTCGAGCCGATCTGGAACCGCAACTACGTCGACCACGTCCAGATCACGATGGCCGAGGACATCGGCGTGGGCGGCCGCGCCGGCTACTACGACGGCATCGGGGCGGCGCGCGACGTCATTCAGAACCACCTGCTGCAGCTTCTGGCACTGACGGCCATGGAGGAGCCCATCAGCTTCGACGCGAGCCACCTGCGTGCCGAGAAAGAGAAGGTGCTCGCTGCCGTCACGCTGCCCGCAGACCTGTCGCTCGCGACAGCGCGCGGCCAGTACGCCGGAGGGTGGCAGGGTGGCGAACACGTCACCGGATTCCTCGACGAAGACGGGATGAAGCCGGACTCGACGACCGAGACCTACGCGGCCCTCAAGCTCGAGATCAACACGCGCCGCTGGGCGGATGTCCCCTTCTACCTCCGCACCGGAAAGCGACTCGGACGCCGCGTGACCGAGATCGCCGTGGTGTTCAAGCGCGCACCCGAGCACCTGTTCACGCGTTCCCAGACATCCGGACTCGGTGAGAACGCGCTCGTCATCCGCGTGCAACCGGATGAGGGTGTCACGATCCGCTTCGGCTCCAAGGTCCCCGGTGCAAGCACGCACGTGCGAGACGTCACGATGGACTTCGGCTACGGACACGCGTTCACCGAGGCCAGTCCCGAAGCCTACGAGCGGCTCATTCTCGACGTCCTGCTCGGGGATCCCCCGCTGTTCCCCCGCCACGAAGAGGTCGAGCTCTCGTGGAAGATCCTCGACCCCGTCGAAGAGTTCTGGGCGCAGCAGGGCGGGCCGCTCGACCAATACGAACCGGGGTCGTGGGGGCCGAAGTCAGCCGACCAGCTCCTCGCCCGCGACGGACGCACCTGGAGGCGGCCATGATCGTCGATCTTCCCGACACGACAGTCAGCAAGATCTCGCGCGCGCTCATCGATGTGCGTGAGGAGGGCGGCGCCGTTGCGCTCGGACGTGTGCTCACGCTCATCATCGTGACCACCAACGGCGGCACCGAAGACGGTATCGAGGCTGCCAACGACGCGTCTCGCGAGCATCCGATGCGAGTCATCAGCCTCCGACTCGACCCTGAGGGCGAGCCGAAGCTGGATGCCGAGATCCGCGTGGGCGGCGACGCGGGCGCGAGCGAGGTCGTCGTGCTCAGGGCTTCCGGCGACGCGGCATCCAACGTCGAGAGCCTTGTCACGGGCCTGCTGCTGCCCGACGCACCGGTCGTGGTGTGGTGGCCCGACAATCCGCCGGCCACTCCCTCGCAGTCCCCCCTCGGTCGGATCGCTCAGCGCCGCATCACCGATGCCTCGACCGTGCCGTTCGAGGCCACGCGTGTTGCTCACCTGGGTGACTGCTACTCGCCGGGTGACACCGACCTCGCCTGGACGCGCCTCACGCATTGGCGCGAACAGCTCGCCGCTGTGCTCGACCAGCCGCCGTACGAGCCGATCACCGCGGTGGAGGTTCGCGGCGCTGAAACGTCGCCGTCGACAGCACTGTTGGCTGCGTGGCTGCGCCTGACTCTCGGTGTGCCGGTGGACTGGCACTACCTCTCCCCCGATGAATGGAGCGACGGCATCAAGTCGGTCCGCCTCACGCGTGCCAGCGGCGACATCGTTCTGGAACGTTCGAGCACCGCGATCGCCTGCCTGACGCAGCCCGGACAGCCGCAGCATGATCTCGTGCTCCCCCGCCGGACGCTGCGCGAGTGCCTCGCCGAGGAGCTCCGCCGGCTCGACGCCGACCTCTTGTATGGTCGAGTGATCACCGAGGGCTGGGCACTGCTCGACCCGCCACAGTCGCAGGAGACCCATGGCTGAGATCACGAACGAGAAGCGGGTGCTCATCAGCCCCGACCGGGCCACGCTCGCCGACTACGTGGCGAACCGGTTCCTGCGCCGCATCGAGAAGCAGGCTGATGAACCCGCCGTTCATGTCTCGCTCACTGGCGGAACCATGGGCATCGCGGTGCTCGAGGCTGCTGCAGCAAGCCCGCGGCTGGCGGGCCTTCGCTTCGACAATGTTCACTTCTGGTGGAGCGACGAACGATTCGTTCCGCGTCAGGATGCCGAGCGCAACGACAAGCAGGCGCGCGAGGCGCTGCTCGATCGGCTGGACATCCCCGCTGGCAACATCCACAGCGTCGCCGCCAGCGACGAGGGTGTCGACCTGGATGAGGCGGCTCGCGCCTATGCTGCCGAGCTCGCTCGCTTCGCCCAGCCCGGCGGGCCCGCCTGGCCGTCCTTCGACATGTGCTTTCTGGGGGTGGGGCCCGACGCACACATCGCCTCGCTCTTTCCCGACCACCCCGAGATCCGCGACACCGAGAACGCCGTGCTTCCGGTCCGGAACTCGCCTAAGCCGCCGCCGGAGCGCGTGACCTTCACGCGGCCGGTGATCAACGGGTCGCAGCGCGTATGGCTGGTCATGTCCGGCCCCGACAAGGCCGCAGCCCTCGGGCTCGCGCTTGCCGGCGCCAACTACACGAGCGTCCCTGCCGGCGGGGCGAAGGGACGGCGACGCACCGTCTTCTTCGTCGACCGGGAGGCTGCCGAACAGGTCCCGCCCGACCTGATCGACCAGGAGTACTGAGCCGAGTCGATTGACGAGAAACGCCCGGCCCCTCAGGGAGACCGGGCGTTTCTCGTGCAGGGAGCCCCTGCGGAAAGTCTCAGAGACCGCGGCGCTCGCGCAGCGACTTCAGCGCGTCATCCAGGAGCGCGTCGGCTTCCTCTTCGGTGCGACGCTCCTTCACGTACGCGAGGTGCGTCTTATAGGGCTCGGCCTTCGCCATCTGCGGCGGGTTGTCCTTGTCACGCCCGGCCGGGAGACCGGAGTGCGGCGAGTCGATAGTCTCGGGGATCTCCTCATCGGGAATACCCGCCGCGAAGTAGCGGACGGTTTCGTTGCCGAGAGCATCCCAGTACGAGACGGCGACGCGGTCGGCGTGATAGCCGTGGTCCTGTTCGCCCATGGGACCGGCACCCACCCGGGTGCCGCGGATTGCGTTGCCGCCGGTTGCCATCAGATCACCTGGAACTTCGTAACGAGGCCGAGTCCGACGATGGTGATGAACCATACGAGAGCCAGCACGATGGTGAATCGGTTCAGGTTTCGCTCAGCAAGACCCGACGATCCCAGAGCTGAGGTCATTCCGCCGCCGAACATGTCGGAGAGGCCACCACCTCGGCCCTTGTGCAGCAGGATCAGCAGCGTGAGCAGCAGGCTCGTGATGCCCAGAATCACCTGCAGGATCAGTTCGAGAATCGCCAAGACGTGAAACCTTTCGTCGCGACGGTGTCTCGTCGCACAAGCGTCCAGTATACGGAAAGAGGGTTTGATGCACGGTTAGGTGACAGCAAGTAGTCACGCCGCGGACGCGGTCGTGACGCTCATCATCGTCTCGTACTCCACCGGCGTCAACCGTCGCAGGCGCACCTGCCGCCGCCGTCGGTGATACGTGCGCTCAATCCAGGTCACGATCGCCACCCGCAACGACTCCCGGGTATCCCAGACCCGCCGATCCAACACGTTTTTCTGCATCAAACCCCTTCCCTCAAGACGTGATCCTGTGGGCAGTGCGCTGGTACTGCCGCTACGGAGTGTCCTACAGGGATCTCGAGGAGATGCTGACAGAGCGCGGTGTGCCGGTGGATCACACCACGATTTACCGGTGGGTACAGAAGTACGGACCCGAACTGGATAAACGTACCCGCCGGTACCGTCAAACCTCGCCGTTGGTCTCCGACTCCTGGCGAGTGGATGAGACCTGCATCCGGGTCGGCGGGAAATGGTGCTACCTCTACCGGGCGGTGACCAAGGATGACCGGACCTTGGACTTCTACATGTCCACCCGACGCAACACGCAAGCGGCAAAAAGGTTCCTGGGAAAAGCGCTGCGAGGTGCTGGCCACCGCGGTCCTGATAGCAGTCCCCGAGTGATCTGCACCGACAAAGCACCGGCCTACGCCGCGGCGATCACGGAGTTGATCAGGAAGCAGAAGCTGTCGAAAACAGTCCAACACCGGCAGGTGAAGTACCTCAACAACGTGATCGAGGGTGATCACGGCAGGTTGAAGCGGATCCTGGGTCCTAAAGGCGGTGGCTTCAAGAAACCGGTGTCGGCCTACCGGACACTGCAGGGCATGGAGGCGATGCACGCGCTACGCAAAGGCCAAGGCCGGGTGTTCGCCTTCGGGTGTCCGAACCCGGATGCGGTGATCGTCGCCTTAGGCCTTCACAGGCGCCTGAGATACCAGCACGCGGGGTCGGGAACTCCTGGCGTGATCAGCTTTCCGACACCATCACCCCAGATTGCAACAGCACCAGTTATCCGTACCTTCCGGCCGACTACTGCCTACGGATCGTGAGGCTCTGCTCCGCCCGCCCTACAGGGCCGTGAATGTCGTGGAGCACCGTGGAGGTGAGGCCAATCCCAGTCGGGCCCCAGGTCACGGTCGTGTCGAGACCGGTCCAAGAACTCTCGGGCTCCCGGAAGAAGTGGACAGAGAGATCGATGTTAGGGAACATCCACTCGGTCGGGTCCTCACGCACCGCGATGCCATTGGCCGTATCGATCCGGGCAACATACTCGGCAATCCCGATCGGCTTCTCACCCTCGATGAGATGGGTGGGCGAGGTGATCCATGTGGCACTCGAACCGGGACGCGGCTCCGAGACCTGCTTCGCCTCGACCTGATGGATATACCCACCCGTCCACACCCGGGTGAGGTCGCGCTCCCACCCGGACTCGGGCCCAGGGAGCGGCGCCTCCTCGATCACGGAGACCGGCGACGAGTCCGCTTCGGTGAGATACCAGGCCCGCGTGGTGAGTACGCTGCGGCCCCCGCTGGACATCGTTGCTTCTACGAGCTCGATCGTTCGGCCCGGCCGGATCACACGGACATCCACCTCGAACTCTTGAAACGGGAGCCTTCCGAGGATGTCGAAGGTCAGGCGCGCGAGCTGGCTAGGGCCGTTGCCCCGCTCGTGCCGGTCTCGTTCGATCTCATGGACGAGTAGTCCGGCGAGCGGGCTGAAATGCTGGTCGCTATCCGACCACGCCCCGCCCGCATGGACGGAAGGAGTAAAGGTCGAAGCGCCGGTGCGTTGGAAGAAATGGCCGGGGTTCACACCGGAAACCCTAGATACAGCCACCACCACCGTCAACACGTCGGTGCAAGGGTGGCACCGGGTCGCGCAGAATCGGACACGACCACAAGCCACCTGCGGGACAGTCGCACGTAACGACTACACCAACCCCCGCCGGTAATCGGGTCTTACGTCAAGCACGTCACCGCGGGTGCGCCTGGCTCGGTACGAGCCCGATCGAATACGCCACGAGAACGAGCGCCAGGGGTTTGATGCCGGAACGGGTGACAGTTGTTGTTTAGGCCGCGAGGGCCAGGGGTGGGTTCATGATCGTCTCGAACTCGACGGGCGTCAAACGCCCGAGCGCGGCCTGGCGGCGGCGCCGGTGGTAGGTGCGCTCGATCCAGGTCACGATCGCGATCCGGAGCTCGTCGCGGGTCGCCCAGGCGCGGCGATTGAGGACGTTCTTCTGCAGCAGGCTGAAGAACGATTGTGACACTCGGATCATGCTGCGCGGCAAGGTGGTGTCGGCTGACGTGACCCGCAGAATGACCGACCCTCCGGTGTCCTCATTTGGAGATATGTCCGCCAGCCGCACCGCCGACTTCAGATGGCTTGATTAGGAGCATGTCCCTTCGGGTGACTCATCACAGTCCTGCCTCGATCCCTTCCGTCGGTGGTTTCCATCGAAGAAGAAGGAGGAAACGGGCATGACTGATCTCGCAGAACTGGTAGACCACGTGATCGGCGTCGACCCTGACCGTGATCGCGTCACCGCCGCCGTCGTGAGCGTCACCACGCAAGGAGAACTGGCAGCAGCGACATTCCCTGCGACGCGACGAGGGTACGGCCAGGCGCTCCGATGGGCGAAGACCCTTACCGTCGACGAGCGCCGCGCCTGGGCGATCGAGTCGACCGGCAGCTACGGCGCCGGCCTCGCCGCGACCTTGGCAGAGAAGGGCGAGTTCGTGATCGAGTTCGACCACCCGAGCACCCGCGCATCGAAGGACGGAGCGAAGTCTGACTCGCTCGACGCGGTGCGCGCGGCACGCGAGACACTCGGCCGCAAAACCTGGGCAACGCCACGATCTCGAGGACTTCGCGAGGGTTTGCGAACGCTCATCGTGGCCCGGGATTCCGCGAAGCTCGCCCGGGTCGCCGCGATCAACGTGCTCAAGGCGCTCATCGTCACCGCACCCGTCGATCTCCGGGAGGACCTCCGCGGGCTCACGTTCGGACAACTCGTCGACCGGTGCATCCGGCTCCGTCCAGACACGGCGACCGAGCCCGAGCACGCCGCCACCAAACTGTCCCTGCGCAGCACGGCGACCCGGATCAAGCAGCTGACGACCGAATGCCGCGAACTCGAGCTCGCGATGCTTCCGATCGTCCGCGAGATCTGCCCCGCTTTGCTCAACGAACCGGGCATCGGCACGCTCGTCGCCGCGCAAATCCTCATCTCCTGGTCTCACGCCGGGCGATGCCGTAACGAAGCCGCTTTCGCCGGCTCGGCGGCGTCGCACCGCTGGAAGCCACCTCAGGTCAGAACCAGACGCGGCATCGTCCTCTCACGCGGCGGTGACCGTCAGCTCAACCGAGCGCTTCACACCGCGATCCTCGCGCGCGTGAAGGTGCACCCTGAGACGCGCGACTATCTCGCGCGACGGATCGCTCAGGGTAAGACGAAGAGAGAAGCGATGCGGTGCCTCAAGAGGTACTACGCCCGTCACATCTTCCGACTCCTGGAAAGCACGCCCACGCCCACTTGACAGCGATAGGAGCATCTCCATCGCGGCGTTGTCGCCGGCCGCGCCGACGCGGCCCATCGATCCGACCAGCCCGTGACGGGGGAGGGTGCGGATCGTCTTCCGAGCGCGAAATTGGCTGCCCCTGTCGCTGTGAACAACACATCCGGCGACGTCGCCGCGGAGCGCGACGGCGTTGTCGATGGCGTTCACGACGAGGCGTGACTTCATGCGCGAGTCGATCGAGTAGCCGACGATCTTGCCGCTGAAGACGTCCTTGACCGCGCAGAGCTAGAGCTTGCCCTCGCCCGTCCGATGCTCGGTGTAGGGTCGGCCAGCAGCGCCCTGTCTGGCTTGCGCCGGGTGGGTTTCTGCTGGCCGCCCTCCGAACCGGACGTGCCCATTCCTGAGCATCCGGCTCTCCATGCGATCACGCCGTGACGCTCGCCCAGGGGTTCGGGATGCGGGTTCCTCGGTAGCGGTAGCGGGTCACGGGGACCTGCCAGGCACGGAAGAACTCGATCCCCTCGGCGCGGATCTGCCACCGGGGCAGGTGCCGTCTGACGAGGGTGCGCATATTCAGCTTCGGGTGCCGCTTCTTCAGCCAGCCCACGATCCGCCAGAAGGCGAAGTGATCGATGACGGTGAAGACGCGTTTGACCACGCCGTGCTGGAAGTAGGCGCACCAGCCCCGCAGCGCCGGGTTGAGGCGGCGCAGCAGGTCGGCGAGCGTTCGATGGGATGCCCGGCGGGTCAGCGTCCGCACCTTGTCCCGGATGGAAGCCAGCGACTTCCGTGACGGGTAGGTGTAGATCGCGGTCTTCCCGCCATGACCTCTGATCCGGCGGCGCTGGATGCGCCACCCGAGGAAGTCGAACCCGGTGTCTATGTGCGTGACCGTCGTCTTCTCGACCGACAGGCGCAAACCCATCGGCGCGAGCACGGTGGCTGTTTCGTCCCAGAGCGCTTCGGCATCCTCGCGGGTGCCGCGGACGAGGACGACGAAGTCGTCCGCGTAGCGGACCAGCTTCATCGTCGCGCCCCCGGCGCGTTGATGCTTCGTGCGCGACCATTGCGGGCCGAGCATGTCCCACTTGCGTTGGAAGTGCTCGTCCACCACGGACAGGGCGATGTTCGCCAGCAGTGGCGACAAGATCCCGCCTTGCGGGGTGCCGGTGAACGTGTCCCTGTTCACGCCGTCCTCACTGAGGACGCCCGCTCTCAGGAACCCGCGGACCAGACGCAACACACGCTTGTCGACGACCCGCGCCCTGACGCGCTGCATGAGCGCGTCGTGGTCGATCTCGTCGAAACACGCGGTGATATCCGCTTCGAACACCTGCACGTAGCCACGTGAGGCGTAGTAGTGGATCTCCGCGATCGCGTCCTGCGCCCGCCTGCGCGGCCGGAACCCGTACGAGGACGGCTGGAAGTCGGCCTCGAAGATCGGTTCCAGCACCAGCTTCAAAGAGGCCTGAACGATCCGGTCCGTCATCGTCGGAATCCCGAGCTTGCGGACCTTGCCGTTCGCTTTCGGGATCGACTTCTGACGCACCCGCTCTGGGACGAACTCGCCGTGCTTCACGCTCTCGCGCAGCTCGGCGAGCATCCCGTGCACCTTCTCCGGCGGGACGGATCGCGGGGCGATTCCGTCGACTCCGGCGGTGCGGCCTCCCTTGTTGCCCGCCACCCGGCTCCACGCCGCAACGAGGAACCCGGGGTCATAGACCAGGTTGAACACATCATCGAAGCGACGACCGGGGTCGGTCGTCGCCCATTGGTGCAGTTTCGTCTGCATTCTCAGTACCCGCGCCCACGCCTCCTGAGTATCGGCTGGCCACGGAACATCCGCATTCACGGTTGTGTCTCCCTTACTGCTTGTCGATCCTGCGATCACACTGGACCCCTTCGCCATGCGGCCGGCTTTCCCGGCCTCGGACTACTACGGGCCCTCCGTCCCATCCCGGCCCGATCAGCAGGCCGTGCGCTCAGCCCTCGGTGTCGTCGCTGGCGGCGACGCACCTCCGGCGAGGCCGGGATAGTTCCCACGTTCACTCTCGAACCCTTCGACGGGATCGGCACCCAGTTATGCCCCAGCATCCTCGCCACGGCTACGCCGCAGGCTTTCACCGTGGCCTCCCGACCGGCGACATCACCCAGCCCAGGAGTTCCCCTCACCGCCGAAGCCGTGAAGGTGCGCGATGCAACCCGACCCGCATCCGCCAGGTTGGAGTCGGTGGTCTCGTATTGAGAGGCTTTCAGCCACTGGTTCCTATCCGTATGCCTCTCCGTCTCGCTAGCCGAGCCCGCACCATCTGGCAGTTCTGGCACGACTCGTCGTTGTCGAGGACTGCTCCACCCAACCCGCTCACGCCAACGGGCCAGATCGTCCTCCAGCTATCACACGCCTGCTGCGACAGGCGCCGAGCGGTGTCCTTTCACCACCGCAAGGTTCAAGAGCGCCTCGTGGCGCTCGATGTCGGTGAGCCAGAGCTGATTGGGCCCGTCGGCAGTGAACTCGTGCCGGATCCGCCCGTCCTCGTCGGTCACCGCGCACAGATCGTCGTGGACCGGCGGGCCGGGCTTCTTCCCGTTCTTGCCGCGCTTCTTCCCGAACGCGGACCACCAACCGTTGCTCGACGCGATCTTCCATGCGGTGCGATCCGACATCGCCTCGCCCGCCTCTGCGGCCTCGTCGGCGAGAAGCCGGTGCCCGAACTCGGGGTCGTCGCGGTGCGCGTCGAACAGCGCGTTCGCGCGATACGCCTCCACCACCTCGCTATCGGTGATGGGGTTCGCGAGCCACCGGTAGTAGGGCTGGCGTGAGAGCTTGAGAACCCGACACGTCACCGTCACAGGGATCCCTGCGGCGGCGAGCTCCGTCACGAGCGGGTAGAACCTTTTCCCGGCAGGTTCGCCTGCGACAGATACGCCGCCGCCCGCCGAAGGACCTCGTTCTCCTGCTCCAGCAGCCGATTCCGCTTGCGCAGTTCACGGATCTCGGCCGCCTCGGTCCGGGACTGACCAGGCTTCGCGCCCTCGTCGATATCGGCACGACGCAACCGCTTCTGCAACGTCATCGGGTGAACACCGAAGTCCTTCGCGATCTGCTCGATCGTCACTCCGGGCTCGCGGCTGCGGGCGACGCGGACAACGTCGTCACGGAACTCGGACGGGTAGGGCTTGGGCACAGCAACATCCTTCCAGGCCCACCACTCAGGCAAGCCAGATCAGATGTCACCTACTCGTGCAGCAGTCCCCCATGTCAGCGTTACTCGAGTGGTTGTCGCGCGCTATGCGACCTCGACGGGGTCACCAATGCGGAGAACTCCGCCGCCGCTCTTGGGGAGCAGCAGAACACCCAGCGTCGGCGCGGACTGCCCGAGTTCCCGCGTGAGGGTTCGCAGCAGTGGCGCGTCCTGCAGACCGGTGTCGGGGTTTGCCATGATCGCAGCGCACCGCACGATAGGACGCTGCACCGCGAACACGACGTCGCCGATCCGCACCCTCCCCTGCCACTCGAGCTCGCTCCACGGCGCAATGCCCTCGACCACGATGTTGGAGCGGAATCGGCGGTCATCGACAACGCCATCGGTGGCCCGCCCAAGTTCCACGACGGATGCCGCCGCATGAACCGACACATACCCGCGGGGCCGGTCCTGAAACTGCGAGGTGACGCCGTCACCAATGAGCCGAAGCGGAAGCCGGCCGGGGCGCTCTAGATGCCGGGCATCGGAAGTCTCACGCAGCCATGCCGTGACGGAATCCTCGATCTCTCGGCGACCCGCGTCGTCGAGAGCGGCATCCACGAGCATGCGATCGCCGTCGCTGATCGTGAGCCAGCGCCGATGGCTGTCGTAACTCAGCTTCAGCCGCGCGAGCGAGGGCATGTCCATGAGCGCAAGGCCGCGCTTCTTCGGCCAGTACGGCAGCCCGTCCTCGACCTCGGGCTCGACGGCATCGGCGAACCGAAAGGCAAGCACCCGATCACCCTCGACGCGCCCGTCGTCCTGCACCACGATCTGCTCGCGCACTTCGGGCGTGAACCCCTTCACCGGGTAGCGATACAGCGCGGCGACAGATGCCATGCCGCCATCGTGCCACGCGCCGGGTACCGCTCACTTCGATAGACTGCGATCAATGGATGCCGGAACGGATGCCGCGCTCACATCACTGGGCGACCCGACCCGCGCCCGCATCCTGAGCCTCATGCGCGCCTCCCCCGACGGTCGTGTGCTCGTCGGGCGGCTCGCGACCGAACTCGGTCTGCGTCAACCGACCGTCAGCCACCACATGAAGACCCTGCTTGCCGACGGCATCGTGAGCCGCGAACCGGTAGGACGCCAGGTCTGGTATTCGGTGGCGCCGGATGCCGCAGACCGCGTCGACGCGCTCCTCGGCCGCCCCCGCGAGGCAGCATCCGTCGACCTCGATCGGATCGCGGCCGACCTCCAGGCGCGATTCGGCGAGCGCGTCGACGCCGACCAGATTCGTGAGGTCGTCGCCGACAGCCACGCACGCCTCTCGGCGACGGATGCCCCGCTCCTGGCATCCCGCACCTTCTCGTTCGCCGCGAGCAGGCTCGACGCGCTGACCGCGGCATCAGCAAGACCGTCGGATACCACCCCGAGCGTGCTGTTCGTGTGCGTGCAGAACGCCGGCAGATCCCAACTGGCGGCCGGCATCCTGCGCCACCTCGCCGGCGGCGCGGTCAGCGTGCGAACCGCTGGCTCTGCACCTACCACGGACGTTCGCTCGACGATCGTCACCGCGCTGGATGAGATCGGCGTCTCGATCGGCGACGAGTTCCCGAAGCCACTGACCGACGAAGCAGTTCGTGCCGCGGATGTCGTCATCACGATGGGATGCGGCGACGCCTGCCCCATCTATCCCGGAACGCGATACCTCGATTGGGAGCTCGAAGATCCCGTCGGCAAGCCGCTCGCAGCCGTGCGCGGCATCCGTGATGACATCGACAGGCGCGTGCGAGAACTCCTCACAGAACTTCGCTCCGCCGAGAAAGTGAACACGAGCTGAACTCCCCTGGGTTCGGCTTCCCCGATAGATAGATAACCATCTATGCTTTTCTCATCCCGAGAAAGGTGAAGCCCATGTCGACCACCCCTCCCGTCGTCCTGTTCGTCTGCGTTCATAACGCCGGCCGCTCACAGATCGCCGCTGGATACCTGCAGGCCCTCGCCGGCGACCGTGTCGAGGTCCGCTCGGCGGGATCTCAGCCGAAGGACCAGATCAACCCCGTCGCCGTGCAGGTCATGGCCGAAGAGGGCATCGACATCGCGAACAACGCGCCCAAGGTCCTTACTGTGCAGTCCGTGCAGGAGTCCGACGTCGTCATCACGATGGGATGCGGCGACGCCTGCCCGATCTACCCCGGCAAGCGCTACGAAGACTGGCAGCTTGACGACCCGGCCGGCCAGGATGTCGAGACCGTGCGCCGCATCCGTGACGAGATCCGGGGACGCGTCGAGACCCTGCTTTCCGAGATCGCCCCCGCCGCGTGACTCTCGCTCCCCTCGCCCGCCGAGCCGCCGCGGAGTTCCTCGGCACCGGACTGCTCGTCACGGTGGTGGTCGGCTCGGGCATCATGGCGACCAGGCTTACAACGGATGTCGGCATCCAAATGCTCGCCAACAGCATCGCGACGGCCCTCGGCCTATCGGTTCTGATCCTGATGTTCGGCACGATCTCAGGCGCACATTTCAATCCGGCGGTGTCGCTCGTGGACTGGTTCCTCGGGCGGCGCCGCCGAGTGGGGCTCACAGGGCCGATGCTCGGGATCTACACGCTCGCCCAGATCGCCGGCGCTATCGGCGGAGCCGTCCTCGCCAACGTCATGTTCGACGTGCCCACGAGCCTGTCGACCACTGCCCGAGCAACTCCGGCAACGCTGATCGCAGAGGTTGTCGCGACGTTCGGACTCGTGCTGCTGATCGTCGCGCTCGCCCGCACCGGGCGCGGCGCTGCAGCAGCACCGGCGGTAGGCGCATACATCGGTGCGGCGTACTGGTTCACCAGCTCGACGTCGTTTGCGAACCCCGCGGTCACGATCGGGCGCCTGTTCAGCGACACCTTCGCCGGCATCGGGGCTCCGTCGGTACTCCCGTTCATCGCCGCGCAGCTTGTCGGCGCTGCTATCGCGGTGGTCGCAGCGATCGCGCTCTTCCCCCACGTCGCTGATGCTGCCGAAGAGATCGTCATCCCGCATGCGGATGTCGATCCCGACGCCTCAGCTGTTCACCGCCGCGACCGAACCGCCCCGTAGAATCCGGCCGTGACCGCGAGCGCCCACGACACCGCCACCGCATCGCGCGGCTCGGCAGGCGAGGTGTTCTGGGCCTTCCTGCGCCTGGGCCTTACCTCCTTCGGCGGACCGATCGCGCACCTCGGCTACTTCCGCGACGACCTCGTCGCGCGACGCCGGTGGATGAGTGACAAGGCATATGCCGACCTGGTCGCCCTGTGCCAGTTCTTGCCCGGGCCGGCGTCCAGCCAGGTCGGCTTCGCGATGGGCCTGCACCGTGCCGGCCCGCTCGGCGCTCTCGCGGCCTTCCTCGCTTTCACGCTGCCCTCGGCGATCCTCATGGTCGCCTTCGCGTTCGGCGCGGCACTGTTTGAGGGTGTCATCGGTGCGGGTCTGCTGACGGGCCTGAAGATCGTGGCGGTGGCTATCGTCGCCCAGGCGGTCTGGGGCATGGCGAAGACGCTGACCCCCGATGCGCGGCGTGCCTCAATTGCCGTGGTTGCGGCAGTCGTCGCGCTCCTTCTCGCGGGATCGATCGGACAGGTCCTCGCGATCGTTCTCGGCGCGGTCGCCGGTCTCCTCCTTTGCCGGTCCGCGCCCGCCGGAATCGGCGACACCGGTCTCATGCGTTTCCCGGTATCACGCACAGCAGGAGTCGTCAGCCTGGTGGCGTTCGTCGTCATCCTGCTCGGGATGCCGATCCTCGCCGCCCTCAGCAGCAACGGGGCTGTGAGCTTGTTCGACACGTTCTACCGCGCCGGAGCCCTCGTCTTCGGCGGCGGACACGTCGTCCTCCCGCTGCTGCAGGCGGGGGTGGTCGAGACCGGATGGGTGAGTCCCGAGCAGTTCCTCGCCGGCTACGGCGCCGTGCAAGCGATGCCCGGGCCGCTGTTCACCTTCTCGGCCTACCTCGGGACCCTGTCATCGGTCGGCCCCGGCGGCGTTCTCGGCGCCGCCATCGCCCTGGTCGCGATCTTCCTTCCCGGGTTTCTGGTACTGGTCGGTGTGCTGCCGTTCTGGAACGCTCTTCGAGGGCGAACCTGGATGCAGTCGCTCATGCGCGGGGCGAACGCCGCCGTGGTCGGCATCCTCGGCGCGGCTCTCTATGACCCGCTCTTCACGACGGGGATCGTCGGCGTAGGGTCGTTCAGCCTCGCGCTCGTGTGCTTCGTGCTGCTCATTGCGTGGAAGTTGCCGCCCTGGGCAGTCGTCCTCATCGGGGGTGCGGGCGGCATCCTGCTGGCTGCGCTGGGAGTTTCCTGATCAGGTCGGAATCTCGACCAGTTCAGCGCCGGCGTGCGCGACCTCGGCGAGCGCAGCCTCACTGGATTCGGCGGCGACCCCCGCGATGAGGTTCGTGATCACCCGCACGTGTCTGCCGTGCGCGATCGCGTCCAGCGTCGAGGCGCGGACGCAGTAGTCGGTGGCGATGCCGGCGACATCCACCTCGAGGATCCCGTGCTCGGTCAGCAGATCCGACACCTTGGCGCCGTCATCCGTCGTACCTTCGAAGAGTGAGTACGCCGGTTCTCCTTGCCCCTTCTTGACGTGGTGGGTGACGGATGCCGTGTCGAAACCCGGGTCGTACTCCGCGCCCTCCGTCCCGCTCACGCAGTGGACCGGCCACGTGTCGACGAAGTCAGGTTCGGGATGGAAATGTCCGCCATTGTCGTGATCGGGATGGTGCCAGTCGCGCGAGGCGACGATGATGTCGTATTCCTCGGCGTGCGTCACGAGGTACTGCGAGATCCGTTCGGCTACGGCATCCCCGCCCTCGACACCGAGCGCGCCGCCTTCGGTGAAGTCGTTCTGGACATCGACGATGAACAGTGCCCTACCCATAACGTCGAGGCTACGCTCGTTCACCCGTCGTCGGAATCCCGCTTCTTCCGCAGCGCACGGCGGCTGAGCGGCTGCGACTCGCCCTCGGCGTGGGTGGCTCCGACAAGGTCAGCCGACCGCGGGTCGTGAACCGCTCCCACCACTTCGGGTCCGCGCCGCCAGAGCTTCGACGGCCACCAGATCGCCCGCCCGATGTCGTACGACAGGGCCGGGACGAGGAGCGAGCGCACGACGAAGGTGTCGAGCAGCACACCGAACGCGACGATGAACGCCAGCTGTGCGAGGAACAGGATCGGGATGACCCCGAGCGCAGCGAAGGTCGCTGCGAGCACGAGGCCCGCCGATGTGATCACCCCGCCGGTGGCGACGAGCCCGCGCAAGATGCCGCGACGCGTGCCGTGCACGAGCGACTCCTCCCGCACGCGCGACATCAAGAAGATGTTGTAGTCGACGCCGAGGGCAACGAGGAACACGAATCCATAAAGCGGTACTGCCGGGTCTGCGCCCGGGAACCCGAGGACGTAGTCGAAGACGAGCGCGCTGACACCGAGGGCCGAACCGAACGACACGACAACCGTGAGGATCAACAGGACCGGCGCGAGCACTGCCCGCAGCAGCAGCATCAGGATCAGCAGGATGACCACCAGCACGATCGGGATGATGACGGTGCGATCGCGGATCGAGGTGTCGTTCGAATCGACATCCGTCGCCGTCACTCCGCCGACCAGGGCGACACCGTCGCCGAGCTCGTCGGTGAACGCGACGCGCAGGTCGCGCACGGTTTGCTCGGCCTCGACCGAGTCCGCGGCATCCGTCAGCGTCGCGATCACGAGCACGTCGCCGTCCGAGACGGTGGGGCTCGGCGCCGGAGTACCCGGCGGCCCGAAGGCCGTGAAGACCGGCTCCCCGTTTTCGACCGAGACCGGGGCCTGTCCGCTCGGCGAGTCCTCGGATGCGACAGAGACCGAGTCGATGCCCGCACTGTCATCGAGGATCGTGACAGCGGCGGCAAGCTCGCTCTCGGGAACGATCACGTAGACGGGGCTACCGGAGCCTGCCGGGAAGTGCTCGGCGAGAACATTCTGCCCGTCTCGCGCTTCGGAATAGCCCAGCACGAGGTCGCTGGATGCCACACCATCCGCTTTGAACTGGGTGACACCGAGGGCTGCCACCAGCAGCGCGACCGTCGTGATGATCCAGACCGGGCGCGACCGTCGCGCGATCAGGCGCGCTTGGCGTGGCCAGAATCCCTTGACCGGCTTGGTGAAGTCGTCGGGAAGCTCTGCGAGCCCGTGCTTGGGGATGAACGGCCAGAACGCTACGCGGCCGAAGAGCGCGAGCAGCGCGGGCAGGAAGGTGAGGGCGGAGAGCATCGCGAACGCGATGCCGATCGAGGCGATGGGTCCTAGCGCCCGGTTGGTCGCAAGATCCGAGAGCAGCAGGATCAGAAGACCCGCGATGACTGTGCCGCCCGACGCGAGGATCGGCTCGAAGGATCCCTTCCAGGCACGCAGCGTCGCGTTCCATCGCTGCTCGCCCTCGCCGATGGCCTCCCGGAATCTCGCGACATACAGCAGGGCATAGTCTGTTGCCGCGCCGATCACGAGAATGAACAGGATGCCTTGGACCTGACCGTTGAGGACGAAGACGCCGGCGTAGGCGAGCCACCACACAACGAGCAGCGCCACGGTCAGCGCGAAGGTCGAGGTCATGAGCACGAGGATCGGCAGCAGCGGCGATCGGTAGACGATCACCAGGATGACGAACACCGCCACTAGGGCGACGATGAGCAGCAGTCCGTCGATGCCGAGGAATCCCTTGACGAGGTCAGACGTGAAGCCTGCCGGTCCCGTTACCCACCCCTCGAGCGGCGCCTGCAGATCGTCGGTGACGAGGGTACGGATCTCTTCGACGATCTCACGCACTTCACCCGACGAATCGATCGGGATGAAGACCTGCACCGCTTCGCCGTCATCCGAGACCACCGGTGGGGATACTCCATCGAGGACACCGTCGATGTTCGCGATCTCGTCGACGAGCGTCTGGACCTCGGCGAGCTGATCATCGGTGAGCTCTCCGTCGCCCGTCACGACAAGGACGGCGGGGATTGCTTCGTCACCCAAGAAGTCTGGGAGGCGCTCAGCGACGCGCGTGGCGTCCGCGCTCTCGGGGAGGAAGCTCGACTGGTCGTTGCTCGCGACCTCGTCGACCTTTCCGAAGTAGGGGCCCCCGACCGACCCCACCCCGACCCAGATCAGCACGAGCAACGCGGGGATGCCGATTCGCAACCACCGGGAGGGGCGGACGGAGTTCTTCTTCTGAGCCATCTTGCTAGCTTATCTAGCTAAACCGGCATCCGCGCAAGCCCTATCGTTGACGGATGGTTTCGGCAGCAATCGCTCTCCTGGGAGCGTTCATTTACGGCGCCGCCGACTTCTTCGGGGGCCTTGCAGCCAGACGCTTGCGCTCGATCGTCGTTACCGCGACGGCGGCTCTGAGCGGTCTGGTCGTTCTGTTCATACTGATCCCCCTGCTCGGAGCCCGGTGGAACATCGAAGACGTCGCCTGGGGCGCGCTCTCGGGAGTGTTCGGCGTGACAGCGATCGCGCTTCTATACGCCTGCCTCGCGATCGGCCCGATGAGCATCCTCTCCCCCGTCACCGCGGTCACGTCCGCGATTGCACCGATGATCTGGGGGCTCACAATCGGCGGTGAGAGCCTGACGGTCACCGGCTACCTCGGGCTCGGGGTGGCTCTGATCGCCGTCGTGCTCGTCGGATTCATCCCCGGACAAGGTGCGGTTCGTCCGTCAGCGCGCGGACTCGTGATGGCGATCGGCTCTGGATTGGCGATCGGCGCATTCCTTATCACCCTCGATCAGGCCAGCGATGACAGCGGGCTCGTGCCGATGATCGCCAACCGCGCCACGAACGCGACCATCACGATGGTCATCGTCGTTGCGATGATCATCGCCGCCACACGGCGGGGAGCCAGCGCGACATCCGCGCTCCGAGCCCGCGGTATCGAACTCGGCGCGACCCCCACCGGGCACGCCGACCTCGAGCATGCGCGCACCTCTCCGACAGGGACGGCACGATCCACGCCCGCAGGATGGGGCCTTGCCTTCGTGTGCGGTGTGCTTGATGTCACCGCCAACGTGCTGCTACTCGCTGCACTCCGTCTCGGAGACCTGTCGATCGTGGCAGCCCTTACCGCGTTGTACCCCGCCGGGACGATCCTGCTCGCCGCCGTCGTGCTTCGCGAGCGCGTCGCTGCCGTGCAGTGGCTGGGTCTTGCGCTGGCTCTGGGCGCCGGCGTGCTGCTGGCACTCGCTTGACGCGGCGTCAGACCTCAAGGAACAGCAGCACGACCGACACGACAAGGCCGATGAGGGCAAGCGCGGCGAAGCCTGCGGTGAGACGAGCGAGCGAGCGCACCAGCGGCGACGTCCGGGAGACCCGGACGGTATCGTGCCGACCGAGGCGCGCCCACAGGTCGACCTCTTCATCGTGCACGGTCGCGCCGTGCGGCAGCGGGGCTTCGCCGAGGATGCCGCTGTCATCGAACCATCGCACCACCTCGCCGGCGGGAGTTGGCGAGACGACGGCCCGTACGGGCACCCACGACCCGTCGGCGACCCACGCGATCAGGGCCGCGATGCCGAGGAGCACAGCCGCGCCAAGTCCGATCCAGGTGTAGATCTCCAGGGCAACGGCTAGCGCGGGTGGCACAGCCCCATTCTCTCAGGGAGCGGACCTGCCCACCCAAGGGTTCGCTCCCCCGGGCCATAAACGGAGCCACCTAAGGGAATCGTCCCCACCGCCACTCCAGCCGCCGCTTCGCGGCGCCCGGAGCCTCTGGCGGCGTGGGCCCACCCAAGGGTTCGCTCCCCGCCGGATGAACGAAAGAGACCGCCCTACGGACGGTCTCTTTCGTTCAGAGCCACCTAAGGGAATCGAACCCTTGACCTATTCATTACGAGTGAATCGCTCTGCCGTCTGAGCTAAGGTGGCGTGATCGCTCGCGCGATGCACGATCAACGATCTTACCGTGTCCCCACTCGGCTCGTGACCACCTGTCACTACTCGCAGACAAGGCCGTCGGCTGGCACGATGCCGTCGATGAAATAGGCCTCGACGGCATCATCCACGCATGTGTTGCCCTTGTTGTAGCCGGTGTGGCCCTCACCGACGCGCGTGATGAGCACGCCCGACTCGAGCTGCTCGGCCAGCGCGACCGACCAGTCATACGGTGTCGCCGGGTCACCCGTCGTCCCGATCACCACGATCGGCTCGGCACCTGCTGCGGCGATCGGCTCCCGAACGCCAGTAGGTGCGTATGGCCATACGTCGCACAAGTCCACGCCCTCCCAGTAGGGGGCGATGGTCGGGGCCTGCTGGGCGATAGCTGCCTGAGACGCAGCGCGCTCGGCATCCGTCTCGCCGTCCGGGTAATCCATGCAGTTGTAGGTCAGAAAAGCCTCGGTCGAATTGTCGAGATACTGGCCGCCCTGGCGGTTGTAGTAGAAATCGGCGAGAGTGAATGCGGTGCTGGGATTCCCCCGCAGCACGTCGGTGAGCGCCTGCGTGAGGTACGGCCAACTCTCTTCCGCGTACAGCGCGGTGACGATGGCGGTCACGAGCGAGTCAGCGCCCAGCATCCGGCCATCGCTGTTGCGGATGGGGTCGCGGTCGACGCTGGCCAGAAGGATCGCAAGATCTCCCATGGCCTCATCGACCGAACCGCTGAAGGGGCAATCGCTCTGACCCACGCACGACGCCATGTAGGCGCGCAGCGCGTTCTCGAAGCCGATGGCCTGCTGGGTCGAGACATCAAGCCCGCTCAAGGACGGATCGATCGCGCCATCGAGCACGAGACGCCCGACACGATCCGGGTAGTGCTTCGCGTACGTCGCCCCGAGGAAGGTGCCATACGAGTAGCCGAGGTAGTTGAGTTTCTCGTCGCCAAGAACCGCGCGCAACAGGTCCATGTCCTGCGCCGCGTTTCCGGTCGTGATGAACGGCAGGATGCCGTTGCTGTTCTGCTCGCACGCGGCCGCGAACTCCTGCTGTTGCTCGGTGACGAACGCGTCCCATTCGGCGGAACGGCGCTGCCCGGGCGGGATGTCAAAGACGAACGAATCCATGCCCGCAGCGTCCAGGCACGTGACCGCGGTGGACTTACCGACCCCGCGGGGATCGAAGCCAATGACGTCGTAGTTCTCCTCGAGCGCCTGACCGACCGCGAAACCCAGGGAATCGCGCACGAGATCCACGCCGCTCGCTCCCGGGCCGCCGGGATTGGTCAGCAGCGAACCGAGCGGCTCACCACCGGTCGCCGCGTGACGGATGACAGAGAGGTCGATCGTTCCCGCATCCGGGTCGCTCCAGTCCAGGGGCGCGGTGACGGTGGTGCAGTCAAAGCCTTCGCCGCAGGCGGCCCAGTCCAGTGTCTGCTGATAGAAGGAAAGAAGATCCTCCGCGACCCCGTCGGTGATCGGTGTCGGGGAACGGTGCGGGGCTGAGCTCTGATCCGGCATCGGGATGAGGTAGCAGCCGGCGAGCGCGACAGCCGCCGCCACCATCGTGGCGCTCGCTGTCAGGATGCGTCGAGCGAGGCGTGCGGTCATGGTGTCCTTCCCGACGAGACGGTGATGAGCAGGCTCTCGAGAGCAAGGGTGGGTGCGACGTTCTGTTCGAGGTTCCGGCGCGTGCGGGCGATCTCATCGAGCACGACCAGCGTGCGCTGCGGTGACCACGCCGCCGCGAGCGCGCGAAGGTCCTCGTCCAGCTCTCGGTTGATCAGGACACTCCCTCCTGTCGGGTCGGTCCTGCCGAACTGAATCATGAGTACGTCGCGGTACAGCGATTGCAGATCCGTGAGCACGCGGTCGATTCCGTCGCGCAGGCTCCGGGTCGCGCGGCGCTTCTGATCCTCTTCGAGCGCGGTGATCTGCGCTCGAACCGCCGGCGGCACGGCTGCGCCCTCGGCGATTCCGAGAGTGCGCTTGAGGCTCTCGCGCTCGGTCTCGTCTCGCTCCGTGGTGAGCGCCTTGGCGTCATCCGTAGCCGCCTGGACGATGCGACCTGCCACATCGACAGCATCGCCGACGCTGCGAACACCGAGCGCAGCTCGCAGCGTCACGTCTCGACGTGCACGAGCTTCGCCATCCGTGGCGAGCCGCTGTGCCATGCCGATGTGCCGTTGCGCGTGCCGCGCTGACTGCTCAGCAGTGACGGGATCGGCTCCGGTTCGCTGGGCGATGAGCGCAGCGACGTCGGCGACGTCGGGCTCGCGCAGGCGCACCACACGCACCCGAGAACGGATGGTCGGAAGAAGGTCTGCATCGCTCGGGGCGCACAGCACCCACACGGTGCGCTCGGGTGGCTCCTCGAGCGCTTTGAGCAGAACGTTGGAGGTGCGCTCGGCCATGCGGTCGGCATCCTCGACGATGATCACCCGATACCGGCCGAGCGAGGGGGCGAAGTAGGCGCGCTCGACCAGCTGCCGAGCCTCGTCGATGCGGATGATGACCTGCTCGGTTCGCAGCACTGTCACATCGGGGTGGGTCCGCGCGATCACCTGACGCATCGTGGCCTCGTCGCCGGGCTCGGCGATGAGCGCTGCCGCGAACGCCGCAGCGAGGGTCGAGCGGCCAGAGCCGGGTGGACCCGTGATCAGCCAGGCGTGCGCGAGTGAGTCGGGGTCGGATGCCGCGGCCTGGAATTGCGCGACGGCCTCCGGCTGCCCCCACACGGCGCCCCACGGAACTACCTGTTCGGGGGGCGCTTGCTGCATGCAGCCCAGCGTAGCTGCGGCATCCGACGATCTGCCGTGAGTCACCGGGGCGGCCTACGTCACCGAGCGAGCAGAGCCGTCACCCTCGCGCGGACCGCCTCGGCGATCTCGCCTGCCGGGAGCGAGGCATCCAGCACGAGGAAGCGCTCGGGTTCAGCGGCAGCCAGCGCAAGGTACTCGGCACGCACGCGGGCATGGAACTCGTCACGCTCTGCCTCAAGCCGGTCGAAGGGCTTGTCGGCGGCGTCGAGCCGCGCGCGAGCTGCCTCGGGGTCGAGATCCAGCAGCACGGTGAGGTCAGGAAGCAACCCTCCGGTAGCCCAGAGCGACAGGTCGCGGATCTCGTCGCGACCCAATACCCGACCCGCGCCCTGGTATGCGACGGACGAGTCGAGGTAGCGGTCCTGGATGACTACCTCGCCCCGCGCGAGAGCCGGGCGCACCACCGTGGCGATGTGATGAGCTCGGTCGGCTGCGTAGAGCAGCGCTTCGGCACGCGGCGACACCTCGCCTCGATGGTGCAGGACGATGTCACGGATGAGCACACCGACCTCGGTCCCGCCGGGTTCGCGCGTGCGCACCACGATGCGGCCCTCAGACTCGAGCCAGTCGCGAAGCAGGCTTGCCTGCGTGGTCTTGCCCGACCCGTCACCGCCCTCGAGGGTGATGAACAGTCCCGGTGAGGTCACTTCTTGGCCGTCGTCTTGCGCGTCGTCGTGGCGCGCTTGGTCGTGCGCTTGGGTGCTGGCCCCTTCGCGCGTTTGTCAGCGAGCAGCTGCACGGCACGCTCGAACGTCACATCATCGACCTGTTCACCGCGCGGAATCGTCGCGTTGGTCTCACCGTCGGTGACGTAGGGTCCGAACCGGCCGTCGCGCAAGCGGATCGGCTTGCCGCTGGTCGGGTCGGCCTCGAACTCCTTGAGCGCACTCGACGCGCGGCGGGCACCGTACTTCGGCTGGGCATAGAGTTCGAGCGCCTGCTCGAGCGTGATGTCGAAGATCTGCGCCTCACTCTCGAGCGAGCGCGAGTCGGTGCCCTTCTTCAGGTACGGACCGAATCGACCGTTCTGCGCCGTGATCTGCTCGCCCGAGGCGGGATCCTCACCCACGACACGCGGCAGATCGAGCAGGCGCAGCGCCGTCTCGAGGTCGATCGTGTCCACCGACATCGACCGGAACAGTGACGCCGTGCGGTTCTTCGGGGCAGCGCTCTTCGCGGTGGACTTCTTGCCCTTCGCCGCGGGCGCCGGCTCAGCCGGTGCTGTCTCGAGAACCTCACCGGTCTCCGGGTCAACGACCGCGGCGGCCTCGGGCTCGGTTTCTTCGATGTAGGGGCCGAATCGGCCATCCTTGACGACGACGAGCTTGCCGTTGGCGGGGTTCTCGCCGAGGACGCGGTTGCCGGCGACCGGGGCGTCGATCAGTTCCTGTGCCTTCTCGGGCGTGAGCTCGTCGGGCGCGAGGTCGTCGGGAACGTTGACGCGGCGCGGGTCGGCATCCGGGTTCGCAGGGTCGATGACCTCGAGGTAGGGCCCGTACTTGCCGACGCGGAGGGTCACGGTGTCGCTGATCGGACGCGCGTTGAGCTCACGCGCGTCGATGTCGCCGAGGTTGTCGACGATGTTGCGAAGGCCGACGTGGGCATCCGAACCGTAGTAGAACTCCTTGAGCCACTCGATGCGCTTCTGCTCACCCCGCGCAATGGCGTCAAGGTCGTCTTCGAGCGCGGCAGTGAAGTCGTAGTCGACAAGCTCCGAGAAGTGCTCTTCGAGCAGACGCACGACGCTGAACGCGACCCAGCTGGGCACAAGGGCCTGACCCCGCTTGGTGACGTACCCGCGGTCGAGGATGACGTCGATGATGCTCGCGAACGTCGACGGGCGTCCGATGCCCTTCTCTTCGAGCGCCTTCACGAGGCTCGCCTCGGTGTAGCGGGGCTTGGGGCTCGTGCTGTGGCCCTTGGGCTCGACATCCGTGAGACTCAGCACATCGCCGACCGCGAGCGCCGGCAGCGACTGGTCGTCGGAGCGGTCGGCATCGGCACGCTTTTCGTCGCGGCCCTCTTCGTAGGCTTCGAGGAAGCCCTTGAAGGTGTAGACGGTTCCGGATGCCGTGAACTCGGCCTTCTTGCCATCGGCATCGAGGGCCAGCGTGACGGTGGTGGTCTCGTACTTGGCATCCGACATCTGGCTGGCGATCGTGCGTTTCCAGATGAGGTCGTACATGCGCTCTTCGTCGCGGTCGAGCTGGCCGGTGACCTCGCTCGGGCGGCGGAAGAACTCACCCGACGGACGGATCGCCTCGTGCGCCTCCTGCGCGTTCTTGGAGTTGTTGCGGTACGTCCGCGGGTTCAGCGGCACGGCCTTGTCGCCGTAGAGCTCGACGGCCTGCGTGCGCGCGGCGGTGACCGCCTGCGCCGACAGGGCCGTCGAGTCGGTGCGCATATAGGTGATGTACCCCTTCTCGTAGAGGCGCTGAGCGACGCTCATGGCGTGTTTCGCGCTCATCGAGAGCTTGCGGCCTGCCTCCTGCTGCAGGGTCGAGGTCGTGAACGGCGGCTTGGGGCTACGGGTGCCGGGCTTTGCGTCAAGGGCGGTGACGGATGCCTCAGCAGCGGCCTCCACGGCTGCGGCGAGTGCGCGCGCCGCTGCTTCGTCGAGGACGACGACCGCCTTCTTCAGCTGGCCCTTGTCGTCGAAGTCCGCTCCGCGCGCGAGCGATGCGCCGTCGAGGCGCGCGAGGCGCGTCGTGAAGGAAGAGCCATTCTTGCCGGCGAGAGCCTCGACGTCCCAGTAGTCGGCGGGAACGAACGCCATCCGCTCCCGCTCGCGGTCGACGACCATGCGGGTTGCGGCGGACTGCACGCGGCCGGCAGAAAGGGCAGCTCCTTCGCGGCCCGAGCCGACCTTGCGCCACAGCACCGGCGAGACATCCCACCCGTAGAGGCGGTCGAGCACGCGCCGGGTCTCCTGCGCGTCGACCAGGGCAAGGTCGAGGTCTCGGGTCTTGTCGACGGCGGCACGGATCGCATCCTTGGTGATCTCGTGGAAGACCATGCGCTTGACGGGAACCTTGGGCTTGAGCACCTCGAGCAGGTGCCAGGCGATGGCCTCACCCTCGCGGTCCTCATCTGTGGCCAGCAGGACCTCGTCGGCATCCTTCAGTGCGCGCTTGAGTTCAGCGACGGTCTTGGTCTTGCGATCACTGATGACGTAGTAGGGGTCGAAGTCGTTGTCGACGTCGATCGAATACTTCCCGTAGGCCTGCTTCTTTTCGGCCGGGATGTCCTTCTTGCTCGCAAGGTCGCGGATGTGTCCCACCGAGCTGAGCACCTCGTACCCGTCGCCCAGGTATCCCTGGATCGACTTCATCTTCGTCGGGGACTCGACGATGACAAGCTTCTTGCCTGTGGCCAACGAAAGCTTCCTTTCTTCGATGCACACCATACACACACGGCGACACAGCGAAGGCTGAGAGCGCTACGGTGGCGGGCCGGCGCGTGCGGTTGCAGTGACCTCGAACGCGCCGAAGGGAACCGAAACCGACACGGTCGCGATGAGCTCGACAAGCTCGCACGAACGCATCCGTGCTCCCAGCGCGGAAGCGACCTCGGCAGCCCGATCGCAGGGGACACCGGGGACCGCTCCGGATGCGGCATCCGCTGCCGCGAGAGCCGCCGAGTCAGCCGCGCCGGCCACGCGTTGGGCGACGACGGATGCCGCGCCCACGCCCGCCGCCGCCACGATCACCGCAGCACCGATCACCGCAATGCCCGCCGAGGCAACGGTGCCCGCCATTACCAGCCATCCGCGAGGGCGCAGCCGCGCGCTGTGACGGGAATCCCGGAAACCGTGCGCGCCGCGGTCACGCACACGAGGTCTCCCTCGTCGCTGATCTCGACCGACGCGCCGGGGACGGCTGCCTGCACGACGGCACTCACGCGCGCGCCGCTTTCGCCGCGTGAGGCAAGGCGCGCAGCGTCGGCAACGGCATCCTGCAACAGAATCTGCCGCCCGGCAGCACCCAGAATCCCGACGGCGAGAAGCACCACAACCGCGACAGCAGTCATCGCGATCGCGAACTCGGCGGCGACCGACCCGCGATCACCGCCGAGTCCGTCGCGGATCATTCGACGCTGAGCGCGCGGCGCACCAGGTCGGTGAGGATGCCGCGCACCTCGTCCGAGCGCATGATCACGACCAGAAGGCCAGCGAAGGCGACTGCGGCCATCGTGGCAATCGCGTATTCCGCGGTGGCGGCGCCGGTCTCGTCCAGAAACAGCTCGCGCGCGGCACGCGAGGTCAAACGGGGCAGTGAGGACATGGGTTCTCCAATCGGTTGTGGAAGCGGGCACAGGAAGTGGGCACGGTCAGGGGAGGGGAAGAGACACGGACGGCAGGATGCTGAGGAACATCGGCGCAACGCCCAGGCACAGGAAGGCCGGGAGCGTGCACACGCCGAGCGGCAGGAGCAGTTTGGTCGACAGGCGAGCTGCGCGCAGGCGACCGTCGACCCGAGCCCGGTGCCGATCCAGCGCGGCCGCCGAGCGCAGCAGTTCGACCGCCGGAACTCCTGCCGCCTCAGAAAGGAGGAGAGTGTCACGCACCGCCGCGGAATCGTCGGCATCCGCGCCGCGCGCGGCATCCACGAGGGTCCGGGCCCGCGACACCGATACGCCGCCGCTGAGCGCTATCGCGGTGAGGTCGGCATCCATTCCCGGCATCACGGCGTCACGGTGAGCGGCAAGCGCCAGCCGCGACGTCCAGCGTCGCCCGGCCATGAGTAGCCCGACGCCGGCCACGGCACATGCCCATCCGGCAGGCTCGCGCAGCAACGTTCCGAGGGGATCGAACCCGAGGGCGAATGCGAGACCGATTCCGACAGCCGGAAGCCAGCCGAGCAGTCGAGCAGTGGACGTCGGTTCGGCCAGAGCGACGCGGATCTCGTCAGCTGACTCCTCGGCATCCCGCAGCACGTCGGCGAAGGAGCGAAGGGCGGGCGCCAGCGGCGACCCGACCGTCGTCGCGATCGACCACGCCGCAGCCACGTCTCGCCACATTCGTCGCTCTCGTGCGTGGACCGAGTCGCCCACCGCATCGACTCTCGCGATGCGGATCCTGCGGCGTGGCTCCGGTGCGGGCTCGACGGCCAGGGCAGCGATCGCGCTGTCAATTCGGGCACCGCCGTCGACGGCATTGACGACCTGCGACGCCTGCAGGTCGCCCTGCTTCGCCAGATGGTCCCAGGCACGAGTCGGGGTGACCCCGGCCTCGAGCAACACAGCGACGCGCAGAACTGTCTCGGCGACCTGCGCTGTCATGACACCTCCTCTATATGGAGGCGACCGTCGGGGCCGAGCGTTGGGCGGCCGAGAGCGCCGATGCGACGGATACCGTCGCGGTCGCGGGTCACGTGAATGACCACTCCGATCGCGCTCGTGACCTGCCGCGCGAGGGCGTGGTCGGTGAGGCCCGCGAGTGCGCCGAGCGCCTCGAGCCGCGCCGGGACATCGCCGAGGCTGTTGGCGTGCACGGTGCCGGCACCGCCGTCGTGACCGGTGTTCAGCGCCGAGAGCAATTCGCGGATCTCTTCGCCGCGGCACTCCCCTACGACGAGCCGGTCCGGCCGCATTCGCAACGCCTCGCGCACAAGGCGAGCGAGGGTGATCCCGCCGGCCCCCTCGAGGTTGGGTTGTCGCGCTTCGAGGCGCACATGGTGAGGATGCTCGAGACGCAGCTCGGCGACATCCTCGATGGTCAGGATGCGTTCGTCGCGGCCGGCTTCGGACAAAAGCGCAGACAGCAGCGTGGTCTTGCCCGCGCCCGCGGCCCCCGTGACCAGCACGTTCTCTCGGGCGGCGACGATGTCGCGCAGCCGGTCACCTACCGTGGCATCGAACATGCCACGCCGACCGAGCTCAGCCACGGTGACCGATTGCAGGCGCGGGACCCGAATGGATACGAGCGTCCCACTGACCGACACGGGAGGAAGCACAGCATGTACCCGTGCACCGCCGTCCAGCCTCACGTCGACGCACGGGTGTGACTCATCAATGTGTCGACCACCCGCCGCAATCAGAGACACCGCGAGATCACGCGCGTCGGCCTCCGAAAGCTCGATGCCTGCCGCGCGACGCGGCCCGTGGCCTCGGTCGACGAAGACTTGCGGCCCGTTCACGAAAACGTCAGTCGTCGCGGGGTCTTCCAGGTGAGGACGCACGCGCTCCAGCGACGGATGACGCAACCAGTCTGCTCTGCGCAGGGCACTACCACCATCAGGCGCGAACTGTCCGCCTACTCCGCGCCCGGCGGCGGAGGGCGGGAGCGGGACGAAGAGGTCAGGCATGCATCGACGGTAGGCATCCGGTTCCTCGCGGACCGCGCACCGGCGCCATAGCGCGGTCAAACGCGCCGACAAGGCGGGCTGGGGAGGAACGCTGCCGAGCGACAGGATGAAGCCCCAACACAAGAGAAGGCGGCATCCCATCGGGGGAGAGGGATGCCGCCGTGCGACACCGTTATCGGGGGTGGTCGGTGCCGCGATGCCAGAATCAGATGTTCGGCCGCGCACCAGCATACGCAACGAAAGGGGCCGTCACAATCCGTTGTGGAGAATCCACCTGCCCACTTCCGGAGGTAGTGTGCCCGAGCGGTGCTGACTAGCCTTTCGCTAGCTCTCGAGACGAGACGAATCACGAGAACCACTCAAGCCCGCGAAGGAGCGAGCCGAATGAGCAGTCAGATCGACCACCTGCTGAACGAGACCCGGCGGTTCGCCCCGTCTGCAGCTTTCGCCCAGAGTGCGATCGGTCGCGCCGAGCTCTATCAGCGCGCCGCTGACGATCGCGAGGACTTCTGGGCGGAGCAGGCGCGCGAGCTGCACTGGCACACGCCTTTCACAGAGGTGCTCGACTGGTCGACTCCCCCGTTCGCGAAGTGGTTCGCGGATGGCGCGCTCAACGTCGCCTACAACTGCCTCGACCGGCACGTCGAAGCGGGCAACGGCGACCGGGTCGCGCTGCTGTGGGAGGGAGAGCCCGGCGACACGCGCCGCGTCACCTACGCCGAGCTGACCGACGAGGTCAAGCGCCTGGCCAACGTCCTCGAGGGCCTCGGGGTCGGCGAGGGCGACCGGGTCGCCATCTATATGCCGATGATCCCCGAGTCGGTTGCCGCGATGCTCGCCGTCGCGCGGATCGGCGCGATTCACTCGGTCGTGTTCGGCGGCTTCTCGGCCGACAGCCTGCGCGCACGGATCGACGACGCCGGCGCCAAGGTCGTCATCACCGCCGACGGCGGCTACCGCAAGGGCAAGGTGTCGGCGCTCAAGCCCGCCGTCGACGCCGCCCTCAGTGACCGCGGATCGGGGGAGCAAGAGACCGTCGAGCACGTGCTGGTCGTTCGTCGCGGCGAGAACCCCGTCGAATGGACCGAGGGCCGCGACATCTGGTGGCACGACGCAGTGCCTGCGGCATCCGCCGATCACGAGGCAATGCCGTTCCCGGCAGAGAACCCCCTCTTCATCCTCTATACCTCCGGTACCACCGGGAAGCCGAAGGGCATCCTGCACACCTCCGGCGGTTACCTCACCCAGGCCGCCTTCACGAACCGCGTCGTCCACGACCTGCACCCAGAGTCGGATGTGTACTGGTGCACTGCCGACATCGGGTGGATCACCGGTCACAGCTACGTCACCTACGGTCCGCTGGCCAACGGTGCAACGCAGGTCCTCTATGAAGGAACGCCCGACACCCCGCATCCGGCGCGCTGGTGGGAGCTCGTCGAGAAGTACGGCGTGACGATCCTCTACACCGCCCCGACGGCCATCCGTTCGTTCATGAAGATCGGGCGCACCGCGGTGCAGAAGTTCGATCTGTCGAGCATCCGGCTGCTCGGCTCGGTGGGTGAGCCCATCAACCCCGAGGCATGGATGTGGTACCGCGAGGTCATCGGTGGGGATGCCGCTCCGATCGTCGACACGTGGTGGCAGACCGAGACCGGCGCGATCATGATCTCGGCGCTGCCCGGCGTCACTGAGGCCAAGCCCGGAAGCGCACAGGTGCCGCTGCCGGGAATCGGCGTGGATGTCGTCGACGAGGCCGGCGAACACGTCGGCAACGGGAACGGTGGGCTGCTCGTGCTCACCGAACCGTGGCCCAGCATGCTGCGCGGCATCTGGGGCGACCCGGAACGGTTCGTCGAAACCTACTGGGAGAAGTTCCGCGATCAGGGCTATTACTTCGCCGGCGACGGCGCGCGCCTGGACGAGGACGGCGACGTGTGGCTGCTCGGCCGCGTGGATGACGTCATGAACGTCTCAGGTCACCGCCTGTCGACGGCCGAGATCGAATCGGCTCTGGTCGCACACGAAGCCACCGCCGAGGCGGCAGTTGTCGGGGCATCCGATGAGACCACCGGTCAGGCGGTCGTTGCGTTCGTCATCCTCAAAGAGAGCTTCCTCAAGGCGCACTCCCCCGAGGGCCTCGCTGCGCAGCTGCGGAGCTGGGTCGCCGAACAGATCGGCCCGATCGCCCGCCCGCGAGACATCTACATCGTCGGCGAACTCCCCAAGACCCGGTCGGGCAAGATCATGCGCCGCCTCTTGCGCGACGTGGCAGAGGGCCGCGAGGTCGGCGACACCACGACCCTCGCCGACACCGCCGTCATGTCGGTGATCTCGGCGCAGGTTCGCTGAGCTCGGCATCCGTGGGGTAGGCGAAACCCGCGGGGTAGGACGTTTCGGAACCGAATCGTCTTACCCCGCGATAATTCGTTCGCCCGTGCGGCTCAGGCGAGGGTGAAGACGACCTCGACCTCGACGGGGCTGTCCAGCGGCAGCACGGGTACGCCCACTGCCGAGCGCGCGTGGCGCCCGGCGTCGCCAAAGACCTCACCGAGCAGTTCGCTCGCGCCATTGATGACGCCCGGCTGCCCGGTGAACTCGGGGACTGATGCCACGAAACCGGTCACCTTGAGCACGCCGGTGAGCTTGTCCACGCCACCCGCGGCGGCGGCTGCGGCAGCTATCGCGTTGAGCGCGGACTGACGCGCATAGGATGCGGCATCCGAAGCGGGAACGAGCCCGTGGCCGTCACCGACCTTGCCGGTGGCCGGCAGCGCACCCGAAACGAAGGGGAGCTGACCGGCGGTGTAGACGAGGTCGCCGTGCACCTTCGCGGGGATGTAGGCCGCGACGGGCGGGGCGATCTGGGGAAGATCGATGCCGAGCTCTGCAAGGCGGGCGGAAACGCTCATCGGGTCACTCTCCGAACTGCTGGGCGGCAACGGCTGCCGCATCGAGGCCGGCGTTGGCTGCTCCGCCGCCGGTGGGACGCTTGAAGTATCCGACCAAACCGCCCTCAGGGCCCGGGACCACCTGCACGAGCTCCCACCCCTGCTTGCCCCAGTTGTTGAGGATCGCAGCGGTGTTGTGGATCAGCAGCGGCGTGGTCATGTACTCCCACGTGATCATCGGGGCTCCCGGGTGGTCGGTGATGGCGGGGGAACGGATGCTTCCCTCCAGCCTCGACCTCGCGGGCACGCGCGAGGCTGTCGAGCCTTCGCACAGGAAGCTCCCTTAGCATCAAGCCTATGCCTGAAACGAAACGAACGGCTGGCGGCGTGCTCGGCGGCCTGCTCGGTGTGGTCGGCCTCAGCGCCGTGGCAGGAGTCCTCGTTGCCGCCACCGTGACGCCGGCGATCGCCCTTTCCGGTGCCGCAGCATCGAGCGCGATCACGCTTTTCGACAATCTTCCCAGCGCGCTCGAGATCGATGAGCTGATGCTGCCGACGACCTTCTACTGGATGAACCCCGACACGGGTGAGTACGAGGTCATGACGCAGTTCTATGACCAGAACCGTGACCCGGTGACCTTCGATGAGGTCGCGCCTGTCATGTACAACGCGATCCTCTCGAGCGAAGACAAGAACTTCTACTCCCACGGCGGCGTCGACCTGGTCGGCACCGCTCGCGCCGTCATCTCCGGCGGTTCGCAGGGTGGTGGGTCCTCCATCAGCCAGCAGTACGTGAAGAACATCCTCATCCAGAAGTGCGAGGCCGAGGTCGGCACCGGCGAGGACGCCGATATGACGCAGGAAGAGATCGACGCTGCGAAGATCGCTTGTTTCGAGGATGCGACTGTCGCCAGCGGCGTCGAGGGTTACCAGCGCAAGCTGCAAGAGATGCGGTACGCGATCGCCCTCGAGCAGAAGTACTCGAAGGACGAGATTCTGCTCGGCTACCTCAACATCGCGAACTTCGGCGGCCAGAATTACGGCATCGGTGCCGCCGCACACTACTACTTCGGCGTGAGCCCCGCCGATCTGACGCTCGGCCAGGCCGCGGCGCTTGCCGGCATGGTGCAGACACCGAACCTCTACCGCCTCGACAGGCCGGATGGGTCCTGGACCGACAAGGACGGCAATCCAATCAACAGCGCGGCAGACGGCTATTCACTGACCAAGGAACGGCAGACCTACGTCCTGAACCGGATGCTCGCCGACGGGAAGATCACGCAGGAGGAGCACGACGCGGCGGTCGCCGAACCGATTGTCCCTGTTATCACTCCGGCCGACACCGGCTGTGGGGTCGTCCCCGGTAAGGCGGCGTATTTCTGCCAGTATGCGCGCGGCATCATGGAGAACGACGAGGCCTTCGGCGCAACGAAGGAAGAACGGACGAAGCTCCTCAAACAGGGTGGCCTCAACGTCTACCTGACGATCGACCGGCGCCTGCAGGCCGCTGCCGAGCAGGCGATGGTCGACAACGTACCGACGTCGATCGAGGGCTACACGAACGCCGACACGGGACGCCTCGGCGCTGCGACCACGAGCATCGAGACCAAGACCGGTCGCATCCTCGAGATCACGCAGAACACGAACTTCAGCGAGACGATCAAGGATGACGCCAACTACTCGTCCCTCGTGTACGCCGGCAACCAGAAGTACGGCAACTCGAATGGATTCGAGGGTGGGTCGACCTTCAAGGTCTTCACCCTGCTCCAGTGGCTACAAGAGGGCCATTCCGTGAACGAGGTTCTCAACGGAAACGTCCAGGTATTCAAGACATTCCGCAACAGCTGCTACGGCGACATTACGAACAACACGACGCTCATCAACAACTTCGCGAAGAGTTCCGGCTACGTAGGCACGCCGATGCGCTTCACCGCCGACTCGCTCAACACCGGCTTCCTTGCGATGGCGTCAAAACTCGACCTCTGCGGCATCGAGAACACCGTGGCGAAGATGGGAGTGACCCTCGGCAACGGTGAGCCCGTGCAGGTGCGGGTGCCGTTCGCCGTCCTCGGTCCTCACAACATCGCACCGATCGACGTCGCATCGGCCTACGCGACGATCGCGAACAACGGCGTGCACTGCACACCCAAGGCCATCGATCGCATCACCTACGCCAACGGCAACGAGATAGCCCTGCCGGAAGCGTCCTGCACCCAGGTTTTGGAACCGAACGTCGCCGCGACCGCCGCGTACGCGCTTCAGGGTGTTATGACGAACGGTTCGGGTCGGGCGTCCAATCCGTATGACGGTACGCCCATCCTCGGCAAGACCGGTACGCACGAGGCGAAGCAGACGTGGCTGGTCGGGTCGAGCACGAATGTTACGACCGCCGTCTGGGTCGGCAACTCTGTCGGTGACGCGGACGTGAGCCGCTGGCCGTGGAACCACCTCTACACTCGCCACTCGGTTGCAAAGCCCATCCTGCGGGCGGCAAACGCGCTATACGGGGGGGACGGATTCCCCGCGCCCGACCCGAACCTCACCAAGACCGTCCTCTATGACCTGCCGAACGTGGTCGGCCAGAGCGTTGAGGCAGCGACCAAGACGCTCGAGGATGCCGGATTCGAAGTCATCGTCGGCGACGCGGTCAACTCGACCGAGGGTGCGGGAATTGTCGCCCAGCAGGATCCCGGCGGCGGCAAGGTTGCGGGAGGCACGGTCGTCACGATCTATCCCAGCAACGGACAGGGTGTGACCGTCCCCGCAGTCAGCGGTTCGGTTGATCAGGCGCGAAACACCCTGCAGGGTGCGGGCCTGAACGTCACCGGCGGCACGTGTAACAACCCCGCGGCGACGGCAACCGTGACAGGCACGAGTCCCGGCGCGGGAACGATGGTCGGGCGCGGCTCCACCGTGAACATCAACGTGAACTGTACGGCGCCCGGGCCCACCCCGGCCCCCACCCCGTGAGTTCTCCGCTCGGACGCACCGCCCTCACGACCCTCGGGGTCGTGGGGGCGGTCGGCGTCGGCACCGCCGTCTGGGGCATGGGAATCGAGCGCTACCTCTACACGGTTCGACGCCATGAGGTGCGCGTCTTGCCTGCAGGCTCCGCTCCGCTCCGGGTCCTGCACCTCTCCGACATCCATATGGCGCCGTGGCAGCGTCGCAAGCAGCGGTGGCTTGCAGGACTTGCCGACGAACTTCGCCCCGACCTCGTCGTGAACACCGGAGACAACCTCGGGCACGCTGAGGGAATCACCGGCGTCCGTGCCGCGCTCGACCCACTGCGTGGCATCCCGGGGGCCTACGTGCACGGATCGAACGATCACGACGCCCCACTCCCCCGAAACCCCTTGTTGTACTTCTCTGGGCCGTCGAAGTCTGTGCCCAGGCCCGAGCGGCTCGACGTCGGCGCACTCGACGACTACCTGCAGAACGATCTCGGTTGGCACGAGCTGAACAACGCTGCTGCGGCCTTCCCCGTGGCCGGACGCACCATCGCAGCGTTCGGTGTCAGCGATGCCCACCGGCACTGGGACCGCCTCGAGGTCCTCCCGCCGCTCGTGGCCGACCTGAAGGCGCAATCACCCGACCTCACGATCGGCGTCAGCCACGCTCCTTATCGCCGCGTGCTCGATTCCTTCACGGGGCTCGGCGCCGACATGATTTTCGCCGGACACACCCATGGCGGCCAGGTACGGATGCCCGGATTCGGTGCCCTGGTGGCCAACTGCGATATCCCGCTCGACCAAGCGCGGGGCCTCAGCACGTGGCGCAAGGAGGGACGCTCGGTGCCGCTGAACGTGAGCGCCGGCGTCGGTCATTCGATCTACGCGCCGGTGCGCTTCGCCTGCCGGCCGGAGGTCTCGCTGATCACTCTCACGGCGGTCGAAGCCGACGGCGGTTCGGGCGGCGAGCGCTGATCGGGTAGACTCGAACGGTTGCCACGGGGTGTGGCGCAGCTTGGTAGCGCGCGTCGTTCGGGACGACGAGGCCGCAGGTTCAAATCCTGTCACCCCGACGCATTGTCTTGCGGGAGCCGACCAGAAGTCGGCTCCCGCAAGACAATGATCGCGGTGACTAACGGGCCCCAGCGCCCGAGGCTCCGCACGACGCAACGCGGCGTGTGGAGTGGCCCTGGGGCGCACCCCGACCATCGAGCAAGATCACAACAATCAAGACCTGACGGTGTCGTCGCCCCCTCCCGGAAGGATCCTGATGGCCACCCCTCCCCGCCTGGTTGCGTTCGATCTGGATGACACTCTCGCTCCCTCGAAGAGCGCGATCGATCCGCGCATGGGCGATCTGCTCGTCGCTCTCGCCGCACGCGTCGAGGTCGCGATCATCTCGGGTGGGCAGCTCGCGCAGTTCACGATGCAGGTCGTCGACCGTCTTCCCGAGGCCTCAGCTGACACGCTCGCTCGGCTGCACCTGCTCCCCACCTGCGGCACGCAGTACTACCGGCTGAGCACTGACGGTATCGACACGATCTACGCCCACTCGCTCGCCGACGATGAGAAGCAGCGCGCCATCACCGCCGTCGAGGAGGAGGCCAAGCGTCTGGGGCTGTGGGAGTCCGAGACCTGGGGCGAGATCCTCGAAGACCGCGGCTCGCAGATCACGTTCTCCGCCCTCGGGCAGCAGGCCCCTGTCGACGCGAAAATGGCCTGGGATCCGACGGGTGAAAAGAAGAACCGGCTCCGCGAAGCAGTTGCCGCTCGCGTGCCAGACCTCGAGGTGCGCTCGGGCGGATCGACATCCGTCGATATCACCGCGCGCGGAATCGATAAGGCCTACGGGATGCGTCAGCTCGCCGATCAGACCGGCATCGCGCTCGACGACATGCTCTTCGTCGGTGACCGTCTCGACCCGGACGGCAACGACTACCCCGTGCTCGCCATGGGCGTCACCTGCCAGGCTGTCGAGGGCTGGGAAGACACCGCCGAGTTCCTCGAGGCGCTCATCCCGACGCTGCCTACTCCGTCGGAGCGGTAACCGTCGCGTAGTAGCCGCGGATGTGGTCGGTTACTGCGGCACGCGCAGCTTCGGCCTGGCCCTCGCCGATGAGCTCGACGATCCGGTGGTGCTCGTGGCGCAGGCGGGAAGCAGCGCCGTCCCAGTCGGCGATTCGACGGATGCCCCGCGCCACATATCCCTCAATCGCGTCACGGAGGCCTCCCATCATCGCCACCGTGACGCCGTTGCCTGCAGCTTCGGCCAGCGCAAGATGCAGTTGGGCATCAAGGGCGACGAACTCTTCGGGGCTCAGCGACTCGTCATCCATCGCGGCCAGCACCCGCTGAACGTCGACGAGCACGGGCGACTCTGCGGACGCGAGGTCGGCAACGACAGCCGATTCGAGCGCAATACGGGTCTGGACGACATCCTCGACTGCGAAACTCTGCGCCGCCAGCTGCAGCCGCAGCAGCGCCGACATGCCGCCGGACGGCGTGCCGATGATGATCGCACCGGCAGTCGGGCCTGAACCCGTCCCGGTGCGGATCAGCCCCATCACCTCGAGCACCCGCAGCGCCTCGCGAACACTCGATCTGCCGACACCGAGGGTCGTCGCCAACTCGCGCTCGGGCGGCAGGCGGTCGCCGGGACCGAGTTCTCCACTCATCAGATCGCTCTCGATCCGATCCAGCACGATCCGCCAGGCCTTGGCCGGGGCATCCGTCACAGGCACTCCTTCGTCTGCCTCAGGCTACCCAGTGGTCTGACCACCACCAAACGCGCACGCGCGATGACCACGCAAAACCCCTGCGCCGACGCTAGCGTGGGGGCATGGATCCCCTCCTTGTCGTCATCGGCATCGCCGCCGCTGTCTCACTGTTCTGCTGGGTCGCCTCGATCATCACGAAAGACACCTCGTGGGTCGACCGGCTGTGGTCGATCGTGCCCGCAGTCTACGTGTGGGTGTTCGCGGTCGCCGCACTCGTGGCCGGCGAGGATGCGACGCGTCTGGTGGTCATGGCGGTCCTCGTCACCGCCTGGGGTGCACGCTTGACGTTCAACTTCGCCCGCAAGGGCGGCTACACCGGGATGGAGGACTACCGGTGGGCGATCCTGCGGGCCCGGATGTCGCCCGCGCAGTTCCAACTCTTCAACGTGTTCTTCATCGTGCTGTACCAGAACGCGCTGCTCGTGCTGATCTCCCTCCCCGCCCTCATCGCGTGGCAGAATCCGACGCCCTTCACCGGATGGGATGCCGCCTTCGCCGCACTGTTCGTGCTGTTCCTCGCCGGCGAGTTCATCGCCGATCAGCAACAGTGGGACTTCCACAAGGCCAAGCACGCTGCGGGCGGTACCCTCGAGCCCGGATTCCTCACTACCGGACTGTGGCGCTACAGCCGGCATCCGAACTTCTTCTTCGAGCAGGCGCAGTGGTGGGCGTTCTACGCGCTCGGCGCCACAGCGGCCGTCACCGCCGGCGCGGGACTCTGGGGCGGCGCCATCAACTGGACGATCATCGGCGCCGCACTGCTGACCGTCCTGTTTATCGGCTCCACAGTGTTCACCGAGTCGATCTCGGCATCCAAGTACCCGGAATACACGCAGTACCAGCGGACGACATCGATGCTGGTACCGCTGCCGCCGCGTCAGCGGCCTGCCGAAGCCAACGCCTGAGGCCGCCGCGGACGGAGGGGCTCAGCGTCCGTCGATGCGCCCGCCGGACTCGCGCAGGTAGCACTCGGCGCACATCGACTCGTACGTGACCCGGTCTGTCGAGAGCTCGTCGATCGCGACCTGATCACCGTCGAAGACGAACCTCCCGCCGACCAGACGGGCGTTGAAGATCGCCTTACGGCCGCACCGACAGATCGTCTTGAGCTCTTCGAGCGAGTGGGCGAGCTCAAGAAGCCGTCGCGATCCCGGGAACGCGTGGGTGCGAAAGTCAGTGCGGATGCCGTACGCGAGCACCGGTACACCATCGAGCACGACGATCCGGAGCAGATCGTCGACCTGCTCGGGTGTGAGGAACTGCGCCTCGTCGATGAGGAGACATGCGACATCCGTGCGACGGCCTTCGGCTTCGGGAACGAGCGCTTCGTTTTCGCGGCGAACCAACTGTTCCCGGTGGTGCGCGAACAGCTCACGCAGGTCAGCGACGGGAGGGATGAGGAAGTCCACGGGACGCGTCACACCGAGCCGGCTCGAGATGTGATCGGCTTCCTTCGTGTCGATTGCGGGTTTGGCCAGCAGCACGTGCTGACCGCGCTCCTCGTAGTTGTACGCCGCCTGCAGCAGGGCGGTGGACTTTCCGGAGTTCATCGCTCCGTACCGGAAGTACAGCTTCGCCACGTTCGGATCTCAGCTCGACGGATAGGCGAGCATTACGCCTTCAGCGCGAGGACGTTCGCGGTCTCGGCAAGGGTCTGCTGCGCGGCATCCGGGTTGCTGTTGAGGTGCCCGCCGTAGCTCGGGATGAGGTCGCGCAGCGTCCCCTCCCACTCGTCGATGCGGTCGGGGAAACTCGACTTCAGGATGCCCAGCATGATCGCCACGGCAGTCGAGGCACCCGGGGAGGCACCCAAGAGGCCGGCGATCGTGCCGTCGGCCGAACTCACGACCTCGGTGCCGAACTGCAGCACGCCGCCCTTCTCGGGATCCTTCTTCATCACCTGGGCGCGCTGGCCGGCGTTCAGGAGCATCCAGTCCTCGTCCTTGGCGGTCGGCATGAAGGTGCGGAGGCTGTCGACCTTGCGCCTCTTGTTCTTGAGGAGCTCTCCGATCAGGTACCGGATGAGGCTTGGATTGTCGATTGCGACCTTGATCATCGGCCACAGATTGCCGGGGCGAACCTGGGCGATGATGTCGAATATCGAGCCGCGCTTGAGGAACTTCGGACTGAACGTCGCGAACGGTCCGAACAGCAGCGAGGTCTCACCATCGACGACGCGAGTGTCAAGGTGCGGCACCGACATGGGCGGCGCACCGACGGATGCCTGCGAGTAGACCTTCGCGCGGTGCTGGGCCACCAGGGCGGGGTTGCTGGTCTTGAGCCACTGCCCACCGATCGGGAAGACGCCGTATCCCTTGATCTCGGGGATACCGGATTTCTGCAGAAGCTTGATTGCCCATCCGCCCGCTCCGACGAACACGAAGCGTGCCCGCGTCTTGCCGGGAGTGCGACCGACCTGGTTGCGCCACGACACCTCCCAGGTGCCGTCCTTCAGCTTCTTCAGTCCCGTCACCTGGCGGTCGGTCACGACCCGACCACCATGCTGCTTCAGGTTGTCGAACAGCTGTCTGGTGAGGGCACCGAAGTCGACATCCGTGCCGGCCGGGACGCGCGTCGCCGCGAACGGCTCGTCGCTCGCGAGACGCTTCTGCATGAGCAGCGGAGCCCACTGGTTGATGACCCGAGAGTCTTCGCTGTATTCGATGCCTGCGAACAGCGGCTGCGTCTTCAGCGCCTCGTAGCGGCGCTTGAGGTAAGCGACATCCTTCTCGCCGCGCACGAATGTCATGTGCGGCGTCGAGTTGATAAACGTCGACGGTTCGTCCAGGATGCCGCGCTCGACCAGCGAGGCCCAGAATTGGCGGCTGAGCTGGAACTGCTCGTTGATCGAGATCGCCTTGGCGGGATCCACACTGCCGTCTGCCGCGGCCGGCATGTAATTGAGCTCGCACAGAGCGGCGTGGCCCGTACCGGCGTTATTCCACGCGTTCGAGCTCTCCAGGGCGACATCGCCCAGGCGCTCATAGACCTCGATGGTCCAGTCGGGTTCGAGTTCGGAGATGAAGGTGCCCAGGGTGGCGCTCATCACACCGCCACCGATCAGCAGGACGTCGACGGGTTCGGTCACCGGTCAAGTCTACGGGCGGCTGGGACGATGTCTCGACGTCGAGAGATCGGGATCAGACCTGTGCACCCAGGCTCGCGGCGCTGCTCAAACGCCAGCGCCCAGGCGCACGGCGGTACTCAAACGCCGGCACCTAGGCGCGCGGCGACGAGCTCAGCGATCTGAACGGCATTGAGCGCTGCACCCTTGCGGAGGTTGTCGTTGCTGATGAACAGCACGAGACCCTTGCCCTCGGGGGCCGACTGGTCGGCGCGAATGCGTCCTACAAAGCTCGGGTCCTTGCCCGCGGCCTGGAGCGGGGTCGGCACCTCGTCGAGACGAACGCCCGGAGCATCGGCGAGGATCTCCCGCGCCCGCTCGGGCGTGATCTCACGCGCGAACTCGGCGTTGATGCTCAGCGAATGCCCCGTGAACACGGGAACTCGAACACAGGTTCCGGCGACGCGAAGATCGGGGAGCTCGAGGATCTTGCGGCTCTCGTTACGGAGCTTCTTCTCTTCGTCGGTCTCGTTCAGGCCATCGTCGACGAGGTTGCCGGCGAACGGGATGACGTCGAACGCGATGGGCGCAACGTACTTCTCGGGCTGCGGAAAATCGACAGCTGAGCCGTCGTGCACGAGGCGCAGGGTGTCGCCCTGGGCGAGCACACCCTCGACCTGGCCGAGCAGCTCCTGCGCGCCGGCAAGGCCCGAGCCGCTCACTGCCTGGTAGGTCGAGACGATGAGGCGCTCGAGTCCGGCCTCGGCATCCAGCACCTTCAGCACCGGCATCGCGGCCATCGTGGTGCAGTTGGGGTTGGCGATGATGCCCTTGACTGCCTGGTCGATCGCGTGCGGGTTGACCTCGCTGACGACGAGGGGAACCTCGGGGTCCATGCGCCAGGCGCTGGAGTTGTCGATCACGGTGGCGCCAGCAGCCGCGAAGCGCGGCGCGTGGGCGCGGCTGCCGGTTGCTCCGGCCGAGAACAGGGCGATGTCGATACCTGCGGGGTCGGCGGTGGCGACATCCTCGATGATGACGGTGTGCCCGCCGAACTCGACGGCGCTGCCGGCCGACCGGGCGGTGGCGAACAGCCGCAGCTCACCGATCGGGAACGACCGCTCCGCGAGAATCTCGCGCATCACGGTGCCGACCTGGCCGGTGGCGCCGACGACGGCGACGGAGAGTCCTGAATCGGAGATGCGGGTCATGGAGGTTCCTCGGATATAGAGCCTGGCTCGGCGTTGCGGCGGAGCGCTGAACCCCCTGATTCTACCGAGCCTCAGTTCCGCTTGACTCGTCGGCGAATCTCACGTTATTGTACGAACTAGTTAATACGTTATGGAGTCGACGAAGACATGCCACACCTGCTCATCCTTCACGGGCCAAATCTCGGGCTGCTCGGTACGCGTGAACCGCAGGTCTACGGGACGACCACCCAGCACGAGCTCGTCGACGCGGTCTCCGCGGGCGCAGCGGGACTGGGCTGGTCATGCGACTTCATGCAGAGCAACCACGAGGGTGCTCTCCTTGACGCGATCCTGACGGCACCGGGAACGTACGACGCCATCCTGCTCAATCCATCGGCATACACCCACACGTCGATCGCCATCCGTGATGCCGTGAGCGCCGTATCCGTCCCTGTCGTCGAAGTGCACCTCAGCAACGTGCATGCCCGGGAGCCGTATCGACGCATTTCCTATGTCGCCGAAGCGGCAGCAGCGACCATCTCCGGCGCAGGACCCGACGGGTACTTCGCCGCGCTCACGATCCTCGATCGACGACACCGGGAAGCCGCCGCATGATCCTCGTCGGACTCCTCGGTGAAGGCATCACCACCTCGCTCACCCCTCCCATGCATCGCCGCGAGGCCGACCTGCTGGGACTGGACTACGAGTATCGAATCATCGACACATCCATCGCCCAGCGCCCGGCGACCGACCTCCCCCGAATCCTCGACGAGATCACGGCGGAACACTATGACGCGCTGAATGTGACGCACCCGTTCAAGCAACGCATCATCCCCTATCTCGATGCACTTACCCCCGATGCCGAGGAGCTCGGCGCGGTGAACCTCGTCGTCTACACGGACGGCCAGACGATCGGGCACAACACCGACTGGACCGGGTTCGGCTTCGCGCTACGCGAGGGGCTGGGATCAGTGGAGAACCAACGCGTCGTACAGATCGGAGCCGGAGGGGCCGGCGCTGCGACGTCCTTCGCGCTCCTGCGCTCTGGAGTGAGCGCGCTGACGCTGGTCGACCGCGACATCCAGCACGCCGCCTTCCTTGCCGCCCGCCTGAGAGACCTCTTCCCGGGCTCGCGGATCGTCCATGTCCCACTCGCGGAGTCGACTTCGGCCATGAGCGACGCGCACGGTGTCGTCCACGCCACGCCGACGGGAATGTTGCACAATCCTGGACTGCCATTCGACCTCGACGACGTTCCTCGCGATGCGTGGGTCGCGGATGTTGTGTACCTGCCGCTCGAAACCGCTCTCGTGCGTGGCGCGCGGGAAAGGGGCCACCGCGTGCTCGACGGCGGACTCATGGCAGTCGGTCAGGCGGTCGACAGCATCCGAATCATCACCGGACACGAACCCGACGCCTCGCGAGTACGTGCGCACTTCCTCGAGCTCGTCGGAGCGGCGGTGACACCATGAGAAAGACCGCGATCGCGACGGTATGTCTCAGCGGCTCACTCGATCAGAAGATCGATGCGATCGCGCGGGCGGGATTCGACGGGATCGAGCTCTTCGAACCCGACCTGATCAGCAGCTTCGCAACGCCCACCGAGATCCGCGACCGCATCGCCGACGCCGGGCTGCGCATCGATCTGTACCAGCCTCTCCGTGACATCGAGGCGACCTCGCCCGAGGAGTTCAGGAGGTCCGTCGACCGGGCAAAACGCAAGTTCGCACTGATGCACGAGCTCGGGGTCGACACCGCGCTCCTCTGCTCGAATGTCGCGACCGCGGTCACCGACGATGACGACACCATGGCGGAACAACTGAGCGCCCTCGCCGACGCCGCCCGCGACCATGGAGTACGTATCGCCTATGAAGCGCTCGCGTGGGGCCGTCACGTGTCAACCTACGCTCACGCGTGGAAGATCGTCGAGAGCGCGGATCACCCGTCGCTCGGCGTCTGCCTCGACAGCTTCCATATCCTGGCCCGAAACAGTGACCTCGACGGCATCGCGGACATCCCCGGTGACAAGATCTTCTACCTGCAGCTCGCCGACGCACCGCGGATGACCCTGGACCCCCTCAGCTGGAGCCGCCACCATCGGCTGTTCCCGGGTGAGGGCGACTGGGACCTCGTCGATTTCACCGGACGAGTGCTCGATGCCGGCTACTCGGGACCGCTTTCACTTGAGGTCTTCAACGATGTCTTCCGTCAGGCCGAGGCTGTACTCACAGCGCGCGACGCCTGGCGTTCGCTCGCGTTGCTCGACATGCGGCTCGATGCCCGCACCGCCGCCCCCGCGCAGGTGCCGACAGTGCGCGGTGTGAGCTTCGCCGAGTTGCAGCCCGGAGAAGTCGGGCGCATCGAATCGCTGCTGGGCAAGCTCGGCTTCAGCCGACGCGGCACGCATCGCCGCAAGGACCTCTCGCTATGGGTGCAGGGGGACGCGCGCGTCATCATCAACAGATCATTGCTCGGCCCCGAGACGCGGATCGCGGCGATCGGGCTCGACGTTGCCGATGCCGCGATCGTGCACGGGCGTGCAGATGCGCTGCGGATGCCTCTCGCCCCACGGGACCGGCAGAAGGATGAAGCGACTCTCGACGGGTATGTCGCCCCCGACGGGACGGTCATGTTCGCGGACGAAGACACCTCGACATGGCTCACCGAGTTCGAGGAGCCCGAGAGTGCCGCGCCCGTCGGGCTGTGCAAGATCGATCATGTCTCACTTGTGATGCCGTGGCAGCGAGCCGCAGAGGCGCAGCTCTTCTTCGCCTCCCTGCTCGAACTGCAACGAGCCCCGAGCGTCGACGTCTCGAGCGAACGCGGCCTCGTATCGAGCACGGCGCTGACGCCCGCAGCCGTCACTGATGGCCCCGGGATCATCATCAACGTACCGCCCACGCCAGGGAACGAGCTGCCGCTCGTGAACCATCTCGCGTTCACCTGCACAGACCTTCTGCCCACGCTCACGTTGTTGCGCGAACGCGGCGTACCGACGCTTCCCATTCCTGACAACTACTATGACGATCTCGAGGCTCGAGGCATCCTGTCCGAAGAATCAGTTCGGAGTCTGCGCGAACTCGACGTGCTCTACGACCGGGACGGCGACGGGGAGTTCCTCCACGCCTACCTCCCCGCGATCGACGGTGTCGAGTTCGAGCTCGTCGAGCGAAGGCGTGGGTACCGAGGGTACGGGGCGATCAACACCCCCGTACGCCTCGCCGCTCTCCGGGCGGAAGCATCCTCCGCCCCGCCCCGTCGGCGGGAAGGAGTGCCTACCGCGAACTGAAGCTCCCCGGTCCCGGTTCGGCCGGCCACACCAGAAAGTCAGTTTCACCATCATGCACCGAAACACCTGAAGGGAATCAAAGGTGAACCCTCGAATCAACAGCACACGCCGCCGCGCAGCGGCAACCCTCGCCGTCGCAGCCGGTCTCGCGCTCGTCGCCTCGGGATGCGCGTCCGCCGAACAGGGAGGCGCGCAGTCCTCCGACGATGAGATCGTGGTCGGCTATTCCGGCTATACCCTCACAAACCCGTACTTCGCCGGCCTCATCAAGGGTCTAGAGGAAGGCGCCGAGGAGCACGACTTCCGGCTGATCCAGACCAACTCGAATGGCGACAACAACACACAGGCGAGCGACATCCAGAATCTCGTCAGCCAGGGCGCCGACTACATCGTCGTCAGCCCCGCCGACGCATCGGCGATCGTCCCCGCAGTCGAAGCGGCAGCCGAAGCCGGCGTGACGATGGTGGCCATCTCGGACACGATCGACTCCGACGCGATCACCTTCACCGTCGCGATGGACCACGTCAACATCGGGGAACAGAGCGCCCAGGGCATCGTCGACTTCCTGACGGAGAAGTATGGCGAGCCGCGGGGCAAAGTCGTCGAGATGCAGGGAATCGCTGGTAGCGCAGCGGGTGCCGATCGCACGAAGGGCTTCGACAACGTCATCAGCCAATACCCGGACATCGAGGTGGTCGCGCGAGCGGACGGCGGATTCGATACCGACAAGACCTTCCAGGCCATGTCGACGATTCTGCAGGCGCACCCCGACATCGACGCGGTGATGAACGCCAACGACAGCGAAGCCCAGGGAAGCACCAAGGCGATCGAGGCCGCGGGCCTGTTCCAGCCCGTCGGGGACCCCGACCACATCTTCGTCACCGGTAACGATGCTCCCGCCCCGGCGATCGCAGACATCCGCGCCAACCGACAGGACATGACCGTCGCGTCAAACCCCATCCAACTCGCGAAGCTCGTTATGAATGACATTGCGCGACTGGTTGCCGGGGAGACCGTGACCGGCTTCATCGAGTGGCCCGGACAGATCATCACGCCGGCGAACATCGACTCCGATGAGGTCCGCGAGTACGGGATCTGGGCGGATGAAGTCGGCTGACACGGTCCACGTCGTCCTCGAGGGCGTGTCCAAGACGTACGGAACGAACACCGTTCTGAAGAACGTCGGATTCGCCCTCGAGGGGGGCACCATCACGGGACTTGTCGGCGAGAACGGTGCGGGCAAGTCAACGCTCATCCGC
>Ga0207881_1000064_pt1 | contig 71939 bp, 58 predicted proteins | sample MalvirmetagMSP97_FD_184227 | JGI IMG/M metagenome (GOLD analysis project Ga0207881, IMG submission 184227) | Marine viral communities from the Deep Pacific Ocean - MSP-97 (SPAdes) | ecosystem: Environmental > Aquatic > Marine > Oceanic | place: Pacific Ocean | collected 2011-05-03 | reverse complement strand
GTGTTAACCTGTCACCGCAGCTGGCCTGGAGCCACGATGTTGAGGGCTACGGCCCGCAGCCGGGCGGTGCTTTCAACGAAGGCAGCAAGGCCATCGGTCTGTCTCTGCAGGCGGTGTACCAGAACAAGATTACCGGCAACATCGGTTACACAAACTTTTTCGGCGGCAAGCCGTATAACGAGTTGACTGACCGTGATTTCGTGAGTGCTAGCGTTTCATACTCATTCTGAACCCGGAAAGAATTCGTTGAACGAGGGAATTTAAATGAAACTTAACAAGAAACTACTGGCCACAGGCGTCCTGGCAGCGAGCATGTTTGCCGGCCAGGCCTGGGGTGCGGTTTCTGCTGAAGAAGCGGCCAAGCTGGGTAACTCGCTGACACCGATGGGTGCAGAAAAAGCCGGTAACGGTGGCGCCATTCCTGCCTGGACCGGTGGTCTGACAACGCCGCCTCCCGGCTACAACAATGACGGCATCTATGTGAATCCGTTCGCGGATGAGCAGCCCAAGTTCACCATCGATCAGAGTAACGTCGAGCAGTACAAAGACAATCTGTCCCCGGGCCAGGTTGCGATGATCGAGCGCTACGATGACTACTTCATGCCGGTGTATGAAACCCATCGTACGGCTGCTTATCCTGAAGAGGTCATGGAGCAGACCGTTGAAAACGCGACCACGGTTGAGCTGATCAAGGACGGTAACGGTCTGGGGAACTATCAGTCTGCCACCCCGTTCCCGATTCCCCAGAATGGTCTGGAGGCAATCTGGAACCACATTACCCGTTACAGAGGTGGTTCTGTACAGCGTACCGTTGGTCAGGTGACGCCGACTGAAGGTGGTGAATTCTCTGTTGTGAAATTCCAGGACGAGCTTACCTGGCGTACCTACCTCTCGGATTACAATCCGGACGAGGATGCGAACGTTCTATTTTACTTCAAGCAGGCCATTACCGCTCCGGCACGTCTCGCCGGTAACGTACTGCTGGTACACGAGACCATCGACCAGGTTGCCGAGCCTCGCCGTGCGTGGGTTTACAACGCCGGTCAGCGTCGGGTTCGTCGGGCGCCTCAGGTAGCGTATGACGGACCGGGTACCGCGTCTGACGGTATGCGTACTTCGGATAACTTCGACATGTTCAACGGTGCTCCGGATCGCTACAACTGGGAGCTGGTTGGCAAGAAGGAAATGTACATTCCGTACAACTCCTACAAGCTGACCGATCGCAGTCTGAGCTATGACCAGATTATTCAGGCTGGTCATATCAATCAGGATTACACTCGCTACGAGCTGCACCGTGTATGGCATGTTCGCGCAACCCTGAAAGAAGGGGCCCGCCACATCTATGCCCAGCGTGACTTCTACATTGATGAGGACTCCTGGCAGGCATCTGTCATTGATCACTACGACGGCCGTGGCGAACTCTGGCGTGTTGCAGAAGCCCACAATATGCAGTTCTATGATCAGAAAGTGCCCTGGTACGCCATTGAGACGCTGTACGACCTGCTCTCTGGCCGCTACCTCGCGCTTGGTCTGACCAACGAGGAAGAGAACCCGTATGAGTTTGGCGTTGAGCGCCGCTCCAGGGATTACACGCCGGCCGCACTGCGCCGCGCTGGTACCCGGTAAGGGTTCTGAAGAAGACCAAAAAACGGCGGGCCTCATGGCCCGCCGTTTTTTTTACACCCTGGAAAACCCTTTCACGTCAAAATTTTGCAGCCCACCCCTCAATTGGTTTAACCTTCTTATCATACTAAAGGCGTACCCGATGTCGGTCGCCATTGAAAAGTCAGTGCAAGATCCACTTTTCCGGCGGTGCAAGGCAGTGCGAGCCGGAGCTAAATGGGGCAGTGCGTGAAACCATTCAATGATGGCTGTGCAGCCAACGACGAATTCCAGTCAGCGAACAGTGGTCTTCAACGGGGCGAGTTAATCAGGGACCTGCTCAGACAACGGGTTCATATTCCCCCGGTTCCGTCCGATTCAATGGTTCGGCCAAAGCTTGATACCAGGATTTCCGAAGCACTGACTTCCAGAGGTGTTCTTTTTCTGGAGGCGCCCTGTGGTTACGGCAAATCCCACGCTGTGGTCAGCGGCCTCGTCAGCGCTCAAATGGCTGCCGATCAAGTCCGCTGGATTACGCTGAACTCCCAGGATAATGCACCATCCCGCTTCCTGACCTTGCTTGCCATTGCCCTGGATCTGCCTGAAACCCCGGAGCAGGGGCTCCATAGCGGCGCCACCTTCTCGGATACCCTTTCGATGATGCAGGTCGCTTTGGCGCGAGAGGGTTCCGGCCAGCCACGGGTCCTGGTGCTCGACAACCTCCAAAATCTCAGCAATCCCGCCGTAGTGGACCTGCTTCAACAGCTGGTGATGGAATTTCCGAGTGGTTCGTCCATCGTTCTTATCTCCCGTAAGGCGCTACCTTTCGAAACGCACAGCCTCGAGCTGGAAAACCGTTTCACCCGCATCGGGTCTGAAACGCTTGAGTTTTCCCGTTCAGAAACCTTCGAGTTTTTCCGGTCCGCCACGACGAAGAGCGAACTCACCAGCGTTGCTGTCGATAACCTCTACTATATGACCGAGGGCTGGGCGACGCCGTTGGCGCTGTATCGTCGGGAGGTTGCTCAGAATATCGAGCGCAAACCCATTCAGGAAACACCGAGCGTTGAAAGGTTTTTGAAGGAGTCGGTGCTTGGCAATCTGACCCCGGGGCAGATGCGGTCCATGCGGGGTATTGCAGAACTTGAACTGTGCTCCGATGAACTGTTCCTGGCGCTTGAGCGACTCCTGCCTGAAGCTGGCTTTGTTCCCTCTCAGGCTGCCGAGCGGGGGCTGCCCCTGAAGCCGATGCCGGGCCGTGGTCGCTGGTTCCGTGTAAACCCGTTGTTGCAGGAATGGCTGAAGTCGCCCGTAATGGCCGGTTATTCGGAGCGGATGCTGCAGGCGAGCCGATGGTTTGGCGTGCGCGACCAGTTCCCGGAAGCATTGAAATACGCGCTACTGTCTGGAGATGCCGAGGAAGTCATCCGCATAGCCGCTGAGGGATCAGAGGCTTTGCTGTTGGGTCAGGATACCGCATCGCTCCTGCGCCTTCGAAAGAGTCTGCCGGCCCAGCTCCTGGAACGAAGCGTGCGTCTCAGAATTGTCTATAGCTGGGTTCATGCAATTGGCGGCCAGTTCCGCCAGGCTCGAGCGCTGATTGATGGTCTGGCTGTGACCGACCGACAGGAGCAGGCTGCACGGATTCGTGCCTTGAAAGCGTTTATCCTGCGGGGCGAGGGCAGTGTTGGGCCGGCTTTGGACATGGCTGATGAGGCCCTGGCTGACGGGGAACTCAGTACTCAGGGCCAGCTTGTCACGCAGATGGTCCGTTCCAGTGCATTGTGCGCCGCGGGTCGATTCCCGGAGGCCCGGGAAGCAAACCGGGCTGCGTCGAGACTGGCAAGAGAAGCGGGCGATTCCGGTTCGGAAGCACTGGCGGTTTATGCCCATGCCCGGATCGAACTGGGCAAAGGCGCCCTGAAACATGCAGAGCAATTGTTGCGCACCGGTCTCGATACCGCCATGCAGGAGCTCTCGCGTCCTGCCCGGATTGGTGAAACCCGCCTGCAACTGAATCTGGTGCTTGTGCTTTGGCATCAGGGCCGTGAAGCGGAAGCAGATCGCCTGTTGGTCACCTGTGGGCGACATGCTGAACAGACCAGGGATCTTGGACTGCTGCTGGCGATGACCATTCGTGTCTTGATGTGTCGGGCCCAGGGGCGATTGGAGGATGCGTTTGTCTGGATTGGTCGGGCCGAGCGTACCATGCATTCCTGGCAAGTCGACGAATCCCTGTTCGTACCTGTTCTCGAGGCCCTGAAAGCCAACTGCTGGTTGTCGCAGAATCAGATCGACAGTGCCGATCAGGCGGTTCGAAAGCTTGCTCCTTACCGGGAAGCGGGCTGCGTACCGGAGCTTTTCCCCATGATGCCGGGCCTGCTGGACTGCCTTCAGGTTCGGGTCGACCTGGCCCGCGGTGATCTGATAAAAGCCCGGGAAACACTCCAGGGTATCCGTGAACGATATGAGGGAGCCATTCCATGGGGCGTAGAGCTCCACATGCGCTTGCTTGAGGCTGTGATCGTTCTGGATGAAAAGGGACCGGTGGTTGCCCTGAAGATTCTGTCTACTGTCGTCAATGAGGCTGCTGCAGAGCACTTCATCAGTCCGTTCCGGGAGCTCAGGAACGAATTGCAGGAGCTAATGACGAAGGGCTTTGGTCAGCTTCCCGAGAGTGCGTTTAAAGAGGCGCTGGGCGAGGTGTTCGAGCTGCGTGAGGTCGCTGGTACCCTGGACACCCTGGCAGAACCCATCAGTGAGCGGGAGCAGGGCGTGCTTGAGCTGATTGCAAAAGGGCTTTCAAACCAGGAAATAGCTGACAAGCTGCATATTTCCCTGCACACGGTGAAAACCCACGCGCGTCGAATCAATGCCAAGCTGGAAGTGAAATCCCGAACCCAGGCTATTGTCCGGGCCCGGGAGCTTGGGCTGCTTTAAGCTCATCGATTCGCGCATCTTTTTCGGCCCAAATCTCACCCACCCAGCGCTGGAACGCAATCCGGGTCTCCCGGTTGTTTTCGTAATCCATTCCCAGAAACTCGCCTGAAATTTCCCGCGTCCGCACGTCAATAGTAATCCTTCGGATTCGCCCGCAAAGGTAATCCCAAAAGCCGGCCCTGCCGTCGGGATACACGATCGTGACATCCAGCATGGTGTGAATCATGTCGCCCATCGCGCCCAGTACAAAAGCCGTTCCGCCTGCTCTTGGTTTCAACAGGTGCTTGTAGGGTGAGTTCTGGCGATCATGCTTCTCGGGTGTAAACCGGGTGCCCTCCATGAAGTTGAAGATGGTCACCGGCGTGTAGCGAAACTTCTCGCAGGCAGCCTGGGTGGCCTCCACATCCTTCCCCTTCAGCTCCGGGCGTTTGGCGATCTGCTCTTTGGTATGGCGGTGCATAAAGGGAAAATCCAGCGCCCACCAGGCAACCCCGAGTAATGGCACCCAGATCAGTTGTCGCTTCAGGAAGAACTTCAGCAGGGGGATCCGGCTGTTCAGCACATACTGAATGGCGGGAATGTCGGCCCAGCTCTGATGGTTGCAGGTGACAAAATACCAGTGCTTCCGGCTGAGATTTTCCACGCCCCGCACATCCCAGTCGACCTTGTGCAGAAGATCCATCAGAAGATTGTTGAAGCCAATCCAGAGCCACGCGATGGTGTTGAGGATCACCGTGCAGCCCTTGCGTACGGCGGTAATGGGCAGAACGAGTTTAAGCAGGGCGACTGCGAGAAGAAACGGAATCAGCACCAACGTATTACACAGGATGAGAAGGGCCGCCAAAGTCCCCTTCAGCGGCGCGGGAAGAAAATCGAGCATGGGGTGGAGTCTCTAACCTTCAGCCGGGTTGGTTTTCAGTGATGATTGGCGGGGTAGCAAACCGGTTTCCGCTTCGGTAGAAGCCAGCTGTTCGAGGCTGCCGGGTTCGAGGTTTCTAACCACGCTGCGGAAATCGTCGTCGTAAAACTCCAGGTTGTTGTAGTGAATCATTGCCCGGATCTCTTCAATGTATTCTTCTCCGCGCTCGGAGTAGCCAAGCAGACCCTCTGCAAGCTCCAGGCCTGAGAGAGGGGCATTATCACGGCGGTCTTCGAGCCGGACGTCTCGCAACAACTGATAGGTCGGGTGGCGATTCAGGTTCTGTATGTACGCACGAACCGACCGATAGGGTGAGGAGAACTTGGCCACCTCATGGCTCGCGCCCTCTGCCCGGCCGCGGGGAACAAGCCCGCAACCTTTTGAAAAGCACCACTGCCCAAAAAGGTTATTACCTTTCGTGGCAAATCGGGAGGTGCCCCAGGCGGATTCATTGGCGGCCTGTGCCAGGATCAGAGACGGAGGAATCACATCGAGGCGCATGCGTAGCAGGGCAAACTGCTCGTCGCTGCCGGGCTCGGCATCTACCCTTAATCGCTCAGACTGTTGGGCCAGCCAATCATACTCTTTGCTGGTCAATGTCTCTTTCGCAGCGAGGCTATCCAGGTAGTCGCGCTCAATCAGAATCCGGGAGTTGGCCAGAACAATCCGTGGGTAAAGAAACGAGAAGAACGCGGCCTTTTTCTCCGTGGTGTCCTGATACTGAGAAAAATCCGGCAAGTCGTCGTTGGCCCAACTTGGGAGCGGGGGCAGAGAAGACAGTGCGGGTTCGGAGCCTGTGTTATCGGAGTTGATCCGGTCAATACTGGCCTGTGGCGTATAAAAGCCACCGCCGATCGCAAATGCAATCAGGGGGAGCATCAGTATGATGGCCCGTTTACCCGCAGACATAAAACCTCTCGTTTCAATCGATATAGCAATGATTATAACAGGTTATACGAGAGCGTTTGCCAGTTGGGTTTTGTCGGATGCCACTGCCGTCAGGGCAGTCGTGTTGCAACAAGCAAACCGATCTGTTCCTCACCACCCCATGTGGATCGGAAACGCAAATAGAACTGGTCCTGACTGGCGGTGTGAAAACCCTCAAGCACAAGGTTGCCTGAGGTGAACTCTACCCTCCCGTCGCCCAGTTGGCTGAGCGCCAGGTCGATGTCCGCCAGGCTCTCCAGCGCAGGTTTTGTCACGGTCTCGTCATCAACGGAATGGGTGCTGGTCAGCGAAGTCGGCGAGAGTGTTGCCGAGCTTGAGGATTCGATGGTCAGCAGGGCATTGTCAAAATGTCGGAGGCGGTTCGTCTGCGATGTCAGGGCCAGGGCCACGCCCTGAAGCCTGAACTGTCCCGTAGCCGGTGCGGTGTTCGCGGTTTGTTCTGCGGCAATCAGGATACCGTCGCCTAGCGGACTATCGTCCAGGTTGAATGCCATCAGGGTGCCATCCGGGGTGCTGGCACCGACACCAATATCTGGCTGCTGGAAATCACCGGAAGCGGTGGTGATGTCCAGGTTCAGTCGTCCGATATCCACATCCCCGTTGCTGAGCCGCGAGGTTCGGTTGCTCAGGGTCCAGGATTCTGCTCGGGTACCGGTGGAGTCCGTCGAGACAGTGCCTGAACTGTCTCGTTGTAATGACGTAAAGCTCTGGGATTGGTTAACTGTACCGCCAGAAATCTGCCATTGGCCAACGCCTGTTTCGATGGTGAGAGGCGTTGTCTCGTCGCTGAATCGGGTTCCAAGATACAGCATGTTGTAGTCGCGGCCATTCAGACTGTCGGCGTCGAATCCCTCCTTCCTGAGGAGGTTGACCTCAAGAACCGACAGATACTGATCCTCCAGAGTACCCAGCCGTCGCAACTGGTCGCCGTCCGCTTCCAGCTCGATAGCTTTGCCAGCGCTGAAGTAGCCGCTGATCACCCGGTCGGGCCCCGTGGTTTCATCCTCAGGCGCGCTTGTGAAGGCGTCCAGATAGTAGGGATTGCGAGTCCAGCCAATAATTTTCGAGCTGCCCCGGCCGGTAATGCTCTGATACAGGGCCCGGCCTGCCAGCAGGCGAGTGTCTTCCAACAGCGTGGCTGCTCCGGGGGATGAAGAGTGAGTGTTCCGTTCCCAGTATTCAGAGCCCCGAACGAAGAAGTCGTTTCCCGCCTGGTGAATCAGAGCCTCGCGATCGTATGGGATATCGTTGGCCAGAGAGGTCACTCGGATGTTGAAGGCATCAAAGCTGGTCAGGGTGAGAGCCGGATAGACATAGCCGGTGCCATTATCATCGGTCAGCACCTCTTCCTGGGCCGTTCGAACACCCCATTGTCCGGACCCGCTCAGGGTAGACTCGAGAAAGGTCTGCCCCAGCTCGATACCCAGAAATACCGAATTGTAGTCTGCGGAACTGGCGCTGATCTTTCCCGAGGACGTCTCATCGAGCACCGCGTAGTCGGCCATTGCGCTCACGTAACGGGCAAAGTCTCCCCGATCTTCGAGAATATCCAGGGCACCGCCGAGGCCAACATTGGAAGGAATCTCAATTTCAAAGTCGTGGACCTGATCGGCGAGGGTCGACCACACATACTTGTTCAGGCATAGCTCGCCGCCTTCATCGGCAACGCAATCCAGAATGGTCTGGAACTCACCGGCCGTATAGCTGCTGAGCGTGTTACGCACCAGATATTCGGAAAAAGGATTCACCTTCACATCCCGGTCTGCATCGGCCGCCAGGGCTCGCATTCGGGTGTTGCCATAACTGGCATCGATAATCACATCCGGTCCAAGGGGCAGGCCTTCTGTGAATTCGATAATGGTGAAACCTTCGCTGTCGGTGCGGCTGGAAATGGGAGGCTCGCCCAGGTTCTGCAAGGCCGGGTTGGTGTAGTAAACACTCACCCTGTCCGGTTGCACGATTCTCAGGTTGCGGCGGGTAGGCTCGCCGTCGCTGGTGACACCACCCGGTACTTCCATGGTTACCCGGACTTCATTGCTGGCCAGGCCGCCTGTGTTCGAGGAATCGCCGGTGCTGCCGGAACTGAAATCATCGACCGGGTTTTTGTTTCCCGCGAAGTCATTGGGCTGGCCGGCCGCGCCGGCAATGGCATCTTCGCCGCTTCCGCATCCCGCGGTAAGCACCAGAGTCGAGGAGAGGAGTATACCGAGAGTGAATCGCATGCCTGGCTATCCGTGCAGAAAATACAGGCAGACAGTCTAACAGTCGGATTCCCGGGAAAGCGTGAGGAAAAGCACGAAAGAGTCAGGGAGGGAAAGTGAAACAGGCCCGGGAGAACGGGCCCGTTTCAGATGAGGCATGAATCAGAAGAAAATCTTCATGCCGGCCATAACGCCCTCATCGAGATTGACGTCTCGTGAGGAATTCTCGATATCAGTGTTCAGGTAACGGTAGCCAGCAAAAACCTCCGCGTTGCGGATCACGCGATAGCTGCCACGAAGCTCCAGGCTGGTCATGTCATCGGAATCGCCGAACGAGAGAATGCTCGGCGCGTAGTGCAGGCCACCGGTAAAGGACAGGCCGGGCACATTCGGGATGTTCACGGTGGCGAAACCACCGAGACCCAGAGCTCCACCGTCGGCACGGCTCTGATCCCAGAAGATGCCACGCATACCGATGCCGGCGGTCGTCGGCAGGTTACCGATAGCGGTACGGCCCTGGGCGTGGAAATCCGCGTTGAAGATGTCGCGGCCACCTTCGTGATAGGTGTAACCGGCGCCAAGCTGGACATCATTGTTGGTGTTGAAGAAATTCACCTGGCCTTTCACCGAATCGTTGGTGAGGCTGAGGTCGACATCACCTGCAAAGGCAGGCGCGGCAGCCAGTGAGAGAACCATCAGGGAAATCCGGGACGCTTTCATATGTGTGCACCTTCGTTACGTTTTTAGCAGAATTGGCGGTATGTTAACGGGGCGCACCGGCCCACTCAACTTAAATGCCAGTAAGTCCCCGTTAACTTTCATTTTTCGCAGGTCAGTGCCGGGTGGTCTCGCCGCCCTGGTCCAGATCCTCCGGTGATGCGTTCTCTGCGGGTACCCGGTATTCCTCGTTGGCCCAGGCCCCCAGGTCGATCAGTTTGCAGCGCTCGGAACAGAAAGGGCGCCAGGGGTTGGTCTCGGTCCATTCCACGGACTTTTTACAGGTTGGGCATTCAACGTTCATGGTTGCCTTCGGGGTTTGGAAACGTGTCTGGATGTCTGTGCCCGGATTTAAGCAAACAGCTTTCAGGAGGCAGCAGACGCCTGACAATATTGTTCCAGTACTGCCCGCAGCATTTCAATATTGACAGGCTTGGCAACAAAAGAATCCATACCGCACCGGCGGCAGCGCTCCTCGTCTTCTTCCATGGCACTGGCGGTCAGGGCGACCACGGGGATTCGCACGCGGTTGTGGGTATTCTCCCACTCCCGGAGGCGGCGGGTGGCCTCAAAACCATCCACGCGGGGCATCACACAATCCATGAATACCAGGTCGAAGGGATGCCACTGCCATAGGCTGGCTGCGGCCTCGCCGTCGTTGGCGGTCATCACGTCACAACCGAGTTTCTCCAGCAGCCGGCGGGTCAGGGTACGGTTAACTGGATTGTCCTCAACCAGCAACACCTTCATACGGCCACAGGGAAGTTCCCGGCGCCTGGCGGTATCGGTAACCGCCTGCAGAGAAAACCGGGTCAGGAAACGCCGTTCATCCTTGGCGGCATCGGCAAACAGCTGGTTAAGAATGGGAGTCAGGCAGGATTCCCGCAGCGATTTGCTCAGGAAGGCATCGGCGCCGGCCTGCCGGAAATGTTCGGCATCGCCCCGTTGCGGGTTGGATGACAGAATCAGCAGGCGCATATCCGACCACAGCGGATTGCTGCGGATCTGCCGGCACAGCAGGTCGCTGTCCATATCCGGCACGAAGCCGTCCAGGATAATCGCGTCGAAGGGCTGCTGGCCATCGAACGCCGTGCGCAGGGATGTCAGCGCCTCGCCGGCGGACTTCACCGCCTCAATGTGCACCTCATGCCGGGACAGCATTTCCAGGGTGATCTTGCGGGACAGCTCATAGGAATCCACCACCAGAATCCGGCGGTTCTTCACCATCCGGGTGTCCGGCCGAACCCGGGCAGCGTTCTCCGGCGCCACGGGCAGGGTCAGCTCCATCCAGAAAGTGGAACCCTCGCCGGGGCGGCTTTCCAGATCCATGGAGCCGTCCATCAGGCCCACCAGCTGGCGGCAGATGGTCAGGCCCAGGCCGGCACCGGGTAACTGGCGCTGGAACTGCTGGCCCAGCTGAACGTAGGGCTCGTAAACCAGCGGAACATCTTCCGGGTTGATACCCACGCCGGTATCTTCCACCGCAATGCGAAGGCGTGCCTTGTCGTCCCGGCGACCCAGCACTTCGATACTGATCAGCACATGGCCGGAATCGGTAAACTTGATGGCGTTGGAGGTTAGGTTGAGCAGGATCTGGCGGATTCGCACCGGGTCGCCCTTCAGGGCCCAGGGCAGGTTCTCGTCAATTCGAAGCTCCAGCGCCAGCCCCTTTTCCCGGGCGCGGGCGCCAAGCATGTGCACCAGATCATTCAGGGTTTCCCGAAGATCAAAGGGAATGTCGTCCAGTATCAGCTTGCCAGCTTCCATGCTGGAAATATCCAGCAAGTCATTGATGATGGCAGAGAGGCTTTCGGAGGCACTGAGCAGCGTTTGCACGTATTCCCGCTGCTCCTGATCCAGGGGCGTGTCGGTCAACAGGTTGGCGTAACCCAGCACGGATTGCAGTGGAATACGCAGCTCGTGGCTGACATTGGCCAGGAACTGGTTCTTGGCGTGGTTGGCCCGCACCGCCTCGTCCCGCTCACCCTGGGACTGGATCGTGGTCTGGCGCAGGGAACGTGTGTCCTCAAGGATTTGAAGGCGCATCTTATTCAGGGCCTGTTCCAGCTCTGAGAGTTCGTCCGGCGTCTTCCGCGCCTTGCGTTTCAGCTTCAGTGGATCCACCAGGGCGTCCAGATTCAGCCGGGCGGCGTAATCGGCCATGGCTTCCAGGTGCCGGGATAGCGTTAGACGAACGATCACCAGCAGCCCCAGGGTGCCCAGCATAACCACAATGGATTGGAACAGCAGGTTCACCAGGGCCCGGTTGCGCAGGTCTGTGTAAATCTGGTCGATGGAAGAGGTAACCGTCAGCGTGCCCACGTTCTCCGGGCCGCGGGTGCTGGAGCGGTCGAACACAAGGGGAAAAGTCTGGGAAAGCACCCGGCCCTCGGGGTAGGTGCCGGTCGTGAAGGTTTCGCCGGTGCTGGTCACCACCCGGCCATACTGGACAGCGGGTACCGCCTTCATATCATCCAGGCTGTTGGCCACCTCGCTGAAATTCATCAGCCAGATGTTGTTGCTCATGCTTCCGGAAACCAACTCCGCGGCCCGTGTCTGGTCATTCAGCAGATCGTTCTTGCGCCGCTCGAATTCTCCGATCAGCTGAACGCCCGTTGCCACCAGAGACAGAAAAAGGCTGAACAGCAATACGTAGGCGAGCAACCTTGCCGCCAGTGGTCGTATTCCCAATCGTTTGAAGAACCGCTTTGAAGGCAAGGCACATATTCCCTGTGTCGACTACAAAATCACCAAAAGCAGTTTAACAGACCGTCAGCACTTCGACACGTTTCCGTGAATGATCATTCACGAATCGGAATCGCACGTTCAAATCGTACAGATGCGCACCGTAAATGCGCTCTTCTTCCCGTCCTCTGCGAAAGGAGGGGCGTGGATCGTAAGCCACCACATCCTCGATCAGCGGGCGAAGTTCCGGATACTCTTCGGGTGACAGCTTGCCAATCTGGGCCTCCGCTTCCGGCAGAAAAACCACGTCGAGTTTTTCCGTGGGTGGCGAGTCTGCCCAGCCCAATGTCGCTTCAGGAACTGAATCGGCAAATGGCAGGTAGGGTTTGATATCCAGTATCGGTGTGCCCTCGATGAGGTCATGATCACTGATGCGGAGAATGAGCTGTCCATCTTTGCGCACCAATCCCTCATTGCGAACGACCGAGAGGCCGAGGCTGTTTGGGCGAAACGGAGACCGGCTGGCAAACACACCCATCTTGCGATTGCCGCCCAGGCGGGGAGGGCGCACCACGGGCCGCCAGTCTGCCCGCACCGCCTCATGAAACTGAAAGGTCAGCCAAAGGTGGCTGGCGGTCTCCAGCCCACGGAAGGCATCTTCCCGGTCAAACGGTGGCTGGATAATCAGCTCGGCCCGGGCATGACGGGTCAGCCCGGGCTGTCGAGGCACCCCGAACTTGTCCTGAAAGCAGGAGCGCGTAATGGCGATAGGCGTGAGAGTAAGGGCCTCGGTCGCTGGCTTAGACAAATGTCGTGGCATCAATAGACTCCGGGGTCAGATGAAAGCCTTCATCTGACCCCATTTTCAAGAATAACCCGGGGTCAGAAGAACGCTTTCTTCTGACCCCCTCCTTCACAGGCGATCATCTTCAATAATCCCTGAGAAATACATTTCTATTCTAAAAACCACAGAAGCACGGTCTTTAAAGCTCTCCTCCCGGGGGAATTCCAGTGCTGGAATCAGCTCCGCATAGAGCCAGTTGCTGTGTAGACGGTAGCGAAACGTGAGATCGACGAACGCGGAGGTGGTGCGCCAGGAAGGTTTGCTTTCCCCCAGCAGGCCCAGCCTTGGTGTTACGATCAGCCGGTTATTCATGCGCTTACGCATGCTGAATATCTGGCCCGCCACAAATTCCTTGTCGTTGTGCACCCACTCCAGTTCCGAAGACGAGCGGAAATACCAGTCGTTGCCAACCGGGCGCCCAACGCCAATCCAGGTTCGCTCGCCCCAACCGTCCTGATGAAAGTAGTAAAACCGCTGCTGGGCGTTCAGGATCCATTTGTCGTCCAGGCGCCAGCGTTTCTCCGCCGTTGCGCGCCAGAAGGCATCCGGAGGGAGCCGCAGGCGCACACCCACGTCGTTGGAGAAATTGATGGCATCGCCAATCTGGGTCAGGTACCGCAGCGCACCCGTGGCTTCCGTATCGGAGCGTTCCGGCTCGGTAAGCTGCCGGTCCCGCTGGCGCTCGCCGAGTGGGATCAGGTCTTCGCTCTCGCTTTCGATAACCAGGCGCAGTTTGCGACGGGTGGTAGGAATGTCCAGCCGAAATCGCGCCTCCGGCTCAAACTGTGCCGGATCCCCATATTCGGATTCCGTCGCAAAGCCAACGCGCAGATAGCTCTCATTATTGGGGAGGCTCTGGGCGCTGCCAGATAGCGTCCTGTCTGCCCACTGGCCAACCGACTGGATCTTCTGCCCGTGAAGGCGCTCCTGCCGCAGCACCCAGTTGCTGAATTTGAGCCAGTAGGAATCCAGCGGATCTGCCCAGTATTCATCTGGCTCAAATGTGTAAAAGCCGATCGGGAGCTGGGCCGGGGACAGAATCTCAGTCACAGAGCGCTCCCGAACCTCAAACACCGGCTCGATGCTGTGGGTTGGGGAAGAGAGTGTCAGGAAGAGTGCAGCCGCAAGACCTGCAAAACGATAGCGGAAAAACCAGTCAGCCAAATTCCACCAGCAACCTTTCATGCAGCTCCCGCACCTGACGCGTTACATCATCCAGAGGGCGGTCATTATCAATCACCTCATCCGCCCGCGCCAGCCGATCTTCGCGCGACATCTGAGCCGCAATGATCCGCTCAACCTGCTCCCGGGAATTGGTATCCCGGGTCATAGTGCGTTCAATCTGGGTTTCTTCAGGCACGTCGATTACGATAATGCGGTCAACCAATTCGTGCTGGTCGGTCTCGAGAAGGAGAGGGGAGACCAGGAGCACGTAGGGAAGCTGGTAGTTTTCCGGGTTCAACTGCCGAATCAATTCCTCGCGGATGATTGGATGCAGCAGCGACTCCAGCCAAACACGCTCTTCCGGCTTCTCAAAGACAATCCCACGAAGCTGCGAACGATCCAACGCACCCTCGGGCGTGAGAATTTTCTCGCCAAAATGCTCCGCGATACGCGCGAGCGCTGGTGTACCCGGCTCAACCACCTCCCGGGCAACATCATCGGCGTCCACCCAGTGCACGCCAAGTTCGCCGAACAGGCGAGCCACAGTGGATTTTCCGGAACCAATTCCGCCGGTGAGGCCAACAATCTTCATGAATCAGACTCCCAGGAATCCGTACCAGAACGCCTGAATCTCACTGCCAAACCACAAACAAATCAACCCCGCCGTCGCCAGATAAGGCCCAAACGGAATCGGCACCTCGCGCCCATGCTTCTTGAACACCATCAGGCTGATACCCACAACCGCGCCAACCACTGACGAAAGCAAAATCACCGCCGGCAACAACTGCCACCCCAGCCACGCACCAAGCGCGGCGAGCAATTTAAAGTCCCCGTGCCCCATACCTTCCTTGCCGGTAACCAGCTTGAAAAGCCAATAAACCGACCAAAGCGAGAGATACCCGGCCACTGCGCCCCAGAAAGCACTATTAAAGTCCGTAAGCACACCAAAGTAATTCAGCACCAGGCCCAGCCACATCAAGGGCAGGGTGATGCTATCCGGCAGAAGCTGGGTATCAAAATCGATAACTGTCAGGGCCACCAGAGCCCAAACCAGCAGAAGCGCCCAAAGCGCAGACTCATTCGGCCCGATGACAGCAATGGTCACCACGGAAAAAATCGCGGTGACGGCCTCAATAATCGGATAGCGGGGCGAGATGGGAGCTTTGCAGGAAGCACATTTGCCCCTAAGAACCAGCCAGCTGATCACCGGAATATTCTCCCAGGCCCGAATGCCATGGCCGCAGGAAGGGCAGGTGGAAGCCGGTTTGGAGAGCGTAATCCGCTCTTCCTGCTTGCGCTGCTTGTCCGGCAGCTCCAGGAACTCCTCGCACTGGCAGCGCCAGTCCTGGTGCATCATTTTCGGCAGCCTCAGAATGACAACATTCAGGAAGCTGCCGATGCAGAGGGATCCGAGGGTGACGGAAAGAAAAACAAGCCAGGGAGTTGCGAGAAAGGCGTCCAGAGTAATCATCAATTATCCGAGAATCAGGCGGGGTAACTCGGGGTCAGAAGAGGTTTCTCTTCTGACCCCACTCTATGTCTAGCGGGGCTTTGGCTACAAATTTTTAGCCAACAACCTGACCCATCTGGAAGATGGGCAGATACATGGCAATGATCAGGCCACCAACCAGAACACCCAGAACCGCCATGATCATTGGCTCCATCAGGGCAGTCAGGTTATCGACCATGTCGTCGACCACTGCCTCGTAATGCTCCGCGACCTTGGCCAGCATCTCGTCGAGGTTACCGGACTCTTCGCCGATTGCTGTTAGCTGAACGGCCATTACAGGGAATACGTCTTGCTGGCGCATGGAGGCCTGAAGCTGGGTGCCGCTCGATACATCGTTTTTGATGCGGTCGATAGCATCCCGATAAACCGCGTTACCGGTCGCACCGGCTACAGAATCAAGGGCGTCAACCAGTGGGACGCCCGCAGCAAAGGTAGTTGAAAGAACTCGACCGAATTTGGCGACAGCAGATTTGTCGAGGATTTCGCCAACCACCGGCAGTTTCAGCACATATTTGTCCACTAGGTCTGAGAACTTTTGCGATCGGCGCTTTGCCTCCTTAAACAGGAAGATCGTTCCAACGATGCCAAGTAGAACAACAAACCACCAGCTTTGCAGCCATTCCGACAGTTCTACGACCATTTGGGTAAATACAGGTAGTTCGGCACCGAAGCCTTGAAACAGACTCTCGAACTGCGGAACAACCTTTACAAGGAGTATAGCCGTCACGACGATTGCTACCACAATAACGGCAATCGGGTAAGTCATCGCCTTCTTGACTTTCTTCTTCAGAAGCTCTGTCTTCTCAAGGTAAGTCGCAATTCGATCCAGCATGGCCTCCAGCGCGCCAGCTTTCTCACCTGAATCAACCAGGTTGCAATACAGATCGTCAAAATATTTTGGATGTTTTCTAAGAGCCCCAGCAAAACTGGTGCCTGATGAAATATCGTTCCGGATACTCATTACCAGTTCTTGAAGCCCCTTGTTTTCGAGGCCATCCGCGACAATGTCAAAGCTTTGAACAAGAGGTACACCTGCCTTCATCATTGTGGCGAGCTGTCGAGTCAGCATGGCAATGTCAAAAGGGGTAATTTTCTTGCTGCCACCGAAAAGAGGCTTTGGTTTCTTCTTGACCTTGTCCGGAATAATGCCTTGCTTGCGAAGTTGGGCCTTAACCAGTGCAAGGTTGGAGCCGGTTAGCTCGCCCTTGGACTTGTTACCTTTTCGGTCTTTGCCTTCCCAAACGTACGATTCCAGCTTTTGCGCTTTCTCTGCCATGCTTAATCCTTCGTCACGCGGTTGGCTTCCTCAAGGCTTGTTACGCCCTCAATCACCTTCATAAGGGCGGACTGGCGCAAGTTGCGGAAGCCTTCGGCCTGAGCCTGTTTTGCAATTTTGATGGAACTGGCTTCTTCCATAATCATGTTCGCCAGCTCGTCGGTAATCTTGACCACCTCGTAAATCCCGACGCGGCCCTTATATCCTCCATTGCATTTATCACAGCCCTTGGGACGGTACAACGTGAAGCCTGTATCAATTTGTTCCTGTGTGAACCCTTCCTCTACCAGCACCTCTTTTGGCACCTCAAAGGGTTGTTTGCAGGCGCTACATAACCTGCGCCCAAGACGCTGGGCAATAATCAGGCTTACCGAGGTAGCAATGTTGAACGAGGGCACCCCCATGTTCATCATCCGCGTGAGAGTTTCTGCAGCACTATTAGTGTGCAGTGTGGAGAGAACCAGGTGCCCGGTTTGCGCCGCTTTGATCGCAATATTGGCTGTTTCCAGATCCCGAATCTCACCGACCATGATTACATCCGGATCCTGACGCAGAAACGCTCTTAGAGCCTCCGCAAAGCCCAGCCCCACGCGGTTGTTAACGTTTACCTGGTTAATACCTTCAAGGTTGATTTCCGCCGGGTCTTCCGCGGTGGAAATGTTGATATCCGGGGTGTTCAGAATATTCAGGCCGGTATACAGAGAAACCGTTTTACCGGAACCGGTGGGGCCGGTCACCAGAATCATGCCCTGCGGCTGCTTCAGAGCATCCATGTACATTTCTTTCTGGTCCGCCTCATAACCGAGCACATCAATGCCCAGCTTTGCCTGACTGGGATCGAGAATCCGAAGAACAATCTTCTCCCCCCAAAGCGTTGGCAGGGTATTCACCCGGAAATCTATAGCCTTGGTCTTGGACAGTTTCATCTTGATCCGGCCATCCTGGGGTACTCGTCGCTCGGAAATATCCAGTTGGGCCATGATCTTCACCCGGGCAGAAATCTTCGGGGCCAGCTTGATGGAAGGGCGCGACACTTCTTTCAAAATGCCGTCGGTGCGGTACCTTACCCGATAGACTTTTTCATAGGGCTCGAAGTGAATATCCGAGGCCCCTCCGCGAATCGCATCGAGCAGCATCTTGTTGACGTACTTTACAATAGGAGCGTCGTCCACCTCGCTGGCAACAACAGCGCCATCGTCTTCTTGCTCGCCACCTTCAGTTTCAACCCCTTCAAGATCGGAGTCATCCAGATCACCCATGGAGGTATCTTGAGACTCCAGATACTTGTCGATGGCTTCTCGAAGTTTGGCATCATCAACCAAAACTGCATCGGTACTTAAGCCAGTGTTGAACTTGATTTCGTCCAAGGCCTGAATGTTGGTCGGGTCCGAAACTGCAATAAACAGCCTATTCCCTCTCTTGTAGAGTGGAAGCGCGTTGTGTTTGCGGACTAGTTTTTCGTCTACCACCTTCTCGGGCATCATTTCCGGCATGAAGGCCGAGAGGTCCAGAACGGAAACCCCAAATTCCATCGCTGCAGAGAAAGCCAGCTTGGAGCTGTCAGCAAGGTTGTTTTGGGTAAGGTAGGTGATTAGGGGAATGCGGTTCTGGGATGCCTGCAAAAAAGCGTCTTTTGCAGTTGCCTCGTCCAGCAGTCCGTCATCCACGAAGCGCCTCGCAAGGCCCGTAAGCGTGATGTTGCTTTTATTGGTAGACATAAATTAAGTAAGAAAGGCAGCCTAAGTTACTGAAACCGGTATTTTGTCAATTCCAGTGAGTTTAGATGGCCAGCCTGCGTTTGGAAAGGACCCTATTTGACTTAGGGCTCGCACCGGCGTCAGAAGAAAGCCCTCTTCTGCCGCGATATCCAATCCAAAGAGCGCGCGAGCGCAATGCAGACTGACAAAATTTGTCACCGATTGACGCCTTCGGGCATCCGGTCCTCTATCCGATTGGAGATCAAAATGCAGGATAAAGCTTCGTTAAGTCTCTGTTTATAAAGCAGTACTTTTCGATTTTTTGCAAATGAAAAAAACTTGGCACAGCGAATGCTTTTGGTACAGCAGGCTCAAACCACCGGTCACGGGGCGCGACTCCACCGGGCCCGGGCCAGAAAGAGTTGATCAACGACAAACACAGAGGTCGATAATGAAAAATATCCAGATTAACCACGCCCAGAAGGGTTTTACTCTGATCGAACTGATGATCGTAGTCGCGATCATTGGTATTTTGGCAGCGATTGCAATCCCTCAGTACCAAGATTACATCGCGCGCTCCCAGATGAACCGTGCTTACGGTGAGATTTCTGCGCTGAAGACTGCAGCGGAAGAGTCCCTGATGCGTGGGGTTGCATTGAGTGGCGACTTGACCACACTCGGGTTCTCGGGCTCTAGCCTGATGTCCTCAACTAATATTGCCGTATCAAGCGGTCAGTATACGCTTTCTGGCACGTTGGGTCAGGATGCTAGCGTTGCGATTGAAGGTGTTGTCGTCGAGCTTATTCGCACACCGCAGGGCTCTTGGTCGTGTAATATCGACTCAACGACTAACACTCCGACTGGTTGGGACGCTTCTTTTGTACCAACTGGGTGCACAAACACCTAAGTCAGAGTTAATTCTAAAGGGGGGCCTGCGGGCCTCCCTTTTTGTCTCTATATAGAAAAGCTGGAGTTCTGATGGGCAGCGCTGGCCGTTCAACATTTAGTATTCTTGTTTTTCTGCTGATGGTGCTCCCCAGTTTTGGGGTGATTAAGGTTTGGCCAATTAATTCCGCATCGATTGATGCATTAGTTTTTTTAATTTCAGGCTTGCTTGTCGGTGTCGGCCTTTTCACTTCTCGGGACGCTAGCTTTAAAATCAGTTTGCCTTTATGTTTTTTTATTGCACTTCTCGGCGCATTGGCAATCTCGGTTTTCTTTAATTCCTATTCTTTTGAGGCCTCATGGCGTTGGTACTTTGTCTGTATAACGTTTTGCATTTTGGTGATGCTCGCTGTAAACGAGACTCAAGATCGGGATCCGTTAACATTTAGTTTTTTACTTGCTAAGGCCCTTTTTTTTGGTTCATTGACATACTGTCTTGTATCCTTGGCGAAGTTTTTTGGAATTCTCTCGTTGGTATTCCCTTTTGTCGAAGCATCGCAGGGTAGGCTGGCGGGTATATGGCAGCAACCTAACCTTACAACCACTATAGCCTGGTTAGGGGTTGTCGCCGCGTCAGTTGTCTACGGTCGCTCAATCGGTCGGTTTGGGTTCATGGCGAGTACTTTGGTTTTTGGTTGGGTAATTATCTCGGCTGCTTCCCGCATGTCGTGGCTAATGCTGTTTGGTCTCTTTGTTCTAGTTGTTGTTAGTCGTGTGCCTAAATTCCATTCTGACGATGTTCGGCCTGCGCGCAAGAGTCTTAGCGTTGGTTTGGTGATACTTCTCATTATGTTTACTGTTGTTCCCCAAATAAACAAATCATTTCGGGACTATCTTGTTGAAAAAGAGTGGATTCAAGCAAATATTACAATAGCACTTGCGGACAGAGTAGTAACTGAGGATGCCGCAAGAATATCAGAACTCGTTAAGCTTAAGTCTGGGTTGAGCCATTTTTCGACCAAACAGCTTCTTGTTGGTGTGGGACCAGGAAATTATCCAAGCTTCTCATATCAAGGTGATTTGTCTCAGTCGCCAGAAAACTTGGTTTCTTCAACTTGGCTGCATTCTCATAACCTTTTTACAATGATTTTCGTTGAATTTGGCTTAATTGGGCTGTCAGTGATCTTGGGTGGTATTTTTTTCACGATTAAAGTCGCGTTATCTAAGGTTATCGATCGTAGGCGGTTTTTTGCAATCGGATGTCTCGGCATTATTTTCATTCACAGTAATCTTGAGTTTCCTTTGTGGTATCCATGGTTTTTGATAGTTACCTGCCTACTATTAGTGAGTCTGTTCGAAACGAGATCGGTTTATGCAGATACCAAATTTCTGAAACCGGCACTGGGTTTACTGGTATCCCTGACGGCCATCGCACTAGTTATCAATCTGGGGTCCCAATACGCTCGGATAGTTCAGGTTGCAATGACCCCGGATCCGGATGAAGAGCAGTTTCTTTCGCTCTCGCTTCTTGCAAATGATAGTTTGATGGGCCCTTACGCAATCCTCAGGAGATACCGCGATTTCGCTCCTGAAACAACAAATCTGGATTGGCAGCTCAAAGAGGCTCGAAGGATGAAGCAGTGGCAGCCAAGAGATCTTGTGCTTCTCAGGGAATACTCGATTTTGGTTTTGAAAGGTGATGTCGATGAGGCATGCAATGCCGCTCAGTCGACGGCTTACCGATACCCAATATCTGCGCCAATCATGCTTGAACATGCTGTCAAATCAGGCGTGTTGAATCCACAACAGACGATCCGGATGGCAAATTGTATCGAGCGTGGTTTGGCCCCAAGGGGAGAAACAATTCCTTCGGTACAGCAAAAGAATCAACGTTCTCTATTGCGGATGTAATTTGTGAGAGCTCCAAGCGTCTCCTTCTCATTTTGGTGCGTGACGGCCTTCGTCCTGGTACTTTTTTCTGATTTTATTCCACTTCCGTTTGATAGTTACGCAGCTAAGCGCTTTTTTCTAGTCCTTACACTGGTTTTGGTTGTCTTGGTCCCTCTGTGGTCGATATCAGCGGGTAGGTTGCAATCGAGAGGGTGGCTTTTAGCAGATCTCTCACTTCTTGTGGTTATTTGGTCAGCGTTGCTTTATCACTCCTATGGCCTGACCAGTAGTCCGTACGGGTTGTCAGAGGCGGTCATGTACGGAGCCTTTTTTTCCTCCTTTGTTCTAATGGGACATGCTTTGTTCCAGTCAAATTTTTACGAACGGGCATGGACAATATTTTTATCAGTCTCCATAGGTGCCTGCTTCCTCTATGCCATGATGACCTTGACGGTCTACGGGTTCGCCATTGCTGATGGGCAGACAAATCTTGTGCCTTTTATACCCTGGGGGTTTGTCAGCATGCGTTACTGGAGCCATGTTGCTACCTGGATGCTGCCACTTTTCCCCTTGGCACTTTTGATTGGGCCATTCAAAGCCAGTGCTCTATGGAAAGTGATGGTTCTCCTGACTATGGCAATTTGGTGGTGGGTAATCCTTCTTTCGTCTGCGAGAGGCTCAACCATTGGTATCGCCGTAGGGCTTGGGCTCGTGTTGTTGCTGTTTGGCCGCAGCTCATTGGGATGGGCGAAGGAGCTTATCAAGGGCTTTGCGGGAGGAGTCATTCTTTGGGCTTTGCTTTCAGTTGCCGTGCCTGAGCTATTTTTTGGCGAAACCCAAGTACGTGGTCTCAAAACCGATAATTCAGACAGAATCCCCCAGATATTGGAGGCCTGGGCGATGAGCCTCCAGCACTTCCCCTTGGGGATGGGGGCTCAGTCCTGGCTCACGCACGACATATTGACATCGCAGTATGATCTCACCAAAAAATTTGGTCATCCCCATAATATGTACCTAATGTGGGCGGCCGAGTATGGATGGTTGCTAGTCGCCCTGGTTGTCGTGTTGGTGGCATTCGCTGCCGTTCGAGTTTTTGTGAAGCGGCGATATCTACTGAATAACGATGACAGCGTTTCTGTAACCCGGCTTGTGGCGATCACCGCCTCGGTTTCAGCCGCTTTATTTCACGCGGGCGTTTCAGCTGTATTTATGGCACCCGCTTCGATGTTGGTTGGCTTACTCGTTTTGACGCTTTTCTGGTGTGAAATTCAGCTGAACTCCCCAAGCTATGATGTCTCGGCGGATAATGCGAAGCGTAAGCGCTCGCTTGCCGGTGGGTTGCTATTAGCTGGATTTGTTGTCATTGCATACCACTGGTTCGGGAATGTATCGGATTACCACAAAGCCATGAGAGAAGATGTGCAATTCTACGAGGAGAACGCTTTCAAGGGGCACCTCCCACGATTCTGGTTCCACGGCTATTTTCCGCGCAATTCTACCGAAATGCCTGGAACGCGTTGAACCCTGCGTTTTGGCTTGTTGTTTGCTTTAGTAAGCGTGTATCCAGCTGTCAGATTTCGCATAGGTCTTGCATGAAGAAGCATGAATCCGGATTCACCTTAATTGAGTTGATGATAACCGTGGCAATCATCGGAATTCTGTCGGCCATCGCAATTCCGCTATATCAAGGCAACGTGATGAAAGCACAGGTAAATCGTGTGGTTGGTGAGCTCTCGCCTTACAAGAGTGCTTTCGAAACGCAGCTGTCTTCTTCTGGCGCCGTTACCAATTCGGAACTTGGATACAGCGTATCCAGTCTTACAACAGGCAATAGTCTAACTAGCATATCTGTCGTCAACACTGACGGAAGTGGTCACCTGCAGGTGACCATGGGCGGCAGTGCTCACCCAAATCTTGCAGGTGTTGTTGTTCGGTTTGAGCGCAGTAGTGCGGGCTCTTGGCAGTGTGTGATAGATCCATCGGCTGCATCAGGATGGAAAGACGAGTTCAGCCCTGGATCTTGTTCAGTCATTTAGAAGAGGTTCAGATCTCAACCTCTTCAAACAACTCCGGGACTTCAACATCCCACCCAAACTTATCCCGAATCCTCTTGCGCATAACGTCACTCGCAACCATCTCCCCGTGGGTAACGTAAACTTTTTCAGGCCTGAGTGAGCCTTGTTCTAGCCAAGCAAGAATCTCGTTGTAATCCCCATGTGCAGAAAGCGAATCCAGATTATGAATCTCTGCCTTAACCGGCCAATACTCACCATGAATCTTCACCGATTCCGCACCATTTACCAACGCATCCCCACGAGTACCCGGTGCCTGGAAACCAGCAAAAACAATGCTGTTTCGCGGATTGGGTAGCAGCGTTTTCAGGTGGTGCAGCACCCGCCCACCACTCGCCATACCGCTGGCAGAAATAATCACACAGGGGTAGCGCACAGCATCCAACTCAATCGACTCTTCCACCTTTCGAACAAACGTGGTTTTCTCATCAATCAGTTCGCACTGGGCCGCGTTAAGCTTATGTTCCTTGTGGTGCTTGCAGAAGATCTCCGTAGCCTTGATGGCCATCGGGCTGTTCAGGAACACGGGAAGCTTGGGAATCTTCCCGTCGCCCATAATCTTGTGAATCACATAAAGCAGCATCTGTGCCCGGCCAACGGCAAAAGCGGGTAAAAGCACAATGCCTCCGCGACCCGCGGTTTTAGTAATGATGTCTGCCAATTCCGCTTCCGGGTTCGTCTCCCCATGGGCCCGATCCCCGTAGGTCGATTCACAGACCAGCACGTCGGCCTTCTGCAGCGGCTCCGGTGGCCGCATGATGATATCGTTTTGGCGCCCCACGTCTCCGCTGAAAACAACTGTTCTGTCCGCGCCCTGGTGATGAACATGCACACAGGAAGAGCCCAGAATATGCCCGGCCGGGGTAAAGGTTATCTGGAACCCTTTCGCCGGCTCGAACGTCTCATGGTAGTGGAGGGACTCAAAATGCTTGAGCGCCTCCCAGGCATCTTTCTCGGTAAACAGCGGCTCCGGCTTCTCGTGCTTCGAGAACTTTTTGCGGAAGGCGTATTTCGCATCCTCCTCCTGCAGGAACCCGGCATCGGGTAGCAGAACCTTGCACAGTTCATGGGTAGCCTTGGTGCAGTAGACCTTGCCTTTAAAACCGTTTTTTACCAAGGCGGGTAAGTAGCCGGAATGATCAATATGGGCATGGGTTAACACCACCGCATCAATGGTTGACGGGTCCACCGGAAACTTCGCCCAGTTACGCCGGCGCAGGGTTTTCACGCCCTGGTACATGCCACAGTCCACCAGTACCCGGTGTTTGTCGTCCGAGAGCAAGTAGCGCGAGCCGGTTACTGTGCCTGTGCCGCCAAGGAAGCGAAGTTTCATAGAGGCGTCCTTCTGGTTCTTTGTTAAGGGGGTGTTACTATTACCCATAATAGTTCATAACGTTTTGATCTGAAGCAGGAAGCGAATCGCATGCATTACAGCTCCATACTCCCGGACGTCATCAAGGTAGCAGACGAGGCCAGCGAGAAAGTGCTGCATATCTACCAGTCTGATTTCAAGGTGAGCTACAAAGCAGACGATTCGCCCATAACAGCTGCAGATACCGCTGCCCACGACATCATCATCCATGGCCTGCGCAGAATTAGCCGGGATATCCCGATCCTTTCGGAAGAGGGCAAAGATATTCCCTGGGAAGAGCGCAAGCACTGGCGCCGTTTCTGGCTGGTGGACCCAGTCGACGGGACCAAGGACTTTACCCAGCGCACAGGGGAGTTCACGGTCAACATAGCCATGATTGAGGATGGTGAGCCAGTGATGGGCGTGGTCATCGCTCCTGCTTTGAAAGAAGCTTACTGGGGTGTGGTCGGTGAGGGTGCCCATATGCGCGATCGCACAGGCAAAGTTCACAGAATTCGGGTGGCGGAGCCCAAAGACGTAAAGCGTGTTGTGGCCAGCAAGAATCACCTCAACCCGGAAACCAGAGCGTTTATCGAAAAACTCGGCGAGCACGAACTCGTGCAGGCTGGCAGCTCGCTAAAGTTTTGCCGTATTGCCGAGGGCCACGCTGATATATACCCACGTATGGGGCCAACCTGCGAGTGGGATACAGGCGCAGCGCAGGCGGTGCTGGTGGCGGCCGGCGGGAAAGTGCAAGCGGTGAATGGCAATCCTTTGAAATATGGTAAAGAAGATGTGTTAAATCCGTATTTCATTGCGGCGGGAAGCTGGTACATTTCGCAGCCATGACATGGTATGCACTTCAGCACAAACCCGCGCAGGGTGACCGAGCCCTCACACACCTCCAGAATCAGGACATCGCCTGCTTCTACCCGAAAATCACGGTGGAGAAGATCAAGGCTGGCAAGCGCACGAAGAAGCTTGAGCCGCTCTTTCCCGGGTACCTGTTTGTGAACCTTGAACAAAGCGATCCTATGTGGGGAAAGCTCCGATCAACCCGCGGAGTGCTCAGAATTGTCGGATTCGCCAACAAACCTGCGGCTATCAGTGACGATGTAATCTGGCATATAAAGGAAAGCCTGGATTCAGTAGCGGAGCAGGGCGGTATCAAACCTGGCCAGGCCGTGCAGCTGAACGAAGGGCCATTTGAGGGCATCAATGCCATTTTTCAGGCTTACGATGGTGAAGCGCGGGCAATAGTCCTCATCAACTTTATGCAGAAGCAGCAGAGGGTGAAAGTTCCCGTCTCTGCTATAAAAAAGTAGAGGTAGCGCCGCGCAAGCGCCGATGCTGGCTCCGGGCCCCAGGCAGTTCTCGCGTTGGGGTTGCCCAAAAAAATAAGAAGGATGAACCGTTATGGAAGAAAGGCAGCGTTCAGTTCAACAACCCTCTGACGACGAGATCAGCCTTGTAGATCTCGCTTCCACTTTTCTGAAGCGCCGCCGAATCTTCTACGTCACATTTTTGGTTACCCTTGCGGCGGGCATTCTTTATACTATTTTGATACCTGAAAAGTACGATTACGTTAGCTTGTTCAAGTTAGCGGAGAAGGAGGCAGGGAGCTTCATCGAGAAGCCAGCCGTCGTGATCGCCACGCTTGAGAATCGTTGGCTCCCTGAGATAGAGGCCACCTACCTCGCAGAGCACGATCAGCCAATTCCTTTCGATGTGATCTTTTTGAATCCCGAGAATACAGGCCTTATCCGAATTGTCTCCGAGGCGGTGCCGGCGAGCGCTGATGACGTTAAGCGGATTCATAGCCAGCTCATCGAGAAGCTGGAGAAGACCCAATCTGTTGCGGTATCTACCCTTAGAAGTAACCTGGAAAGACAAATCGAATCTTTGACCTCAACTATCGACAGGCTGGAGGGTTCTCGGGACGTGGGAGCAGCCATTGCCGATGCAGTGAATAAACGCCTCTCCCTTGAAGTGCTTCTCCATTCAGTTCAGCCTGCAGAACTTCTGGTGCTCAACCGCCAAATGGCAGAACGGAAAGGGCCCGCGCGGAGCCTGGTTGTGGTTTTGGCTGCCATGCTGGGTTTGATGGGCGGCATATTTCTTTCGTTTTTTGCCGAGTTTGTAAGCTTGGTGAGAGCCAATCTGAACGAAATGTAGGCGAAAAGATTGAGACTCTGAAGCTTTAACAATTCTTTACTCTCACAACTCCCTGATAACCCATGTGTCAGACTTTTTGTCACTTGCTTGTCATAGACATTGCCGTAAAATCGTCACGCTTCTGAAACAGTTCATTCATCTACCGACAAGGATACAGTTGGGAGTCAGTTGTCCCCTTCCTTTTGTCTGTTTCCTGTCGTTTTTCAGATAACTTTATCCTATGACCTTAAAACACTGGGCCCTGGTCGGTGGGGCGGTAGCGTGTCTGAGCAGCTTCTCCGTAATCGCCTCGCCCTGGCTGGAGCCTGGTGATGTTCGCGCCAGATACTCCCTCCAAAAGCTTACAGACCGTGGTCACCTCGACAGGGTAGCGACCACGTGGCCCGTCTCCTGGGCTGATGTCCACAGTGGTGTAAAGCAATCCTCCTTGGCGAGCGATCCGGCTGCCGGAAGCGAGTGGGCATATCTCCGCTTCGAACTGGAAAAGAATGCAACGGCCGGATTCCGGGCTGAGGCCAGAGTGGCGGGGACAACTGAGCCTTCACTTCTGCGGAGTTTTGCCGACAAGCCAGAACAAACCGGCGAGCTCGACCTCGATCTTCAGTGGCAGGGAGCGCAGTGGGCTTTCGGTCTGAGTCCCTCGTTCTCTGCGAATCCGGAAGACGACGACACTTTCCGTTTGGATGGCAGTTACCTCGCTGCCACGGTCAACAACTGGGTGCTGGGTGCGGGAGCGATCGACAGATGGTGGGGGCCAGGATGGCAGCACAGCCTGATTTTATCGAATAATGCCCGGCCTCTGCCTTCTGTGTGGCTCAACCGCAACGAGACAACCGCTCCGCAATCCAAGTGGCTTGAATGGATCGGACCCTGGCAGTTCAGCGTGTTTGCCGGTCAGATGGAAAGCAACCGCGTAGTGCCGGATACCAAGTTGATCGGGATGCGTTTTGGATTCCGGCCGTTCAGCGGTCTTGATGTCGGGCTGTCCAGAATACTTATGTTTGGCGGAGAGGGGCGGCCGGAAAACCTCTCTACTGTTTGGGACATCCTGATTGGCCGGGACAACTCACAGGACGGAGCCGAGAACGATCCGGGCAACCAGTTAGGCAGCATTGACGTTCGTTACGGTTTTGCTGTCGGCGAGCAGAGTATGGGGATTTACACCCAAATGATGGGTGAAGATGAAGCGGGCGCGTTCCCCGCCAGAAAATCCTGGCTTTTCGGTTCGGATTGGACCAGTTCCCTCTTTTCCCGGGATCAACAATGGTATCTGGAATACGCCAATACCCTGGCCGATGATGTGCTGGGTGATCCGATGCCGAACATCACCTACGACCATTTCAGGTACCAAACTGGCTATCACTACTATGGCCGCAGCATGGGCGCGAGCATAGATGGAGATGCGGAAGCCCTGACTTTGGGTGTGTTCGATTTCTTCCCGGATGGCAGTAACCTTGGTATCAGTCTCACCGCAGCGCGCCTGAACAAGGATGGAGCGCAGGGTGCAAAGGTAACGGATACCAGCGTGTTTGCTTATTTGCCGACGCACGACCAGGACATTGCCGTTGTAGAAACCAGCTATGGTACCGAGGTAATGAACGGTTGGCTGGATCTAAATGCCAGTTTTACCGACAAAAAAGTTCAACTAGTTGGGGGCGAGAAAGACCAATGGGCTATCTCTGCCGCCTGGCGTTACCGTTTCTGACATTCAGTAAAATCAACCGGACCCAAAACCCGTGAACCTGAAACAAAAACTGATTCTGGCGCTTGCCCTTCTGCCAGCTATGTCCGTTTATGCTCAATCCATTACGCCCGCCCAGATTGAGCAATTTAAATCGCTTCCACAGGCTCAGCAACAAGCCTTGGCCCGGCAATATGGTGTAGACCTGAGTCAATTAACAGGCTCAACCAGCCAATCTCGACCGGAACAACCAGAACAGGAAGTGGTTAAGCCGCTCCAAGAAAACGAAGCGAAAGAACGCGAGGCAGAGCAAAAACAGGGACAAAGAGATAAAGCCTTTGCAAAGAAAAACAATGGATTAGAGCCCTTCGGTTATGACTTGTTTGCAGGCTCGCCCACAACATTTGCGCCCGTTACCGAGATCCCGGTTCCAGCGGAATACAGGATGGGGCCAGGAGATGTTCTCAATGTCCAGCTCTGGGGTAACCAGAATCAGCAATTGGAGCTTCCCGTCTCTCGAGACGGCACCATTGATTTTCCGGAGCGCGGCCCGGTAACGGTTGCAGGGCTTACCTTTCAGCAGGCCCGCGACCACATTATCCAGCTGGTGTCAGAACAGTATATTGGGGTAAAAGCTGCCGTCTCCCTGGGGGAATTGCGGAGCATCCGGGTGTTTGTTCTGGGTGAGGCACGAACTCCCGGTTCCTACAGCGTAAGCTCGCTGTCCACCATTACCAACGCGTTGTACGTTTCCGGTGGCATCAAGAAAACAGGCTCGCTTCGTAATGTTCAACACAAGCGAAACGGAAAGCTTCTCGGAACCCTCGATCTGTATGACCTATTATTGGCGGGTGATACTTCGGCTGATGCTCGCCTGCAGGCCGGCGACGTCATTTTTATTCCCTCTGTTGGCAGTCGAGCAGGTATCGATGGGGAGGTGTATAGGCCTGCTCTCTATGAAATCGAGCCCGATACCACTTTGCAGCAACTGATAAAACTGGCTGGCGGGCTTACACCCCAGGCCTATCCCCAGGTTACCAGGCTCGAGCGAACCAACGAGGAGTTTCTCAGGATTATCGCCGAGGCAGATCTGACCCAAAGTTCGGGTAAGCAGGCGCGGGTAAAATCGGGTGATCGGGTTTCCGTGGCTTCGATTGCAGATGTTACCGGGCAATATGTTGAGATTCAGGGTGCGGCAACTCGAACCGGCAAATTTGCGTGGGTACCCGGCATGCGGGTTAGCTCGATCATTCGGAATCTCGACGCCGATCTTCTTCTTTTCGCAGACACCAACTACGCCGCCATCGTAAGAACGGATCCCGAAACGCAGCGCATCTCAGTACTCAATCTCGAACTCAGGGCGGCAGTCACATCCCCTGGAAGTTCCAACGATCTGATCCTGCAGGAAAAGGACAAGCTGCTGCTGTTTACCGACAGCGGCAAAGTGTCATCAACGATCGAAGGTAATTCGAATAACCCGGGTGTTAGTAGTGAAAGGAAGCAAGAGCTTGCCAAGATGAGAGGGCATGCCGAGCGCAGTACGCGCGAAGCTCTTTTTGCGCCGATACTAAAGCGTCTAAAAGCTCAAGCAGGCCCGTACTCACCCCAGCAAACCATGCGTATTTCCGGCCCGGTCCGCTATCCGGGTGAATACCCCTTGCCGACAACCCGAAGCGTAAAAGACGCCATCTTCGTGGCGGGTGGCCTAACAGACTCTGCCTCCATGTACTCGGCAGAGCTGGCCCGTCGCTATACCGACGATGCGGGTGTAGAGCAGACCGAGATCATTGAAATTGATCTGGGCAACGTCATGAAAGGGCAAAGCGACAATCGCTTGCAGAGTCGCGACAGGCTCCTGATAAAGTCCATTCCTGCCTTTGGCGCTAACCGCACAATAACGCTCGAAGGGGAAGTGCGTTACCCGGGAGAATACACGTTCCGTGACGGAGAAACCCTCAAGGAGGTCGTGGAGCGTGCAGGCGGGCTCACCGAAAACGCATTCCCACGTGGGGCCGTCTTCACCCGCGAAAAGCTTCGCCAACTTGAAGCGCAGCGCCTGCGAGAAGCAGAAGAAAGACTGCAAGGTGATCTGCTCGGGGTTCAGCTAGAAGGTGATTCATTCGCAGGCCAGAACGCACAGCGAGTGGATGAAGTAAAAGGCCTTCTCGAAGATGTTCAACGTAGCCGCCCGGTTGGCAGAATGGTAATCGACCTGCCCAGAGCGCTCGCGGATTCAGATTATCAGAGAATACTGCTTCAGGACGGTGATGAACTAAGCGTGCCGGGCATTCCGCAATCTGTGAGCGTGTTCGGGGAGGTGCAGTTCCCGACCAGCCATCTTCACTCGGAAGGTCTGACCGTGGATGATTATCTCGAGCGGAGCGGCGGCCCAACTCGCCAGGCGGATGAAGACCGAGTTTACGTGGTGAAGGCAGACGGCTCTGTAATGTTGCCGGAAAAGAGCGCGTGGTTTGGGAGCCGCAGCCAGAAACTCCTGCCTGGAGATACGATCATCGTGCCGATTGATGTAGACCGCCTGAATCAGCTGGAGCTCTGGACCAACGTAAGCCAGATCGTATACCAGATGGCGCTGGGCGCTGCGGCAGTGGGGAATTTGTGATGACCAAGCCAGAAACCTCGTTCCAGATGGTAGTTGAACGAAACCAACACACAGATGATGAAATTGACCTGAGGATGCTCTTTACCACTCTTTGGGCAGGAAAATGGTTGATCCTGGCGGTTACTTTGGTTTTTGCTGCGGTAGGCGCCGCCTACGCTCTCTATAAGCCGAATATATACCAGGCAAGCGTTTTACTGGCTCCCGCCAATGACGATGGCGGTATCGGGGGGGTTAGCGGCCAGCTAGGTGGTTTGGCTAGCCTTGCTGGCATAAGTCTCGGTAGCGGAGGCTCCAGCCAGACATTGATTGCCAAGGAAATTCTACAATCCCGTGCGTTTCTCTCAGACTTTATCGAACGTTATGATTTGGCAGTGCCCCTGCTCGGCACGGAAGGTTGGAACAAAAAGACCAAATCCTGGATTTATAACTCCGAGATTTACGACGTTGAGACCAAGCAATGGCTTGAGGATAAGGCCGGTAAAAGTCACAAACCAACCGATTGGGATCTAGTAAACGCTTTTAAGCAGAATCATCTCGCTATCAGTGAGAATAAAGACAATGGAATGGTAGTTTTAACCATTAAAAGCCAGTCGCCCGAGGCTTCGCAGCAATGGGCAGACTGGCTCGTTTCCGACATAAATGAACACATGCGTAAACAAGAAGTGGCTGAGGCCGAAGCAAGGATTGGCTACCTTGAAGAAAAACTGAACGAAACCAACGTTGCGGGCATGCAACAAGTATTCTATCAGCTGATTGAGAGCGAAACTCGTACTGTGATGCTGGCAAATGCTCAGCAAGAGTATGTTTTCAAAACTATTGATCCGGCGGTCATTCCCCAGGATAAAAGTGAGCCCAAAAGACCGCTAATTGTGGTTTTGGCGACAATGATGGGCGGAATGCTAGCTGTGTTTATAGTTTTTGTTCGTGCATTCATTAAATCCGGTCGAAACTGATTTCCTTTTTGGCTTTGTAGATAACCCTCTCAAAGAATCGATTGTTTATGATTAAGACCCTCTGTGTATTCGGGACGCGGCCGGAGGCTATTAAGATGGCTCCGCTGGCGATAAAACTTGGTACAGATCCACGCTTTAATGCCAAAGTATGTGTGACCGGACAACACCGGGAAATGCTTGATCAAGTCCTCAGTTTGTTCGAGTTAAATCCCGATTATGATTTGAATATTATGAAGCCGGGTCAAGACCTGACGGATGTGACCTCAGCCATACTGAAAGGCATGAGAGAGGTGCTTTCTGACTTCAAACCCGATGTTGTTTTGGTGCATGGCGACACAGCAACGACGTTCGCAACTTCCCTCGCGGCGTACTATCAGCAGATCCCGGTTGGGCATGTGGAGGCCGGGCTTAGAACCGGCAACCTGTATTCTCCATGGCCTGAAGAAGCAAACAGAAAGCTCACTGGCGCCTTGGCAAAATATCATTTTGCACCAACCATCACCTCTGCTCGCAACCTGGGCAGGGAAGGTGTTTCTTCAGAGAGCGTTCACATCACTGGCAACACCATCATTGATGCTCTGCTGGAGGTGGTGGCTAAACTCGAGGTTAATCAAGGCCTTCGCGAGAGGCTGAAAGCGGGCTTTCCATTTCTGAATGAAGATAAAAGACTGATTCTGGTTACAGGTCATCGCCGGGAAAGCTTTGGGGGAGGCTTCGAGAGAATCTGTGAAGCCTTGGCCAGAACGGCAACACAAAACCCGGACGTTCAGATTGTCTACCCGGTTCACCTTAATCCTAACGTCCAAATGCCTGTGAACCGGTTACTCAGGGGAATCGGCAACATTCATTTGATAGAGCCCCTCGATTATCTTCCTTTTGTCTATCTGATGAACCGCGCGTCAATAATTCTGACTGATTCGGGCGGAATACAGGAAGAGGCTCCGTCTCTTGGTAAGCCTGTTCTTGTTATGCGGGACACCACGGAGAGGCCTGAAGCGGTGGAGGCGGGCACTGTAAGACTTGTCGGAACTGATGTTGAAGTGATGACTCGAGAACTGACCAGGCTACTCCATGATCCTGCGGCATACGAAACGATGTCTAAAGCCCATAATCCTTATGGTGATGGCAAGGCAACAAGTCGGATTATAGAAATACTGGCGGGTATGGCGTCGGATTGATTGTCGTAACCAATTGCCAACCCGCCGATCTATTCATGTTAAGAGGAATCTATGAGTTTTAGCACTATTTCCGTTGTCGGACTTGGTTATATTGGCCTTCCCACGGCCGCCGTTTTTGCTTCCCGTAAGTTGAAAGTCATTGGTGTTGACGTGAATCAGCACGCTATAGACACGATCAACAAAGGGGAAGTGCATATTGTGGAGCCCGATCTGGATATGGTTGTCCACGCTGCCGTGAAAGAAGGATATCTCCGGGCCACCAACAAGCCTGAACCGGCTGACGCTTTCCTTATCGCTGTTCCCACGCCCTTCAAGGGTGGCAACCATGAGCCGGACCTTAGCTACATCGAATCAGCAGCCAAGTCTATTGCTCCGGTTCTCGAAAAAGGGAATCTGGTTATCCTGGAGTCCACCTCTCCAGTAGGTGCAACAGAGGATATGGCTGCATGGCTTGCCGAGGCTCGGCCAGATTTGACTTTTCCCCAGCAAGACGGTGAGGGTTCGGATATCCGTATAGCTCACTGCCCGGAACGGGTACTGCCGGGGCACGTTATCCGTGAGTTGGTTGAGAATGATAGAGTAGTAGGGGGTATGACTCCCAAGTGCTCTGAGGCGGCGTGCAACCTGTACCGAATTTTCTTGCAGGGTGAGTGTGTAGTAACTACTGCGCGAACAGCAGAAATGTGCAAGCTGACCGAAAACAGCTTCCGCGATGTGAATATTGCATTCGCGAACGAGCTCTCCACGATTTGTGACCGGCTTGAAATAGATGTGTGGGAACTGATCAGACTGGCGAATCGTCATCCTAGAGTAAACATCCTCCAACCCGGTCCAGGAGTAGGGGGCCATTGTATAGCTGTGGATCCCTGGTTCATCGTTAGCAGCGCCCCGGACGAGTCAGAGCTTATTGCAACGGCCAGAAAGGTCAATGATGCCAAACCCCAATGGGTCCAGGACAAAGTCAAGTTGGCAATTGGCAGTTTTTTGCAGGCGAACCCTGACAAAACCATTCGGGAAGTGACGGTTGCATGTTATGGACTGTCCTTCAAAGCGGATATTGATGACCTGAGAGAAAGTCCGGCGATGAAAATAGCGACAGCCATTCTACGTGACCACGCGGGTAAAGTTTTAATGGTTGAGCCAAATATCAGGGAATTACCCGAACATCTTGACAGCTCGACCCTCGTCTCCGAGTCAGAGGCCAAAGCTGAAGCGGACATCCACGTTCTGCTGGTCGACCACAAGTCGTTCAAAGCGGCGCCTCCCAAATCGGGAATAGTTATTGATACCCGAGGTATCTGGTAAATCAGCGTCTGACAGGTAAGTTCCCAGGGAAAGTTTCCATATATGAAATTACTAATTACAGGCGGTGCTGGCTTTATCGGCTCCGCAGTGATCCGCCATATTATTAAAAACACCGACGATGAGGTGGTGAACCTCGATAAGCTGACCTATGCCGGTAACCTTGAGAGTCTCAGGGAGGTTAGCGAGAGCCGTCGCTACAGATTTGAGCACGTCGATATATGCAATCGAGCGGAAGTAGATCGTGTATTGTTCCAGCACAAGCCGGATGCAATTATGCATTTGGCAGCCGAAAGCCACGTTGACCGCTCTATTGACGGGCCGGCGGAGTTTATTGAAACAAATATCGTGGGCACATATACCCTGCTGGAAGCTGCACGCCATTATTGGGCCGAGTTGGGTTCCGCTGATCAGACTCGTTTCCGATTTCATCACATCTCGACTGATGAGGTGTATGGAGATCTCGCGGAATCATCGCATCATGCAACCGAGGCTAGCAAAGATAGCCAGACTCTACTGCCTTTATTCACTGAAACCACCCCTTACGCGCCAAGCAGTCCATATTCAGCGAGTAAAGCCAGCTCTGACCATTTGGTGCGTGCATGGCTGCGAACCTACGGGCTACCCACATTGGTCACGAACTGTAGCAACAATTACGGCCCCTATCATTTCCCGGAGAAGCTGGTTCCGCTGATGATACTCAATGCCCTTGAAGGGAAGCCGTTGCCTGTTTATGGCAAGGGCGATCAGGTGCGTGATTGGCTTTATGTGGAGGATCACGCCCGCGCCTTGTACCAGGTTGTAACGAAGGGAGTTCCCGGAGAGACCTATAACATTGGAGGCCATAACGAAAAGAAGAACATTGTTGTGGTGGAAACTATCTGCGAGTTGCTTGAAGAACTGGTGCCAAATAAACCGGATGGCCTGAAAGCCTACCAAGATCTTATTACTTACGTGGCTGACCGACCCGGCCATGATCTGAGGTACGCAATAGACGCGAGCAAAATCCAGAGAGAACTCGGATGGCAACCGCAGGAAACATTCGAAACCGGTATGCGGAAAACAGTGGAGTGGTATTTGTCCAATCTGGATTGGTGTAGCAATGTTCAGGACGGCTCTTATCAGCGACAGCGCCTCGGAGAAGGCAGGGCGGGAGAGCAATTATGAAAGGCATAATTTTGGCTGGCGGATCCGGAACCCGCCTATACCCGATTACTTTGGGCATTTCTAAGCAGTTGCTGCCGGTTTACGACAAACCGATGATTTATTACCCGTTGTCTGTGTTAATGCTGGCCGGTATCAAAGAGATCCTCATCATTACGACACCTGAAGATCAGGACGGTTTCCGAAGGGCGCTGGGCGACGGTAGCCAGTTTGGTATCAAGCTGAGCTATGCAGTGCAGCCAAGCCCCGATGGTTTGGCCCAGGCCTTCATCATTGGAGAGGAATTTATCGGTGATAGTACGGTTTGCCTGGTACTCGGAGACAACATCTTCTACGGTCAAGGGTTTACCACAAAGCTTCGCGACGCGGTAAAGCGCACCGAAGAGGGGCAGAATGCCACGGTATTTGGCTACCAGGTAAAAGATCCGGAAAGATTTGGAGTTGTCGCCTTTGATGAGAACCAAAAGGCGATATCGATCGAAGAAAAGCCCAAGAAACCACAGTCACATTTTGCTGTGACAGGTCTGTACTTTTACGACAATCAGGTCGTTGATATCGCAAAAACTGTCGAGCCTTCGCACCGCGGAGAACTTGAAATTACCGATGTGAATCGAGCGTATCTCGAAAAAGGCCAGCTTAACGTAGAGTTGTTGGGTCGGGGATTTGCCTGGCTTGATACTGGAACCCATGAAAGTTTATTAGCTGCTGCTCAGTTCGTTGAGACGATCGAAAAAAGGCAAGGATATAAGATTGCGTGTCTGGAAGAGATTGCTTTCAGTCAAGGCTGGCTTGATAAGGCTGCGCTAGAAAGGCAGGCCAAAGACCTTCGAAAAAATGGTTACGGCGAATACCTACGAGCCTTGGCTAACGGAGAGTTCTGAGGGGTTGACCGCTTGATATTGCACGTCTGTACATTTGATAAGTTTATACCGCCAGTCATTTCCTTAATCGAAGAGGAGTTTAGCTCAGAGACACATGAGTTCTGGCTGACCGGCACGCAGAAGCTAAAACAGTACCCGATAGGAAAAAGGAAAAATGTCTTTTCTTGTAAGCCGGGATTGGTTTGGCAGTTATACGCACATTTTAAGCTGCTAATCATGCTTCATCGCAGTAGAAAAGTGATTATTCATGGTCTTTTTAGTCCGGCGGTTGTCACAATATTAGCGCTCTGTCCTTGGATCTTAAAGCGATGTTACTGGGTTATTTGGGGTGGTGATCTCTACCAGTATCAAAAGCCGAAAGTGCGACTTCAGGATCGATTAACTGAGCATTTAAGGCAGTTTATAATAAAACGATTCGGTCATTTGGTGACCTACCTCCCCCATGATATAGAGCGTGCACGAGAATGGTATAGCGCTCAGGGTGAGTATCATGATTGTTTGATGTATCTCAGCAATGTTGTAAATTCAGGGGTCCTAAAAAGGCCGAGGAAATCACAAAGCTCAGGTTCAGGCTTAAAGGTTTTGGTTGGGAATTCGGCAGACCCAAGTAATAACCACATTGATGCGCTCAAATTGCTTTTGCCATATAAGCAGCATAATATCAAAGTTTTTGTGCCATTGTCTTACGGTGATAAATTTCATGCGCAGAAAGTAATTGAGCAGGGAAAAGCTTGGTTTGGGCATGATAATTTTTTTCCTATCGTTTCTTTTATGGAGTTCGACCAATATCTTGAATTTTTGGGGGAAATGGACGTTGCTCTGTTCTTTCATCACCGACAGCAAGCAATGGGGAATACTATTTCCCTGTTGGGATTGGGTAAGACGGTCTATATGAGGTGTGATGTGAGTCAATGGCAGCTTTTTAAAAGCCTCAATATTCGAGTGTTCGATGCCTCCAAGTTCGACGGTTCACTATTAGATTCTGAAGAAGCATCTAAAAATATTTTAAGAGTAAGGGAGTTTTTTAGTCGGGAGACATTGATTTCTCAGTACTCCAAGGTTTTTTCATGAAAAAATTGTTTGGGTTTTACGTGCTTGGGTACAAGGGCTACAGTAGTTTGCGTAAATTTATTGAGGTGTTTGGCTCTGACCAAATATCGTTTGTGATTTCTGATCGCGACAACAATATTAAGCAGGATTTCTATGACTCCATTGAGCTTCTGTGTAAAAAAAATGGTATCGTTTTCAACAATCGCAAAAATGCTTTAGAGTCTGAAGTGTACTTGAAGTTTGCAATAGGTTGGCGCTGGATTATTAAAAACGAAGAAAATCTAATTGTTTTTCATGATTCTTTGTTGCCTGAATATCGTGGGTTCGCCCCGTTAGTAAATGCTTTGATCAATGGAGAGAAAAAAATAGGAGTAACTGCGCTGAAAGCGCAGTCTGAATATGATGCTGGTGATATAGTTGACCAAAGATCGATAAGTGTCAGATATCCTAAAAAGATAAGTGAAGCAATTCAAGAAGTAGCTGAGCTTTATGGTGAGCTTTTAATCGAAATTTGCAATAATGTCCTTGATGGGAACGGGTTGAATTTCGTGGCGCAGGACGCTTCTTTAGCCACCTACAGTCCTTGGCGTAATGCTGATGATTACAAAATAAATTGGTCTAGAAGTGCTGAATATATTGCTAGGTTTATCGATGCTGTAGGTGATCCCTACAACGGTGCTGAAACCTCGATGAATGGATCTGTCGTTTGGATCTTAGACTCCCAAGTTGTCAGTGATGTGGAGGTTGAGGACCGGTTATCACATGTTGGAAAAGTGATATTTATGAACGATGGGATGCCAACGGTTATTTGTGGTAGAGGTTTGCTCCGACTTAAAAGAATTGTTGGTGAGCAGGGGGCAGGGTTAGAAGGTAAAATTCCTTTCCGTACAAAATTTGGGGCATAGTGTTTTGATCGTTTTCAATAGACCTCCCTATACGGGAAATGAGCAAAGATACCTAGCTGAATGCCTTGGTAGCGCGAAAATATCAGGTGACGGTTCGTTCGGGAAAAAATGCCAGGCGTGGTTCGAAGGCACACTTCTAGCCCAAAAAACGCTCCTTACACCATCCTGCACAGCGGCACTCGAACTGGCCGCCATGTTAATCGATATACGTCCCGGCGACGAAGTCATAATGCCTAGCTACACATTCGTAAGCACCGCCAATGCCTTTGTGCTGCGAGGTGCGACCATTGTCTTTGTAGATGTCCGCTCAGACACCATGAATATCGATGAGCGTCTGATAGAGCAGGCGATAACCGAAAAAACCCGTGCCATTGTTCCTGTGCATTATGCTGGTGTCGGCTGTGATATGAATTCAATCATGAGGATTGCGGCTCGGTATAACCTTTTTGTTATTGAAGACGCAGCTCAGGGAATGATGAGTAGCTATAAAGGAAGAGCCCTTGGAAGTATTGGACACTTGGGGGCGTTCAGCTTCCATGAGACTAAAAACTACACCAGCGGTGGGGAGGGTGGTCTTCTCATTATCAACGATGGTCAGTTCAAAGAACGGGCTGAAATTATTCGTGAAAAAGGAACCAATCGTAGCCAATTCTTTCGTGGCATGGTGGACAAATATCAGTGGGTTGACGTGGGCAGTAGCTATCTTCCTTGCGAACTGCAGGCGGCGTATTTATGGGGCCAACTGGAGAGAGCGGATGAGATCAATAATGATCGTTTGAGGGTTTGGAAACGATATTATGAGTCTTTGCTGCCTTTACAGGATACCGCTAAGATTTCGCTTCCAATCATACCGGAAGGGTGTGTACATAATGCCCACATGTTCTATTTGAAGGTTTCCGACTTGGAGGAAAGAACAGCGTTGCTGGAGCATTTGAAGTCGGATGGCATTATGGCCGTTTTTCACTATGTTCCTTTGCATACGTCAGTGGCGGGTGAACGCTTCGGCCGATTTGACGGGGATGATCGTTACACAACATCAGGTAGCGAACGCCTGTTGCGATTGCCTCTCTGGTACGGTATGCCAGACGAGCAAGTCCTTAGGGTCATTGATTCTGTCAAAGCCTTCTTTAAGTGAACATCAAAACCGTTGCTCGTTTCGGCATTGGGCCTGTTGGGTCGGCGCTGCTTGGATTCGCCACGCTTCCGGTTGTTACCTGGTTATTCTCGGTTGGTGACGTAGGCCGTTTTGCCTTGCTCCAAGTGGCTTTAAATTTTTCAATGCTGGTTTTTACGCTTGGAATGGATCAGGCGTACGTGCGTGAATTCCACGAGTGGGAAAATAAAGGGGAGCTGCTTCGAACGACCTTTCTCCCTGCGTTTTTATTTTTCCTGGCACTCGTTGTGACTGCAGCTTTTGCGCCAGGCGTTATCGCGAACTTCCTGTTTGAGACTGATAACTGGCTTCTGGGCCATATTGCGCTCATCGCTGTGTCAACCGGTCTGATCTTTAGATTCTCGTTGATGGTGCTTAGGATGGAAGAAAAAGGGCTGGCGTTTTCTGCGGGTCAGATTCTACCAAAGCTGCTTTTTCTCATTTTCGTTCTGGCCTATTGGTTCGGCAATATCTCGGTTGGCATAAGTTATCTGGTTGGCGCATTCGCGACTTCATTTGTCGTATCGATATCTGTGCTCATACTGCTCATCAGGCACCACGTCTCCGAAATGTTGAAGTCCAGCATAGACTGGACAAAGTTCAAGGCCATACTCAGTTACAGCTTGCCGCTTATTCTGGGAACGGCGGCATTCTGGGGGCTTACTGCGGTCGATAAGTTATTTTTAAGAGCCCTTTCAACATTCGAACAGCTCGGTGTCTATTCTGTCGCTGTCAGCTTCGCAGCTGCCGCAACTATATTACAGAGCGTGTTTTCAACCTTGTGGGCTCCAATGGTTTACAAATGGTTGAATTCGGATCAGGGCATCGAACTTGGCCGAATCCACTCGGTTGTGAAACAGGTGGCCATAACAATAAGCCTCATTTTCGCCTTGGCTGGTTCCTTCTCATGGATTTTGGATTTTGTCCTTCCAGAGCAGTATTCAAACGTCAAGTTCCTGGTTCTGTGCTGCCTCTCTTTTCCGCTTTTTTATACGTTATCTGAAACGACTGTCGTTGGGATAGGAATCTCCAGAAGATCCTCCTTTTCAATGTACGCCTCCTTGTTGGCGTTCGCTTTGAATTGCGTACTCAATTACTTATTTATACCGAAGTACGGGGCGGTTGCAGCGGCCATTAGCTCTGCGATCGCATTTTGGGTATTTCTGGTGATGAGGACAGAGTTCTCGATATACGTGTGGAAGCCGATGCCCCGTTTGACGATTTACAGTCTTTCTTGCCTCCAGTTAGCGTGCGTGATTGGCAGTGTGATCTATGGCCCGGATAATCCCGCAGTCGTGCACGGACTATGGTTTATGCTTCTGGTTGGTTTGATCTATAAATTCCGGGCCGAGATAACGCAGTTTGCGCGTTATCTCTCTACAGAAATGTCCAGAAAAACAGCTAATAGTGAACTCTAATGAAGTTTCCTCGCGTGTTATTTATTCAGCCCCTGCTTCCCTCCTACTCCATAGACTTTTTTAATGAGATGAAGTCGCAGGCGCCTGAGCTGGAGCTGACCGTGGCCGCGGATTTGAAGTCTAAATCCGCGCTTAACCAGCTTGATCAACGGGAGCTACAGTTTAAAGCAGTCAACCTTGAATTCAGCCGTGTTGGGCCATTTCAGTGGATAAAAGGTTTACGCGCATTAGTAGACTCGCCGGACTTCGACATAGTGGTTTTTAACGGAAATCCCCGAGATCTGTCCCAGTTGCTGGCAATGGCTTTTCTGAGAATGCGCAGACGAACATTTTTTGTGTGGGGAATGTTCCACAAGATCGGCCGGCAGAAATGGCACACACGATTCTATTATCAGTTAGTAGCGAAACTGGCCAGCAAGCTGCTTACCTATTCGAGAACCGGCGCCCGAAACCTGGCCTCCCTTGGCGTGCCCGAACGGAAGATCTCGGTAATTGGGACTGCCATTGACCAGCGCAGAGTTCGCAAACATGCAGAACTGGTTTCAGAGCGCGACAAGGCGCGGTTTCTCGAGGAGCAGGGGTTGGTTGGAAAGAAGATCGTTCTTCAGGTCGTCAGGCTCTCAGCGATCAAAAAGCCAGGTTTCCTGATTGATGCAGCACGCGAGATCCTCAGAGATCGGGACGACGTCGTCTTCGTTCTGATTGGCGACGGAGAGATGCGTGAAGAACTGGAGGCCAAGGTAAAATCCTATGGTCTCTCCGACGGCGTTCGTTTTATGGGGGCAATATATGACGAAGCCGTTCTTGCAAGATGGTACCTGACTAGCACGGTGTTTGTGATGCCAACGTGTATCGGGCTTAGTGCACACCATTCAATGGCCTACGGGCTGCCGGTTGTAACCGATGATAGTGTAGAATCCCAAGCATCAGAATTCGATATCGTTTATCATATGTTAAACGGTATTGTTTACAAAAATTCAAGCCTAACCTCGTTAGCCAAATCATTGGAAAAGGTTGTCGACGATAGCGCTCTCCAAAGGAGCCTCTCTAAAGGAGCTCTGGTAACAGTCACAAATAATAGTTCAATTGAAAGAAAAGCAAACAACTTCTTGCTGAATTTCGGACTTGATATGGAAAGAACAGAGTAAACTGAATGGATAAAATAGTATCCGTATTAGCTGTTCTTGCAGTTTTTTTCTTCCTAATTCTTGCGTCGTCTGTGCAGTCGAAAATGTCGTTTCGCCTAAGGTTGTCGACATTTTTTATTTCGCTGGTGGTGATACAGCTAATTTTTTCATACCGAGCTATTGGATTGGATCTGGAGCCGTATCGATTAATATTCGAAAACTTTGATTCAAAAGGGTTTAGTTTAATAGGAGCTTTGGGTAGTGGTTTAGAGCCAGGTTTCCAGTTAATTATCTCTGCTTTAAAAAATTTTAGCTTTGGCTTTAATGGTTTTCTCTTTTTCGCATCTTTTTTTCCCCTAATAATTTTTGGATTCGTGTCTTATCGAGCTAGCTCTCCAATTTTAGCCCTGCTACTATTTTCACTACTACTAATGTTTAAAGGTTTTGATGTCATAAGGCAGTTTTTTTCGGCTTCCATGTACCTGCTAGCCTTATATCTTTTGTCTCGTAGATTCATAGTTCGGTCTTTTGCCACTGTACTCTCATCAATATTCTTCCATTATTCTAGTATTGTTTCGGTGTTTGTTTTTCCATTGCTACGGGCTAAATGGCCTATTAGCTTTCTTTTTTTGGCTATTTTCTTTTCCTTTTTCCTGGGTCTTTTTTTGAAGCATGCATTGATCAACTTTGATGCTTTATCAGATACATATGTTGGCTGGAAGTTCAATTATTATCTAAAATATTCCTCACATTATGAGTTCTCGGGAGGCTTGCATAGATACCTATTCTGGGTAGTAAATTTTTGGTTTTACTTGTTCTCTATTCCAATGGTATTTTTAGCATTAATTAGAAGAAGATCTTTTGAGAACGACTTATTTATTAATATCATATTGAATTCTTGCTGTTTCGGTATTGTATTTGCAACATTTTTTGTTGGTGCCGGGGCGATAGTCTTAGGTATGCGAGTTCATTTTGGTTTAAGTATTGGCCTTTTCTTGGTGGTATCAGAGCTTTTGAGCCGCCCCATGCCACGGAGTCTACATGAAAAGTTGTTGCTTCCGGCCGTAATATCTTGGCTTCTTATACCAAATTTTTTCATTGTTCTATATAACGCCGGTGTCCACCAGGTTAAAAGTCCGTTTTTTATCTCCGGCTAATTTGAATTCAAGCATTTAATATTTTTGGTTAAGCCAGTTTTGGGGATGTCTAGGTCTTTCAGTTTTAAGATTTGTTTTTTAGGGGTGGTATAATGAGGGATTGCAATCCCCATATTGTTGGGAATGGTATGGTTGCCAACGCTTTTGTGCAATCGCGATTTAATCGCGAAGTATTAATTTTTGCATCCGGAGTTTCAAACTCTCTCGAAGATCGGGGCAGCGAATTTGCAAGAGAGGAAGCACTGCTCAGGAAGGTTGTAGAAGAAAACCCAGGATCAGAGATAGTGTATTTTTCTTCAACGAGTGTTCTGTTCGCTCAGCGTAACGCGTATTCGCGGCATAAGAAGAATATGGAGGAACTCTTAGCGAACTCTGCAGAGAGATTCTACATCTTTCGTCTTCCTCAGGTCGTGGGTATGGTTCTGAATAATACTCTTGTCAGCTATCTCGCTCGGTCCTGCATGGAACGACACTGTGTGGATGTATATACACATGCGGTTAGAAACCTGATCGACATTGAAGACGTTGTCAGAATCGCAGGTTTTCTTGTTAACCAGAGATTGGGGGTCGGTAGGGCTCAAACGCTGGCGTCGGGCTGCAACGTTCGGGTCCCGGATCTGGTTGACGAGGTTCGGGGATTGCTGGGCGTTCCTTGTGAATTCAATTTTGTCCCGAGAGGCGATGATCAAACCGTATCTATCGATTTTTTGAGAGACCATCTCAATGCTGACGATCTGGTTTTGCAGGACGACTATTGGGCTCAAGTCCTGAGGAAGTATGTGCCATTATTGAAAGAAAGGATTGTAGGTGAAAGAAAAGATCCTTATTAACTGTTCAAATCTACACTTGGGCGGCGGGGTAGCTGTTGCATCTTCATTTATAGATTGTATGAGTGTTGCTGATGACAGTCGCTCTGACGATCTGGAGATTCACCTTTTTGTTTCGAGCAAGGTTGACCAAAATGTTCGGTCTTTACAGGTGGATGTGACAAAGTTTGCGTCATACGAAGTGATGGATTTTTATGGCGTTTCTGCTCTGTGGAAGGGGCTGGGTAAGAAATTGGCTGGTTATGATGCGGTGTTTACTGTGTTCGGACCTGCTTATACGCTCCGACGAATCAAGAACCATTTTGTGGGTTTTGCCCAGCCAAACATCATTTACCCGGATAATCCGGTTAACAGGAAATTGCCACTGCTTCAAAAAGCCAAAACCCGAGCGAAGTATTTTTTCCAGAAATTATTTTTTGCGTTGGCTTCTGGCGTGGTGGTGGAGCTGCCTCACGTCAAGCAGGGTTTACGTCGTTTGCCCTGGTTCCGAGATAAAAAGATATTTGTTGTGGAGAGCGCAGTTCACTCGGTTTATTCCAGAAAGGGAGATTGGGAGCCTTTGGGTGAAGGCGTGATGGACTCGGCAGATCTTAAGCTCGGCTTGGTGTCAAGAAACTATCCCCACAAGAATCTGGAGGTTCTGCCGGAGGTCAAGCGAATTCTCAAGGAAGCCTTTGATATGGAAGTCTCGCTGTACGTGACGTTCACCGACGACGAATGGGAAACATGCGATGATAGCTTCCGGGCGAGTGTTATAAATGTTGGCCCGTTAAAGTTGGCTCAGTGCCCCAGTTTCTATGCGCAATTGGATGGTGTGGTATTTCCGACCGTCCTTGAGTGTTTTTCGGCGGTTCCAATTGAAACCTTTATGCTCGAAAAACCGCTCTTCGTTTCGGATCGTGATTTTATCCGCGATATATGTCGCGAGCATGCGAATTATTTTGATCCGCTGAGCCCGTATTCTATTGCCATCTCCATCCATCAATTTTTCTCTCTACCGCCTGATGTCCAGCATAAGCGAACGATGGCGGCCCATAAATTTGTACAGTCTTTGCCTGGGCCCGACGTTCGAGCGGCCCGGTATCTGGATATCCTACGATCAGAATTAAACGAATGCTCACAGGTGCACCATGTTTGATCAGAAGAAATTGCTCATTACCGGGGGAACCGGGTCTTTCGGTAACGCTGTCCTGAATCGCTTTTTGGATACTGATATTGAAGAAATCCGCATTTTTAGTCGTGATGAGAAGAAGCAGGACGACATGCGGAAGCGTTTTGCGAACGCAAAGCTTAAATTCTATATCGGGGATGTTCGGGACTACACAAGCCTGCTGAATGCGACACGGGGCGTCGATTATATTTTTCATGCGGCCGCTCTGAAGCAGGTTCCTTCTTGCGAATTCCACCCCATGGAGGCCGTGAAAACAAATGTTATAGGAACTGAAAACGTGCTCGAGGCTGCCATCCAGAACGAGGTGCGGCGGGTGGTGTGTTTGAGTACCGATAAGGCGGTTTATCCCATCAATGCCATGGGTATTTCAAAGGCCATGATGGAAAAGGTAATGGTGGCCAAGTCTCGAAATGTCGATTCGGCTAAAACCGTTATCTGCGGCACCCGTTATGGCAATGTCATGGCATCGAGAGGTTCGGTAATACCGCTTTTCGTTGATCAGATACGAGCAGGAAAGCCGATCACTGTTACTGATCCCAACATGACACGTTTTATGATGACCCTTGCAGATGCCGTTGACCTGGTTTTGTATGCCTTTGAGCATGGAAACAATGGTGAGTTGTTCGTGCAAAAAGCACCTGCTGCAACCATTGAAACCCTTGCCCGTGCATTAACTGAGCTTTTGGACAAGTCTGATCATTCCATCCATGAAATCGGGACTCGTCACGGCGAAAAACTCTATGAAGTGCTTTTGAGCCGAGAGGAGATGGCGTGTGCTGAAGACCTTGGCGGCTACTACCGTATTCCACCTGATCTTAGAGATCTGAACTATGGCAAGTTTGTGGAAGAGGGCGAAGCGAAAATTTCAGAATCGGTTGATTACAATTCCCACAACACGACGCGTCTGGACAAGGCAGGCATGCAGGAGCTGCTGATGAAGCTTGACTTTATTCGTGCCATCGTTCGCGGTGAAAACGCACAACCTCAGGATTGATCGCTATGCGAGTAATGATCACCGGAGCCAATGGGTTCATTGGAAAAAATCTTAAACAGCATTTGATTGAGCGTTCTGACACAGAGTTGTTGTTGATTTCCAGGGATTCTTCTCGGGCGCACTTTGAAGATGCCATCTCGAAAGCCGATTTCGTGTTCCATTTGGCTGGGGTAAATCGGCCCAAAGATCCAAAGGAGTTCCGGGAAGGTAACGCAGATCTCACAACTTCGCTCTGTGAAGGGTTGGCGGCCCGTGTGAAAAAAGGCGACAAGGTGCCGGTCGTGTTGTCTTCTTCAACCCAGGCAGCGCTTGACAATGATTATGGCCGCAGTAAGAAGGATGCCGAGGCGGCAGTGTTTGGGTATGGCCGTGAATGTGATGTTCCGGTACATGTGTTTCGGCTGCCAAACGTTTTCGGTAAGTGGTCTCGCCCGAACTACAACTCTGTTGTTGCGACCTTCTGCCACAATATCTCACAGGGGCTTCCCGTCTCGGTGAACAACCCTGATTCCCCTTTACGGCTGGTGTATGTAGATGATGTGGTTGCCCACTTTTTGTCGCTACTGGATGGCGCCTTGCCTAATCGCGATGCTGAGGGCTTTGATCACGTTTATCCTGAGTACGCCACGACAGTAGGTGAGCTTGCCAAGACGATTCGGGAATTTAAGGACAGCCGTGACACTTTGGTGACGCCTAGAGTTGGAGCGGGTCTTACTAGGGCTCTGTATTCCACCTATCTGAGCTTTCTGCGCCCGGAGCAGTTCTCTTATACTGTGCCGCAGCACGGCGATGTCCGCGGTGTGTTCGTAGAAATGCTGAAAACCCCGGACTGTGGGCAGTTCTCGTTTTTCACGGCCCACCCGGGAATCACGCGCGGTGGGCATTATCATCACTCCAAAACGGAAAAGTTTCTGGTGATCTCCGGAACCGCAAGGTTCAAGTTCCGACATATGCAGACCGGTGAAGAGTATGAATTGGTCACCCGCGGAGAAAAATCGGAAATCGTTGAGACAATGCCCGGCTGGACCCATGACATCACGAACATCGGCGATGGTGAGCTGGTTTGTATGCTATGGGCCAATGAAATTTTTGACAGAGATAATCCGGATACCTACGCCTGTCCTCTCTGACTAATTCCTTTTGATTCCTGAGAACCGTCATGAAAAAACTCAAAGTAGTAACGGTGGTAGGCACCCGGCCTGAGATTATACGGCTATCAAGGGTGTTAGCCCGTCTGGATGAACACTGTGAACATATCGTGGTGCATACTGGGCAGAACTATGATTATGAACTGAACCAGGTGTTTTTCGACGATCTAGATATCCGTAAGCCGGATTACTTTCTGAACAGTGCGACGGGCAGTAAAGGTGCGGCCAACACCATTGGTAACCTCATCTCCGCAGTGGATGAGGTTTTGGAGGAGGTGCGCCCCGAAGCCTTGTTAGTGCTTGGTGACACCAACAGCTGCCTCTCCGTGATTCCAGCGAAACGGCGGCAGATTCCGATTTTCCATATGGAAGCGGGGAACCGCTGTTTTGACCAGCGTGTACCGGAGGAAACCAATCGCAGGATTGTGGACCATACGGCGGACATTAACCTGACCTACAGCAGCATTGCCAGGGAGTATCTGTTGCGAGAAGGGTTGGCTCCTGATCAGGTAATCAAGACTGGGAGCCCGATGTTTGAGGTGCTGAATCATTACCGGCCACGGATTGACGCCTCGGATGTATTGGATCGGCTTTCACTGGAAGCTGGCAAGTATTTCGTGGTGAGTGCCCATCGGGAAGAGAACATCGAATCCGAGCGTTCGTATAACAAGCTTGTGGAAACGCTCAATGGTGTCGCCGAGGACTACAACCTGCCCCTGATAGTCTCCACGCATCCGAGAACGCAGAACCGGATCAACGCCACGGGGTCAATCTTTCACGATAAGGTCCGGCTTCTGAAACCACTGGGTTTTCACGATTACGTGAAGCTCCAGCTATCGGCCCGGGCGGTATTGTCGGATAGCGGCACCATCAATGAAGAATCGTCAATTCTGAATTTTCCAGCCCTGAATCTGCGCGAGGCCCACGAGCGGCCGGAAGGCATGGAAGAGGCGGCCGTTATGATGGTGGGCCTGGATGCTGAGCGGGTTCGACAGGGGCTTTCGATCCTTGAGTCCCAGTCCCGGGGTGACGAGAAGGGCTTGAGGCTGGTTGCGGATTACAGCATGCCGAATGTTTCAGACAAAGTGGTGCGTATCATTCACAGCTACACCGATTACGTGAATCGTGTGGTGTGGAAAAAATACTGACGTGCCATTGATGACAAAACTACTTTTCCGCCGTTCTGACCTGGCCATTATTAACCGAAGCTTCTGGCCGGTGTATCCTGTTATCGGAGAGGCTTTGCTGCGGTTCGCGGAAAGCGCCGCTGCTCAGCGAAGTGTGTCCGTGATCATGCAGGATCATACCGGTATACGGTCCCAGCTTGCCCGGCACGGCCGTGGCGAGGGCGTGGATTTCTATCCCTGCAAAGCCTGGACAACTTCCGCCAGTGGCATTGCCCGCCGGGTTATGGATGCCGCTTTCTTTATGGTTTGGGTGATGGGCGTGCTGCTCTGGACCAGGCCACGGAAAGTCTATGTCTCTACCGATCCGCCCGTTCTGGTGCCGTTCATAGTGATGTTGTATTCGAAGCTGTTCCGGGCTTCCTATGTGTATCATCTTCAGGATATCCACCCGGAGGCGACAAACGTGGTGGTTTCCGTCAATCCCCTCATCTACCGGAGCCTTCGGTGGATTGACGGGCTGGTGATGCGTCAGGCCAGTAAGCTAATCACCATTACCCGGGAAATGGCGGATGAGATATCCACTCGTTCAGGCACCCAGGCCGATGTCTTCGTGCTGAGCAATCCGGCGGTTTCCTTTGGGTCGGTTAAGCCGGTCTCGCCCAAAAGACGAGGGTTTTCGTTTTGTGGGAACGCAGGCCGATTGCAACGTATTCCGCTTCTGGTGAATGCCATTGAACGATACCTTGACGCCGGTGGTTCCCTTGAGTTTGCCTTTGCCGGGGGCGGTATCTTCGCGCCGACACTGAAAAAACTGGCTGACGGCTACCCGCAGGTAAGATATGACGGGCAGGTCTCCGCCACGGATGCGGCCCAGTTGAATTCCGATTACGAGTGGGCGTTGCTGCCTATAGAAGATGAGGTCACCCGGTATGCTTTCCCCAGCAAGTCGTCATCCTATGTGTTTTCCGGTGCCTTTATTCTTGCGATTTGCGGCGAGCAGACAAGCGTGGCGCAATGGGTTACATCGAACCGGCTTGGCGTGGTTGTTGAGCCCGACATCGGGGCATTGGTGAGTGTTTTTGAGAAAATTGAGCGTGGTGATATCGAAACGGCGAGACTGAACAACGATCGGGCCGAACTGAAGCGAGATTTGAGCTTTGAGCGTTTCATTGAAAATCTGGGGCATACTATTCTCGACAGGATGGAAGTGGAATGAGTCGCAAGCTTGTGGTTACTGGAGCCAGTGGGTTTGTTGGCAGGACTCTGGCTCGGCGTTTGCTGGTTGAGGGTGAAGATGTGTTGGGCTTGTGCCGTAGCGATAGAGAAATGGGATTTCCTGTCGCTACGGTGCCATCCTTTGATGATGCCCAGGCTCTGAGGCTGCCCCTGAATAAAGCCGAGGTTATTGTTCACTGTGCTGCACGGGTTCACGTAATGCAGGACACCGTCGAAGATCCGCTTTCGGTTTTCCGGCAAGTCAATCGGGACATGACCCTGGCACTGGCTCGTCTGGCGGCGGAAAACGGCGTCAAGCGGTTTGTGTTTTTGAGCTCGATAAAGGTAAACGGTGAATCGACCTCTGGCAGAAACCCTTTCCAGCCTGACGAGAACGTTTTCCCGGAAGATCCCTATGGCGTTTCGAAGCTGGAAGCGGAACAGGGCCTGAAGGAATTAGCTTCGGAAACCGGTATGGAAGTGGTCATCATCCGCCCGCCGCTGGTCTATGGCCAGGGAGTAAAAGGCAACTTTGCGAGCATGATTCGGCTGGTTGGAAAGGGCCTTCCACTGCCCCTGGGCGCCATCTCCAACAAACGCTCCCTAGTGGCCCTGGATAATCTGGTGGATCTGATCATTACCTGTATTGACCACCCGGCTGCCGCGAATCAGGTGTTTCTTGCTGCGGATGGCGAAGATCTCTCTACCACTGAACTGTTGCGTGCTGTTGCCGGGGCCATGGGTAAGCCTTCGCGCCTGGTTCCTGTGCCCGAAGGGCTGCTGTTGGCGGGTGCAACCCTATTGGGTAAAAAGGCGTTCGCGCAGCGCTTGCTGGGTTCGTTGCAGGTGGATAGTTCCAAAGCCTGGAATCTGCTTGGCTGGGCGCCACCGTTAAGTGTTGAAGAGGGGCTGCAACAGTGTTTTCCCAACCATTGAGGGTTATGTGTGATTCGTCTGTTTGATGTTTTGTTTGCGTTACTGGGACTGGCCTTCGGTTTGCCAGTGCTTTTACTGCTGGTTGTAATCGGTCTGTTCGACACGGGTTCCCCCATTTTCCGCCAGCAACGGGTAGGGCGATACAAAAAGCCGTTCATATTGGTGAAGTTCCGCACCATGAAAAAAGACACTGCCTCGGTGGCCAGTCACCTGGCCACCGCCAGCGCGATCACACCCTTTGGACGATTTTTGCGACGCACCAAACTGGACGAGCTGCCGCAGCTTTGGAACGTGCTCAAAGGAGAAATGAGCCTCGTGGGCCCGCGCCCCTGCCTGTTTAATCAGGAAGAGCTGATTGCTGAACGTGAGCGGCGGGGCGTTTTGTCTTCTCGCCCAGGCATAACCGGACTGGCGCAGGTAAATAATATTGATATGTCTACCCCTAGGCTGCTGGCAGAGACCGATAAGAAGATGTTGGATAACCTGACGGTTAGGGCTTTCTTCAAGTATATTTTGATGACGGTGGCTGGAAAGGGAGCTGGGGACCGGGTGCCCGGTAAGGATTGAATTAATTCGCGGCCCTATTCCACGTGTGAGAGGGTGACTGCAGGAAACTTCCTTGTCACTTGTTTGTTAGAGACTGGTTTGTGGTTAGAGGGCATAATCATTGCTAATCACAGGAACGATCGATTGATGTGAATGGGCACTATGTTTGAACGATTTTTGAACCTATCCCGGTTTTATAAACGAGTTATTTCGGTCGCTGCAGATGCTGTAGCGCTTTTCTTTGCGCTATACGCCGCGTTTTCTCTGCGACTGGATCAGCAACTTTGGGTGCCAAGCCGGGAGCATCTCATCATCTCCGGTCTCACGGTGGTGTTCACGATTGCGGTTTTCATCAGGCTGGGTCTTTACCGCGCAGTGATCCGCTACCTGAGTGACCGTGCTTTTATAACGATTTTCTCCGGTGTCGTCATTTCTGCCGTTACTTTAATTCTGCTTGGCTATTGGCTTGAGGTACTTGTTCCCCGCTCAGTACCGGTTATTTTCGGGGCACTGGCATTTATTTTTGTCAGCGGAACGCGTATGGGCGTTCGGATGTTGGTTAATCGACCAAGGCGTCGGAACAAAGAGTTTGTTGCGATTGTTGGGTCGGGCGAAACCGGTTTGCAGCTTGCTAATGCGCTGGAACAGGGCACCGAGTATCATCCCTGCGCCTTCATTACGCTTCGCAAAGGCAATCATCGGGCGCTGGTTAACGGCATTCCGGTTTACGACATCAGCCATATTGAGCGGGCTGTGAAGGAACACCGGATCAAAAGGCTACTTTTGGCGCTGGATGCCAATTCAGGCATTGATCGTAAGCGCTTGCTCAAGAAGCTGGAGCCCCTGGCCATTCCGGTTCAGACGGTTCCCACCATGTCTGAGCTGGTGGCCGGCCAGGCGCGCATTAACGATATCCGGGATTTGGAGATTGAAGACCTGCTGGGGCGGGATCCGGTACAGCCAGACAATGCTCAGGTAGCCAGAAGCCTGTATGGGCGTGCGGTGATGGTGACCGGAGCGGGAGGATCAATTGGCTCGGAGCTCTGTCGTCAGATTATCCTGCATCGCCCATCCAAGCTGGTGCTGTTTGAACAGTCAGAATTTTCGCTCTACGCCATTGAGCGTGAGCTTCAGGCGATTAACCGCATTGAGGGGCTTGGGGTTGAAATCCACCCCTTGCTGGGCAGTGTTACCCATCGCAGGCGCTGTGAGGTGGCCATGCGTAGCTTCGGCATTGAGACGGTTTACCACGCCGCTGCCTACAAACACGTGCCTCTGGTTGAGCACAATATCATTGAAGGTGTTCAGAATAATGTCTTCGGTACCTTCCACGTCGCAGAGGCAGCGATTGGGGCTGGAGTAAAGCGCTTTGTGCTGATCTCTACGGACAAAGCGGTGCGCCCCACCAATGTGATGGGCGCGAGCAAGCGCCTTGCAGAGCTTGTGCTGCAGGGACTCGCACAGAGGCAGTCAGACACCATCTTTTCAATGGTGCGTTTTGGTAACGTGCTCGGTTCTTCTGGCTCTGTTGTTCCGCTGTTCCGGGACCAGATTCGCGATGGCGGACCGATAACGGTAACTCACCCGGACATCATCCGTTACTTCATGACCATTCCGGAGGCTAGCCAGCTGGTCCTCCAAGCCGGAAGCATGGGGCAGGGCGGTGAAGTGTTTGTTCTGGATATGGGAGAGCCGGTGAAAATCGCCGATCTGGCCCGCAAGATGATTCACCTGATGGGCTTGATGGAGAAAACGGACGATCGGCCGGATGGGGATATCGAGATTGTGTTTTCCGGGCTGCGGCCGGGTGAAAAGCTGTATGAGGAGTTATTGATAGGTGATAACCCCCAGGGGACAGCTCATCCCCGGATTATGATGGCCAGGGAAGTCTCGATGCCGTGGGATGAGGTGGAGCAAACACTGAACCGGTTGATGCGGGCAAGCCATGAATTTGACTGTGGGGAAATCATGCAGATACTGAAAACGGCGCCAACGGGATTTGCTCACAATGGTGATGTGGCGGATCTGGTTTGGTGTAACGGTAATCAGGAATTGGTTGGTGAGATAAGGAATGCGGACAAGGTCCGCCGGTTGCCTTCGGCATAGGATGTAATTGCGGGTTGGCGATTCAGAGGCGGGGGCTTGATTGCCCCCGTTTTCGTTTTTCAACACGGAATGTTGACGATGACTGATATTTTGCAACACGACGCCGCTCGTTTTGCCGCCTTTTGCAACCTGGGCCGGCTATCTCAATCTCGCCTAAGCTGCGATAATACTGATTTTGAACGGTGATACGGTAACTGGAAGGCGGCTATGAGCAATGAGACGGTGTTGGTAACGGGCGCAGACGGATTTATCGGTTCTCATCTTACGGAGCTTCTCGTTCGCGAGGGCTACCAGGTGAAGGCCCTGTCTCAATACAATTCCTTCAATTATTGGGGCTGGCTCGAGAATACCGATTGCCTGGATTCTATTGAGGTATTGAATGGTGATGTGCGGGATCCTCATTACTGCAAGCACATCACCAAGGGTGTTGACACCGTCTACCATTTGGCTGCTCTGATCGCGATACCTTATTCATATGTAGCGCCAGACAGCTACGTTGATACCAACGTTAAGGGCACGCTGAACATTTGCCAAGCGGCTCTGGAAAATGGCGTGGGGCGCGTAATCCATACGTCCACCAGCGAGGTTTATGGTACAGCCCAGTATGTGCCGATTGACGAGAAACACCCGGTTCAGCCCCAATCTCCGTACAGTGCTTCCAAGATTGCCGCCGATGCCATGGCAATGAGTTTTTACAACGCCTTTGATTTGCCTCTCACCACCGCTCGCCCTTTCAATACCTACGGTCCGCGCCAGTCAGCCCGTGCAGTGATCCCCACGATCATCACCCAGATTGCTTCCGGTATGAAATCGATCAAATTGGGGGATGTCTCTCCCACTCGTGATTTTAATTATGTAGAAGATACCTGCAGGGGCTTCCTCGCTCTGGCAAGATCCGAGAGGGCCATTGGCGAGACCGTTAATATCGCCTCCAACTACGAAATCTCCGTGGGCGATACGCTCAGGCTGATTGGTGAAATAATGGGCGGAGACGTTGAGTTCCTGACGGATGAACAGCGCTTACGGCCTGGAAAATCAGAAGTTTTCCGATTGTGGGGGGACAACGCCAGGCTTTTCGAGCTCACGGGCTTCAAGCCCGAGCACTCTATCGAAGATGGGTTGAGGAAAACCGTATCCTGGTTTTTGGATCCGGAGAACCTTAAGCACTATAAGGCTGGTATTTATAATGTCTGATATTGCTGACCGCCTTGTTGATTTTGTTCAGGGGCATTATGGAGCCCGGGAATTTATTCCGTTGCATGCACCCGTTTTCCGAGGCACTGAACAGGCTTATGTGGCGGAGACGATTTCATCAACCTTTGTCTCCAGCGTGGGTGAGTTTGTTAACCGTTTTGAACAGGACATTGCGGGTTTTACTGGCAGCGAGGCTGCCATTGCGACGGTGAACGGAACTGCTGCGCTGCACGTTTGTCTCAAGCTGGCCGGAGTTGGCGGTGGAGACCTGGTACTCACTCAGGCTCTCACGTTTGTCGCAACGTGCAATGCCATCAGTTACTGCAGTGCGCACCCGGTTTTTATCGACGTTGAGCGTTCTTCTTTGGGCATGTGTCCGGATGCGTTGGCCCGCTGGCTGGAGGAGAGAGCAATCCTCAATGATGAGGGTGTCTGTATTGAACGTGAATCCGGAAAGCGTGTTAGCGCCTGCCTGCCCATGCACACATTTGGTCATCCCTGCGATCTTGATCGTCTGGTTGAGGTGTGCCGGCGTTGGGGGATTCCTCTGGTTGAGGACGCTGCGGAGTCGTTGGGGAGTTATTACAAGGGCCGGCACACGGGAACTTTCGGGGCGCTCTCTGCCATCAGTTTCAATGGTAACAAGATCATTACCACCGGGGGTGGCGGGATGATTCTGAGTGATCATGAAACCGCGATCCGTGCAAAGCACCTTACAACCACGGCGAAAAAGCCACACGCCTACGAGTACGTTCACGACGAGATCGGATTCAATTACCGGTTGCCGAACATCAATGCAGCACTTGGCGTGGCCCAGATGGAGCAACTGCCTGGTTTTCTTGAAGAGAAGCGAGCGTTGGCGAGCCAGTACCGCGAGTTTTTTCAAGGAAGCGAATTTTCTTTCGTGGATGAGCCGACCGAGTGTAAGAGTAACTTTTGGTTGAATGCAGTGCTCTGTCCTTCGCCGCAGGCCAGAGAGCGCTTGCTCAGGGAGACCAACGAGCGCGGTATCATGACCCGCCCCGTATGGCAGCTTATGAACCAGCTTCCTATGTACCGGGATTGCAGGCATGACGCATTGGAAAACTCACGCTATATAGCGGAGAGGCTTGTGAATTTGCCGAGCAGTGTGAAGACTGAATGATGGCCAGAAAAGTTGCTGTTTTTACCGGTACCCGGGCCGAGTATGGTTTGCTGCACCCACTTTTGGTCAAGTTCAGGGAGTCTCCGGATTTTGATCTGCAGTTAATTGTCAGTGGTATGCATCTCTCTCCCCGGTTCGGGGAGACATGGCGCACGATTGAGCAGGACGGCTTCTCAATTGATGCCAAAGTTGAAATGTTGCTGGCGTCGGATACGGCCTGCGGCGTTGCCAAATCCATGGGGCTCGGCACCCTTGGTTTTGCCGATGCCCTGGACCGATTGCGGCCAGACTATTTGGTCATCCTCGGTGACCGTTATGAGGCCCTTGCCATAGCTCAGGCGGCGGCGGTAATGCGGATTCCTGTTGCCCATCTTCATGGCGGCGAGGTGACAGAAGGGGCGTACGATGATTCTATTCGACATGCCATCACCAAGCTCTCTCATCTGCATTTTGTGGCCTGCGAAGAATACCGGCAGCGTGTGATTCAACTCGGGGAGCAACCGGATACCGTTTGGGACGTCGGGGCGCTGGGACTAGAAAATATTCGCACAGTACCGAGGGTCCCGCTGGCAAACATCAACCAGCAGTTGGGGCTGAAACTGGCACGACCGTTTTTTTTGGTAACGTATCACCCGGTCACGGCAGCGGATGAAGACCCCGGGGAGACCTTTGGAAACCTCCTGGCTGCGCTGGACCAGTTTCCTGATCATCAGGTGTTGTTCACTTACCCGAACTCGGACAATGGTGGTGACCAACTCATCAAGATGATTGAACAGTATGTCGCGTCACGCCCGGCCACGGCTTGGGCGGTTCCCTCGCTTGGTCTGGCGAGGTACCTGAGTGCTGTGGAGGAGAGTGCAGCCGTTATTGGTAACTCTTCCAGCGGTATTATTGAAGTGCCTTCATTAAGTATCCCTGGTTTAAATATTGGAGTTCGGCAAAAGGGTAGGCTCTCGGCGGATTCTGTTATCCATGTTGGTACCGAAGCCGAGGATATCAGGCGAGGTATTGATAAGGCGTTAGGTGATGAAGCCAGAACATTGGCTCGTTCGGCGACGAATCCATATGGGAACGGTGATACCAGCCGCAGGATCCTCGAGGTGCTGATGCAGTCCTCGAAACCGGGTGCCAAAGTGTTTTTCGATCTTCCCGAAAGCCGAACTGGGGCGGAGTAATGGTCAAAATAATTGCTGAGGCGGGCGTAAACCATAACGGTGATCGGCAAATGGCGTTTGATCTTGTGAAAGTTGCGGCGGAGTCCGGAGCTGATGCAGTCAAATTCCAGACGTTCAGCGCTGAGAGGCTGGCGGCGATAAGCGCCCCGAAGGCCCGATATCAGCAGCAGACGACCGATGCGTTGGAATCTCAGCTGGAAATGCTGAAGGCGCTGGAGTTACCGGATGCCTGGCACAGTGAACTTCAGGACTATGCTGGTTCTTTGGGAATCGTTTTTATTTCAACCGCCTTTGATACCCATAGCCTTGCCTTTCTGCAGACGCTGAATCTTCCTTTCTACAAAGTTCCGTCTGGTGAAATTACCAACGGGCCACTGCTGCTTGCTTTCGCAAGGACAGGGAAGGATCTGATCCTTTCGACCGGGATGTCCACCTTAGGCGAGATTGAACAGGCTCTGGCTGTTGTTGCATATGGCTACTGCCACGATACCGATCCTGGCTCGCTTGACGATATCTGGCGATTCTGGAGTACAAACGAAGCGCGCCTCGCCATCGCGAACAAGATTACGCTGCTGCACTGTACCTCTCAGTATCCTACCCCCATGGATGAAGTGAATCTGAAAGCTATGGACACCCTGGCAAGCGCGTTTCAGGTGCCAGTTGGTTATTCAGATCACACTCAGGGCCTGGCTGTGCCAGTAGCGGCAGTTGCCCGGGGTGCTGCGGTTATTGAGAAACATTTCACGCTCGACCGCGAGCTGCCCGGGCCGGACCATCGAGCCTCCCTGGAACCGGGCGAGCTGGCTAATATGGTTCGCCAGATCAGGGATATTGAACGGGCTTTGGGGGATGGCAACAAGCACCCCCAGTTGAGCGAATGGGATACGAGACAGGCTGCCCGCCAACAGCTGATGTTTGCTGAGCCAGTGAATAAAGGCCAAGTAATAACCCGCGAGTCGCTGACGACTGCACGCTGTGGGCGAGGAATCTCCCCGATGGGACTCTGGAATCTTGTAGGCTCAACGGCAGCCCGGGACTACAAGGCTGGAGAGGTGCTCGAGTGAAGAGTCACCTGGGCGATTTGCGCGGCACACCCTGTGTGTTGATGGGCGCTGGCGGTCACGCCAGGGTTGTTGCCGATCTTGCTGTTGCACTTGGTGCTGAAATTATTGGTGTGTGCGATCCCGGCCTGGCGGGAGAAGGCCTTGAGAAGTGGCAGGGATTAGACGTTCTGGGGGATGATGAATATCTTCTTTCGATCTCGCCGATGAAAGCCTTTCTTCTGAATGGCGTCGGTAAAATGCCAGGTAGCTCACTCCGCGCCGATCTTTACAGGCGCTTTGACGACGCTGGTTTTACGTTTCCCCCTCTGATTCACCCGGCCGCCTGGGTTTCTCCGGGCGCTTCGATAAGTAACGGTTCACAGGTGATGGCCGGTGCTGTGATTCAAACTGGCGCTTTTTTAGGGTGTAACTCACTCTTGAACACCGGAAGCTCTGTAGACCATGATTCCCACGTCGGTGCCCATGCCCACATCGCCCCAGGCGTAACGATTTGTGGTGATGTTACGATTGGTGATCACGCTTTCGTTGGAGCAGGTACAACGATTATTCAGGGGCTTTGTGTTTCCGAGAAAGCCTTTGTGAAAGCTGGGTCGCTGGTTATGAAAGACTGGATTTAAAAGACTTCTTCATCCGATTAATTATGGGGCAGTTCTGGAGTTATAAATGGAAGGCAACCGTTCAATGAAGAAGTGGCAAAATGTTTTGGTGGCCGCCGGTATGCCTCTGGAAAAAGCCATTGAGGTTCTGGATCGGGGCGGCCTCAGGATTGCGCTGGTCGTTGACCCTGAAAATCGTCTCGTTGGCACTCTGACGGATGGAGACATACGCCGTGCCCTGCTCAAGCATGTACCTCTGGATTGCGAGGTGCGTGATGTTATGTGTACGATGCCTCACACTGCAGGGAGCAATTGGAGTAAGGAGCGGATCCTTACGGTCATGGAAGATCTTGAGCTGCTGCAGATTCCTCTCGTTGATCAGGATTCAAAAATTGTTGGCCTTGAAACCCTGCATGGCCTTATGGAGCGCCGCACCGTCGACAATCCGGTTTTTCTTATGGCCGGGGGGTTTGGAACGAGATTGCGCCCTCTGACAAACGAATGTCCGAAGCCGCTCTTGAAGGTGGGTGATAAGCCGATCCTCGAGTTGATATTGGAAAGCCTGGTAGCCGCCGGTTTTTATCGATTCTTTATTTCAACGCATTATCTTCCCGAGATGATTCGAGAACACTTTGGGGACGGGGCTCAGTGGGGCGTGTCTATCCAATATGTGCATGAAGAAGATCCTCTCGGTACTGGGGGGGCTCTGGGATTGCTCCCAGCTGGCGAAATTGATCTTCCCGTTCTTATGATGAACGGCGACTTATTGACGACTATAAACTACCGTGAGCTACTTGAGTTCCATAGGAGCCATGACAGCATCGCGACCATGTGTGTTCGCCAATACGAGCATCAGATCCCGTACGGTGTGGTTCAAACGGACGGCACTTATATCCAGAGCATGGATGAAAAACCGGTGCAGAAATGTTTCATCAACGCAGGGATTTATGTGGTGTCACCACAACTGATCCGTGCTGTCGAGAAAGGTACGCGCATTGATATGCCGACCCTGTTGGAAAACAACATGGCGGATGGGCGCAAGGTTTCTATGTTTCCGGTTCATGAATACTGGCTGGATATTGGAAAAATGGACGATTTTAAACGCGCCCAGCGTGAAGTTGGTCTTCTCTAATGAAAATAGCGGTGATTCCAGCCCGTGGCGGCAGCAAGCGTTTGCCGGGAAAAAATATAAAAGAACTAGCCGGAAAACCACTCATTCAATGGACTATTGATGCGGCTCTGGAGAGTGGCATTTTTGATCATGTGTGTGTAAGCACGGATAGTGAGGAAATTGCAGATGTGGCCAGGCGATGCGGCGCGGAGGTTCCTTTTTTAAGGTCTGCAGAACTGGCGACAGACACTGCCACGACGGCGGACGCGCTTCGCGACTTCATTTACAAGTACGAAGCAATTAACGGAAACCCTGTTCAATTTGTTTGTGTTCTTCAGCCCACATCTCCTTTGCGTACTGCTGAGGATATTGTGGAGGCGGATAAATTAATGATGGGGGACATCGTTGATGCCGTTGTCTCTGTTTGCGAAATGGAGCATCCCCTTCAACTTTGCGGCAGGTTGGGACCTTCAGGGAGTTTGCAGGGATTTGTCAAAGCCGAAAATAACATTCGCTCTCAGGATCAGGAAATCTGTTATCGGCTAAATGGAGCCATCTATTATTGCCGGAGAGATCAGGCAATGAACCTCGAAAAACTCTACGACAACGACGTTACTTCCCGGGCCTGCATTATGAGCTGCCGGCACTCGGTGGATATCGATACTGCGATGGATTTTCTTATTGCTGAGGCTTTGATACCTCATATGTAATTCAAGATTCTATGAATGGGGCAGGATTGCCTCTGTTATTGTTGTTCGACAAGGATGTGTAAGTATGTTTTCGATTTCCCACCACGGCGCCACCTCTGGCGTAACTGGCTCCTGCCACGAACTCACCCTTGGTCAAGGGGCCCAGAAGAGCGGCATCCTCATAGACTGCGGCCTGTTCCAGGGCCAGGACGAAGGCCGCGGCGCTTCTGCCTCTGATCTCTCCATTGATTTTCCCATCGAACATATCCGGGCCCTGGTGGTCACCCATGTGCATATTGACCACGTGGGGCGCATTCCTTATCTGCTGGCTGCAGGTTTCGACGGGCCCATTATATGTTCCGAGCCTTCAGCCATTATGCTGCCGGAGATACTGGAGGATGCCCTGAAGATCGGATTTACCCGAGACCGGCAACTGATTGAGCGGATTCTGGGACTGATCCGTTCGCGCCTGGTGCCGGTGCCTTATGGTCAGTGGCATTCGGTGTTCGCCGAGGGTGAGTGCTCGCTGTCGGTTCGGCTTCAGAGAGCAGGGCATATTCTGGGTTCGGCCTATGTGGAATGTGATGCCCGTGAGGGAGATTCTGAAGAACGGATTGTGTTCAGCGGCGATCTTGGGGCGCCTCATGCACCGTTGCTTCCGGCGCCCCAATCCCCGGAGCGGGCGGATCGATTGGTGATTGAGAGTACTTATGGGGATAAGGACCACGAGGACCGGGAAACGCGGCGTTATCGGTTGAAGGCGGTGCTGGAGCATGCCCTGGAGGATGGCGGAACGGTGTTGGTGCCGGCGTTCAGTATTGGGCGGACGCAGGAATTGCTTTATGAGATGGAGAGTCTGATCCACGAATTTGGGGATAGGGCTCTTGGTGAGGTGTCGGATTACGTGCCGCAGGGCGGCTCTAATCCGACCTACGAAGACGACTCCGAACCCGTAGGTCGGATTAGGCAGAGCCGTAATCCGACAACCCAAGACAGGCTTACACCCGTAGGTCGGATTAGGCAGAGCCGTAATCCGACAACCCAAGCCAGCGCCGCCCCCGTAGGTCGGATTAGGCAAAGCCGTAATCCGACAAAAAAGCTAACGTGGAACGATCTGGAAATAGTGGTTGATTCGCCGCTGGCAGCCGAATTCACCCGAATCTACCGGGACCTCAAGCCCTATTGGGATGCCGAGGCTACAGACTTGGTTCGCCAGGGCCGGCATCCGCTCTCTTTTGAGCAGCTCACGGTGATCAATTCTCACGAAGACCACCTGAATGCGGTGGATTACCTGGCCCGTTCCCATCGCCCCTGTGTGGTTCTGGCCGGTTCCGGTATGTGCGCCGGTGGCAGGGTGGTGAATTACCTGAAGGCGATGCTGGGCGATAGCCGAAACGATGTGTTATTTGTGGGTTATCAGGCCGCCGGCACGCCCGGGCGGGATATTCTGACGTATGGTCCCCGTGGTGGCTGGGTGGAACTGGATGGTGACCGCTACGATATCCGGGCTCGGATTCATCAGGTAGGAGGCTATTCTGCTCACGCCGGGCAATCGGATCTGATGGGGTTCGTATCAGGCATTCCTGTGCCTCCCCGCGAGATTCGAATTGTCCACGGTGATCCGGGCGCCAAACTGGCGTTGAAAAGGTGTTTTCAATCCCTGGCTGGTACAGACATAATTATCCCATCAGAGTAGGGCGGATCGACACCGGGTTGTACTTCTTGGGAAAGGATTTCAAATGAAGAAAATTGCAGTTATTGGTCTTGGTTATGTGGGGCTGCCTCTTGCCGCTGCCTTTGGTGGAAAGCGTGACATTGTCGGTTTTGATATCAGCAAAAAGCGTATTGCTGAGTTGAACGATGGTGTTGATTTTACCCGGGAGGTTTCCCGGGAGGAATTGGCTGCGGCGGCGGGTTTGTCTTTTACCGATAATCTTGAAGGTATTCGCGATTGCCAGATTTATATTGTAACGGTGCCTACCCCGATTGATGAGTTCAAAACGCCGGATTTGACACCGCTGGTAAAAGCCAGCGAAACCGTTGGGCAGGTTCTGAAGCAGGGCGATATCGTGATTTACGAATCCACGGTATATCCCGGCGCCACGGAAGAAGTTTGCGTGCCGGTACTGGAGAAAGTTTCCGGTCTTGCATTTAACAAGGATTTCTATGCCGGTTACAGTCCTGAACGAATCAATCCGGGTGATAAGGAGCATCGGGTAACCAGCATCATGAAAGTGACCTCTGGCTCCACGCCGGATATCGCCGATGAAGTGGATGCACTATACGCCAGTGTTATTACTGCAGGCACCCATAAAGCCAGTTCAATTAAAGTGGCCGAGGCCGCCAAGGTGATCGAAAACACCCAGCGTGATCTGAATATTGCGCTGATGAATGAGCTTTCGATGATCTTCTCACGCCTTAAAATTGATACTCATGAAGTGCTGGCCGCAGCGGGTACTAAATGGAATTTTTTGCCGTTTAAACCCGGCCTGGTAGGTGGCCACTGTATTGGTGTGGATCCCTATTATCTGACCCACAAGGCCCAGGCCATTGGTTACCATCCGGAAATTATTCTTTCCGGTCGTCGGGTGAATGACAATATGGGCCCCTATGCAGCAGCCGAACTGGTTAAGGCAATGATTAAAACCGGGCATACAGTGGCATCATCAAAAGTGCTGGTAATGGGGCTTACCTTTAAGGAGAACTGTCCGGATTTGCGGAACACTCGGGTGATTGATGTTATTCGTGAGCTGGAAGATTTTGGCTGTTCCGTGGATGTAACGGACTGTTGGGCAGATAATACCGAAGCCGAGCATGAATATGGTATTTCCCTGGTGGAGTCCCCGAATGCCGGAGATTATGATGCGCTGTTTCTTGCAGTGCCTCATCGTGAATATGCCGCCAAATCCGCCAAAGAGCTGCGTTCCTTTTTGAAAGACAATGGTGTTTTGTTTGATCTGAAGGGTGTTTTGCCATTGGGCGAAGCGGATCTAAGACTGTAAGTACAATTTTCGTACAGAGTTAAATTTAAAGGCCGGTCAAATTGATCGGCTTTTTTATTATTAAGGGCTCGTAAATAAATAATTTTGCCAGACTACATTTATTTGATTATTATCGTGGCTGACTTTCAGTCAACTCCAATTAATTCTTTAAAACCCCTATTTGAATAAGGTTTTAATTCCATGGCCAAGATTAACGATTATTACCAGAAAAAACAGCTTATGGAAAAGCTTGCTGCAGAGCTGGAAAAGCTTGAAGAAGATCAGGCTCTGAAAGGTGAACTGGAGTTTGAAAACAAGGTTCGTGCCTTGATGAAGGAGTATGACAAGTCACCTAAGGACGTACTGCAGATTCTTTCTGCAATTGATCCCTCAGTGTCTGGGGCAAAGGCCGATTCAACCGCTGGCAGTCGCCCGAAGCGCCCGATGAAGACCTACAAGAACCCGCACACCGGTGAAGTGGTCAAGACCCGTGGTGGCAATCACAAGACGCTGAACGAATGGCGTCAGAAGCATGGTAAGGAAGCTGTACAGAGCTGGCAGCAGGACTGATATCAGCTGGCCCTTCTCCTTTCAGGGAGAGGGGCTGTTAACCAACCACAACCCGGTTCCGACCACCTTCTTTTGCCGCGTACAACGCCTCGTCCGCCTTCTGCATCCACTGCATATAGTTTTCAGGCTCTTCCGTTAACTGGGCAATGCCAATGCTGATGGTATAGCGGATTGGTGCCACGCTGGTTTCCACAACGCTCTGTTCAATGCTTTCCCGTATCCGTTCGCAGATAATGCGCGCGCCTTCGGCGTCGGTTTCCGGCAGTATGATGCCGAATTCCTCACCACCGTAGCGGCCGGCGCTGTCGGACTGGCGGATGGCGTTGCGGGTGATGCTGGCGGTGTGTTTGATCACTTCATCGCCGGCCAGGTGCCCGTGGGTATCGTTCACCGGCTTGAAGTGATCGATGTCGAACATCACCAGGCTGGTGGTATGGCCGTAGCGGCGGAAGCGTTCGAACTCGGCATCTACCAGGTTTTCCCAGGTGCCCCGGTTGAGCAGGCCGGTAAGACGGTCTGTCATGCTGAGTTTGGCCAACTGTTCGTTAGCCCGTTCCAGGGCCATTTTGCTGCTCGCGATGTCGGTAACGTCGTACACCATCAGGCACACTTTCTCGACTTCGCCAGTTGTTCCAGAGAGCGGGCTGATGGTCAGGTTCTGGAACATGTATTCTTCAGTGCCGGTAATAGGCCGGGTATTGCGGAACTGGAACAGATACGGGCGTTGCTCCCACGAAGTAAAGGCTTTGGTGTTGAGCAAGGCTACGGCATCTACTTTTCGGGTCAGCCACGCCTTGGGAATATCCGGGAATGCATCGAACAATACCTGGCCCTGGATCCTGCTCGCGGTGATACCACTGTGGTTCTCCATGAATCCGTTCCAGACTTCGACTCTGAAATCCAGGTCGAGCACTACCAGGCCCACTTCCACGGATTCCAGCATGTCCATCAGCCAGTGAAAGGAGTTGGCTTCAGATTCTTCTATGGCCATCAGTCAGTCCACCAGATATTGCAGGCGATCTTCGAGAAAAGGCACTGAATCCTCGGTAAGGAGGATCAGCATGTCGCATTCGATGTCCCGGTCTTCCAGGGTGTAGCAGATTTCGATGCACAACAGCTGCTCTTCCCTGGCGCTGTGGTGTTCAAGCAATTCGGTAATTTGGCGGTGCTGGCCCAGCACGGTGGGGTGGCCAAGGCCGAGTTTCAGGTCGAGCTGGTCACCAATGCCTTTGAGGAAGGCTCCGAAGAGTATGCTGGACATATCCATCAGCACTTCTACGTTCACCGCTTCACCCTCAAGGGTGTCGTAGTGAAGCATTTCCGCCATTTCCCGGAAGCTGGCGTCTGCGAACAGCAGAAGAGCTTCTCCGGCGATGCCGGCCCCGGTGAAGCCCTGGCACACGGCAGAATAGGTGTCGCTGTCGCTGACCGAGGAAATGGCCATGTGCAGTTCGGAGTTGGCCAGGAAGGCTACCTTGGGAATCGGCTGTTTGACGAAGACGCGCAGAAGGCGAGCCAGAAGGTCGGAGGACCGGCCCATGGCGACGTTGGAGATCTCCTGCAGGTAGTCGTTCAGGGAAACGGAGATTTCCGGAGCGGCGCTGCCTATGCTCTTCAGGCTGCTGTCCTGCAGCGCCGAGTCTTCGAGTTCTCCGGGGCGGTACACTCCGTATTCCACCAGCAGGTCAAGTACGGTGCAGGTTTCTGTCGGCTTTTTGATGAAGTCGAGGGCGCCGAGCTTTTTGACCCGGTCCCGGGCTTCGGGCTGGATATCGCCGGAAACCACGATGGTCATCACTGGCAGGTCTTCCTTGCGAACCTGTTCCAGCACCTGATAGCCATCCATCTCTGGCATGTTCAGATCCAGGAACAGCAGCTCTGCCTCTCCCCCGCGCAATTTCTCCAGCGCTTCCACACCGTCCTTTGCGAAACTGACGTCTCCGCGCAATCCCTCCGGCAGCGCCCGGGCCATTTGCTTTCTGGCAAGGGCAGAGTCATCGCAGATCAGTATCCGGGTGGTCATTGATAGGGCCGTAGAGGGTTGGTCATAAGATGCGAAAGTATACCAGTAGTGTTTGTTGTGTACACGTTTGCTACATCATTCGTAACAACCGGTAAGGTGCTGTAAGTATATTAAGCCAAAGGTTTTGTGACTGTATTCAAAATTGGTTGAGTATTACTGAATTGTAAATGGTGATTGTGACTCTGCTCACTCTATTGGCCGGTCTGCCTTGTTTATAGTGTGTCGTCGGCACATAAAATAATAATGGTTTTTCAGAGACGCAATTATATGAGACAGCAGGCGTATGGATACGCTGCCGTCACCCTGTTCTGCCTGGGTATTGCGCCCGTTGCCCAGGCCGAGCTGAAGCCCATTTCAGACGAAACAATGGGTGAGGTGACCGGGCAGGGGTTTATTCAGATTGAAAACATACCGGGAGATCCCCACCAGTTCACGCGGATGACGCTGAGCATGGACGTGGAAACCCGGATGAATGTGGACGATGTGAAAGCGGGTGAGATCGACGGCGGAGTGGACTTCGCGGCGCAGCACGTGGCCCTGGGGCACATTGCCCGTAATGACGGCGTTCAGTATAACGGTCGCGCCTACAATGCCGGTGACACGGTGCCTTTTGAAGCGTTCCAGCCCTATATCGAGCTGGCGGAAGATCCCTCCGAGGGCAGGCTCTCCGGATTCCGCATGGGGTTCGGGCAGGCGAGGGGATCTGTCTCTTCACTGACCAGCAGTTTCAGTGGCGATATCGGGCTTAAGCTTGTTGATGATAGCGGTACCGAATTTGACGCCACCTTATTCGACCAGAATTCCCAGGCCACCAACTATCGGGCCAGTTACATTGGTATAAACGATGGTTCGGCCGATTGCGCTCAGGGCATCAACTGTGCGCCGCTGACCCAATTGCAGTCGCTGTTTGTGGGCCAGGAAAGCACGGATGGCACGACCGGCTTCACCAGCGACTTCTTTATCGGCTTCCAGCGAGAAGGTGTTGAGTGGCAAAGCCCGGATGGCACGAACGTAATCAATGCCGGCAAGGGCGTGTTTATCAATCTGCCCACGAGCATGAAGGTGGATATGAGCCAGCTGATCAACCAGGGCTTGCCGCGACTGCAGACCCACCGGGAGGATATGGGTACCCGGCTGTTCTAGATGCTAAACTCCCGCCAGTCCGAAATTTATTTGGCAGGAGTTTAGTCCCTTGATCCGCTCTTTTTACTGGCACGATTACGAAACCTTCGGTGTAGATCCGGTTCATGACAGGCCTTCCCAGTTTGCCGGTGTGCGGACGGACGCGGATCTGAACATCATCGAGGATCCGCTGGTGCTTTACTGCAAGCCGGCGGACGATTACCTGCCATCACCGGAAGCCTGCCTGATTACCGGTATTACCCCGCAAAAAGCGCTGGAAGACGGGCTCCCCGAGGCCCAGTTCATCGCCCGGATCAACGAAGCCTTCAGCCAGCCCGGCACCTGCGTGGTGGGCTACAACAGCCTGCGCTTCGACGATGAAGTCACCCGCCACACCCTGTACCGGAACCTGCGCGATCCCTACGCCCGTGAATGGCAGAATGGCAATTCCCGCTGGGACATCATCGATATGGTGCGGCTGACCTACGCCCTGCGCCCGGATGGCATCAACTGGCCCCGCAAGGAAGACGGCAGCCCCAGTTTCAAACTCGAGGCGCTGACAGTCGCCAACGGGATCACCCATGAAGCCGCCCACGATGCCATGTCGGATGTGGAGGCGACCATTGCCGTTGCAAAGCTAATCAAGGAAAAGCAACCCAGGCTGTTTGATTTCGTGCTGCAGAACAAGGACAAGCACTCCGCCCGGGCCATGCTCGACACCGCCACCATGAAGCCGGTGTTCCACATATCCGCCAAGTACCCGGCGACCCGTGGATGCTGTGCACTGGTTGCTCCGGTGGCCGAGCATCCAACTAACAAGAACCTGGTGATTGTTTACGACCTGTGCGAGGACCCCAGCGAGCTGATCGCCGCCAGCGCTGAGCAGATTCGTGAGCGTGTGTTTACTTCCCAGGCGGAATTGGGGGAGGGCGTCAGTCGCTTTCCTCTGAAAGGCGTGCAATTGAACAAGTGCCCGGTGCTGGCGCCGGCGAATATGCTATCCACCCTTTCTCCGGAGCGCCTCGAAGAATTGGCCCTGGACGGGGATACGCTGCGAGCCAACCTGGCCATGCTGCGCAAGGCGCCGGACTTGCCGGCCAGAATTGCCGAGGCCTTCGACCAGCCCCATGAAAGTGACCTGACAGACCCGGATGAACAGCTCTATGCAGGTGGCTTTATCAGCAAAACTGACCGCGAGAAGCTGAACTGGGTGCTGGAACAGCCGGTTGAGACGCTTGGCGAGCTGGAGGTGACCTTCGAAGACGAGCGCCTGCAGGAGTTGCTCTTTCGTTATCGGGCGCGGAATTACCCAGGTAGCCTGATGGGCGAAGAGATGGAAAGGTGGGAGGAGTTTCGCAGCCAGAGATTAATGCACCCCAAGAAGGGTTGGCGGTCTCTGGAGGCTTTTGCCCAGGAACTACAGCGCCTGGCGGCAGACCCGGAACTCACGCCGCAAAAGCGGCATATCCTTGAGGATCTTCATTTGTATGGGGAGTCTTTAATCCCCTACATCTGAGGATCGGAGTGCGGAAGCGAGGTCAGATGATACTCTGCATCTGACCTCGGGTTTCTGTTCACCGCCGCTTCAGGAAATAGACGCTCAGATTCTGCCCCATCAGGCTCTGCACTTCACTGCCCAGGGCTTCCGCCTGGATCTGCTTCTGAACCGGTGCGGTAGCGAGGCTGTGGCCATCCACATCCCGCGCTTTTACAAGCTTCCACTCCACCTCGTTACTCGCCATGGCCATCAGCTCTTTCAGTTGGGCTGTGTCCTGCGGCCGGAACCATCGGTCCCTGCAGCCCCCGAGGCTGTAAAAATCAGCGTCGGCGGTCAGTTCCTGCCAGGCGGCATCGTTGCGATTGGCAAGAACCATCCGTCGGAGTTGGCGCAATGTCTGTCGCGTGGGTTGTAGCTTGTGCTCACTGACCAGTTTTCGAATCTGTTTGTCACCAGCCGTTTGTTCCGCAATGGCAGTGTGCATGTGCACCACTGCACCAGAACCAGTGGCCTGGTTAACCAGGGCGGCAAGCGAAAGGGTGTTCATGGCCGGTGAGGGCAGGCGACCAACTTCAATCCAGTGCACCTGGTGGCCATCCGCCACAAAACGCTGGGCGATGGACCAGGGCCAGAACACGATGTTGTCCATACCCATCTCGTTGGCCATGCGTGTGGCTTTGGCGATGTTGGCCAGGGATTCATCCACCGCGATCACTTCCACATCGTCCAGATAGCCGGCCAGTTCCATCGCCCGCTGGCCAGACTGCGCACCGCACACCATGATCCGAAGGGTGGTCGGGAGATTTTCCGTGTCCAGCCCAAGTTCAGTGGCCATCAGGGTTTTCAGGCTGCTTTCGGTACGATAGGCCAACCGGGACCAGGACGGCCATGCCTGGGGAACATCGGTCTTCTCCAGACAGAGCTCCTCGGCCTTCTCATCGAAATTCTGCTTGATGGCTTCCTCTTCGGCCCGATCGTAATAGCTGGCGGCCAGGACTGACTGTAATGCCAGGGGCCAATCCATGAGATTCCATTGGCCAAGTTGTACCGCGAAGGGCTGATGGAAGAGAGCGCCATACATCGCGGTGATCATCAGTGATCCGATGAGTCCGTCCTGTTCCTCACCAAGGGCAAACTGGGCCTGGATACTGTCGTTGATGGCTGAGACCAGTCGTTCTTCGTCATCTTCCGCAGCGAGGGCATAGCCGGTTCTGTCGGCGTACTGACCAATGGCCAGCGTCAGGCGCTGCAGCTCGTCCCGAAGTTCAACGGTTTGTGCCACTTCGGCAATGATCGCCCGACGAAGCAGGGTAACCAGTTCTTCCACCGCCGGATTGGGCATCAGGGTTTTCTGGAGAGCAAGGATTAGCAGTTCATCTTCGCTGGCCGCATCCAGGAAAATCTGTGCATCCGGGGTATCCAGATCGTACTGTTGATGAATAATCGCGCCGACAAACCGACCCAATTCCTGGTGCGGCAAACCCTCCCGCTGAAGCAGGGCGATCGCATCATGGGCCAGTGCGGAATCGGCTTTGCTCACTTCCAGGTGTTGGGCGCAAGTGAGCATCCCGCTGTATACGGAATCCCATTCAGCGCCGGTTTCCAGAAGCTTGCGATAATGCAAATAAGCGACATCAAACTGCCCCTGCAGCCGCTTGGAATGGGCAACGCCACAGAAAGCGGCGGCAGATTGCCGGTCACACTCCAGGGCCTGCAGGAAATACTGCTCTGCAAGCGCCGGCCGCTCGGTTTTCAGGGCCCAGTAACCCAGGTTGCAATACTGCTGAACCTGGCCCGGCTGATGGTTCAGGCTGGCGTTGAACAGGGTGTGTGCCTTCTCAAGCTGCCCGTCGTCCATCTCAACGCGGCCAAGCAGCCCCAGCCCAGCGGCATTGTCCGGCTCCAGAGCCAGTGCCTCGTTCAGATAGCCCCGACATTCCTGCCGGGACTTCAGCCGCTGGATATGGCTGAGGCCGTTGCTGTTGGACTCCCCGTAGGCAAGGTTGGCCTGCAGAAGCAGGCGGGCAACCTGGGCCTGTTGGGATTGGGATATCTGTACTTGATGCTTGGCTTGCATGGGACACCTCTTGGATACAGCCGCAATGGGAAGCGGCAAAGGTCTGCAGTTTTTGACGGTTTGCCGTGCGTTGAGAGAGGTGTTGCGAAAGGTGTGCCAGTTTGAGGAAGCAAGGCATCTAATGAAGAATGCGATTTTTATCCAAAAAAAGAGGGCCCGGTTCGCACCGGGCCCTCTTGGGTTTGCTATTTATGTTTAACCCTGCAGCAGCTGCAGAACCTGCTGAGGCCTTGCGTTGGCCTGGGCCAGAACAGAGAGGCCGGCCTGCTGGAGGACCTGGGTTCGGGCAAGTTCGGCGGATTCTGCGGCGAAGTCAGCATCGCGAATACGGCTGTTGGAGGCCGACAAGTTCTCCGACGTAGTGGCAAGGTTCGCGATGGTTGATTCGAAGCGGTTCTGTACGGCGCCTAGTTCTGCTCGATAACCGTTGATGGTGTCAATTGCGTAATCAATTGAAATCATTGCTAAATCCGCGCCATCTCGGCTCGAAATGTCGACGCCGGTAACGGCGTAGGTGTCGTCAGCAATTGTGGCGTTGACAGCCTGGTTGTAATCGTCGACACCGCCGAAGATGCCATCTCCATCGATATCTGCATCAATAGTGATGTCGAAGGCTTCACCGAACTGCGATGAAAAAATAATCTCATCGTTATCGGAATTCAGGTTTGCGCGGATGCCTGTTTGGGTGCTTTGAGCATTTATCTGGCTAACAATGTCGCTCAACGATCCCATGCCTTCGAAAGTAAACACATCTCCGTTGATATCGACTTCGAAGTTGTAGGTGTCGCCATTCGCGAATGATTGAGCAAGCGTCAGATCTTCAGCGCCGTCGATGCTGGTTAGTGCGCCACCTACTGAATTGTTGGGCGTGCCAGTACCGTCTTCAATAACGATGGTGCCGGGATCGGTGTCGCCCGCTCCGCCGGCAGGGTTAGTGATCGTAATAGTGCCACCGCTTTCCGTCACATCGAAGTCAGCACCAAGCTCTCCATCGAGCTGATTAGCGATATCGGCCGCAGATGCGCCATCAGCGATTGTGACCGGTGTGCCGCCCCCGATAGTAATCGTTCCACCATTCGTGAAATCAAAACCAGTGCTGATATCGATTGTATCGGTGCCGCCACTATCGGTAATCGCACCACCGTTAGTTCGAGAAGCCG
>Ga0207881_1000058_pt1 | contig 75937 bp, 70 predicted proteins | sample MalvirmetagMSP97_FD_184227 | JGI IMG/M metagenome (GOLD analysis project Ga0207881, IMG submission 184227) | Marine viral communities from the Deep Pacific Ocean - MSP-97 (SPAdes) | ecosystem: Environmental > Aquatic > Marine > Oceanic | place: Pacific Ocean | collected 2011-05-03 | reverse complement strand
TTGTTCTGCAGCTGAAGCTGGCGTGTCCGGCTTGTGGCCACAAGATTGGCTGGCAGGCGAAGCTGATGGCGCCGGATCAGTGCAAGACCTGCGGTACGTTTCTTCGCTCGCGGGATTGATAGCCGTCTGTCAGTCCAAAGGAAAGATGAGATCCCAGATGTAGAGGATTAGGGGGTTCCAGAGGGTCGTGCAGGTTTACGAAAAATAGGTGACCAGCTTAAGGCGATATTTTTCATATCTTTCCACCTGTAAGTTGATATTTTTACAGCGGAAAATTAAAGGGTATGGCTTTTCGGCGAATGTATTCCTAGATATAGCTGAAAAGCGGAAGTAAAGCAAAAAAAGCTGGATAGAAAATCACCAGATCGAGATTGTGGACCCGAGCATGATTGGCGCTTGTGAGATAGGCGGGGAGAGTGTTTTTAGGTGAGTTTTGCTGGACGTAAAAACAGAATAGGGAAAAGAAGAAAATAATCTGGCAGGAACACGAGCCTTCAGTAAGGGCGTATCATGTACTCAAAAAGTGATGGGCCATCAATCCACTTTTCCCATTCCTGGTGCGTAGCCCACTTCAGTTTCTTTCGTTCGACCAGACTTCGAACTTCCGGTTCTCCGCAATCGAGAGCCAAAGCTACTTCGCTCAATGAAACTGATCTCCGAGTTGCAGACTTGCGCTGCTTCACAAGCCATTTTTCAAACCGGGATTCATCAACAAAAATCTTGGAAAGGAAATTCCCCTCGCCAAACCCGCCTGGAATCACTTTCTTCAGAATATCGTTTACCAACATTCCGGGATTAGCGAAGTTTCGCCGGAAAACCAGTGAATCCGCTTCGACCTCAATAAAATCATCAGTGGTCTGTACCGGGAATTGACGTAACCTGCCGATGATTTGGTTCGCATCGAAACGCCGTTTTCTCGACTGCCTTACGTTTTTGAAAGTTGGAAAAATACCATCGGATACAAGATCTTGGACGTTTTCTTCACTCCAAGCCATGATGCTTGCAATCGACGCAATATCAAGCTGATAACGGTATCCAATCCCGTCTTCCCGTTCGAATCCAGCTTCACGCCTGGGTTGCGCAATATATCGAGTATTCTCGGGAATGACCTCCTCGAAAGACACGTTACCGAGCGGAATATTCAGACCATGCTTCGGGCCATGCCAGTCATTTAGAAGACCGTCACTGAACAATTTGCAAGGCGCTTCGATGAACCCTTCTCCTAGAGGCAGTAGGTCTTTCCGCATTTGATGGCACTGCGTCCGCCACTGAGCGAAAAACTCAGGCTCCTGAAGAGTTCGATAGGCGCGGGCAACAAATTCGGAATGCTCAACTAGGCGCGGCGCGGCTTCAAAGGTGTCATGCAATGAGTCGAATGGTCTCATCATGTACACGATTGCCCTGCACAAATCGTGAATCACTGTAGGATCAACTGACGCTGGATTTTGCTCCAGCTGCGTCCATAACCGGGACTCTAAACCGGAAATAGAGGAGGAAAGCGGCCTTTCCATTTTCGTCCATTCGGTTTCGCATTTGTCGCAACCCAGGAGCATGCCCCCCGACCATTTGAGCGCTTTATGGCAATTGGGACATTCAGCCGTCAGGAGTGAGGAGTGTTTTGGGCAAGTAGAGGTAAATGCCAAACTCCACCTCCAGTCCAAAACGCCTGTCTCTGAGACGCATTGAGTACAGACTCGGGGATACCCCATCCGGACGTCCTGGATCATACGCTCCCAATCTCTCTGCCAACGAAGCCCGTCAAGCCCCTCAAATTGCCTGAGGTAAGGCCGAAGAGGACGTTCGAGCCGGTCCTCAAGGGCATCAAACAGGTCGCCAAAGGCTGGTTGACACCAGCCCTTGACCACATGACTTGATTTCTCGACGCCCAAAGCATCCATGATCTCAGAGGGCTGAAAAATGCAGTTCAGCTTTCCGAGGCGCAACAGATATCCGGTCAGGGATTCTCCTTTTACAGGCACTGGCCGAATCGCAAATCGCTTCATACCTTGACCTTCCATTGCTCGGAGTCTTGTTTGATAGCCTTCTTCTGGGCAATCGTGGCACGCTCAGCAACCTTGTCGATGGGTGCTTTGAAAGGATCAAAGGTCTCCAGTTCAGGGTTCAACGAACTTCTGGCAAAAGCTCGTGAAAGGTCACTCATTGTGACCTTGGTGCCAGGCTCAACACCCTCAATGGCGGTCCCGAGAAGGTGGGAGATCAACCGTGGGATCCCCTTTGTTGCGAGAAAAAGGCGGAACAGCATTTTCTCGTCGGCCAACGAGATGATATTTACGTCATGCCTGCGCAGAAAATGTGTGCAGGCACTGACATAGCTCCCAAACATCTCAAGCTCTTCAGGAGAGTCGATACGGAACGGCTTGAGGCGGATCTGCCTGTGCGCGAAACGCTGGTAGAGTTCCTCAAACTGAGCGATAGACCTGTATCCGGGAGGCGTACCTGCCATGATCACTGCAAGTTTGTGTTTGTCCATCAGCAGTTTGATGTGATTGACCACGCCTCGGGTATTCGATTTGGCTTGCTCCCTCAGAAAATGCTGGAATTCATCAAGCACAAGCATCTCGACACCACGCTGCACAATCAACTCATCAAGCTTCTGCTTGAGTTCACCAATCGTGCCCTTGATCGACCCCTGATACCCGGAAGCCAGAATAATCTCTTGGATCATGGTCTTCAGGGTCGGCTCCGCTGGCACGGAAACCAGAATGATCGGCTCCTTCGATCCATCCTCGCTTTCGAGATCGTCGCGCGCCTTGAGATGGTGCTTGATGTAGGATGCGAGGATCGAGGACTTCCCAAGTCCAGGCATACCCATGAGCAACATTCCCGCACCCTCAGTGCCGTGCTTAGCATGAGTGTGGCCAATCTCCTTCACGGCATTCTGGAAGCGCTCGTGTCTGGTTCGCCAGTTGGCAAAAGCGACATTGGTGGGCTTGGGGTCTGGGCTTGTCATCACTGTTGTCTCAGTCATCTTCATATACCTTTTGGTTGCCGTAACTGGTATCAGTTGGTTGATAGGTCCGGGTGTTCACCGAACCATGTTGAGTCTTCCCGTCTTCTTGGCCTTGCAATCCCTCCTTTTTCAAACGCTGTACTTCATCGAATAACTTGTCAGGCTCGATCCGATTGGCGCTCCTCGGCCCGACTTCCTTCATCCGAACATCGTGAGCCTGATTGGCCTCTTTGACCGTCCTACTGGACTTGGTGGCACGGGGGCCGGTGGCTCCTTTGTCTTTGTAGTGGGGTTTGTGCTTTACCCGGAATTCAGCCTCAGTCATACCGACGGGAATCCTCCAGTCATTCACGCAGACCTCGAAGATCTCATCAGTAAAAGGGTCCACCACATTCACGGATTGGATATTGCTGTGCGTGTACTCGACTCGAACGACAGGCTCCTTATCAAGCGCCCGCAAGCGATTACCAATACTTGTGAGCCGCTTTGGCGTATCGTTGTAGCGGCGGCCATTGTGCTGGATACCTTGGCTACCTGAGATCGTGCAGAATTTCACCTCACCTTTAATGAGCTTCATCTCCTCCATATCGGCAGGCACGAACGGCGGGAAGGTTTGCGCCTGACTTTGCCAGACACTGTATGGAGTGTCCCCGTTGAGCCCCCGATGAGGCATGTGGTGGTATTCATCCGCCACCCACCTGAACAAGGCTGAGCGGAATTCAGGGAGAGTCATCACGGCTTTCTCCTTGATTGTTGCATCAAGGTTCGAGTTATCCGTGTACTTGCCACAGTACCCACGCAGGCTCTTTGCGAAGGAATTCCGCAGTGTCTGGAAAAAACGCTCTACGAACGGCTTTCTCCATCCCGCGTAGGTTTCAACAATCTCGTACTGAGAACCCGCATTGATGACGAATGCCATCGACCGATCAGCGACGTAGCCAGGACCGCCATCGATGGTGATCTTTTCGAACACCCCATACATGGGCCAGTCGCTCTCAACCTCTTCCGGAAGATCCTCCGGCAGTTTTGGACAGATGGCGTGTTTGTAGCTTTCAATGACTGATGCCGAATCCTCACCACGTCCGACTTTGATGAAAAGGCCGAGGACGGAGCGTGAGAAGCAGTCGAGAACGGCAAAGAGAGTCACAGTGCCAATGTACCGACCTTCGCTGTCGAGCAAACCAATCGCCAGATTCGCCGCATCCGCCTCAACGCGCTCAAGAATCCGGTCTACGCGAACTTTCCGTGTCGCATTCCGGTCAGCCGCCTTTGCAGCCCTGCGACCCTCCCGACAATGAATCACATCAACCTGATCAAGCTGCTTAATCCATTTGCGGAAAGTCTCGCGACAAGGTCGGTTCACTGAGGCATCGAAATCTGCCTTGAAGTCCTCGGTAAAACAGTCATAGGCGTACTGCACCGTTGGCTTCCCAAGCTGAAGGTAATAATCGTCAATCTTCGCTAGCGCATAGTCCTGCACATCCTGGGAGAACGAAGACGAACGCCTGCGCTTCGGTGACAAGAGGGTTGAGGCAATACCCTTTGAGTGGTGATTTGAACGCTGGGCCCAGCGGGCCAGCGTTGCCGGAGATGGGGGATTGGTATCCCCAAGTTCGCGGGATACGCGCGAAATTACGGCCTTGCGGATTTTGACGCCACCGACACCGTTTTTCTTGGTGACGCGACGAAGCTCTTCGTAATAGGCGGAACGACGTTTGAATTCGTCGAGGTCAATTTGTGAGACCTCCTGCCACTTGCAGTCAGGCTCCTGAGTCTTTCGGATTGGCAGTACGGTCTTGCCCAACTCCTTCTCGATTTGCATGCGCGATAGGACGACAGGCGATTCTTTCTCGTCGTCAAAAGAAAGAGCGATATGCGAGTTTGGCAACACGGTAATGGTCGCGTTCTTGTTCTCGAAAGAAACACGATTTCCAGTGGCGGCAATGGCATCAAACATAATGGAGTTCCTCGTCTCAGATTGAAGGCAATTCGGTTACCAGTGGAACGACTGCTCACACCAAGGCTTGGTCAGATCACACCGGATAAGTTGGTGTGCCACCGCTCGCCTGATGAAAGATGGATGGATATCAATCACTTCCAGAAACTCACTCAAACCTCTGAGTGAAGCCTTGCGAATGGCTGTCGCATTGAGCAGCGTTTCAAACTCATCGATTGGCGGGTCGGTATCGAGCACTGGAGCAAGAAATCGGAGGTTGTCCGCCCTGTGACCGATACGAATGTGATTTTCTGTAAAAACGCGAAAAATCTCGCCCCGAGCGGCGTAAATCTCGGTAAGCTTCTCAGCCTTGGCCCTGAATTCTGGTTTGTCGGCTGCCGACTGCGGTTTGATCTCGTCGATGTATCGAACGTCATCTTCAACAACCAGAAAGTCAGGCGTATAGCGCCGTGGACGGCCATTGAGAACGTATTCAATATGGGTCGGCTGACTCACAATGATCTCGGCCTGGCGTTGGAACCGGATTAGATTGAGGTAATCCAGTTCCAGGGCACTTTCGATGGCAAAGACCCTGCCGTAGTGATGAGAGCCACTCGCGTAGGAAGACCGAACTGGAGATTGTCTTTTCTGTTCACGTGATTTCATTTGGGATTCCATTTTCGTGTACCTGGGATATCAGTGATTAGTTCAAATAATGAACAGCGCAAGTCGCTAAGATCATGTTTTTTCAGGACAATTAATTTCACCGAAAATATATGGGTTTCTTTCCTCTCATAGGTAAGTAACTAAGCGGCAGGGGAAAAGCGGACAAAAAAAAGAAAAAAATTTGAGATTTTTAGGCAAAAACCCGGAACATTACGTTTAGTTAATGTTTTGCGAGGTGTACACAAAGGGGACACGGGAAGTGGAAACATGCATTGTAGAGTTGGACTTGCGCGAAGATGGGATCGCAGAAAAGATTGCAGATATTGCGACCAGCGAGAAGGTGCGAAAAAGGGCGCGTGCAGTCGTAGATAAGAAAATGGGCCATTTCTTCGGAACCGGACCCGGTTCTGAGATCAATCAGATAACAGAGGATGCACTGAACTCTGTTATCACAGGCCTCCTGAGTGCGCACGCGGAGAAGACCACATCGCTCACTCTCGAGACTGACTCAAATGGGGTAAAGGACCTCTCTGCGCCAATCGTCCGATATCTGATTGGAGGGGTTAACAATTACTGTAATACTCGACTTAACCGATGGTCGACCAACAAGAATGATGAAGACCGAGAAACCGGCACTCGCGCCCGCTACTACATCGACTCTGATCTTTCAGACGGTGCAGATTTCTGGGACCAGCATCTGAGTCATGAAGATAATCTGGACTCCGTAGATCGGGAGCGCGTGGAAGCAATGCTTTTCGATCGTGGCGTGTCATCAGAAGACATTGTGTTAATCAGGCGAAAGCTGGAAGGCTGGAGCTTTGTGGATTTGGCTGGCGAGTTCGGAGGCACACCTGACAAGTACCGCAGGCGAATTAGTCGCGCCCTGGAAGGAGCAGGTATCGATATTAAACTGCTCAAGTAGCATCGCATGTTGGTATTGTTGAAAGAGAATCCTCCAGCTACTATCGGAAAATCATAACCTTAGGCACGCGAAACCGCTCCATCAAATCAAAAACAGAAGCTTTCCATGCAACATGACACGGACGTTCCGCTCGGGGTGCGAATAGACTCCTCGATTGCGCACTTTTCCAGAACAACTCTCTACTGGCTGAGTATGGCCCTGCTCTTCATAGCAGGGCTCGCAAGCTTTGCCATGATTCCATTCGCAGTTTTCGAGTACGGCGAAGGGTTACACGACGTTTCTGCCCACGAGTGGTTTTTCCTCGTTCTGATTGCACTTCTTTTATGGCGATACTGGATTCACTGTTCACACTTCAACGCCACCTTCTGGACACGAATATCCCGCATTTTCCTGTTTATGGGTGGGTTTCTTTTTATTGAGATCGCTTTCTATATTGCATCGGTAATCGGGGGTTTGAACGCTGGTCTGAGCTACGATCAAGCACTCAGTAACGCCGACACCAATTTCTGGGGCGAAATATTCTCTTGGGTTGGGGTTTGTCTGGTCCTGTACCTGGCATCTCCCTCGGAAATGGGACAAGACCAGACTGATGAAGACGAAATTCCGGTGGTCCACGCCGAAGCTTCAACCACAGGCAGTCAAAGTAAGGAGCAGTTTTGAAAACGTTGTCTGGCCTTCTTTTAGTATTTCTCTTCTCGATATCTCCGGCCCAGGCGGAGACGAGCCTGGAAAGACTGATTCAGGGTTGCAGCGAGTTAACCGGCATATACAAGAACCAGGACGAAAAGCGTCTCCTCGCTGCACAGATGACATCGTTGAGCGAAGCGTTGAGGGGCGGTTATTGCCGTGGCGTTATTGACGAGTATCGCCGCAGTGAAGGCTTCTCTGATTGTCGCTACGTCGATTGGCTACAGCAGGCAACCTACATCGCTCAACACGTGACAATGCCGACCGACAGGTTGCGCGTTGAGGATCTTTTGGAGCGATCCTGTGGAGGGTGACAGCCATGTTTCTGTTAAAGAAACCCTGCGGCAACTGTTCGGTATCGAGAGCTATTCACGGATTCCAAAACTAAGGAACTCCATTAATACCCTCTTCAGGGCTCTTAAGAAGGGGCACATCTTGAATGAGGCCAACGTACCGATTGAATTCACGTCGAGTGAAAGCGAACACTGGTATTTGCTCAGGAAAGATCTCGTTGCCTTCCATAATGCCGTGATCCTACATGGCATATATTCCGAGCCGAAAGTTGTTATCAAAATTTTTCAGAACGTAGATGAGCGTAAAGAGCTGGCAGAATGGGCTCGGGATATCCTGATAAACAGACAATCCGTAGCTTCCGTTGGATTGATTCGTCATCAACTTACACAGTTCCTGGACCAACTCGACTCCCAATCTGATCTGCACCAGAACCGTCTGACGAATCCTTTCGACAATGCATTACCTCAGATGGGCTTTGGTCCACACGGAAACCTTCTCAAAGTTCTGGCCGCACAGACAGCTGTGCTGTCTTTGGGCGATTCAATGATGGTTCGTTTTCTTGACGGAGATCTTGAAGGAGCAGCAAAAGCCGCCAGAGAACTATCTACGACTGAACCCCTTCTCAGTCGCTACAAGACGATGATCCTGTCCGAATTTCGGGAAGCTACGGAGTTCGATGACCTTTTGGATGAATGGCGCAAATAAAGTCTTTTTTGTGTAATCCACAAATCGAAACTGGCTCCGAAGCAATCAAAGGAGCCAAACATGTCTACACTCAATTCCCTGCTACACCACTGCCGCCAAAACCTTTGTGAATCGCATATCCAGCGAGCCCTGGAAATTGAAGATGGTCTGAAAAACGGCCAGCCCTATCCCACCCTTGGCGGCAAGCGCATTCGTTGTCGCAGTGACCTCATCCGCTTCAAGCTCAGCCCGGCACTGCGCCTGATTTATCAAAAGACCGGGGATGGCTATTCCGCCGTCGCCTTGGTAACTCGCGAGGCATTTGAAAGGGAAATCAAACGAAGACGGGCCTGAAACCACAGGCCTGAATTCAACCAAATGGAGATTTAATCATGACTGCATGTATCCAACTCAATCAGATGCCGATTACGCCGCAAGGCCTCGACCCGAATGTTGCGAAACTCGACTTCGAGCGCCTCAAGCACAAGTACACCGAGTCGAGTGAGGCTGAAATGTCGCCCGAGGAATGGGACTTTGCAGAAAAAGAGTATCGCCGTTTTCTATCACTGAAGTCGTTCTATCCATCTGTCTCGTTGGTGCCGAGCAAAATGATTGATGAAATCTGGCATGCGCACATTCTGGATACTCGTGCCTATCGTGAAGACTGCCAGAAAGTGTTCGGGCAATTCATTGACCACTACCCGTATTTCGGAATCTATGGCGACGACGATTATCGCGACCTACAGGACGCGTTCGAGCGGACCATCGCTTTATATGAGCGCCATTTCGGTAAATATCCAAGTGGCCAAGGCTCAGAAGCAATGCGTTGCCAAGACCATGCATGTCATGTCGTTAGCACATGCGCCTGCCGCGTTGCAGGCGCATGTAAGTAGGGTGCAGCAGACATTTTCAACACTTTTAGAATTTGAGGTATCTCTTATGTCAACGATAAACCATCAGTGTGAACGCTGTTGTCGCACGACATATATCGAAAACCGCGAAGACGGGAGTGACCGCTATATCTGGACTTCTGACGACGATTGCGGATGTAAAGATGATGACTGGGATGATGACGATTAACATTCAGCTTCCAACATGAACTTAGGCTATAAAAGTGGGCAGTGCTTTTGCACTGCCCACTAACCAGCCTGTTTACACATTCATTGTTTGTCTCGGTTTCGCCAACTCTCAATAATCTCGTCAATATCTATGGGATTCCCCAAAGCAGGACCAATTTCATCGATCACGACGTAGAATCCCCCCCGGCTGTAATGGCAGTCAGAGATCACCAGGCTTTGCATATTCTTTTCCGCTGCTGAATCGAGCATTCGAAACAACAGCTCCCGACCCTGCATAGCCAGCTCCTCAGGATAAAGGAAAATCAGGTTCTTGAACCTCTGCGAGGGTGGCGGCAGACTCTCTTCCCATTCCCGAGCTTTTTCAATCAAGTCTCTTTTTCGTTTTTGCACATTCAAACCGACCACTCTATTTTCTTCCTCTTCCATAAATCACCAAGCACAAGCCCTTGTAATTAAAAGAATATAGATCACCGCCAATTAATTCGTATAAAAATATCTTTCATCAGTTAATTTCAATGAAATTAAACCTTTAAAAACAACACTTTACAAAACACAACTTCTACCTTAAGTTATATAACACAACCTTTATGTGAAATTGAAGAGAAAATACCAAAATGGCAGACACAATTATAAAAAACTGATTTCTTGTTAACCTTGAACATGAAAATAATATTGTCGCGAAAGTTATTGGGGACTCGTAGTAAAAGATAATAAGGGACAGTGGCAACCGGAAGATTATGTTTGCACGAGCAAAGTCATTGAACACTTGGCCGACGGAGTATTCCTGGAAAAAACTGTCGATACGAATGTTCGGGAAAAGGAAGAGTGATCACCCTTGAGGCGGAAGCTATTTTTGACATCCGCAGTGGCATCAGTCCGGACGAATACCTGACGCTGAAAGGCCTGAAGGAACGAGGGTTTCAGACTGACTTTGGCGCATCTGGATGACGATGCCAGGCAGAACCCAGGCATGACAATGCACCCATCGGAGAAAGATCTCTTATGCGTATCGTTTGCATCTCAGACACACATGGCAAGTACAAAAAGATCAAACACATCCCGGATGCCGACGTGCTGATTCATGCAGGCGACTCCCTTGGGGTTGGGAACACTTACGATCTTGATATTTTCAACGACTGGCTTGGCACACTTCCCCATAGGCACAAAATACTAATCGCTGGTAATCACGACTGGTGCTTCCAGAATCAACCGGAGAAAGCACGCGCAGCAGTCACGAATGCTCTCTATCTGGAGGACTCTGGTATTTCCATCGGTGGTTATCATTTTTGGGGAAGCCCCTGGACCCCACGATTTCACGATATGGCTTTTAATCTGGATCGTGGCGAACCGCTAAGAACAGTGTGGCAACGGATCCCCAAAAACATTGATGTATTGATAACTCACGGCCCACCAGCAGGTGTAAGAGACACTGTTGCATCCTCATTTGGGGAAGAACAAGTCGGTTGTGTTGACCTGCGCAGCAGACTATTCGAGCTTCGAAAGCTCAAGGCCCATGTGTTTGGTCACGTTCATGAGGGTTATGGATCTGAAGTATGGGAAGACAAGGGCCTGCGTTTTGTGAATGCAAGCACTTGCAATAGGCGGTTCCAGCCATCGAATCCGCCTATCGTCTTTGACCTATAAGCCCTTCCTGATCGGGACGTCACCAAGAGGAACGAAACAATGAGTGTAAAAGCGTCAATCTCATCGAGTAACGCTCATCATTTATATTTTGAAGAGCTACTTTCCGAGAACCCTCGATTCGTGTTTCTGGAGCTGACAGATCCCGAAGAATTCAGTGTGTACAAGGAAATATGCCAAGGGCGTTCGCTTGAGAGCATCACCGTCCAAATCCCAAGAGGGGTTATGGACGAGATCGCGATAGCGTGGATAAAGAGAAGGAAGTTGCAAGGCGCTGTGGGCGGCCCCGTCGGTTTAGAATGGGGAAGTCCGGACTGTCCATACGATTGAGCAAAGTTTAAAAAGCTACGAAGCACAGAGGGATGGGCCCGTGAGAAGCCAGTCAGCAGAGCGCCTTAGGATAGAGAAATCAGTAAGTATTAGCGATTTCAGAAAAAATCCCAGCCGATGTTTTCTTACTGACCCGGTAGAGGTTCTGTCACGAGGGCGACCAATCGGCTATCTGATAGAACCAGAACTTTTCGAAACAATGCTGAAGGCTCTTGCTCGACATGAGGACCCAGCCACTCTGAAAAAGGAATTCGGCTTGACCGATGACTGGCTTCGGAAGGTGACAGGGGAAACCCCATAAGTAATCAAGCTGAGAAGATGATGCGCTATTTCGTCTGCATTCAGGCGAAAATCCGAGCCAAAGGCATTCAGGTGGAAATTTCACGATTCAGGCCTGGCAGGACTTACACTCTCGGAGAATACATGAGAATAGGAGGCACGGAATGCAAACGATCGAAGCGCATGAAGTACGGAAAAATCTCGAAAACATGCTCGATGCGGTAGGGCGCGGAGACGAATTTGTCATCCTTCACTGTGGCAAACCTCTGGCCCGCCTCACCCGAGCGACGCCAGACACAGTGATCTTCCCGGATAGATCAGAACTGAGAACCTCTCTCCCCCCTGTCAGGGAAAGTGCCTCCCAAGCAATCCGTGGCCTACGCGACGATGAGCGTTACTGAAATGCGCTTCAAATAACTTTGGGACCAACCATTACTCACCCACTCCAGATCCAATGTAGGCTCCAGTATATGCGCATAACGAGCTTATCGCCAACTGAGGCTAATACCTGAATCGAACGACTAATCCCCTTTTTGAAGGGTAATCCCATCCCAATGCAGAGCACGGACTGAGCCCTTTAAACGCATCGCTTACATATCAATTTTGACAACTCATGCCGTTTCCCTGAGATTGGGCGAACGATCTGCCAGCAAATTGCTTCAAAGGACTGACTAGCATGAACATGTTCTCGTACGTCATCACCCACGACTCCGGATTCGCTCCAAACCCCTTCCAAGGGTTTCTGACCCTTGCGACGTGCAAGCCTCTGGTACGAAGAACCGCGAAAGTTGGAGACGTTCTTGTAGGAACCGGTTCTGCAAGCATAGTAGGCAACAATCGGCTGGTTTATGCCGGGGTCATTAGTGAGGTAGTGCCACTGGAAAAATACGGTACGGATCCACGTTTTTCTTCCAAGCGTCCTATGGTCAAGGGTGAATGGTTTAACCGGCACGGAGACAACATATATGAGCCAACGGACGATGGCTGGAAACAGCGCCGGAATCCACATCATGTTGCGCATGATGCAGAGCGCGACCTTAGTGGTGTCAATGTCCTTATATGCGAGGAATTCTGGTACTTCGGGGGGGATGCCGTTGAAATACCTCCCCAACTTCTCGGAATTGTGAAAAAAGGGCCTGGGCACAAACGCATCGAAGACCAGAACCTGGTGCAAGAGAGCCTTCAATGGCTGAGGGGCCACGAACAGGGAGTGAGTGGCAGACCACAGATGGAAACCGACTGACAAATTCCACGCGGACCTATTTTTGAGCAGTGGCTCTTTTGATCTGAAGCATTTCTGCGGCGACGAGAGTCTTTAGGGATCCCTCTCAATATTTAGGTTTTGCTTTCTTTTTCGCTTCATAAAGCTCTTCCGGCGTTTGCCAACCCTTGAGAATCTCAAACACATCCGGGGCTTTCGTTAGGGCACGTGCGGCTTCTAATCGGCCTCTCAAATGCTCTCTGTCACACGCCGGAGCATGCTCGACTTTTTGTGCCAGCTCGCCGAAAAAGTTCTCAATTGCCTTGGCCTTGCCCCAGTCAGCGATAAGGGACTCCAAAGCCCCCGTACTTTTGCTGAGTGATTCCGACCTTAGTTGTTCATCTTCAGCGATGCGCATTCGCTCCAACTGTTCCTGCCATTTTTGCTCTTCTCGACGGCTTTTCTCGGCAGCTATGGCGTATTGCTCAGCGATTTCTACGGTCGCCTTTTTGAGTTCGCCAGCAACACGTTTCGCAAATTTCTCGAGGTCCTGATCCTTTTTCACAGACCACTCTTTTTGCCAGTTTGTCCCTCCGTATGGACTGTAAGCCCGGAGGCGAAACCGCCCCGACGGAAGGTCCTTGTGTGTGGTCCAGGTCGATGCAATCTGCCGCTTGCTGAGTGTTGCTACAGGGACGTAGTCGCCCCTCACGTAGGCCATTTCAGTTTCTTCACTATCTTCAATCAAAGTCAGGCCAATCATGACAGTTCCCAAATGCAACAATGTCAGACGACCAGGTGACCAGTGCCTGACTGCGTATCTTTGCCTGCCGCCATCTGGCCGGTCATCAACTTCGGGACGCCTGAATCGATAGTTTGAGGCTTCAAGCTTTACCATCCATGACCTTCGGTAGAATTCCAGGAACACCCAATTTGCAAATTCCAGAGCTGAATCCAGCGACTTCTCCGAAGTAATTACGTCAACGAGGTTCCACTTGTGCGGTTTCAGATAACCGTTCTCGGTCCTCCACCCTTTGAGGAAGAGCTTGCGAACGTCTCGCAGAAGAGGATGGACCGACGGCACGTCCGCTGTTTTTTTCCGAGAACTGCGAGTGCCGGGTGATCTGTATGGTTTAGGAGCAACTACGTTCCTGGCGGGCGCTGGGATGCCGGACCGGGACCACACCAGTTCGTGCTCGGGCTTTGCCTCAGGTAAGGCTGGAATCCGAACGTTTTTACCAGCGGCGAGCTTGGCCCAATGGCCGCGCTCGGGTCTCGGGACCCCCAGCCTTTCACAGACTCGCGCCAAATAGCTTGAAGAAACACCATACCGTTCGGCAACCTTGGTCATAGGCTCCTCCCACACCTCGGCGTAAAGTGTCTCTCGATCGATTTCCCGAAGATCCATGACCGCCCTCCGTCCATTCCTCGTGACTCAAGCCCCGCACCTGAAGATCAAAATCCAATAAAAACAGTTGGTTAAATATCATTTTTCGTCGCAGTTGCATTCTCTATATGACTTTATCTAGCATATTTTTAGCTGACTGGCAGCTTGAGGCCCCCGTGGCGAAGTCTTTACGAAGACCCTGGTAATCGAAACTGGCAATAACATCCCAAGACAACCGTCTTGCGATGGGGGCTCGCAAGGAAATGTTGATTGGAGAATGTTATGACCATAACGAACACCTTCATCCAGAAGCTGAAGAAACAGGCCAAAGAACAGGCCAAACATTCCGACTTCAGTCACTCCCAGCTGCTAGAGAGTTATGCCCGTGAATTGGGGTATGAGAACTGGAAAGATCTCCTCGCGCACCAGACGAGCACCCCCGCAGCTTCAGCGGTTCTTCTGCCGGAATTCCGAGACCGGCTTCTTGACCCCGAAGCCCGAAGAGATTTCAAACAGACCATGGTGATGGAAAGAGCTGAAAGGCTTTCTGTCTGCTATGCAGCATTCGAGCACATCAATCGGGCGGCGAAAGTTGTTCTGGTTGGACTCACTCCAGGTGAGCAACAAGCCCTGAGAGCGAATGAGGCAGTGGCAGAACAGCTTTCTGCTGGTGCTTCTGATCAAGAGGCGCTCAAAGCGGCGAAAGTCTTTGCAAGCTTCAGTGGGCCCATGAGGGCCAACCTCGTGGCGCTACTTGACAGTATTGGCCTTCCGGAAAAGGTGGGAATTCAATCCACCAACCAGCTTTTCGGTGAGCGCAGCGATCTCTGTCACTTCACATCGGCACTACGGTATCCAGTATTTGTAGACGATAAAAACTACAGCGGCAGTCCCTCGATACTGAAGCATCCGATGTTGAAAAGGATGGTCGATGATCATCTTGCCAAAGAGCTGAAGCTGATCGACGGGGAAGCCTGGTACATCCCTCTGGGACGAGAATCTGCACAAGCTCTTGGTTACCTCTCAGCAAAGGGCGTGATCCCTGAAGCGAGGATTCTGGATGGATTGCCGCATCCGTCAGGTGCGAACGCAGAGAGGATCGCCTATTTCTTGGGACGAAAAGAAAGGGCGTCACTCTCAGGGAAAACTAATCCGGATGCCCTCGACCAAGCCAAACTCAAGCTCATGGAACAACTACGTAAGGACAGCGTCATGGATCGAAATAAAACAGAAACCGTTATCAACAAAGACTCCCAGCAGATCTCGTCGCTCACGAAACAAGCAGTCGATGGCAAACGGTCGACAGACAAGGTAATGCCAAGCCAGATAGAGAGCGGAATTATCGATTCAGTGCGAAAGAGCAACATGGTCGCACTGGATGGTTCACCAAAAAGGCATGAGCTGGAGGTGCGGTTCAAGGGCGTTGGAAGAGAGGAAAGTCTTTACATCAACCGGAAATCCTATTGGCGAAAGGACCAGCTGAAGATTACTTTGCGCCCAGGCTTGAGTGAGAGCGTCTCAGAGGAAATTCTCAGATCCTGCTGCGCCACGCCAATCATTTTGAAAGGAGAGCAGAGGGAGGCCTACAGCAGCAATTTCACGGCCTTCAACAATAAAAAGGACGCTAAAGGTTCTAAGAACGAACATTTCGGACACGCATGGCTTGTGGATGTTGAGGACGATTTCTCGAAACTGCGTCAGTTTTTGGAGATACTCTCAACGCTCAAGTGATTGATGGATGTTCAGAGGTTCGTTCAGGCCTCTAAGCATTCACAATGGTCGGAACGGTTCGAGACCTTGGTCTTTTATGCCATGACCAAAACTTTTATAGATGTAGGAGTAATTCGTGCAAAAGGAGATTGATGCTCTCTTGAGCGAGAGACCGGGACTTAAAGCAAAAGACTTAGCTAAGTGCCTCAAACTCCCACGAAAAGAAATCAACTCGTTTTTGTATTCTTATAAGGATCAGACGTACAGGCAAGACTCAGAATTTAAATGGTTCCTACTCCACCCTCCGAAAAAAACACTGGTCCTACGTTCTGGTTGGCATAGCGGTGATCGCTTCGAAGATGACCTTTCTCTCACAGGCTCTTTGATCGATGACTCAGTAAAAGCCGTAGACATTGTTTTCTCTAATGACTGCAAGCCAATGATTGACTCTGTAGCAAAGATCTTGGCACTCACTAACCAGCTTGCTCAGCGCGGTACCACGGTCACTCTCGATTTTTCCGACTCAAAAAAATCACTCACCTATCTGAATCGAGCCGGTTTTTTTGACCTATTGGATAGCAGTATCAGCGTCTTACCCCACCGGCCAACGTATTCTGCTGCCAAAGCATACCGGGGTAACAGTGCAACACTTAAGGAATTTGAGAGGGTTGAGCCAAACGATGAAAACGAGGACCTCAAAGAAAAGCTTACTCATAAATTCGTGGTTCAGACATCCGATCAGTACAGAACTGCTGCGTTCACTATCTTCAGCGAGTTAATCGGGAATGTTAAGGAACACAGTGAAACCCACCTTTGGGGTTTCGCCGCATCACAACGATATGGTGGTACTAGAAGTCATATCCAAGCGGTAGTTTCTGATAACGGACTGGGCATTGCCGCCACCCTCAGACCGGCATTAAAACAATTCCATCCCCATTTGTATGACAAATATGGAGAAGAAACCCTCGAGAACGACATGGCTTTAGTTCGTGAAACCATGGGTAAAGGTTTGGTCAGTCGTAAAGGCGAGGGTCGCGGGTTAGGTTTTTACTCAAGCCGACAACAGGCGATGAAGTTCAATGCGGAGTTCACGGTCCGCCAAGCCCATTTTCTTCTTAGATTTCAATTTGAACAAGGTGAGCTAACGAGCGTTAGCCCGCGAATAGGGCTTCCCACTCTTCACGGTACACACATCTGTTTTGATTTCTTTATTGATTAAAAGACTTTAAATCTGATAAATTTTACCGGATAAAGGAGAACTATATCTTGATATACCTATCTGAAATCGCTGGTCCGCGTGAGTTTCTTTCGGGCAATGGCCTGGGAAGAGAGGTTTTTCAAAAGCTACTTTCTGTTGTTGAGCCGAAGCCGGGCTCGGCTCAAGTCTATGGGATTTCGTTAAAAGGAATCCAGGCTACAGACGCCTCATTCCCGCGGGAAAGTGTTGCCTCGCTTGTAAAAATGTTTCGGGGCGAGGTGGGCTTCTACCTCAGAGATTTTTCCTCTCAAGACCTTCTCGATAACTGGGACTACGCGGCGAAGGCGAAAGAGCAGCCAATTATTGTCTTAGAGAATAAAAGCTACCGGGTCATTGGACCGAAGCTCAATGAAGGCATGGCGTCCCTGCTCGATTTCATCATGTCTAAGGGGCGAGCCACCACATCTATGGTCTCGAAAGAATTTGATGTATCAGCTCAAAATGCCAGTGCAAAGCTGAAGAAATTGCATGGTTACGGTTTGATCTTGGGAGCCAAGGAAGTCGCAGAAAGCGGTGGACTGGAGTATGTCTACAAGGCGATCAAGTAATAGGAAAGAATTCTGCTTAAACTGCTTGCGTTAATCAGATTTCCAGGGTAGCCTGCACATACGGTTGGAAACCGTTTTTTTTGAACCCTGGTTAAACAGTTTAATTTAAGGAGAAAATGATGGCTACAAATCCCCCGTCTGGCGACGGTCACAGAAACGGAGCAGTTCGCAAGAGGTCGCAGACCCAAACCCCGGCAGGGCATTACGTGAAAAGAGATGCCGACACAGGACGCTTCATGGACGTGAAAACGTCCGATAAAAAGCCGTTCAAAGGTGTTCGGAAAGAAAAGAGTGGAGGTCAATCATGAAGTCTGGAAACGAAAAAAACGACGGCAAGCCTGAGCTGTTCATCGATAACGAACGCTTTGATTGGGACAGCGAGAGCATCACAGGGGAGCAGCTGCGGGAACTGGGAGCAATTCCAGATAACGTAGATGTCTTCTGGAAGCGGCCTGGTCAGCCCGACCAGGAAGTCCAACGTGATTCTGAAATCAATCTGGCCGCACATCCAGCGCCGGAGAGATTCTTCACGCAAGCAGTTGGTTCACAGGCAGGGTGACCAAGATGCCTTTGCTCTTTGATGATGACTATAGGGTGCTCCGGGAAATGGGGCTCCTATACACCGAAGATGAATCGAATCGTTTTTTCATCTTTCGAAATTATCGCCTTCCTAGTGGGGTGTATACGGTCAGTGATTGCGATGTCTTGGTGGAGATCCCCCGCAACTATAACCACCAGGGCAACGATATGTTTTGGACAAACCCGAGGCTTCGTAGAGCTGACGGTGTCGCCATTCCTCAAACCCTCGATGAAGGCCATGGCGCAAATAAAACACACGAAGGTCAGGAGTTTTGTCGATGGTCTAGGCATTGGAATCCCGGCACGTCTGGAGCTTGGAAACCTGGCAAAGACAACATCATGACGATCCAAAGACGGATTGAGTGGGCGCTTAACCATCCGGAGGCGAAGATATGAATCTGCCACGAATTTCCTTGTTAGGTAGCCAACACCGCAAGTTGATGGACCACTTCAGCTCAGATCCATCAGGCCATGAGCGCGCTGCGATAGTGCTATTCAGAAAGTTTTCAGTATCCGAAACGGAATTAGCGGGATCCGAACGCTATGTTGCGGTCGATGTGATTCCTTTTGAGAATAACTGGGTCACTGAAAGTTCAGCCACCCATGTCGCTTTCCAGTTAAAGCCGCTCGTTGATATCTTCAGACGGTGCGAAGAGGAAGACCTAATACTTGGGTTTGTTCATAACCATCCAACCTCGGCGACAAGCTTTTCATCGGTTGATGATGTCAATGAAAGTGTTTTGTTGAACGCTCTGAAGAACAGAAATGGGAGCAAGTCTGAGCTGATAGCTCTGTTGTGGGCTGGTGAGAAGTGGCATGGCCGACTTCGTGGCGATTCCAGAGACGACAAGGCACGACAGATTCAGCACATTGCGGTCTATGACGACGGTATCACTGTAACTGGGCACCGAGGTGAACACAGTCACGCTGACGAAATTCTTGATCGCCAAGCAGCGGCGTTTGGTCGTCCTTTTGTAGATGTTCTTCAGTCTTTGCGAGTGGCTATAGTTGGTGCGGGTGGCACTGGTAGCGCAGTGGCAACGTTACTCGCAAGGGCTGGAGTTGGTGAGCTTATTATCATCGACGATGATCATCTTGAATCCAGTAACTTGAACCGAGTTCGTGGCTCGACGATCCGAGATATAGGCAGATCCAAATCCCAGGTTTTAAAAGAATACATCAATGGCCTCGGTTTGAATGTTTCCGCATATTCGATGAACTCAAGTGTTGATCTGGATCCTTCTGCTATCGACGTGCTTTCCACCTGCGATGTTGTTTTCGGATGCACAGATGACCAGATCGGCCGCGAGCTTATGAACTTGGCTCTGTATGTCTATGGATTTGCGTACATCGACCTAGGCCTTGGCGGTAGAGTCGATGAAGACAAATTTGGCGATGCCATTCTTAGAAATCACCATGCCCGCATAAGTACCATTCTCCCAGAGTCAGGGGAGTGCCTTTTCTGCCAAGGGGTGCTCAGGGAGGACTGGCTTCGCAGGCAGCAAGCGCTGCGAGACAATCCCGACTTATCTGAAGAAGAACTCGATGAACGTTACCTGAGCGGCGGAGCTGAATCCGCCCCCGGCGTCGCCCCGTTTGTAGGAGCAGCAGCCAACTATGCGGTTGCCAATCTGTTCGAACTGATCCGCCGCTTCAGACGGCTCCCAGGCAATGTCAGAGAGGACATGTATTCCCTAGACTTCGTAAACATGGAGGTTTCCAGTAGAGAGAAGAAGTCAGATCTGTCCTGTGAGTTCTGCCAAAGAACGTCGTTTACTCTGATGAAGGAAGGTTATCGCTTGAATAGACCTGCACTGGGGAAGCGAAATGAGCTGGCTTAAGCGACTGTTCATCTGGTTTCGCAATCTCAACCAGCGCAAACACAGCGACCGACCGGCGACACGAAACCGCATAATAGAACAGCCACCAGTCGTCTATTCGCGCATTGCGGTAGTTACAACGCCTCCCAAGGGCAACCAGCTGGATCGCCAGACCGTCTACTGTGTTGTTAATCGACAACGCATGAAATGGAGCATGATGCCTTGTCCATGTGGCTGTGGTGATTCGATTACGCTCTCGCTACAAGCTATACACAAACCCCACTGGTCGTTATCTCAAACCGAGAGTTTGCGGCCTACACTCTACCCATCAGTTTGGCGTGATGTTGGTTGCTTTAGCCACTTCTGGGTGCGCGACGGTCGAGTCTTCTGGTGCGCGGATACAGGGTTTCCTCCAGTCCGCTCAAAGTTCTGATCAGTCCCATTTCCTGCTCAAATAAAAAGCTTGAGAACGGTAAACTTCTTCACCCATGTTCCTCGCTTTTAATTGAACCCCAAAGACCGAGCGAATGTACCATCTGAAGCACAGCGAAAAATTGGTCTGCACGCACGGTTGGTTTTGCTCTGCGTAAATCTTACGCCAGTGACTGGCTCAAACTTCTCCACCCACCCCTTTAAACTTCTCAACAAAAAAAGAGATCTTCTGGAAAACACCCTGTTTTTTTGCCTTATATTCCGGATTGAGGGGGCTCATTTTGGGTAATGCAGAGTTGAGATCTGTGCCATTTTCGCTGGCATATTCCCGCTTCAATGAAGTTTTGATGTAGCGCTTTGCGGCTTCTTCGTTCAATCCCTCAGAGCCAATCAACTCCTTAGCCTCCCGCTTTTGTTCCGCTTGGGCAAACTTGAAAAACGCATCAATGATGCTGGCCTTGTCGCCAACTTCATCAAAGTCGGTCTGGTTAATGAAATCAACGATAAGGCCTTCCTTTGCGCGGTTACCCAGGCTCGCGCGAATGAGCCGGCGCACTTCATCAATCAAGGCCTCTTTGCTCTTATTCTTCTTGTTGTGGTCAAAAATCAGTTCGAGGATGTAGTCCAGATTGATTTCTTGGGATTTCAGCAGGTCAACCTCAAAGACCACATCGTCCCAGTCAACGGTAGACTGTTCTTGCTCACTGGCCGCTTTCTCACGACGCTGCCAATCGCGAATGTCATTATAGGTCGAACGGTAATCTTGGATCTTTCGCTCAGACGGTAGTCTGATGTCTTGAAGGGCTGCAAGCCCTTCTTCATCGAGGTAATGCTCCGACTTGAAGGCATCGACCGCCTCTTGGTCGCTCATATCGACTTCTTGCAAGGCTCTCAGGGTCGCAAACTCATCGTAGTTTTGCAGCACATTCTCAACACGCAGGTATTCACCAAAGAGTTTGGCAAAGTCTTTTTTGTCTTGTTCCTTGATGATCTCGTCAGGGTCAGGAAAACGTTGTTCTAGCTCCCTCACAACTTCCATAAAACCACGTCGTGCTTCGCCTGTAACAATGTCGGTAAATCCTTCCATGTATTCTTTGTAGCTTTTTTCCAGTACCACATTTCTAGTGTTCTTGTCGCCGAACAGGGTGATGGCATCAATGGTGGCCTTTTCCAGATCTCGGAAAGTGACAATATTGCCGAAGGTCTTGGTAGCATCGTAAATACGGTTGGTGCGTGAGTAGGCTTGCATCAAACCGTGATAGCGAAGATTCTTATCCACAAACAGGGTATTGAGTTTGGGGGCATCAAAACCGGTGAGAAACATGCCGACCACAATCAGCAAGTCGATTTCCTGACTTTTCATGCGCTTGGCGAGGTCACGGTAATAGTTCTGAAAGCCCTTGCTGTCCACGCCAAAGCTGGTTTTAAAGAAGGAATTATAGTCAGCGATGGCCGCCGCCAAAAACTCCTTGGCGCTGCTGTTCATAGCGGAAACATCAAAACTCTCGTCCTGAATGTCCCCGATTGCATCTTGCTCTTCATTGGCGGCAAACGAAAAAATCGTGGCTATCTTCAGCGGCTTTTCGCTGCCCGCCTGAATTGCATTCAGGGTTTCGTAGTACAGCTTGGCAGCATCGACACTGCTTACTGCAAACATGGCATTAAACCCGCTGGTCCCTGAGTGAAGTCGATGGGTTTTCTGCCGGAAGTTATTCAAGATGTAATGTGAAATTTCACGAATACGGTCCGGGTGCAGCAGGGCTTGTCTGTTTTCCGCCGCGTTAAGTTTCTGCTCGTCCTGCTCAGTTTCGATTGCCTTGAACTGTGGCCGAACATCGTTGTAGTCCACCTTGAATTTGAGTACTTTTTCATCGCGAATGGCATCGGTGATCACATAAGAGTGCAACTCGTGACCAAAGACACTTTGAGTGTCTTCTGCTCCCAAAGCGTTATAGCCCGCGAAGATGGGGGTTCCGGTAAATCCGAACTGGTAATACCTCCTGAACTTCTTCTTCAGGTTCTTTTGCGCCTCTCCAAACTGGCTACGGTGGCACTCATCGAAAATAAACACCACCTGCTGGTTGTAGACATCCAAGCCCCCTTCACTTTTCATCAGGTTATTGAGCTTCTGGATGGTGGTGACGATTATCTTATTGTCATTCTTGTCCAAGTTACGCTTGAGTCCGGCTGTGCTGTCGGAGCCATTTACACTATCAGGCGAAAAGCGTTGGTATTCCTTCATGGTTTGGTAGTCCAGGTCTTTCCTGTCCACCACAAAAAACACTTTGTCGATAAAGTCCAGCTCGGTAGCCAATCGAGCAGCTTTGAAACTGGTTAGCGTCTTACCAGAGCCAGTGGTGTGCCAGATAAACCCCCCGCTTTCCGAATTGCTCCAGCTTTTTGCCTCGAACGAGCTTTTGACCTTCCACAGAATCCGCTCGGTAGCGGCAATCTGGTATGGGCGCATCACCAACAGCGTATCGTTGACATCAAAAACTGAGTAGTGGAGCAATACCTTGAGAAGGGTATTTTTCTGAAAAAATGTGGCGGTAAAATCCCTTAAGTCCTTGATCAGGTCATTATTAGACTTCGCCCAGTTCATAGTGAAGTCAAAGCTGTTTTTATTGCGTTGGGTGGTGTTGGCAAAGTAGCGCGTGTCGGTGCCGTTGGAGATTACGAACATCTGAAGATATTTGTATAGCGAGTGTTCGCTATTGAAGCTTTCCTTGCTATACCGATGCACCTGGTTGAATGCTTCGCGTATCGCTACGCCGCGCTTTTTAAGCTCGACCTGCACCAAGGGCAGCCCGTTTACGAGGATAGTCACATCGTAGCGGTTGGCATGGCTACCGATCTGTTCAAATTGCTTGATCACCTGCAATTTGTTTTTGGTGATGTTCTTCTTATCCAGAAGGTAGATATTTTGGATTCGCCCATCATCGAAGACAAAGTCGTGAATATAGTCGTCGTGAATCTTGCGGGTTTTATCAATGATGCCATCGCTGGGCTTGTCCAGCCAGGTTTCCACAAAGCGCAACCACTCACCCTCGGAGAAGTCCACATTGTTCAGCGCCTGTAATTGCTTGCGCACATTGGCCAGCATCGCTTTAGGGTTGTTCAGCGCAGGCAAATATTCATAGCCCTGATTCTGCAAATCCTGAATCAGTTCCCGTTCCAGATCGGCTTCGCTCTGGTAAGTCTCGCGTACCTGCCACTGCTTTTGATATCTATCCAGAACAATAAAATGATTGGACTCAGCAATGGGCGTGGTGTACTCAACCATTATCATCTTCCTTCTGCCAATACCCAAAGCGGTTCAGATTCTCAAGTAAAAGGCGAACCATCTCCTTTTCTGGTTTTGTTGGTTCCGCGATTTCCTCGTTGGACAAGGTGTTGTGGGGATAAAAATTCATGACTCGGTTCGCATAAGCCTTCTGGTCACCCGGTAGCAAGTCAGACCATCGCTCATAACCAAGAAAGCTGGCTGTTTTTTCATATAGGTTGCGCAGTAGAGCAAAATGGTAACGTTGCACGCCACTTTGCTCTACTGCCTGCTCAATCAGTTTCTTGATGTGCAAGTGGTATGAAAAACTCTTGTTGGAATCACCGTCTTTCTTCTCAAGCTCAAAGGTTCCATCATCGAATCTGCTTAAAATGTAGCCGCCCTTGGCTTTTAATTCATTGTAAAGCACGTTGTAAAACAGAGGGCTATGGGTTGAGACGATGAACTTGACGCCTGATTCGCTCGATTTAACCAGTCGGCCCAGACTCACCGCCAACTGGATTAGGTGGTTCTCATCAAGTGAACTGACCGGGTCATCGATAAAAATGTATTCCAGTTCATCAAATTGGTTAGTTTCCCGGTCATCGGGTTCGGCGACGTTGAGGATACTGATGACCTGATCAATCAAAGTGTGAAAAATACTCCAAACAAAGTTGCTTTCTTCGCCTTTGGAAATTTTCAGATTTCCCGAGCTATCATCACCGCCACGTTCAAAAGAGAAGGTCACCTCCGAAAACGCTTTCACAGTAATGTCTTCGCCTACTTCATTTTTTTGGGTATATTCCTCATTAAAGTGCGGTGTCAGCCTGTCATTGGCGTAACGCTGGAAGGTTTCAATAATGTTCCGGTCCTGCCCCTGCTCTTGGAGAATCCAGTCCGTAAACGAATTAGGCTGGATTTTCATCTTTGGCTCTGAGTCGCTTACTAGGTCGTTATCCCAATAAAATAGATCTTCGGTAAAAGCGTTATAGTAGAGTATTTTATTGCGCGACAATTCATTCTCTTCGTCGAGTTCACCATTGCTACTTTTTGGCGCAATTAGCTCCTTGAACTCGCGGGAAAGACGAGTTTTACCGGTTCCATTAAAGGCATAAATCAATTGCACCTTCTTGGCTGAGTCCTTTAGCTGTTCAGCAACCTCTCTCAGTGTCTTACCCATGTAAATCAGCCGCCTCCTCTAGCCTAGAGAAGTCCAGCAACAGATCACGGTAGTACTCGTATTGCTTTTGGCGCAATTCGATTTCGCGGGGCAAGCCTGAATCTGCGGAGTAGGTCAGTTCGTCGAATTTATCAAGGATACCAACAATGCGCTCCTGCTCTGAGAGCGACTTCTGTCGATTATTCGGCCATGGAACCGGGATTCGAACTTTTGAAATGCCCTGAATAGATAGCCTCTTAACTTTTCCTCGACTTACATACTTTGCTTTATCTGCAACAAACGACTCAGTTTGCATGCAGTAAGAAATGAATTTGGGATTCATCGAGTGGCGAAAAGAGTAACTATCATCATGAAAGGCAACTCTACCTGTCCCTAACCACGCAACTGCCTTTCCGACATCTTCCACGGTCTCCCCGACAGCGGTTAAGATAACATCGCCTTTTTCTGCAAAACGTAATGATCCAGCTTTCTCGACATCAACCTTTGATAGAGCGTTTTCAGTTGCAACTCCGTATTGCGTGTAAATTTCACCATAGTGTATCGCGTCAATGCCATCGTCCACATAATCTGCTTTAGTAAAGCGCTTGCCTCTGGTAAATTCGCCAATCTCTCCTAGTGGCTTCCACTCAACTTCCGCCTCCTCGAATCTCAACAATTGATCTCGATAGTAGCTGTATTGTTTTTTACGTGCTTTAAGCTCAGACGTAAGCTCAGCTTTAAGGGAAGTGAATGTATCCAAAATGCAAACAATTTGAGACTGAATTTCGCGAGATTTTTTCGAGTCTTTCGGACAAGGTATGGGGATGGTTTTTCTTGAGTAACTACTAATCCAATGACGCTTATGATCCCCTTCGACTAGCTCACTTTTCAAGGTATTCAACCAGTAGTAAATATATTTGATTAGAAACCTGTCATCATCGGCTGATGAAATCATCTTCATGGCCGAGGATTTTACCTTGAAGTCAAAATCAACCCATTTACTGGCTGTGGTGAAATCATCGAAGATTATCACTGGCTCTCTTGACCCTTTGTAAATACCCTCAATTTCATCGGTGTACCCAAGGATAAAGGTCTTCCCTGCTGTCAAAACAGGGGTATCAAAATCATCACTATAGTTCTTCTCTTTCACCAAGTATTTGGTCGGCTGTTCGTATTCAGTTATATTACCAAGTGGGAGCCATTCAACCTCAGCTCCATCCAGCAGTTTCTCTAAATATTTTAGGCCACTCATACCTCTATCTCCGCGACAATCGCATTAATATCTGCGCGAAGTTGGTCGACTCTGGACACTGTGTCTGCAAGCTCGGCATTAAGCTTCTTAATATCAATTACTTCTTGAGTGTTCTTGGCTTCCACATAACTACTTACTGACAGGTTGTAATCATTATTTGCTATGAATTCAAAGGGCACAGATTTGGCGAGGTGATCCTTGTCCGCCTTGCTGTCGAACAACTGCATAATCTGTTCAATATGCTCACTTGTGAGCATATTGTTATTGGTTTGCTTTTTGAAAAGACCGCAGGCATCGATGAACTGGGTGCTGGTGTCGATTTTATTTTTAGACAGAACCAAAATATTCACCGCAATGGTTGTGCCGTAAAATAGGTTGGGAGCCAGGGATATCACTGTTTCCACATAGTTGTTGTCTACTAAGTACTGGCGGATTTTCTTCTCCGCGCCGCCACGGTAGAAGATTCCAGGAAAGCAGACGATAACTGCGCGGCCCTTGCTTGAAAGAAAACTGAGTGCGTGCAGTACAAAAGCGAAATCGGCCTTAGATTTGGGGGCCAGCACTCCGGCGGGAGCGAAACGGTCGTCGTTGATAAGAGTGGGGTCGTCGCTTCCGATCCACTTCACCGAATAGGGCGGATTGGACACAATTGCGTCAAAGGGTTTGTCCTCGTCAAAGTGCGGTTCGGTCAGGGTATTGCCCAGCTGAATATTGAACTTGTCATAGTTGATGTTGTGCAAAAACATGTTCATGCGAGCTAGGTTGTAGGTGGTGTGATTGATTTCCTGTCCGAAAAAGCCGTCCTCAATAATGTGGGCGTCAAAGTGCTTTTTTGCCTGCAATAGCAAAGAGCCAGAGCCGCAGGCTGGATCGTAAATCTTGTTCACGCTGGTTTGCTTGTGCATTGCGAGCTGGGCAATCAGCTTGGATACGTGCTGTGGGGTGAAGAATTCGCCGCCTGACTTGCCGGCGTTGGCGGCATAGTTGGAAATGAGGTATTCGTACGCATCTCCAAACAGGTCTATATGGGCACTATCAAAGTGACCGAAGTCAAGCTTGGCCACGCCCCTCAGGACCGCAGCCAGGCGCGTGTTCTTGTCCTTTACGGTGGCACCCAGACGGTTGCTGGTGGTATCAAAGTCGGCAAACAGGCCTTTGATGTCCCCTTCAGAGGGATAACCGCTAGCGGATTGTTCGATATCGGCAAAGATTTTGGCCAGATCGGTGTTCAGGCTCTCATTGGTAGCAGCGCCCTTTACGACATTGGAGAATAGTTGGCTAGGGTAAATAAAGTAGCCCTTAGTCTTGATGGCATCGTCCTTGATGTCGTCGTTGATGACCTCATCATCCAGCTCAGCATAGCGAATGCTCTCGTCGCCGCCTTCGATGTAGCTTGCAAAGTTTTCGCTGATAAAGCGGTAAAACAGAGTGCCCAATACATACTGCTTGAAGTCCCAACCATCCACCGAGCCTCTGACATCGTTAGCAATCTGCCAGATATGGCGTTGCAGTGCTGCGCGTTGTTGGGTGCTTGTCATACGTCTGTCTTTCCTTGCCAAATATGGTTTAAAAACGATCAGTTCGAGACTGGTTGGAATTTGGAACGGGAGGAAATTGTAACTCAGCTGGTTTGGCGCGGCGAAGCTGTGGAAAATCAGTCGCTTTGCAACCGTTTGTTACCGCAGCATTTGAATACTTTTCAGGTACAATAATCTTTCCACCTCCGAATGTTCCGAGGCAAAGAGCGCAATGTTTTTCCCTTGCTCATTCTTAGCTGAGGGAAAGACAATGCCGTCCAGTGCCTTACCGTCGTTCAAAAACCTATGCCTAAAAAACTCAGATACTATCTGCGTGGGAATGTATTCGATATGCTCCCTACCGTCTTTGGACACTCTTTTTGAAATCTCTCTTTGGAAACGGTGCAGAAAGCCAATCTCATGCCGCTCGTTGTAACGATCCGGCTCAAATGGGGAGGGCCACGAGGGCATGCTCGAAAGGTCCAACACTTTCAACGTATGCTTCGTTTTTAATTCAGCGATTGCGTAGGGTCGGCGACTGTTAAAAAGCGTCTCAGCTTTTGCTGTCTCCTCGTCAAAAGCTGCATAGAGATATGGTATTCCTGCCGGATTCATTCGTCCCGCTGTTGTTTTATCCGCAGGGGGGACGCTAACTTCCGAAAAACTTTGGTATGACTGCCCATCCACCGATACGCGTGCTCGGAATAAGCTAGTCTCTGGATCAACCGTTGTCACTAAGTTGGTTGTTTTCACCAAGTTTGAAATGGAGTCCAAAACATGGCGCACAGGAATGTGATCTGGTCTGCCACTATCTGATTGATCATCAGGCTCTGTGAGAAACAGATAACGCGTTTTATACAGAACTGTGTCTCGAAAGGAGTTCCAACCCCACGTGAGCGCTTGTGATGGTGTCCCTAAGCCCCAGTCACCCTGAGAGTGCTCAACCCAATATTTATCCCACCCAAGACATTCAAGCACGTCGTTCGTGAATGGATCATCCCAGCCAGGATTAAAGTTATCTAAAACCTCAAAAGGATCAACTTCATCTATCAGCCAACCTTTGTCCCAAGGTACCCCAATATCTTGAGCATCAGCATACTCAGTACAAATTGATTCGTATATGCGCTCCATTATCGGCTCGAATGGGGCTCCGACCTTCGAGCCACAATAAGAACAGGTCTCGGATGAAATGTGACTGCGAACCAATGCACCGAGGGCCGAGTCCTTTACGCAGTCTTCACAGACATACGTCTCTACAGTCCCAAATCCCGTTTCCTCAATGTCACTACCTCTTCCCACAGGGTTGTATCCTTGCTACTAGGTATAGGGGGCAATCCAGAGCATGACAGAAATCTGGCCACCTTGTGGTTACCCATAACCATCGGATTAGACGTTTACGAATGAGTTGATAAAACTGACGCCTGTGAGACCACGCCTTAGAATGCCATCCATTGACTTGGCCTCCGTAACCTCAAGGAGTGTAGTGGCCTATGGCAGGCCCAACCAAGAAAATAACCCGATTATCTCCAGCTGAAGACTTTGGCCACGGGCGCTAAGTCTCACACTAACTTGGTTTTCCTGAGTATCAGAAGCTTACGAATATAACCCAAAATGATTAAGAATCATAAACTTACAATTACAACACATCATGAGATCGGATATCAGTCTCGAGTTGGACTGACACGTCCTTCGATTTTCCCTCCTCAAGAAAACCTTTGACCTGTGAGTTGCTCACAGGTTTTAGTCTATTTTTAATTGGTTTGGAGTTTGCCGTGCTGACTTCAGTCTCTGGTTCCTGAAGCCATTATCTTTGGCACATTGAGAACAAGGCGATGAAAGTAAAAGAGCTTGCAGAAGCCGCTGACGTAAACCCGGATACGGTCCGGTTCTACACCCGCGAGAACCTGCTCAAACCGACCCGTAACCCGGACAACAACTACCAGCAGTTCGATGCCGAGGATCTTCGACGGCTTCGGTTTGCCCGTAAGGCGCGGCAGCTGGGATTTTCGTTGCCTGAGATAAGACAGATCCTGGATCAGGCGGACAATCATCATTCGCCGTGTCCGATGGTTCGGGATGTGTTTCAGCACCGGTTGGCGGAGGTTGAGCGGGAGATTCGGGAGCTGCAGCAATTGCGCAAGCGGATGACCGTTGCGCTGGCCGCCTGGCAGGACATGCCGGATGGTACGCCCGATGGCCATACCATTTGCCGGTTGATCGAACACTGGGATGATCCGGCGCCCTGTTGCGGGGCAACTGAACAGAACGAGGAGTGATTCTGGATGACTGACACACCTGTTTTACAAACCACTCTCAGCATTTCCGGGGCTTCCTGCCAGGGCTGTGTGAAGAAGATTCGCAGCGCCCTGGAGCCGTTGACAGGCGATGCTGAGCTGGTTGAGGTCGATCTGGAAAAACAGACCGTGGACCTGCCGGAGGGCGTGGATGCTGATGAGGCGGCTCGGATTGTCACCGAGACCGGCTACCCGGCCGAGCCTTTCCAGGAAGACGCCGAGCCGGCCAGTTGCTGTTCTTCAGGGAATGAGGATGAGGCCGATACCGCCGACGACTCTGAAGATCAGGCAACCGAGGCAGATTCTGCTCCGACTGGTTCTGGGGCAGCAGCCGGTGCGGACGGGCAGATTCATCTGTCCGTGACCGGTGCTACCTGTTCTTCCTGTGTAAACACCATTGAGAAGGCCCTGATGTCGGTCTCCGGTATCAGCCATTCCCATATGAACCTGGCGGACAATACCGCCACGGCCACGGGTGATGCCGATCCCGAGGCGCTGGTGAAGGCAATAGAAAATGCCGGTTATGGCGCCAGCGTGATCGAGGACGAGGACGAAGCGGACGCACGCAAGCAGGAGGAAGACCGGAAGCAGTACAAGACACTGCTGATAAAGATGGCCGTGAGTCTGAGCCTGGGTCTTGGGCTGATGGTCTACGGCATGGGTTTCGACACCATGATGGTGACGGATGCCAATCAGCTCACCTGGCTGAACCTGGGCATTCTCACTCTTGGGGTAATGATCGCTACCGGACGACACTTCTACACTGGTGCTTGGAAGGCATTCCGGCACCATAACGCCAACATGGACACCCTGATTGCCCTGGGTACCGGCACCGCCTGGCTTTATTCCATTGTCGTCACCAGTATTCCCGGCGCGTTGCCGGAGATGGCTCGCCATGTCTACTTTGAGGCCTCGGCGATGATCATCGGCCTGATCAACCTGGGTCAGGCCCTGGAGCTTCGGGCCAAAGGCAAGACATCGGAGGCGGTGCGCCGGTTGCTGGACCTGCGGGCGAAAACCGCGCGGGTGATTCGGGATGGTGAAGAGCAGGACATTCCGGTAGAGGAGGTTCTCAAGGGCGACCACATCCGGGTAAGACCCGGTGAGAAACTGCCGGTCGATGGCGTGATTGCCGAAGGCTCTACTCGCATTGATGAGAGCATGCTCACCGGTGAGCCCATGCCGGTGAGCAAATCGGAAGGCGATGAGGTGTCTGCCGGCACCCTCAACACCCATGGTTCGATTGTCTACGAGGCCACCCGGGTTGGCAGTGACACCGCGCTGGCTCAAATCATCAAGCTGGTGAAAAAAGCCCAGGGCTCGAAGCCTGCCATTGGACGGCTTGCGGACAAGATTTCGTCGGTGTTCGTGCCCACCGTGATGCTGATTGCCGTCGTGGCGGCGCTGGTCTGGTACAACGTCGGGCCGGAACCGGCGGTGGTTCATATGATGGTGGCCGCCACCACGGTGCTGATCATCGCCTGCCCCTGCGCCCTGGGCCTGGCCACGCCCATGTCGGTGATGGTTGGCGTTGGCAAGGCGGCGGAATACGGCGCCCTGATCCGCCAGGGCGATGCGCTGCAGACCGCCGGTAAGCTGGACCTGGTGATACTCGATAAAACCGGCACCATCACCGAAGGTCATCCGGCAGTTACCCGGGTTCATGCCAGCGACGGTGAAGAGCAACGCCTGCTGGCGCTCGCGGCGGGGCTGGAACAACACTCCGAACACCCTTTGGCCGAGGCGATTCTGGCGAAGGCCAAAGAAAAAAGCGTTCAGCTGGAGAAGCTGACCGGTTTCGAGGCCCTGAATGGTAAAGGCGTGCAAGGTGAACTCGACGGCAAGCCCGTGCGTCTGGGCAACCGCCGCTGGCTGGAAGACCAGGGCGTTGCGCTGGGCGATCTGGACGATGCCGCCCACTCGATTACCCAAGAAGCCGGCACGCCCCTGTTTCTGGCATTGGGCACCGAAGCTCTGGGGGTCATTGGCGTTGCCGATGCCATCAAACCGGACTCCAAGGCTGCCATCCAGCGCCTTCACAAGGCTGGCATCAAGGTGATGATGGTCACAGGCGATGTCGACGCCACCGCAAAGGCCATCGCGAAAAAAGCCGGCATCGATGACTATCGCGCGGAAGTGCTGCCTGAAGACAAGGCCGAGGTGGTCAGTGAAATGCGCGGCAAGGGCCACACAGTCGCCATGGTCGGCGACGGCATCAACGATGCTCCGGCCCTGGCGGCGGCGGACGTCGGTTTTGCCATCGGCACCGGCACGGATGTGGCCATTGAGAGCGCCGGCATCACGCTGATGCGAGGCTCGCTCCACGGCGTGCCCGATGCCATCGAGATCTCCCGGGCCACGGTGAAAAATATTCACCAGAACCTGTTTGGCGCGTTCGTATACAACACAATGGGTATTCCGGTGGCCGCCGGCCTGCTCTACCCTGTCTGGGGAATACTGATGAGTCCGATACTGGCCGGCGCTGCCATGTCCCTGTCTTCGGTGACGGTGGTTTCGAACGCCAACCGTCTGAGGTTGTTCCGAACCAGTCACCGTCCGGAACAGAACGACAGCAACAGTGATCCGAAACAGCAACAGGAGCGGAACTGATGGAAACAATGCTGGTCAACGTCGGAGGTCTTGCCCTGATGGCAGCCATCGTCTGGTGGTTCTGGCTTTCCGGTTCTGACGACACAGGCTCAAGTAAACATCAACATCACCACTGAGGTACTTGCCATGAAAAAACACACCCTGGCTTTTGGCCTGATGGCAGCCCTGGGATTCAGCACCACGGCGCTGGCAGCCGGCGCAGCCCAGAGCATCCACGTTTACAAATCCCCGACCTGCGGCTGCTGTGATGACTGGATAGATCACCTGAAAGAAAATGGCTTCGAGGTGGAGGCGACCAACACCAACGATATGGGCAGGATCAAGGCCGACGCAGGCCTGATTGCCGGTCTTGGCAGTTGCCATACCGCATTCGTGGGTGACTACGTCATCGAGGGCCATGTGCCAGCCGAGGACATCAAGCGCCTGATCAGCGAAGCACCCCAGGCCACCGGCCTCAGCGTGCCCGGGATGCCCATGGGGTCACCCGGCATGGAAATGGGCGACCGGAAAGATCATTACAAGGTCATCCTGTTTAACGAGGCGGGACAGACCCGGATCTTTTCCGAGCACAATTAACGCCAATAACCAGGCAAGGGCCGGTATTTATCGGCCCTTGCGGCCTCCTTTTCCTCCCGCTTCCTGCCAGTCCCTGTCTGTTTTTTCTACACTCTGGTTAACCAGTGTTCTATCATTGGCGCCCAGAAACCCAGAAAAATCCGAGAGGGATACTCGTTGAGCCTTAAAACCCGCATCCTTGGCCTGGCCGCCAGTCTCATCATCGTGGCTTCCGTGGCTTCGTGGCTGGCCTACCGGGAGCTGTCCGAGAGCATCATCGAACGCTGGGGCCAACAGGTCGCGGAAATACAGGTTCGCTACGACAGCGCCCGCCTGCTGCAGTCCCTGGAGCGGGAAATCGGGTTGGCCAAACAGATGGCCAGTTCCTCCGCCCTGATCAACTGGGCCGCTAATCCGGATGACACCGCACTCCAAGCTGAAGCCATCCGCCAGATGGAGAGTTTTCGTTCCAATTTCCGGGACAACAACTACTTCGTTGCCCTCGTCAACAATGCCCACTATTACTACAACAACGAGGAGAACGAATACGCCGGTAACCAGTTCCGATATGTGCTGGATAAAGACAAGCCGGATGACGCCTGGTTTTTCCAGCTCATAGAAGAAGGTCGCGACTTCCACCTCAACGTAAATCCGGATACCGAGCTGGGTGTTACCAAACTCTGGATTGATGTGCTGATGCGCGATGAGGCCGGCGAAATTGTCGGTATGGTCGGAACCGGTCTGAGTCTGGATGCTTTTCTGCAGGATATTGTCGACATCGGTCAGGAGGGCATCACCACCCTGTTCGTGGATTACAATGGCGCCATCCAGCTCTATCGCGACCGGAACTACATCGACTTCGCCAGCATCATCAAACCCGAAGGCCAGAAGAACACCATCGACCTGCTGTTCGATGATCCCCAGGACAAGCAGCAGATTCTCGGTATGTTGCAGCTTCTCAAGAAGCCGGGCGACCAGGCCGGCCAGGTGGAAAGCGGCTTCGTGACGGTGGATGGCCGCAAGCATCTGGCCGGGGTTGCCTTCCTGCCGGCGATTGGCTGGTTTGAGATCACCCTGCTTGACCTCAATACACTCTTGCCAACCAGCTATCTGTGGCCGCTGGTGGCGGTATTCCTGGGCACACTGCTGGTCACACTGGTGCTGTTCCACCTGATTATCCAGTCCCGGATTCTCAAGCCCATCATGAGCCTGGAACACGCCGTGGAAAAAGTCCGGGAGGGCAGCTTCGATCTGCCGCGGCTGGATAAACCGGATAATGAGATCGGCTGGCTGGCGGATCATTTCGAGAAAATGACCCAGAGCCTCGGCCACTCTACCCGGGAACTCGAAGAAAAAGTCGCTCAAAGAACGGATGAGTTGAACCGACTGGCCCGCGTCGATCCCCTGACCGGCCTGAAAAACCGTCGCGGCCTGGACGAAGTGCTGGATGAGGAAATCCAGCGGGCCCGCCGCCAGGAGACCGGCTTTGGCGTGATCTGGCTGGACATTGACCATTTCAAGAGCATCAATGACAACCTGGGCCATCAGGCCGGCGATCAGATCCTGTGCCGGGTTGCCCTGTGGCTGAAAGCCGGCGTGCGCCCCTACGACCATCCGGGACGCTGGGGTGGGGACGAGTTCGTGGTCCTGTTGTCGCCCTGCGATCCAGAGACACTACACCGTATCGCCCTCCGCATCCGGGAATCCGTGGAACAGGAGAGCCGCAAAACCGGCACCCAGGTCACCGTCAGTGTTGGTGGCTACTTTGCTCTGCCGGGTGACAGCACCGATACCATTCTTCGTCAAGCGGATCGGGCGCTTTATCAGGCCAAGGATGAGGGGCGCAACCGGGTCTGTATTACCACCTCGGAAGACCCGGAGATTAACCCCGCGTAACGGGTCTGACTCATACCGCCATAACCGTTATACTCCGCCCCATCATTCATTTTTTTACCAGCCAGGTTACTTCATGCTCAATGCCGACGCCCTCAGCCAGTTGCGCCAGCTGAAATCGGATATCAAGGACAACAAGGTGGTTTTTCCCGGAACAGTCAAAGCCACCAATGGCCGCTTCGGATTTGTTGCGCTCGACGAAGGCCGGGATGTCTTCCTGCCACCCGAGGAAATGCAGAAGGTGCTGCCCGGGGACCGGGTGAATGTCACCGAGCAGGAGGTTGAGAAAGGCAAAACCCAGGGTGTTGTGGACGAACTGCTGGAAACCCGCCTGAACACCTTTGTTGGCCGTTACCTGGTGAAAGGCAAAGGCCATTTCGTGGTGCCCGAAACCCCGGGCATCAACCGCTGGATCTTCATTCCCCCCAAAGAGCGAATGAACGCCCAGCAGGACGATTACCTCTACTGTCAGATTCACAAGCATCCGATCAAGGATGGCAAGGGCCAGGCCAAGGTACTGCGGGTAATCGGCAAGGCGGGAGAACCCGGTATTGAACGCTCTTTCACCCTGGCTACCTTTGATCTGGCCGACACCTGGCCGGACGCGGTGCGTACACAGGCCGACAGCCTCAGTGAGAGTGATATCGAATCCCGGGAAGCCGGGCGGGAAGACCGCACGGATCGCCCGTATGTGACCATCGACAGCCCGGGCACCCAGGACATGGACGATGCCCTGCTGGCCGAACCCAACGCCACCGGCTGGACGCTGTCGATCGCCATTGCCGACCCGACCGCTGTGATCGAAACCGACAGCCCCGCGGAGCAGGAGGCGTTCAATCGCGCCACCGCCATTTACTTCCCGGGCGAACCCCTGCCCATGCTGCCTGACAGCATCAGCACCCGCCTGTGCTCTCTGATGCCAGACGTGAAGCGGCTGGCTCTGGTATGTGATCTTCAGGTTAACAACGATGGCAGCCTGGGCGACTACAGCTTTCACCAGGCGGTTATCCAGTCCAAGGGCAAGCTCAGCTACGAGCTCGTCTCAAACCTGATCGAAGGTCGGGAGGACGATGAGATCAAGGCACTTCCGGACGACGTTGCCAACAGCCTGGACCAGTTGCACCAGGCAGCGACAGCACTCAGGAAATGGCGCAGTGAACATGCGCTGCTGAGCGGCGACCGGCCGGAATTCCGCCTCCGGCTCGATGAAAACAAACGCATCCGGCTGATTGAACCGTCCGTCCAGAATGAAGCCCATCGGCTGGTGGAAGAGTGCATGGTCGCCGCCAACCGCTGCGCCGCAGACTTCCTCGCCAACCAGACTGCAGGGTTGTTTATCCAGCACCCCGGGCTACGGGATGATCGCGCCGACAACATCCGGGCACTGATCGACAGCCACGCACCACATCTCTCGGGGGTTGATGCCCATCAGGCCGAAGGCTTCCGGAAACTGATGAAAGAAACCGATGCCCTGGAAGCCGAGGTGCCGGTCAAAGCCATACTGTCCCGCCAGCTGGCCCGGGCCGAACTGAGCTTCAAGCCCGCGCCTCACCAGGGTATGGGCCTGGACGCCTACACCACCTTTACTTCGCCACTGCGCAAGTTCTCGGACTTCTATGTCCACCGGCTGATCAAGTCGGCGCTGTGGGACACCCCCATGAAGGCCTTGACCGAGGATCAACTCGAGGCCCTGCAGGCTGCACAGATCCGCGCCCGTCAGGCGGCAAACAGTCTGGAAGCCTGGCTCAAGAGTGACTTTGCCAAAACACTCGGCGAAGAACCCATGAGCGGTGTGATCAGCCGCACGGTGCCCGCCGGTTTCTTTGTACGGCTGGATGCCAACGGATTGGAAGGGTTCGTCAGCTGCAAGGATCTGGATGGCAAATACAGCTTTGACCCGGTCACTCTTCGCCTGATCCACAACAAGAACGGCCGAATCTTCCAGCTGGAGCAGCCGGTAACGGTAAGCTTTGCAGGCGTGGACGAAGAACGCAGGCAGATCAACTTCAAGCTGGTGGAAGCACAGGAGATCCCGACCGGGACCGGCTCCGACGACGGTTGAAAAACCACACGGGCAGGCGCATCGTACTTACAAGGACATATTCCTTTGATGGAGGTGCGCCATGCCCATCAGCCCTGACGAATTTCTGAAAAAGTACGGTTTTGACAAGGAAGAGGAAGAGCGGGACCACAGCCTGCGCCACAACGCCATGGAGCACGCCAAGCACCTGCGCCGGCCCCATGCGGGGACGCCCCACGACTGGGAAGAGTGGGAGCGCTACAAGCAGGAACACCCGGATGAAGTGGAAGACGACTCCGACAGCTGATGCCCGGTAATTACCGGGCCAGCATCCGCTCCAGCCGTTCATCCTTCGCCTGCCACTGATCCCCCAGCCAGTTTTTCACGTTCCGGCGGTGCTCTGCATCCGTTGAGTAGTCCCGGCCTTTCAGATGCTCCGGGATATCAACGGTGTGGATTTCCATTTTGACTTCCTTGACCCGGCCAGAGATAAATTCCCAGAAGGTGGGTGCTCCGTCCGGATATGCGATGGTCACGTCCACCAGGGTCTGGATCGAATCGCCCATGGCGTCGAGCACGAAGGCGGCACCGCCAGCCTTGGGCGTCAGCAGGTGCTTGTAGGCCGACTTCTGTTTGTCGTGTTTGGCCTGGGTAAACCGGGTGCCTTCGACAAAGTTCATCACACTCACCGGGGTGTACCGGAACTTCTCACAGGCCCTGCGGGTTGACCGAAGATCCTCGCCCCGCTTCTCCGGATGTTTGATCAGGTATTCCCGGGTGTAGCGCTTCATGAACGGGAAATCCAGACCCCACCACGCGAGGCCGATCACCGGCACCCAGATCAGCTGCTGCTTGAGGAAGAACTTGAGGAACGGCGCCCGATGGTTGAACACCCGCTGCATGGCGAAGATATCCACCCAGCTCTGGTGATTGGCCAGCACCAGGTACCAGCTTTCCCGCTGGAGGTTTTCGGCACCTTTCACATCCCATTTCGTGCCATGGGTCAGCTTCATCCAGCCGGTGTTGCAGGCAACCCAGGCTTCCGCGATCCAGATGATGACCCGAGTACACAGGACCCGGAAGCCCTGGATGGGGATGATGAGTTTGAGAATGGCCGGGATGTAGAGCAGGATGCACCAGAACAGGGTGTTGATTCCCAACAGGATAGAATTGAGTACACCGATGACGGGGGCAGGGAGAAAGCTGAGCATGGCGGTCCTGTTTCTGGTTATTGTTTCCAAATAGGGGCTAATGATAGCAACCACAGACCGCATTGGGCAGTGGCCTGAAGTGACCGGTTTGCCCACCGGTTTGGACACTTCTGCCATGGTGATTTGCGCCTCACCATGGATAATCTCGATGTCTGGCCTGCGAGACGGGACAGTAGAAGTTCGGTAATCCGTATAGTGAGCGTCAAATTCTCCATGGACATTCCCATGCCCAATCTCTTCAAATCCGCCGCTGACCGGGCGGCAGGCGTTACCCGGCAAACGGCCCTTTATGCCGGCAACGCTTTCGACCGGGTGTTCCGGGCCGCCAGTCTGGTGCAGGCCGGGCAGACGCCGTTTGAAACCCTGTATACCGATGGTCTGGTCAGCCTGCGTTACTACCCACCACTGGCCGAGGATTTCATCGAGCTGGAAGGCGAGACCATTGCGGTTGAGCGCACGGCCCATAAGACACCGATTGTGATCGTGCCGCCCCTGGCGGTGAATATGCTGATCTACGATCTGTTTCCCCAGCGCAGTCTGGTTCGGTTTCTGCGTGCCAAGGGATTTGAGGTGTATCTGATCGACTGGGGCATGCCCACGCGGGAACACAGTCACTACAACCTGCATACCTATGTGGCCGAGTTGCTGCCGGCCTACCTGAACCGGGTTCGGGAGCATAGCGGTGAACAGGAGTTGTCGCTGCATGGCTGGAGTATGGGTGGCATGTTCACGCTGTTCTATTCCGCGCTCAGCAACGATCAACATGTGCGCAATGCCATTGTGCTGGGCTCGCCGATCGACAGCCATGCATCCGGGATCCTGGGGCTTGTGAATCAGCGCATGGCGGATGTGGCCGGGTTTGTGCGGAAACGCACCGGGTTCCGGCTTCACGATGTGAAACCTCACTGGTTTCATACCCCCGGCTGGGCCAATACCATCGGGTTCAAGCTGACCAATCCGATTGCCAGCGTGATGAGTTACTGGGAATTGATCATCCGTCTGGGTGACCGGGAGTTTGTCACCAGTCACGCCACCACATCGGCGTTTCTGGACCGTATGGTGGCCTACCCCGGCGGGATCATTCAGGACACGGTGGTGCGGGTCTGGATCGACAACCAGTTGTCCAAAGGGGAAATACAGATCGGCGAGGATGTTGCCAGGCTGGACAATGTGAGTGCCAACTTACTGGCCATCGCCGGGGGCGACGACACGCTCGTGACGCCGGGTGCGGCCAAGCGGGTGATGGATCATGTGAGCTCTACGGACAAGACGTTCCGGGTTGTGCCGGGTGGTCATATGGGCATTCTTGCGGGGAGTAAGGCGCCTCGTCAGAGTTGGCTGGAGTTGGCGGATTGGCTCGCTTTTCGGTCGGACTGAGTTTTTGAGTTTGGAGTTTGCCGGCAGGTGTCGGGGAGGGCTTTCCAAAACACGCTCCTTGCGGCACGTCCATGTGACGCTTGACTGTCGCCATCCATGGCGACAGACAGTTTTGGAAAGCCCTCCCCGACACCTGCCTCCTCTTACTTCAGAGGTTTTTCAGTGTTTCCTGCAGTTCTGAAAGGCTGTTGATCACTGCTGAGGGTTGAATCCCCCAGTCTTCAAATACCTTGTTCGGATCCCTCTGTACCCAGATTGCGAGTAATCCTGCAGCTCGTGCACCAATCACATCCCAGGCGTTACTGGACACAAGACACAGGGGTTTTTCCCAGGAACCGGTTGCGCGCCGGGCATAGGTGTAAACGGCAGGATCAGGTTTGAAACTCTTGATATCGTCTACCGATACCAGGCCTTCAAATTGGTCGAGCAAGTCGTTGTGCCCGAGCACTTTCTCCAGTGCTGGATAACCACCATTGGAGAATGCGAACAGCGGGTACTCGCCTCTGAGACTCTTTAACGCCGGCAACGCGTCCTCGAACGCGGGCAAAGACAGGTAGGCTGCCATCAGGGCGTTTTCGCGCTCTTCGGACAGGGTCAGTTTGTGAGTGGCCATGGCGTAGCGCAGGGCTTGGCGGGTGCAGACACCGAAGTCTTCGTAGACTTTCATCAGGCCCTTGCGAAACGAGAACTCCAATTGCTTCTCCCGCCACAGCGCGGCCACGGCTTCTGCCCTGTCGCCCGCGTCTTCCGCCAGCAGGCGGGACATGCCCATGGGGTCAACCAGGGTTCCGTAGACGTCGAAAGCGAGGGTCATGGTCATCGGTGGGGCTCCTCATCCGGAAGGGGGTTCGGGGTCGTATACTGGAGTCACAGTATCGAGATTTGAACGATCACTCAACACAGTCAGCGATGACGACAGTAATGACCAAAGGAGCGAAACCCACTCGCCGGCTATGACTATCCTCAGGACTTTGCTCGTTTTACTCGCGCTGGCCACCACTGCCGCCTGCGCCACCAGCACTCAACTCTACAGTCCCGGGCCATCAACCCTGGGCGCCGAACCGGTGACCGACTTCGACCGCTACCTCGAATCTGTCAAAGCCTATGTCGATACCAATCTGGTGCCGGTGGACGGGTTTGAGCGGGAGCAGCAGGTACTGTGGAACCTGCCGTACCGGCTGGCACCGGCGGCGGGTTGCAGCTCCGGGGATCGTACCGGGATCCTATTGGTTCACGGCCTGAGCGATTCACCCTTTGTGTTCCGGGATCTGGCCCGTTACCTGGCGGATCAGTGCGTTGAAGTCCGGACGCTGTTGCTGCAGGGACATGGCACCCGGCCCGGCGATATGGTGACGGCCAGCGCCGAGGTCTGGCGCGAACAGGTACGCAATCACTTTATTGCCCTGTCGCAGGAGGTGGATCGGGCGTTTATTGGCGGTTTTTCTCTGGGCGGGGCACTGGCCACAGATTACGCGCTTTCAGAGACCGGTCCTCGACCGGCGGGTCTGATTGCGGTTGCACCGGCCTGGCAGCTTAACGGTTTGCGGGACTACCTCTGGCTGGCGCCCATCGCCGACGTGTTTGCTGATTTTGTAGAGAAGGAGCCCGAACTTAATCCGGTGAAGTACGAGTCGTTTTCCTTCAACGCCGGCAGTCAGATCGGCGACGTTATATCGGCGGCCCAGGGCCGGATAGTGCAGCAAGAAAGCAGCGATATGCCTTTGTTCCTGGCTGCCACGGAGGCCGACTCGGTGATAAACCTCGACTATCTCATCACGCAGTTCCGGGAACGGTTTACCAATCCAGGGAACGCCATGGTGATCTTTCGGGATACCCGCACACCCTGGCCCAACGCGCAGGCTGATGAGCGCATCAGGTTTCTCAACAGCTATTTGCCTGACGCCAATATCCTGGAGTTCTCGCACCAGTCGCTGCTGATTGCTCCGAACAACGAACTCTATGGCCTGGGCGCGCCACTGCAGCGATGCCTGGAACCGAATAACATCTCTCTGGAGGGTTGCCGGCAGTTGCCGGAGGAAGATCTCTGGTTCAGTGCCTGGCACGACACGGAGCGTCCGGTGTATACCAGCCGGCTGACTTACAACCCCTGGTTCGACGATCTGGCAGAGGCTGTTGGAACATTCATTCAGGCAAACGAATCAGGCGAGGCGCCGTAGCGCCACCGCAGGCATCGGGTTACACTGCCATTCATGAACCCGATTGATACATTCAACCTGGATTTCCGGGCCCTCAGCACCTTTCTGGCGGTGCTTGATGAAGGCAGCGTGTCCCGCGCGGCAGTCAGGCTGGGCGTTACCCAGTCTGCGGTGAGTCACACGCTGGAACGTCTGCGCCAGGCCCTGGGCGACCCCCTGTTCGTGAAGTCCGGGCGCGGCATTGTGCCAACCCGCTACGCACTTCAGGCCGGGCCCCATATCCGCCAGATTTTGGATGACCTGCAGTCGCTGTCCTCGGGCCCGCCGTTCAGTCCCGCCACGGCAGAGTTCACCTTCACGATTGCTGCCAATGACTACCAGCGGGACCTGCTTTTGCCGGGCCTGGTGCGAACGTTGCGGCAGGAAGCTCCGGGCATCAGCCTTCAGGTGATTCCATCTGGCATTCCTCGGGCAGACCTTTTGCGGAAGGATGTCTGTGATCTGGTGATTTCTCCCCACGCGCCGGAGGCGACGGACATTATGCAGCGGGGCCTGATGGCCGATCGCATGGTGGTGTTCTATGATCCTGAACACCGGAAACCGCCAGCGGATCTGCCGGAATACCTTAAGGCAGACCACATTGCCCTGTTGTTCGCCACCGGCGAAAAACCGACTGTGGAAACCGCCATGGACACCCGTGGTCTGGTTCGTCGCAATGTGGTGACGGTCTCCAACTTCTCCGGCCTACCGGAGTTCCTCCGCGGAACAGATATGCTTGCTACGGCCCCGGAGGGCATGAGCAAACACTTACTCCGGGACTTCGCCTGGGTTCCGCTACCTTTTGATTTCAAACCCTTTACCCTGCTAATGCTGTGGCACCGCCGCAATCAGAACGATCCCGCCCACAAGTGGCTGCGCAACCAGGTGAATGCCGTTGCCGCTACCCTCAACGGTCTTAAAAGTTAATCAATTAGTTTTGCTCATAGGTTGTATGAGCTTTGCTGGCGTTATCTTCTTACCTCCTCTCACCTAGACTGCCATTACTCGGCGGTCGGCCAGGTTGGGAAAGGCTTTCCAAAACACGCTACGAGCACATCCATGTGCGCTTGTTTCGGGCCATCCTTGGCCCTCTACAGTTTTGGAAAGCCTTTCCCAACCTGACCTGTCGTTACTCTTTCGGTAACTCTCTGAAAACGCATTAGGAAACACATGCTGACTTTGACCAGTGTCTGGACAACGATACTTCTTGCCGCCGCTGTGGCCCTTGGGCCGCTGGCAACGGACATGTATCTGCCGGCACTGCCTCAGATTGGTTCAGACTTTGGCACCGGTACCGATCAGGTTCAGCTGACGCTGAGTCTGTATATGGTCGGCTTTGCCATTGCTCAGCTGATTTGCGGTCCGTTGGCAGATCGCTTTGGTCGCAAGCCGATCATGATTGGTGGTTTCGTGCTTTTCGCCATTGCCAGCATTGGCTGTGCCCTGGCGTCGAACATCGAAACGCTGATTCTGTGCCGTTTCCTGCAAGCGCTTGGTGGTTCTGCCGGCCCGGTCCTGGGTCGGGCGGCGATTCGGGATATTTACACGCCCCGCGAAGCTGCCAAGATCTTGGCGATCCTTGCCAGCATCATGGCACTGGCGCCTGCCGTTGCACCGACCATTGGCGGTCTGCTGACCGCCAGCCTCGGCTGGTCATCGGTGTTCCTTGCATTGGGTGGCTACGCCCTGGTGATGGCGGTGGTTGTGGCCTTCGGTATTCCCGAGCCGATGCGCCCGGAACATCGCCAATCCCTTAAAATCTGCAGCCTGCTGCGGAACTATCGGACCATCGCGAAGGACATCAGCTTCGTGGGCTACACCCTGACCAACGCGCTGATCTTTTCCGGACTGTTTGCGTTCCTGTCCGGTTCTTCGTTCGTCCTGATCGATTTCCTGGGCGTACCGACCGAGCAGTTCGGCCTGTACTTCGCCTGTATGGTGGCCGGTTATATTGTCGGCAACCTGACCGCCGTCCGTCTCGGCCGTCGCCTGGTGCCGGACCAGATCCTTGTACGCGGCCTGATCATTGCTGTGGCTGGCGGCAGCCTTATGGCCGTGCTGGCACTGAGTGAAGTGTTCAACGTCTGGGCAGTCATTTTGCCTCAGGCCCTGTTCATGATCGGCACCGGGATGGTCCTGCCCCAGACCATGGCCGGCGCCCTGGCGAACTTCCCCACCATGGCCGGCTCCGCCTCTGCCCTGTTCGGCTTCACCCAGATGGCCGTCGCCGCCATCGCTGGCATGCTCGTCGGCCATCTGCACGACGGCACCTCCCTGGTCATGGCCTCTATCATTGCAGCATGCGCCGCCATTGCCATGGGCTGTTATCTGCTGCTGGTTCAGCGTTATCCTGCGAAAGGTTTCGAACCACAAAGTGCCACTGGCAATTAAGGCAAAATCATCCAAAGTGGTCTACACAGAGTACGTAAGACTCTAAACCAGACACCAAGGAGCAAATACCATGAGCAGCGTTAACCTGGACGGCAACCCCATTGAATTAAGCGGTAAATTTCCCGAAACAGGCGACAACGCGCCTCCCTTTACCCTGACCAACAGCGGGCTGGAAGAAGTCAAACTCGACAACTGGTCCGGCAAGCGCAAGATCCTGAACATCATCCCGAGCATCGACACCGGCGTCTGCGCCGCGTCTACCCGGAAGTTCAACGAAAAGGCCGGCAGCCTGGACAACACCGTGGTCCTCGTAGTCTCTGCCGACCTGCCCTTCGCAGCCGCTCGCTTCTGCGGCGCCGAAGGTCTGAAAAACGTCGAAACCCTCTCGACCTTCCGGAACTACAGCTTCCAGCAGGACTACGGCGTCGCCATTCAGGATGGCCCCCTCGCCGGTCTCTGCGCCAGGGCGGTGGTCGTACTGGATGAGAACGACAAGGTCATCCACAGCCAGCTGGTTGATGAGATCAAGGATGAGCCGGATTACGATGCGGCGCTGAAGGTGCTGTAACGCTTCTTATCGCCCTGAGCGCCGGACATATCACCGGTTTTCGGGGCAGTTGGATGGGGGCGGGCTTCTGAAACCGTGCGGAGCCATGGATGGCGGAGCCGAGCGTACAGGGATGTATTCACAGCGTGTTTCAGAAGCCCGCCCCCAGCCGACTGCATGCTCCAAAACCAGAACCTGTTAGAATCCCCGCCCAAAGCCCGAATCCTAACCGAAGGCCCACAACACCCCGTGCAGACCACCACCCAGAACCCATCCCTGGCCCGCCAGCTCTACAGCATGACCTGGCCCATGCTCTTCGGGGTGCTGTCCCTGATGACCTTCCAGCTGGCCGACAGTGCCTTCGTGGGTCAGCTGGGTCGTGATCCGCTGGCAGCCCTGGGTTTCACCTTGCCGATGCAGCAACTGATCATCGGCCTTCAGGTGGGTCTGGGGATCGCCACCACAGCGATCGTATCCCGCACGCTGGGGGCCGGCGATGAATTGCGCGCCTTCCGGCTGGGCGGCCTGATCATTACCGTGGGCGGCAGCCTCGTTTTCGTCATCTGCGTGGCGCTGTGGTTTCTGCAGGGGCACATCATGACCGCGCTTGGCGCGGAAGACTCACTCCTACCCCTGATCCGGCAATACTGGATTCCCTGGCTGATGGCCGCCTGGACCGGGGCATTCCTGTATTTCGGCTACAGTGTGTGTCGCTCCCACGGTGACACAAAATTGCCGGGGTACATGATGGTGGCCACGAGCCTGACCAACATCGCCCTGGACCCGCTCTACATCTTTGTTTTCGGCTGGGGACTGCCCGGCGCCGCCTGGGCCACCGTTACCTCTTTTGGTATCGGCTGCCTGGTGATCTATCCGAAACTCCTGAAACGCCAATGGGTGCGTTTCGATCTTCAGGAGCTTGCCCTCTGGAAAGCCCTGAAACAGCTCAACGGCATCATGGCCCCGGCCATGGTGAGCCAATTGATGCCGGCTGTCTCGGCCATGCTGGCGACAGCCTTGGTGGCCGGCTTTGGCTCCGCCGCCGTTGCCGCCTGGGGCCTGGGCACCCGTCTGGAGTTTTTCTCAATTGTGGTGGTGCTGGCCCTGACCATGTCGATGCCGCCGATGATTGGCCGGTTATTGGGTGCCGGGGATATCGAGCAGATCCGTAAACTGGTGCGCCTTGCGGTCCGGTTTGTGGTGGTCTGGCAGCTGGCCATCGGCCTGACCTGGGTGGTGGCTTCCGGGTTGGTGTCGGAACTGTTCTCCAGCGACAGTGATGTTCAGAAGGTTCTCGCCGGTTATCTGGTGCGGGTGCCGCTCAGCTACAGCGGTCTGGGCGTGTGCATGCTGATGGTGTCGGTGTGCAATGCCCTCGGACTGGCGATGCGGGCCCTGCTGGTGTCCACCCTGCGCCTGTTCCTGTGCTTCCTGCCCCTGCTCTGGATCGGTAGCCAGATCAACGGGGTCTATGGCCTCATGAGTGGTGCGCTGGTGGGCAATCTGTTCGCCGGCGCCATGGCTTACAGCTTCTACCGGGCCGGCATGACGCGTTTGAAGGCGGAGCTCGCCTCAGGCAAAGCGTGAACGAAAGCTCTCGGGTACCGGCACCACTTCCTTGCGGTGGTAGTTGAAGAAGACGAATCCGTATTTGGCCAGTGCCACCGGCTGGCCGCTCTCGGCCTTGGTGACCCGGAACACGAAATCCCCGCCATACTTGTTGAAGTCCATCAGACCCACTTCAAAACGCAGCATTTCCGGGAAGAAGGATTCCGACTGGTACATGGTGGCCAGGTCGGTAACGATAATGCCGGTGCCGTCTTTGCTCGCTTCCTGGATACCGTAACTGACCAGGAACTGGGCCCGGGCTTCGGAGAGCATCGAGATCAGGGCGTCGTTGCCGAGGTGGTTGGCGCCGTTGATGTCGGTGATTCTGACGGGCATTCTGGTTTCGAAGCAGAAGACGTCGTCCGGGAAGGAGAGTTTGATTCGGGCCACGGGGGTTCCTGTTTTCACTGGGTATCTTGGGGCAAATCATACGCTGTTCGACTTTAGTGTTCATCTCAAGACGCCCAGTCCCAAATCGGTTATCTTGCTATGAGACCTCCGCGCCGATGGTTTTGGTGGAGCGACGGCAGGGAAGGGCTTTCCAAAACACGCTCCTTGCGGCACGTCCATGTGACGCTTGACTGTCGCCATCCCTGGCGACAGACAGTTTTGGAAAGCCCTTCCCTGCCATCGTTCGTATCACTCCCGCGCACTGACAATAAATATTTGAAGATGGAGTTTTATGGATATTCGCCCTGCTGCCACCTTGGTTCTGGTTCGAGATACAGCCGAAGGCCTTGAAGTCCTGCTGCTGCAACGCACCTGGGACGCCGTGTTTATGCCCGGCTATTTTGTATTCCCTGGCGGGCGAGTCGAGGAAAACGAGACTCACGGGCAGGACCATATTATCGGGCCCGGAGACGCCGAGATCAGTCAGACCATGAGTGTCGATGAAGGCGGCGCGGACTATATGTTGGCGGCGGTTCGGGAGTGTTTTGAGGAGTCCGGGGTTCTGGTTGCGGTGGATAAACAGGGCAACCCGATATCCGGGGATCATCCGGCCCATGCGGATCGGAGGTCGGTGTTCGACGGCGATCTGTCTCTGGCCAGTCTGTGCAAAAAGCACGGCTTGGCGCTTCCGCTGGACAGGCTTGCCTATCTCGGCCACTGGATTACGCCGCCGGGGCCGCCGAGGCGTTTCGATACACGGTTTTTCGTGACGCCCGCTCCGGAAGGTCAATTGGCCGGGCACGACGGTATCGAAACCATCGATCATGTCTGGATCCGCCCGGAACAGGCCCTTGAGGATCATCGGAACGGCCAGCGGTTGCTGGGGTTGCCAACGATTCGGACGTTGCGGGTGCTGAACGGGTTCGAGACCACCGATGCGCTGATGCGCTATGCCCACGCCAACCCGCCCGAGCCCTACCCCAACCAGCCCTGGCCGGCGGTCAAAAAGGGTAAGCCGGTGACGCTGGAGCCGGGAGCGCCGGCCTATGATGAGGCCGCGAAGCTGGATCCGGAAGGTGAAGGCTCGACCCGGGCGGAGATTAATCCCGGAGAGGCGGTTGAGGTCGCGGCCCGTGTCACCCGGCTGACGGCGCCCAACCCGGGGATGATGACCGGGCCAGGGACCAACACTTACATTCTGGGCCATGAACGCTTCACGGTGATCGACCCCGGCCCCGCCAACGAGTCCCATATCGAGCGAATTCTGGAGGTGACCGGTGGGGTGATTGATCAGGTTGTGGTTACCCACACGCACCAGGATCATTCGCCGGCGGTTGCGGCCCTGAAAGAGCGCACCGGTTGCCGGGTGTTCGGTTGGCCGGCGCCCCCGGGTGCCGGCCAGGACCAGACCTTCCGGGCCGATGATGAACCGGAGCACGGTGATCTGATTGTGACCGAAGCCGGGCTCCTGAAGGTGCTTCATACCCCGGGTCATGCCTCGAACCATCTGTGTTTTCTGCTGGTCGACCAGAAGCTGCTGTTTTCCGGTGACCACATCATGCAGGGCTCAACGGTGGTCATTAATCCGCCGGACGGCGACATGAAGGCCTACATCGAGTCGCTCTACGAGCTGCTGGCCGAATCCATTCGCTACATTGCGCCGGCACACGGCTTCCTGATGGGGCATCCCGAGGCCGTCATCGATTTCCTGATCACCCACCGTCTGTCCCGTGAGCACAAGGTGGCCCGTGCGCTGGAAGCCCTGGCTCCAGTGGATCTGAAAGCTCTTACCGCAAAAGCCTATGACGATGTTCCGGCCGCCATCCACGGCCTTGCGGCACGGTCAGCCCTGGCGCATTTGCTGAAACTGGAGGCCGAGCACAGGGCGTTCCGGGAGGAAGATCTGTGGCATGTCGTACACGACAGCTAACGCGGGAGTAACGAAAGCACACGGGATTTCGCAAAACACCCATATTTTTAATCACTTTTCCGGCGTATAACTGTTTTTGTTATAACTTGGCCGGATTTCATGAAAGTGGCATTAAACCTTTGTCACAGCAGTATTCATGACCGCCAGAGGCACTCTATCCTTGAGCGCACACTGACGAACCGTGAGGAAATATGCTGTTTGAGCGGCTTCAAAAACCGTCCCCCCGGATCCTGCTTATTGGCCTGGTCATACCCTGGCTGTCTGCACCTGTTCTGGCTGAAACCGATTCGGCAAAGGCCAGCAAAAAATCCGAAGTGCTGATCGCGGAACTGGCCGAGGACGAGAGCGTCGAAGACGTTGAACAGTCGGCCCCCCTGCAGACCAAAGGGAAGGACAACAAAGCCCGTCAGCCGGCAGTCCCACAGGGCGGAGCCGGTATCGATACGCCCTCGGCCGGTTCCCGCAAGGTAGCCCCGAACATCGATCTCAAGCAGGTTGCGCCGCCACCGGAGGCACAGGTTTCAGCGCCCGCTGATACCGATGCAGATGCCGCAGAATCCGAGGTCATGGCAACCGAAGCGGTGGCCGAACCCGAGCCGGAGCCCGAGATTCGCGAAGGCGAGGTCTTCACGCTGTTGGACAATGATGTTCTGCCCGGTACCTCGACCCGCCTGGCCTGGACCCCCGGCATCCAGATTGCCGGGCTGTCCCAGACAACCCCGGTTCTGGTGGTCAACGGTATCAACGCCGGCCCGACGCTGTGCCTCACCGGTGCTGTTCACGGGGATGAGTTGAACGGCATCGAGATCATCCGCCAGACCATGTATGACCTGAACCCGGAGAAGCTGTCGGGTACGGTCGTGGGTGTGCCGATTGTGAACCTGCCGGGATTCCAGCAGGGCAGTCGTTACCTGCCCGATCGCCGGGATCTCAACCGGCATTTCCCGGGCAGCCCCGATGGCAGCCTGGCCGACCGGATTGCCCACTCACTGTTCGAGAACGTGATTCGCAAGTGCGACATGCTGGTGGACATCCACACCGGCTCACTGAAACGCACCAACCTGCCGCAACTTCGTGCCGACATGAACAACCCGGACGTGGCGGAATTCACCCGGGGCTTTGATCGCATGGCGGTGGTGCACAGCTCTGGTTCTGGTGGCATGTTGCGCACGGCCGCTGTGGAAGCCGGTATTCGCACCGTCACCCTGGAGGCCGGAGAATCCCACCGCATCCAGCAACACCAGATCAGCGCCGGCGTGAACAGCCTCACCAGTCTGATGGAGCGTCAGGGCATGATCTCCCGGATGTTCGTATGGGGCGATCCGGAGCCTGTCTATTACGATTCCGACTGGATCCGCGCGGACCACGGCGGGATTCTGTTCAGCGAAATTGAGTTGGGGGCAAACGTATCGGAAGGAGAGATTCTCGGTTACGTCTCCGATCCGATCACCAATGCCCAGCACCCCATCCGGTCTACCACCGATGGCCGGGTTATCGGTATGGCCGTGGACCAGGTAGTGATGGCCGGTTTTGCCGCCTACCACATTGGTACGGAGGCAGAAGTTCCCGGAGAGTAGTATGCTAGGCTTTTTTCGGGCCTCACCAACCCCACAGGAGCCTTTGTGTCTTCCGAGAACGCCGGAGTCTTGTCACGAATTCCCGGCCTGGCCTACATCGGGCTGGTTCTTACACCTCTGTTCTGGGCCGGCAACGCCGTTGTCGCCCGGGGCACGGTAGAGAACATTCCGCCGCTCTCCATGTCGTTCTGGCGCTGGGTAATCGCCCTGGCCATCCTGCTGCCTTTCGGCCTGCCGGGTATCTGGCGCCACCGCGACGTTATCCGCCAGCGGTTCGGTTCCATGCTGGCCCTGGCGACCTTCAGCGTGGGGGCGTTCAATACCCTGCTGTACCTGGCGGCGACCACAACCACCGCGACCAACATTGCCCTGATCAACGCCACCATCCCCATTTTTGTGGCACTGCTGGCCTGGATTCTCCTAGGCGACCGCACCCGTCCGGTCCAGGCCTTCGGGATCGCACTGGCCATCACCGGCATCGTTACCGTGATTGCCCGCGGTGATCTCTCGGTGCTCACCAGCCTTCAGGCCCAGCCGGGGGATCTGATCATGGTGGCGGCGGTGTTCAGCTGGGGCCTGTTCTCGGTGCTACTGAGACGGCAGGCCGTACCACTGCCTGCACTAACGTTTCTGACCACCCAGATTCTCCTCGGCACACTGGTCGTCCTGCCCTTCTATCTGACGGATCTGCTGTTCTTCTCTGGTGGCTTTGAGCTGTCGCAAAGCACCGCCATGCCGTTGCTGTACTTCGCCATCTTCCCGGGGATCCTGGCCTATGGATTCTGGAACCACGGTGTGCATAAAATTGGTCCGGCCAGGGCGGCCATCTTTATGTACCTGACCCCTGTGTTTGCCTCGGTTCTGGCCGGCATTTTCCTGGCCGAATCCCTCGGGCTGTTTCATGTTATCGGCGGGGCACTGATCCTGGCCGGGCTGGTGCTGGCCACGCAGACCCGGAAACACACCCACTACCCAACCCCGGAACGCTCAGCAAAAGGAGACCCCCATGATTAAACCTGTGCCAGGAAACTCTCACCGCTTCTTTTGCCTGGTTCTGGTCCTGTTGGCCGCTGGCCTGTCGGCGCCGGCTGCAGCGGAACCCTGTGATCCCGAAGAGTCAAAGTGGGTGCCTACCCGCTATTATCCAGCCGGTGCAGCGGTCTTTCACAAAGGCAGTTGGTATGAGTCCCGCGAACTGCACGAGGGCCTGGAGCCCGGCATTACGTTCGACTGGAAAGAACTGGATTCTGTGCCGGACTGCGAGGGCCGTAAGCAACCGGTTGACCAAACCCGGACCGGAGACGGCCAGAAAGGCACCGAGGCCGGCCAATCCGTCGGCAAGAGCAAACGGGGCGAGACGTCTTCCGGCATGTGCGTAAGACCGGACCCGTGGCTATTTTCCAGAAGCTACACGGTTGGCAGCCTGGTCACCCACGGCGGTCAGATCTGGGAGGCTATCCGGGCAACCAATGGTGACATGCCCGGCATGAACAAGCCTCCTCGCTGGCAACTGGTGGAGGATCATTGTTCCCTGGAAGGCCAACAGTAACGAGGAACGGGCAACTGACTAGAGAGCCGCTTCAATGCGGCCGATGACCTCTTCCAGAACCGATCTGGCGCAGCCGATGTTCAGGCGCATAAAGCCACTGCCCGGGTCGCCAAAGGAGAGTCCGGGATTCATGCCCACACCGGCTTCCCGGACAAAAAAGCGTTTCAGGCCCGCATCGTCCAGGCCCAGTTCGCGGCAATCCAGCCACATGAGATAGGTGCCCTCCGGAGCGGACACGCGAATGGCGGGCAGGCGCTGGCCAACAGCCTCCACCACATAGTCCCGGCTGGCCTGCAGATAGGCCATCAGATCGTCCAGCCAGGGGGCACCATGGCGGTAGCCGGCCTCAAACCCGGCAATACTGAACGGATTGCACTGGGGCAGATGCATGGATTCAAACACGTCCTTCATTGCCTTGCGCCGGTCCGCATCGGGAATAACCAGAGCGGACAGGCCGAGGCCGGGCATGTTGAAACTCTTGCTCGGTGCGACCGCCGTTACCAGTGCATCTTCAGGACCGGCCAGCTTCGCCAGCATGGTGTGGCGGGGTTTATCCGTGAAGGTCAGGTCACAATGAATCTCGTCGGAGACCACCACCAGCCGGTGCCGGCGAGCAATATCCAGCACCGCCGTCAGTTCTTCCTCCGACCAAACCCGGCCAACCGGGTTATGGGGCGAGCACAGCAGCAGGATCCGGGCATCGGGGCGGGCTGCGCACTGCTCCAAGTGATCAAGATCCATGCGGTAGTGGCCCGGGTCTCCGGTGTCCGGATCCTCCGGCACCAAGGGGTTTTCGATCACCACCCGGCCACTGTGCCGCACCGAACTGAAAAACGGCGGATAAACCGGCGGCTGGATGATGACGCCCTCACCGGGTCCCGCGTAGGCCATGCACGCGGCGTTGATCGATGGCACCACGCCGGGCGCCATCAGTATCCACTCGCGCCGGATCTCCCAGTCATGGCGACTGGCAAACCAGTCGATCATCGACTGGTAAAGACTGTCCGGAAACAGGGTGTAGCCATAAACCGGATGTTCCGCCCGCTCCCTCAACGCACGGGTGACAGCCTCCGGTGCCGCGAAATCCATATCGGCCACCCAGACCGGGATAACATCCTCGGTGCCAAAAACCGCCTTGCGGGCATCAAACTTGACGGAACAGGTGTGTTCCCGGGAAACCGGCTGATCAAACGGGCTGGACACAGGGACTCTCCAGGGCAGATAACAACATTGGAAAACGGTATTGTGGTGGGCCCGAACGGCCATCGCAACCGTCGGCTGCCGATGTCGCCACCGTGTTCATATCCGGCTTTGGTCGAACATCGTCGATAAACACTTGCCCAAGCAGGGCGATACTTGCGAACCTAACGGTTTATCCAATAAAAACTTCCAAACATTCCCCGGAGCCTGTTCAATGATTGGCCAGATTCTGTCCACCATGTTGCCGGTATTTCTGATCGCCGGTTGCGGCGCACTCTATGGCCGCTACCGGACGCCCGACATCCAGGGACTGAACGTTCTCAACATGGAGCTGTTTGTGCCCATGCTGGTCTTCGCTGTTCTTGCTGACCAGCAGGCTCCGCTGCAGAACTACGCCCAGCTTGCACTGGCCGCCACGGTGGTTGTGCTCGGATCAGGAATTGTTCTGTATCCGCTGGCCAGGGTTCTGAAGCTGAACCTGAAGACCTTTCTGCCACCGATGATGTTTAACAATTCCGGCAATATGGGTCTTCCGCTGCTGGTACTGGCCTTTGGCGATGAGGCCCTGCCGGCGGCCATTGTGCTATTCATCGTGGAAATGCTGCTGCACTTTTCGGTGGGGCTGTACATGCTCGCCCCCCATACCTCCATCGTAAAACGCCTGAAGCTGCCCATCGTATTTGCCAGTATTGCCGGGCTCTCGGTCAATCTCGGGGGCGTGACCCTGCCGGAATGGCTGCTGGAAACCCTGAACATGCTCGGTGGTGTGAGCATACCGCTGATGCTCTTTGCCCTTGGCGTGCGCATGCTTGATATCGATTTCAGTGACTGGAAACTGGGTATGCTGGGCGCCATCGCCTGTCCCGCCAGCGGTCTGATCCTTGCATGGCCGATGATTGCGGTTCTGGATCTTCCCGGGATGCAGGTGGCGGCGCTGTGGGTATTTGCAGCCTTGCCTCCGGCCGTACTCAATTACATGGTGGCGGAACAGTATCGGCAGGAGCCACACAAGGTCGCCTCGCTGGTATTATTGAGCAATCTGGGCAGTCTTGTGGTTATGCCGGTTGTGCTCGGTCTGGTGTTTGCCGCCGGCTACGTCTGAGCATCTGCCCCACTAACCGCTCTGTTAGCCGAGGAAGGACCCGATGTCTGAAACCGTTGCGGTGGTGCGCGCCTCCCGACCCAATTTCCTGGTACTCGCACCGCTGTGTGCCGGCCTTGGCGTGGCGGTAGCCTGGCACCAGGGCGAGCCTCCGGCCCTGCTCAATACCCTGCTCGTCCTGATTGGCGCCCTGCTGGCCCATGCCGCCGTCAATCTGCTCAATGAGTACGAAGACTTTGCCTCCGGGCTGGATCTGATTACCCGTCGCACGCCATTCTCCGGCGGCAGTGGTGCCTTGCCGGAGGTTCCCACCGCCGCCCGGCAAGTCCTGCTGGCCGCCTTTGGCACACTGGGACTGGTTGTCGCAATCGGGTTGTATTTTCTCTGGCTCCGGGGCCTGCCAATGCTGGTGCTCGGCGCGGCCGGCGTGGTGCTGGTGCTCACGTATACCCGCTGGATTACCCGTTCGCCGCTGATTTGCCTGCTGGCTCCGGGGCTGGGGTTCGGACCGGTGATGATTCTGGGCAGTCTGATTGCCCTGGGTGCCCGGCTGGATGCCACGGCGCTCGCAGTTTCCGCCATCGGGCTTCTGATGGTTAGCGAGCTATTACTGATCAATCAGATACCGGATGCCGAGGCAGACCGGAAAGTCGGCCGCCGACATCTGGTCATTACCCTGGGCCAGCCGGCCGCAGCCCGACTGGTGGGGCTTTTGCTGCTAAGCAGCTTTGGGATTCTGGGCGCGGCGATCTGGATTGGCTGGTTGCCGGCCTGGACGGCACTTGCGGCCGCCCCGCTGCCGGCAGCGATCTGGATAAGTGCCAGGCTGCCCGGCGCGCTCAACCGTCCCGGACAGCTCAACTCTCTCCTCGGCACCAACGTCGCGGTGCTGCTGGCGACCCTGGCGCTATTAATCTGCGGCCTCAGCCTTTGAACCGGAACACACTGACCCGCGAACGCAGCTGACCGGCAAGCACGGCCAGATCCCGGCTGGCCCCGGCCATGGGTGCCCGCGCGGGCTGCCTCGATCGCGGCATTCAGCGCCAGGGCCCTGCGCTCGATCTCTTTGATCGCTGCCAGCAGTTCCTTTTCCCGACTGTTCGCGCCCTCTTCCCGGAACATCCTATCCATCGGGCCGGCGGAATCCCGATAAAATGCCTTCAACTGCTCAATATCCGCGAGGTGGCGTTGCAGATCCCGGTCGTTCTCGACCAGTACCGCATCGCGGATGGCTATGGCCCGGTCATGAACACTGCCCCGGAAGTTAATCGCGTAGCGCTGCTTCACGGCGGCGCCATCACCCACGTCGGTCAGTGTCCTGTCGATAAAACCGACCCGCTGGTTACCAATAAGACTGATGGCAATCATCAGGGAGAGAATCAGACCAAAGCCAAGGGCTGCGTTTCGCAACGGTGAGCTGGCCAAACATGAGTACACTCCGGACACTTTTTATTGAATGAGGCTATGTGTTCTCTATAAGTGGCAGTCTGGATCAATCAAAAGAGGGAAACTTCCGGTTTTTTGACAATGCTCTTCATTACTGCAATCAATCTTTACATCCGACTCCTGCTCCCCTTGCAACTGCTCAGGCTTTGGCCGATGGTAAAGGGCAGTTTCTCGCTGATTGCATTCACGATACGGAGGTCTTCACATGAGTGTTCTACTTCTGCTGATCAGTGCCCTGGTGCTGATCTACCTGGGTATTGGCGGCACCACGGCGGCTGCCATCATGTCCATTGCGACCGTTGTGGGTCTGTTCCAGGATGAATGGCACCTGATCAGTATTCTTTTTGGCGGTGTTCTGCTGGCACTGGCGTTAATCCTTGTTATCCCCGGTGACTTGCGCCTGGACAAGCTCAGCCGCCCCCTGCTTGGCTGGGTGCGCAGCCGATTGCCCAAACTCTCGGATACCGAAGCCGAAGCCCTGAAATCCGGCTCGGTGGACTGGGACGGCGAACTCTTCTCCGGCAAGCCCAAATGGAACAAGTTGCTGGACGCCAAGCCGGCGCACCTCACCAGCGAGGAGCAAGCCTTCCTGGACGGCCCGGTGGAAAAGCTGTGCGCCATGCTCGACGACTGGAAAATCACCCACGAGCAGTATGACCTGCCGGACAAGGTCTGGAAGTTCATCCGTGAGAACGGATTTTTCGGGCTGGTGATTCCCAAAGAGGACGGCGGCCTGGGCTTCTCCAACACCGCCCATTCCGAAATCGTGATGAAGATTTCCACCCGCAGCGTGTCGGCCGCCGTGACCGTGATGGTGCCCAACTCCCTCGGCCCCGGCGAGCTGCTGATGCACTACGGCACCGATGAGCAGAAACAGCACTATCTGCCCAGACTGGCCGGCGGCGACGAGATTCCCTGTTTTGCCCTCACCTCCCCCGTTGCCGGCTCAGACGCTGGCGCCATTCCGGATAAAGGTATCGTCTGCAAAGGCCAGTGGAACGGCAAGGAAGTGCTGGGTCTGAAAGTCACCTGGAACAAGCGCTACATCACCCTTGCCCCGGTGGCGACACTGATCGGCCTGGCCATCAAGGTCTATGATCCGGACAAGCTGCTGGGTGAGTCTGACGAAATCGGCGTAACCTGCGTGCTGGTACCGCAGGACACCGAGGGCGTCAATTCCGGTGCCCGTCACCTGCCCATGAACACCGTCTTTATGAATGGCCCGACCTGGGGCAACGATGTCTTTATCCCCATGGAACAGGTGATTGGTGGCCAGGATATGCTCGGTAAGGGTTGGACCATGCTGCTGGAATGCCTGTCCATCGGTCGATCCATCTCCTTGCCAGCCCTGGGCACCGGCGCCGGCAAGGTCGCCAGCCTGGCCACCGGCTCCTACGCCTACACCCGGGAACAGTTCGGCCGATCCATCAGCCAGTTTGAAGGGGTCCAGGAAGCCCTGGAGCCCATCGCCGGCTACACCTACATGATGGACGCTGCCCGGCTGCTGACCTCCGGCATGCTGGACCGGGGGGTGCGGCCCTCGGTGCCGTCCGCCGTGCTGAAATACCGCAACACCGATCTGATGCGGGAAGTCATCAACCACGCCATGGACGTGGTGGCCGGCCGCGGCGTCATCACCGGCCCTCGCAACTTCCTGGCCCGGGCCTACCAGGCGGTGCCCATCGGCATCACCGTCGAGGGCGCCAACATCCTCACCCGCAGCCTGATGATCTTCGGCCAGGGATCTATCCGCTGCCATCCGTTCATTGTTGAGGAAATCGAAGCCGCGGGCATGGAAGATGAAGACAAAGCCGCGAAAAAATTCGACGGCATTTTCTACCGCCATCTGGCCCACACCACCCGCAATGCCCTGCGAGCATTACTGCTGGGGCTGACCCGTGGCTGGATCGAATCCGTGCCACGCCAGGGCGATATCAAACCCTGTTACCGACAGCTGGCGCGGTTCTCGGCGGCTTTCGCCCTGATGACCGATGTCACCCTGCTCACGGTCGGTGGCGGCCTGAAAGCCCGCCAAAGACTCTCCGGCCGCATGGCCGACTGCCTGGTTCAGCTTTACTACGCCACGGCCGTGATCAAGCAATGGCATGAAGAGGGTTACCCGGATGACCAGCGGCCGGTGGTGGAATGGTGTCTGAAGACCTGCCTGCGAGATCTGCAGGGCTCCATGCGCGAGGCGATCATCAACTTCCCGGTACCGGCCCTTCGCTGGCCCTTGCGCCTGCTGGTGTTCCCGCTGGGAGCCACCGGCCTAAACGGTCCCGATGACAAGCTGGGCGCGAAGGTCGCCGACTCCATCGTCAAGGACACCCCCGTGCGCCAGCGCATCAGCCGCGGTGCCTACACCACCATGGATCCCGAGGATCCGCTGGGACGGGTACTCAATGCCTACAAGCTGGCCAACGAAACGGCAGAGATGCGCAGCCGGCTGCATGAGGCCATTCGCAACCGCAATGAGGACGAAGTGGACGGCATTGCATTGCTGATGGGCCATGAGCGCAAGGAACTGGTGGACTGGGCCTGTGACCAGGGCATCGTGAAAAAAGAGGAGTGCGACAAGCTGCTGGAAGCTCTGGAAGCGCTCTACGATGTGATTCGCGTGGATGCCTTCGATGCCGATGGCCTGAAAGCGCTGTCACGGTGCGCCAAGGGCAAGCGCAAGGTGGTCGAACGTCCGCCAAGAGAAGAAAAATAGGGCGCAGATCAACCTATGACCGACCCTGGCGATTTGCGCCCCAACGAGGAGGCCGTCGAACTCGAACCGGCTTCTGACGCCACGTTGCGTTTCATCGGTACCATCCGGACCCCCTGGCGCGATCGCAAGGATTGCCCGCGCCAGGGCGACCTGGACGGCCCGGAATGCCAACTGGTTCTGGATCCTGTGTGGCACGAAGCGCTGGCGGGGCTCGAAGACTACGACACCATCGAGGTGCTCTACTGGCTGGACCAGAGCCGACGCGATCTGGTCCGGCAAAGCCCCAGAAGCGACGGCCAGACCTTCGGCACCTTCGCCCTGCGCTCCCCGGTTCGGCCCAATCCGATTGGCACGTCCATGGTCAAACTCGTTCGCATCGAAAAGGGAACCCTGATCGTGCGCGGCCTGGACTGTCTGGATGGCACGCCACTGTTGGACATCAAACCAGACCGCTGCGCCTTCAGCCCGAAGGCGCCGCCGAAGGCCGGCGACTGTCAGTTTTCCTGACAATAACTTCTGCGGCTTGGCGAGTACAGGCCCGAACATTGTCGACAGTGTCGGTCGCAGCCCGGGACGTACTGACCACCGCCAAACTGCGTTATCAGTATTTGCAAAACCCCTTTCCGGGAAGCGCTCGCCCTCCGGTCTTTTCTTGACAGACTCCACACACCCCGACTATTACTGAATGTCAGTTCAGTTGGCAGTATCTGCAACCTTTCAGAAAAAAAGTTTAAATAACAAATAATAATGAACCAACGGCGAGCCAATCGCCGACTTGAACCGAAAGGGGTGTATTTCCGTGAACGACCAAGCTGCGGGCCAGCATGCAACGCCCTCCCCGATAATCCTTGAAACCCGGAATCTAAAGAAGGATTTTAAGGGCTTCACAGCAATCAACAACGTCAACGTAAAAGTGGAGACGGGCAGCATACATGCCTTGATCGGTCCCAACGGTGCCGGCAAAACCACCTTTTTCAACCTGCTGACCCAATTTCTCAAGCCCAGTGCCGGCCAGATTATCTACGACGGTAACGATATAACCCACTCCAGACCCGCCGGTATCGCCCAGCAAGGCCTGATTCGCTCATTCCAGATCTCGGCGGTTTTTCCGCACCTCTCTGCCCGCGAAAACGTGAGAATTGCTCTGCAACGGACCCTGGGCGTGTCCTACCAGTTCTGGCGTTCCAAACGGGTACTCGATCAACTGAACGAAGAAGCTCAGTCGACTCTCGAACTGGTGGAGCTTGGCCGCTCGGCTGACACCAAAGCCGTGGAACTGCCCTACGGCCAGAAGCGGGCCCTGGAAATCGCCACCACGATAGCCCTGAAACCCCGGCTCATGCTGTTGGACGAACCCACTCAAGGCATGAGTGCAGAGGATGTGGGTACGGTCACCGATCTGATCAGGCGAGTGGTCAAAGGTCGGACCATCGTGATGGTGGAGCACAACCTGAATGTAGTAGCCACTCTGGCAGACACCATCACCGTACTGAACCGGGGAGAGGTTCTGGCAGAGGGCGATTACGATACCGTTTCTACCAACCCCGCCGTAATGGAAGCCTACATGGGAACCACCGATGCCGCCTGATCAAAGCCAGGACCTGCTCCGAATCGAGAACTTGCACGCCTGGTACGGCGAGTCCCACATTCTTCACGGAATGAACCTCAACCTACGGGAGGGCGAGGTGATTACACTGCTGGGCCGCAATGGATCCGGGCGCACCACCACCCTGAAGGCTATTCTCGGCCTGGTGGGCCGTCGCACCGGCTCGATCAAGATTCACGGCACCGAAATCATCAATATGCCCACACATCGGATTGCCCACATTGGCAAGCTGGGATATTGCCCGGAAGAACGGGGAATTTTTGCTTCTCTCAACGTCGATGAAAACCTCGAGTTGCCACCGGTCATCGCGAAAGGCGGTCTGTCGGTGGACGAAATCTACACCATGTTTCCAAACCTGAAAGAGCGACGAAAAAGCCAGGGCTCCAAACTCTCGGGTGGTGAACAGCAGATGCTGGCGATTGCCCGAATCCTGCGCACCGGAGCCAATCTTCTGTTACTGGACGAAATTACAGAGGGGCTTGCCCCGGTGATCCTGAGAGCCCTGGATGATGTTATTCGCAAACTGAGGGAGCGGGGCTTCACGATCATTCTGGTGGAACAGAATTTCCGGTTTGCCGCGCCTCTGGCCGATCGACACTACGTCATCGAGCATGGTCAGGTGGTTGAGCAGATCGATGCGGCCGATCTAGAGGCCAAAAAAGAGCAGTTGAACAGACACCTGAGTGTCTGAGCCTGTGGGCCTGGACCGGTTTCACCGGTCTGACCCGGAATCTAATAACAAAAGGATACCCACTATGTTCAAGCACTGGAAACAAGGACTGGTCGGCGCTGTGGCTGCAGCGACACTCACATTGCCGCTGGCCGCAGCTGGAGCTCTGTCTGACGACAAGATCAAGATCGGTGTACTCAGTGACATGTCGGGGGTTTATAAGTCCCTGGAGGGCCCCGGTGCCGTGATAGCCGCCCAAATGGCCATCGAAGACTTCGGTGGCTCGGTGATGGGCAAACCCATTGAGATCATCTCTGCTGATCACCAGAACAAACCGGATATTGGCGCCAGCACAGCACGTGAATGGATCGACGCCAAAGAAGTGGACATGATCACGGCCCTGGATAACTCTTCGGTCGCACTCTCGGTGCAGGGCCTTGCCAAGGACAAGAAAATTATCACCATGAACACCGGGGCAGGCACCACCGCGCTGACCGAAGAGCAGTGCTCACCCTATGGCATTCACTACGTCTATGACACCCATGCATTGCCGGTAGGCACAGCCACTGCCATGGTCAAAAATGGTGGCAAGCGCTGGTTCTTTATTACCGCAGACTACGCCTTCGGTCATTCCCTGCGAGACAACACAGGCGCCGTTGTAGAAAGCCTGGGTGGCGAGGTGGTTGGCAATGTGAACGCACCGCTTTCCACCAACGACTTTTCCTCCTACCTTCTGCAGGCACAATCGTCCGGTGCCGATGTTATCGGTCTCGCCAACGCCGGTCAGGATACTGTTAACGCCATCAAACAGGCTAACCAGTTCAGGATTGTTCAGAGTGGCCAGAAACTGGCCGGCATGCTGGTGTTTATCACGGATGTCCACAGCATGGGTCTGGACATTGCGCAGGGTCTTCAATTTACCACCGCCTTCGTCTGGAACCAGAATGACGAAACCAGAGCGTGGTCTGAACGGTTCCATGAGCGTCATGGCGCCATGCCAACGATGGTTCATGCGGGCGTCTATTCAGCGGTGACCCACTACCTGGAAGCCGTCAAGGAGACCGGAACGGACGATTCCGACACGGTCCGCGCCAAGCTGGGTGAAATGACCCTCAACGACATGTTTGTGAAAGGTGGCAAAATCGCCCCCAACGGCTCAATGCTGCACGACATGTACCTGGTCGAAGTGAAAAAGCCGTCGGAATCGAACAGTGAGTGGGACTTGCTGAACGTGATCTCAAAGATCCCCGCCGACCAGGCCTACATCTCGATGGCGGACACAAAATGTTCGCTGGTGAACTAACACACCGTTTGACTACCAATTGAAGGGGAGATAGCCAACGTGTCGATGCAGGTCATTCTGGCCCAGGCGCTGCTTGGGCTTAATGTCGGTGTGTTCTACGCCATGTTGAGCCTCGGGCTCGCGGTGATATTCGGACTGCTGAATATCATCAACTTTGCCCACGGCGCCATGTATATGCTCGGTGCCTTCATCGCATTGATTGGCTATTCCTTTCTGGAGCAATGGTTTGGTATCAGCGTCCAGATTGGCTTCTGGGCGTCACTGATTCTGGTGCCACTGCTCGTCGGCCTTCTGGGGGTTACCATTGAGCGCCTCCTGCTCCGGCGACTGTACGACCTGGATCATATCTACGGGCTGTTGCTGACCTTCGGCATCACGCTGATTCTGCAGGGCCTGTTTTCCAACTATTTCAATGTTTCCGGCACCCCCTACCCGGGCCAGCCGGAAAGCCTGAGCGGTGTGGTAGATCTCGGCTTTATGTACTTCCCTACTTACCGCTTGTTTGCCATCGTTTTTTCTCTGGTTGTGTGCTTTGCCACCTGGTTCTTCATTGAGCACACCAAGCTCGGCTCGCGGCTGCGAGCGGGCGTCGAAAACCCGGATCTGACCCAGGCGTTTGGCCTCAATGTTCCGCTGATGATTACCCTGACCTTTGCCTTCGGCGCCGGCCTTGCGGGCCTGGCCGGTGTTCTGGCGGCGCCGATTTACTCAGTGAGTCCGCTGATGGGGGCCGATCTGATCATCGTGGTGTTCGCAGTCGTGGTGATCGGCGGCATGGGCTCCATTATGGGGGCCATTCTCTCCGGCCTTGCCCTGGGCCTGGTTGAGGGACTGACCAAGGTGTTCTACCCGCCCGCCGCCAGTACCGTAATCTTCTTCCTGATGGTGCTGGTACTGCTATTCCGGCCCGCCGGCCTGTTTGGTAAGGAGAAGTAAGCGCCATGACCAACCGCATCCTCTTTATCATTATGCTGGTGGCAGGCCTGACCGCACCTCTGTATGCCTATCCGGTGTTCGTCATGGACCTGCTGTGCTTTGCACTGTTTGCCTGTGCCTTCAACCTGTTGCTCGGATACGCCGGCCTGTTATCGTTTGGTCATGCCGCCTTCTTTGGCGGCGCCGCCTACATTACGGGCTACGTAACCAAGGAATGGGGTTTCACCCCACTGCTTGGCGTACTCGCCGGAGCCGGATTTGCCCTGGTAATCGGCACGGTGTTTGGCTTTCTGGCCATACGCCGTCAGGGCATTTACTTCGCCATGGTGACCCTGGCACTGGCCCAGATCATATACTTCCTTGCCCTGCAAATGCCCTTCACAGGCGGTGAAAACGGCCTCCAGGGCATCCCCCGGGGGCACCTGTTCGGCCTGATTGACCTGAACAACTCCCTGGCCATGTACTACTTCGTATTTGCCATCTTCCTCATCGGATTTGGCATCATCTACCGCACCATCAATTCACCATTCGGCGAAGTTTTGCAGGCAATCCGGGAAAACGAATCGCGGGCACTGTCCCTTGGCTACGATGTCGATCACTTCAAACTGCTGGCGTTCGTAATCTCCGCCACCCTGGCCGGGCTGGCCGGCGCCACCAAGGCCATCATTTTCCAGTTTGCCGCCCTGACCAACGCTCACTGGCAAACCTCCGGGGAGGTTATCCTCATGACCCTGGTCGGCGGCCTGGGCACGGTTTTCGGCCCGGTGCTTGGCGCCATTACCGTAGGTGCCCTCAGCCACGAACTGTCAGCTTTCGGCTCCTGGGTCCAAGTCATTCTCGGCACCATTTTCGTGGTCTGCGTCATGGTCTTCCGTCGCGGCATCATCGGTGAGATCCAGCGCCTGGCAAGTCGTAAACAGGGTTAACGTCTATGCGCATTATTTCTGCACAAGAGGTGGCCGGCGCGCTGAAATGGCCGGCACTGATCGAGCGTCTTGCCAGCACCTTTCGTGAGGGCGTGGAAGCACCGCCAAGACATCACCATGCTATGCATCGCCCGGATGGTGAGGCCACCATGCTTCTTATGCCGGCCTGGGAAGAGACCGGTTACATCGGCATGAAAATGGTCAACGTGTTTCCGCAGAATTCTAACGCCGGCCTGCCTGCCATCTCGGGTCTGTACATCCTGTGCGAGGGTCAGCATGGCACCCCACTCGCCTGTATCGAAGGCGGCGCCCTGACCAGCCGGCGGACAGCCGCGGCGTCAGCCCTGGCGGCCCGAGAGCTGGCAAGGGACGACGCAGAATCTCTGCTGGTGGTAGGCACCGGAAAACTCGCACCGATGCTGATTGAGGCTCACGCGGCCGTTCGCCCCATCCGAAGGGTGAGGGTCTGGGGCCGACATCCAGACAAGGCAAAAGCCCTGGCCGACACATTCCGGGACCGGTTTGATTGCAAAGCGGTCACCGACCTGGAAACCGCAGTACCGGAAGCTGACATCATCAGCTGCGCAACGCTGTCGACGGAACCGCTGGTCCGGGGTGAATGGCTGCAGCCTGGCAGCCATCTCGATCTGGTCGGCGCATTCCGGCCCTCCATGCGGGAAACCAACAGTGAGTGCCTGGCCCGCAGTGAAGTCTTCGTGGACACCTACGCCGGGGCCCTGGGCGAGGCCGGCGACATTCTCCAGGCCATCGACGAAGGCGCGTTTCGCCAAACCGATCTGAGGGCTGAACTGGCAGAACTGCTGCGAGGCGCCAAGCCGGGGCGCACAAGCGATAGCGCGATCACCCTGTTCAAATCCGTGGGTGCCTCGCTGGAAGACCTGGCCGCCGCTATCGAAGTCTGGGAAGCTCTGGAAAGGGGCTAATCCGCTTCACCACGCAGCCCGCCCTCAATGGCCTGGCTCACCAGCCAGCGCCGCAACAACTGAATGCCCCGCTCCTTGCGCCGACTGGTTTTCCAGGCAAAGTAGAATTCATCCCCCGTCATCACCGGATGGCAGGGCAGCCGGACAAAGTCCTCCGAATCCTTACGGGTGCTCAGCATGTAATCATTGGTCAACGCGATACCCTGGTGGAACCGGGCTGCCTCCAGAGCCAGCAGCATGTGACTGAAATGCTGGATCCGGGCGCCCACGGGAATGTCCCGCTCTACCGACCTATACCACACCTCCCAGTCTCCCGCCGGTTTCTCGAAAATGCTGTGGGTCGACAACAACGGAAACTGCGCCACATCCTCTGGTGTCAGCGGAGCCTCTTCCCCATCCGTTCCCGCACGCCCCAGTTCCCGACGGACTCTTTGCCAATAATCCTGACTGCAGACTGGAAACAACCGCTCCACATACAGCAACTCATAGCTGTAAGCCGACGAACCCCTGCCAACCGTAATGAAACAGTCAGCCACCCGATCGGACAACACAGGATTGGCGCTGCTCATCTCAAGCGCCAGATCCAGCTGGGGATGCAGCCGCTGCAATTCCGGCAGCCGCGGCACCAGCCAGCGCACTGCAAACGAACTGAACACCGACAACCGCAGCCGGGCTTCCTCATGTCCCACTAACTGCTCACTTGCCCGCTCAATCTGCAACAACGCCGAACTGACCGCATCCAGATACTGGCGCCCCTGATCGGTCAGCGACAGCGTTCGCCCGCTGCGCCAGAACAGCCGCTCCCCCAGATAGGTTTCCAGCTGTTTGATCTGATGACTCACGGCGCTCTGGCTCACCGCCAACTCATCGGCAGCAAGTGAAAAGCTGTTGAGACGGGCAACGGCTTCGAATACGGGCAGGGCTTTCAGCGGTGGCAGTTTCATTATCTAATTTTCTAATGGGTGCTGAATAATGATCATTTTATCGGATATTAAAACCTAAATAGAATTCCTGAGCCAGTTAGGGGAGCCCGGGCAGCAAATGGCTTCCGAAAATGCTCGGAGCCAGGGAAGGCGGAGAGCAAGCGTACATGGATGTACTCGCAGCGGTTTTCGGAAGCCATTTGCTGACCGGGCTCATACACCCAAAGTTGAAGAATTGAGGAGAAAAACATGTCAGGAAAAACCGTAAACAGCGCCATCCTGCTGCTCGTGATCGGCAACGCCATGGCGTTGATCTCTGACGTGTTCATCAAACTCCTGGAGCCCGGCGCGCCAGTGTTTCAGTTTGCGTTTCTGCGCTGCCTGATCACCCTGGGCCTTCTGCTGCCGCTGGCAGGACAACTGGACCGGAAAAACCTGTTTGCCGGCCTGAAAATCCATACATTCCGGGCCCACATCCACCTGGCCGGCCTCCTGTGCATGGTGATCGCCCTGGGCAACCTGCCGCTGGCAACCGCCAACGCCGTCTTCTATGCCGCGCCCATCCTGGTGATGGTGCTCTCGGTATTCCTGTTCCGGGAAAAGCTGACACCCCTAAGCGTAACCGCCGTCTTCAGCGGCTTTGCCGGCATTGTGCTCATTCTACGGCCGGTGGAATTCAACTGGGCGGCCGTGGCAGCCCTTGGCTCGGCGTTTGCCCTTGCCATCAACGCCGTCCTGGTCCGGAAACTTCCGAATCAGCAGAGCACTGTCCACAAACTATTCCTGAACTACCTGCTGATTCTGCCAGCGGCTGGCGCCCTGGCCTGGTGGGAAGGCGCACAGTGGGATTCAGGCATCCTGATCGGCGCCATGGGCTCGGCCCTGTTCATTCTGGGCTACAACATCACCGTATTGCTGGCCTACCGCCAGGTAGACGCCAACCAGGTCACCAGCGCCGAGTACACCGGTCTGATCTGGGCCGTGGGGATTGGCTGGATCTGGTTCGGAGAGGTGCCCGACCTGTGGTTCCTGGCCGGCAGCCTGATGATTGTGGTGCCCCTGCTGCTCATTGGCCTGCAGCACCGGCGCAAGGAGCCTGCAAGAGGATTTAATCCAGCCCCGGAGCAACAGCAGCTCCGGAGCCAGGAAGCTTCATTCAGTGCCGGGACGATTCAATTAGCGCGTGAGTGTCGTGAATGATCCGACCAATCCGGGCCTCCGGCGGCAATCCGTCACCGTAGCCCAGTTTGAGGCGGTAATGGCCTGAATGGTTGCGATGCCAGTCACGCCGGCGGTCATGCCTGTCGCGATAGACATCGCGCTTGTGCTTCTTGCCCCAATGGCGCTTGTCACCATGGTAGCCGTGGCGATCGTAACGATTGTGGTGCTTGCGGTCCCACTTATGCTGTTTGTAGTGCCGGGGCTTGTGATGGTGCCGATCGTAATGGCTGTCGCGGTAATGGGCCTGCAGGAACTTTTTCTCATGACCCGGAGGTGAGGCTTTGCCGCGTTCATGGTGCTTTTGCCAACCCTGACCCCGGCGGTCATCATCCGCCATCACCGGAGCAGACACCATCAGGAATGCCGTTACCAGGCTTCCGATCAACAGTCGCTTCATGATGATTCTCCCGTTCTGCTCAGAGACAGATCTCGCATCCGGACCCAGTGCCGGATGCCTCTGAACCCAGATTATCGAAGCGGGAGCGAATGTCAGTGCCTTGGGGCCTGCTTTGCAGGATCTTTACGCAAGGCCCCGTCAGCTTGACGTTTGAATGGCCGGTAGTGTCGTATTTTCTGTCAGAAGGTGAAGAAAACGTTCAGCGCCTCAGGTGGTTCTGCAGTCCTCGAAAATATTGAGCGACGGCTCGATCGCCCCGGTCTTTACGTTCATCAGTCCCAGCATGGAGGAGAACAGGTTGTCGTGGCTCAACGGTTGCGATGCGATCCGGTTGACGCACTCGGCATCAATCCGGTTATCCATCCGGAAACCGTCTGACAACCACACAACCATGGGCACATGGGTCTGGGCCTCCGGCGCCAGCATGTAAGGAATACCGTGCAGGTAGATGCCACCCTCGCCCAGTGACTCGCCATGGTCAGAGACATACACGAGGGCAGTGTTGTAATCCGCCTGCATGGATTTCAGCATGCGCACGGTTTCCCCAAGCAAGCGATCGGTTACCAGAATACTGTCATCGTAGGCGTTGATGATGGCCTGTTGGTCACAGCTCTGCAGTTCATTGCTCTGACACTCGGGCAGGTACTTTTTCTGGTCCGGTTTGCTGCGCTTGTAGTACTCGGGACCGTGACTGCCAAGCTGATGCAACACCATGAAATGGTCGTTGTTTTCTGCAACATCGAGCTGCTGATGGGCACCCTTCAGCAGCACCAGATCATCACAGTACTCGCCCTGGCAAAGGTCGGTATCCTCCGGACGAACGGTCGGAATCCGGTCACACATGCCCTTGCAGCCGGAGTTATTATCCAGCCAGGTACTGACGATGCCGGCGCGGGTCATGACATCCAGGAAGTTATCACTGTTCTTGGCCACGGCTTCATCGTAATCCGATCTGCCCAGCCACGAGAACATACAGGGCACCGACAAGGCCGTTGCGGTCCCGCAGGAGGATACGCGGGGAAAATTGACCAGTGTTCCGCCCGATTGCCGGGCCAGTTTACTGAGCTCCGGGGTGGTATCGCGCTGATAGCCATTCAGACCAAAATGGTCTGCGCGCGCAGTTTCACCAAGAACGAAAACCACCAGATTGGGTTTGGCGCGATCGGAAACCGGGAGAGAAACCGTCGCATCCAGCCCCACCTGCTGGTATTCCTGGGGAAACTGCGCCGCAGCCACCTTGCTACCCAGCGATGCCAGGGCAGCAACACTGTTCACCGGCACCACAAGATCCTTGATGTCGCGGTGATTACGGAACGTTGAAGCCATCTCCTGATAGCTGGTCAACGCCAGTACCAGAATCAGAGCGATATCAACAATGATCGGGGCCAACCAGTGAGTGACCCTTTTCAGGCCCGCCGGCCAGCTCACGCGTGCCAGGAAGAGCAGCACAACCGGAATCACAAAGAAGAGCGCCATGTGCACAAGCAGTCCGAGGCTCAGCAGGCCGCGAGCCTCCTGCACATCGGTTTCGAACACGTTCTGCAGCATGTGCTTGTCGATCAGCACGCCATACGCGTTCATGAAATACCCACTGAGCGCTGCACTTAAAAACAGAAACACCAGTACCGGCTTCAGGATAAATCGTGCCGAAAACAGGCTGATCAGGAGATGGTTGACCAGCAGCAACAAAAACGCGAGTTTGAACATCAGCATCGGCTGATCAAAGCCGACGTATCGATCAAGGGCGGTGTAGAAAGGAACGTTATACAGAGCGGTAAGTGCAAAGGCGCTGATCAACACCAGCCAATGCGGTTTGATTGCAGGCCATTGAAACCGACCGGTTCCGCTATGCACAAACGGCTGCGCGTGAAGAGTGGGTTTTGAGGACAAGCCCATGGGATTTTCCGGGATAAGTGTGATTCAAGGTCTGGTGAGTGTGCTCCCCGAACCTTAAAGCAAACTTAAACGGACTTAGCTCAACTCATCACGCAGGTGGGATTCGATGGCAAAGGTGTGCGGGCAATCCGCACCCATTGCCCTCAGGGACTCTGCAAGGCGCAAGAGATAATCGGCATTCGGGCCACTGGGGCCTGAGGCAGAGGCGATCTGGCGGGCAATATCCGCGTCTGGCGCGTGGCCCAGGAAGGCTTCGTTGTCTTCGGTGGCAATGTAAACCAGGCCGTCGGCATGGCTGCCATCGTCGAAGGTGAGCGTGATGCTCAGGCGCAGATAGCCGTTCTTTTCACGGACATCCAGGTGCTCGAACACTTTGGGTGACACCCTGAACGCCATGCCCTTGCAGACAGCATTTGGCTTTTCTACCAGGGTAACCACGCGGCCGGGGGCCTCCGGCGTGCCCCGATGATCGTGGGAACCCTGCCAGAACCGCCTTTCCCACCCTCGAATCGACGCCGGGCGCTGCTCCAGAAAGGGGAAATCCACCTTGTAGATCAGCGAGCCGTAACCAAACAGCCACACCGACTCCACGCCGGAGAAATCGTATCGTTTGCGATTGTGCTCAATGGTATTGGCAGACATCAGACACCCTGCAGCGAAAACCTGTCCCGCGATACTCTAGGTGGAGGCAATGAAACCCGCAATGCCCGTCAACACGATTTCAGCCGCCATAGCAGAGAGGATCAGACCGCTGATCTTGGACATGATGTTCAGGCCGGTCTTGCCCAGCACCTTCTCCAGGTAGCCGGACAGGTGCAGCAGCACCGCGAGGATCAGCAGGCTGGATACCAATCCCAGGAGTCCGCCTGCCACTTCGGATACCCGGTTAAGCTCGGCGCCATACACCATGATTGCACCAATGGTGGCCGGGCCAATCATCACCGGAATAGCCAGTGGCACAACGGCAATGTCATCACGGTCCTCATCAGGCAGCCCGGTGGCGTGATTCCGGGTACCACTGGTCACCAGGCTGATGGCGGTCAGAAACAGCAGGCAACCGGCACCGATCCGGAACGAATTCAGGGTAATGCCGATGGCGCTGAACAACAGCGGGCCGGCAAAGAACAGAATCACGCCCATCAGAAAGGCCGAAACGCAGGCACGGCGGATGATCGATGTTTTCTCGGTTGCTGGCAGGCCCCTGGTCAGCGCCAGGAACATGGTCACTACGAAAAAAGGCGCCAGCAGGAACAGGAAGCGAATGGTGCTGCTGATGTAAGTCGAGAAAAACGTTTCAATCATTCCGTGTCGTCCGGGTGCCATCGAAAGCCCGCAAGCATAGCTTGCTATGCGGCACTCCGCCGTAAGGAAGTGAACGTATGGATAAGCTCAACCACAACCGGACGGGTGGATTCGGTTAAGTCGATAGTTCTTCCAGATAGGTTTCGCCGTCGCCGTACAGGGAGGCGAACTCCTCCTCGGGCACCACGGTCACGGCAATCTCCGGTTCATGTCCACCACCCCCCAGCAGGACGCCCCGCATCGGGGTGATATCGGAAAAGTCCCTGCCCCAGCCGAGGGTAATGTGTTCCAGGTCCGGCCTCAGGGCATTGGTAGGATCCAGCTCCAGCCAGCCGAAATCCGGCACGAACACAGCCACCCACGCATGGGTAGCATCGGCTCCAACAAGGCGCTCCTTGCCCTCGGGCGGATGGGTCAGGATATACCCGCTCATGTAACGTGCGGCCAGGCCCAACGAGCGAAGACAGGCAATCATGATGTGGGAGAAATCCTGGCAAACCCCTCGACGGGCCTTGAACGCCTGTCCGACCGGAGTGAAGGTTTCCGTCGCCGTTGCATCGAAACTGAAATCGCGATGAATCATCCGCATCAGGGCATCAGCCGCCTCTACCAGCGCGCGCCCCGGAAGGAACGCCTCCCGGGCATAGGCGGCGTACTGGGAATCAATGGGCACATTGGTGGAGACAAACCGGAACGCCGTGGCCTGAAGATGGTCCGCCGGGAACTTCCTGTCGGCACGGTACCGCAGGCTATCGCGGACGGTTTCCCAGGGAACTTTTGCCGCGGCTGCCGAGGGTTTCGGACGCTCACGAAGCTCCACCCAGAATTCGCTGATGATCCGTAAGTACTCATGTTCCGCGGTAAAATCAATCTTGGTAATCCGATTGCCGAAACTGTCCAGGAACGAGCTTCGCACCGGGGGTTCCGGTGCAATCGCCAGATGATGTTCCAGATTCCGCTGCCAGGGCAGGGCCCGCGGTGTCAGTCTCAGCAAATGGTGGGACTCCCCCACCACCTGATCGTACTGGTAGAGGGTCTCATGACGCACATGGTAACGGACAAATGTCATGACAGGTGCCTCAATCCGGGTTCACAGACCGGTCGGAATACCGGGTGTGAATAAAACACTGCCGCTGAATTTCATCAGACACACGATAGGCCTCCGACCGGATGTCACACAATAGCTCCGCCAGGGCTTCACAGGCTTTGTCCGGGCGCTTGCGCTCAAACGGATGCAAATCAAGCGCTCGCAGCCGCTGCAGCGATTCGTTCAGATCCGGCGGAAACAGCTGGCCGGTTTTACGCCCCATTTCCGGCAGGTCCTTCTGCAGCTGGCGCAGCTGGAACATCACCGAATGAGGGTTGCTTGCGTCTATCACCAGGGTATGGAGTACCCCCAGAAGCTCTGGTGTCCGACGGTACCGGGTGCGGTAGGTGACTTCCGAGTTGGCCACTTCCAGCAGCCACTCGAGCATGGCATGGCGGCTGAACCGGTCGCTGAACAGGGGCACGCAAATCAGCGTACAGAGATTGGCCAGTCGCTCCAGGCGCCGGCCGATCACCAGGAAAACCCAGCTGGCATCCCGCGTAATGTCATCCATCGCAAAGCCCGCCAGGGAGATGCAATCAAGCAACACTAGGTTCAGTGCCCGAATCGACCGGTCTGGCGTGGTTGGCGCCGGGCTCAGGGGCTTGCCCACCCGATTGAGCGTGTGCCAGTTGTCGGAAGACAGACGGTCCCGGACCTGGCTGGCGTTGAACAGCAGGGCATCAAGAATCGACGCGATTGAACCCGGAAATTGCAGGTCACTCACCGCTCTCAACAAGGCGTCGGGAAGCGGCTCGGGGACCGCATCTTCTTCAGGCTCCGGAAGGGTCCCGAATTGTTCGGCTGCCTGTTGCAGCCCGAGCAGGGCTTCTTCGCTGGCCTGGTCGTGGCCCGACAGACGGTTGAACGCCGCCCGCAATAAACGGGCAGTTCCCTCCGCCCGCTCCGAGTGCCGGCCCATCCAGAACAGGTTTTCCCCCACCCGGGAGGGCGTGTCCCGCTCGCCGTCGAGCAGGTCAGACACCTGCAGCCGTCTCTTGATCAGTGACTTGGAGGGAGCCGTGTAGCGAGCCTGTACCCAGGTGTCCTTCGACAGCCCTCCCCGTTGCATGGAGATGACTTCCACACCCGCATCCATGGCGACCCGGGTCAGCCCACCGGGCATGACCCGCCAGCCGGAAGGCGTGGCCGCCGCAAACAGCCGCAGGCCGATGGACCGGGTGGCCAGCGGCTGCTCCGGATCCCCCTTCCAGACCGGCGCCTGGGAAAGATGGACGAGCTCCTGGCCGACAAAGGCATGGGGATGGGCATGCATCTTCTTGATCAGGGCGTCCCGCTCTGCACCTTTCACCTGGTAACCGAACACCGGCTCCATTCGCATGCTCGCGAAGGCCGGTTTAATGACCAGCTCGTCCAGGTGCTCAATGACATAATCCAGAGCCGGTTTCTCACCACACCACCAGGACGCCACCGACGGCATAGCCAGAGGCGAGCCCAGTAATTTCTTCGAAATCTCCGGCAAAAACCCGAATAACGCCGCACTCTCAAGCACCCCGGAACCCAGGGCATTTGCCATCAGCACCTTGCCTGCCCGCACCGCTCCCAGAAGCCCGGGAATCCCCAGCACGGAATCGGCGCGAAGCTCCAGCGGATCACAGAAGCCATCGTCCAGCCGGCGATAAATGGCGTGTACCCGCCGCAGGCCCTGAAGCGTTTTCAGGTACACCGTGTCATCTCGCACGGTCAGATCCTGGCCCTCGACCAGCGGCAAACCCAGGTAACGGGCCAGGAACACATGTTCGAAATAGGTTTCGTTGAAACGGCCCGGGGTCAGCAGAACGCAAAGCGGTGACTCGGTTCCGGCTGGCGACATGCCCGCCAGGCTGTTCTGGAAACCCTGGAAGAATTCCGAAAGGTTGGTTACCGGCAGGTTGTGGAATGGCGCCGGGAACGCCCGGGAAATCACCAGCCGGTTCTGAAGGGCGTAACCGGCGCCGGAGGGCGCCTGGGTACGGTCTGCCATTACCCACCAACCGCCGTCTGGTGCGCGCGCCAGATCCACGGCATACAGGTGCAGGAACCGGCCCCCGGCAGGCTGAATCCCCTGGCAGGGCCACTGGAAACCCGCCTGCCCGTAGACCAGGGCCGGAGGCATAAGACCTTCTTTTAACAGCGACTGCTCGCCGTATAGATCGGCCAGAACGCTGTCCAGGAGCTCTGCACGCTGGGCGACGGCTTTCGAGAGCCATTGCCATTCATCGGCGCCCAACACCAGCGGCAGCAGATCCACCTCCCAGGGTCGGGTATCGCCGCGGGGGTCTTCATAGACGTTGTAGGTTACGCCATCTTCGGCGATGGCATTGGAAACCGCCTGAGCCCTGAGGTTGAGACCAGCGACAGACTCAAGGTTCAGCTGCTGCAACAACGGACGCCAGTGCGACTTGGGCCCGGAACCCCCGGTGCCAAGCTCATCAAACCGGTCCGGCACCGGATGGTACTGGCGGAGGATGTCAGTAACTGCTTGCTGCTTCGCCACCTTGAATTCAGGCTCCGTTAGTCAGTGAGCTGGAAGCATAGCCGCTTTCTACTCTCCGGAGCCAGCATCAAACCACATGTCCAGGCATCTTATTTGTGATATCGCAGATCCAGGGTAAACGGAAACTCCCGATGCTCCGGAACCGGCCGCAGGGGCTGTTGCCCCGAGCTGTGTCCCATCCGGAAGAAGCGCGCCATGCGGCGGCCTTCCGCTTCGAACGAGTTCACCGGCAAAGTCTCGAAATTCCGGCCACCGGGATGGGTCACGTGATATTCACAGCCGCCCAGGCTGCGTTCATTCCAGGTGTCCACGATATCAAACACCAAAGGCCCATCCACACCAATGGTCGGGTGCATGCACTGGGATGGCTGCCAGGCCCGGTACCGGACGCCGGCGACCGATTCACCCACCATCCCTGTTGGCTGAAGCGGCAACGGCACCTGATTGCAGGTGATCTGGTAACGATCCGGGGCAGCGCCGCGTACCTTCACCTGCAAACGCTCCAGGGAAGAATCCACGTAGCGGGCGGTGCCGCCGATAGCGCCGTGTTCCCCGGTCACATGCCAGGGCTCCAGAGCCGAACGCAGCTCAAGGGTTATGCCCTTGACCTTGTAATCGCCGATCCGGGGGAACCGGAACTCGAAATGGGGCGCGAACCACTCGCTCTCGAGCGGGTAACCCTGGGCCTTCATATCGTCGATGACGTCCTCGAAGTCCTGCCAGACATAGTGAGGTAGTAGGAACCGGTCGTGCAGCTCGGTTCCCCAGCGAACCAGCCCGCTGGGTTTGTAGGGCTGCTCCCAGAATCGGGCCACCAGCGCCCGCAGCAGCAATTGCTGGGTCAGGCTCATGCGGGCATGGGGTGGCATCTCGAAGGCCCGCAACTCGAGCAGACCATGACGCCCACCCGGGCCGTCCGGGGAATAGAGCTTGTCGATACAGAACTCGGCCCTGTGGGTATTGCCGGTGACGTCCGTAAGCAGGTCCCGGAGCAAGCGGTCCACCACCCAGGGCGCGACTTTTTTGCCCACAGGGCATAACCGCTCCATCTCCCGGAACGCCAGTTCCATTTCGAACACATGGTCGTTGCGCGCCTCATCAATCCGCGGCGCCTGGGAACTGGGACCAATAAACAGGCCGGAAAACAGATAGGACAGGCTGGGATGGTTATGCCAGTAGCTGATCAGGCTGCGCAGCAGATCCGGGCGCCGCAGGAACGGGGAATCCTCTGCCTTTTGCGAACCCAATACAAAATGGTTGCCACCACCGGTGCCGGTATGACGTCCGTCCATCATGAACTTCTCGGAGGTCAGCCGGCACTCATAGGCGTCCGCGTACAGAGTCTCAGTCTGTTCAACCAGCTCATCCCAAGTCCGGACCGGCTGCACATTCACTTCGATCACCCCGGGGTCTGGCGTGATGCGGAAATGACTCAACCGGTGATCCGAGGGTGGCTCATACCCCTCGAGCAGAACCGACTGCTGCAGCTCTTTGGCGGTTTTCTCGATGGCGGAAACCAGGGCAAGGTATGGCTCCAGCTTCTCCAGCGGCGGCATAAAAATACGAAGAATGCCCTCCCGGGGCTCCACGCACAGGGCGGTGCGGACAATCTCGGGTGCCGACTTTCCTTTTTTAGGCGGCGCCCGTTCCGGCGACACCTGCCCGGACTGGCCCCGGCTGTTCCATTGGCGGATTTCCTCGCTGGCCGGCAGCTGGCCACGGGGCGCAAACGGGTCCTGCTCATGGATCCAGGGGTAATCGGCTTCCTCCACCCAGGGCTGGCTGTCCAGAGGCAGCCGGTGCCCCATGGGGGAGCCGCCCGGAATCAGGTAACAGCGTTCACTGCGAAGGAACCACGGGCCGGTTTCCCAGGCCTGTTCCTTTTCCGACACACGCAGTGGCAGCACGTAGCCGACGGGCTCATCCAGTCCCCGGCTGAAAATCTGCTGAAGCTGCTTGCGCTCCAAGGCATTCTCGAGTTTCGCATCGAAAGGATCGACGTTGACC